>Ga0302325_10014512_pt1 | contig 16769 bp, 17 predicted proteins | sample Palsa_T0_2_FD_201948 | JGI IMG/M metagenome (GOLD analysis project Ga0302325, IMG submission 201948) | Peat permafrost microbial communities from Stordalen Mire near Abisko, Sweden - Palsa_T0_2 | ecosystem: Environmental > Terrestrial > Soil > Palsa > Peat permafrost | place: Sweden: Abisko... | reverse complement strand
GGCGGGGCATGCCTGGATCCAACTCTGGCGGGAGTCGGATCGCGTGCTCTTCAGCGAAAACGCGACGCTTGCGCCGGATTGGGTCGAGAAGGCGGGTAACGCGCTGAAAGACGCGCGCCTGCCGCGTTTGTCGCTGGTGGCGATTTTCCTGCCGCGCAACCTGCTTCCGTTTGCCGCGCTGGTCGTGCTGTTGTGGCCGCGGCTCGCTTTGGGTGATGTGGGCACGGATGCCTATAACAGCGGCCGTTTCCCGGACGCCCAGAAGGCGTGGCAGCAAGCCGTGACCGCCCATCCCAACGATGCGTATGCGCGCTACAATCTCGCGCTCGCCTATTCCCAGCAGAACCACTGGACGGAATCGGCTGCCCAATCCCTGGCCGCTTTTTGCCTGGATCCACGTGATCCGGCCATCCGCTGGCAATTCGCGATGAGCATGGAGCGGGCCGCCATCGATCAGCCCGTCATTACGGCCTTCGCTCATCGCGACCGGCTGCATGAATGGATCAGCGTGCTCTCTCCGGGCGGGTGGAGCGTGATGCTTGGGTTGGCGACAACCGTCGCCTCGCTGGCCGCCGCTTGGTTTCTCTGGCTGTGCTACGTGAGGCCGGGCTCATCCTGGCGGTGGGCGGCGATTCTGCTGGGTCTGGCGGCCGTGTGCGTCGTTATTGGCGGTGTGATTTCGCTCAAGAAATATGGGCCGCTGGCCAAACATTCGACCGCCGTTGTCATCAAGGCGACGACGCTGTACTCGGTTCCGACCGAGGCGACTTCATTGCAGAGAACCGCCGCACTTCCGGCCGGAACCATGGCTGTCGTCGACCGTCTCTTCCTGGGCTGGAGCAGGCTCGTATTTCCGAATGGTCAAACCGGCTGGGTGCGCACCGACGTCCTGACCCATCTTTACGAATGATCGCCAGTTCGCCGGCGGCTTCCAACTCAGTCCGAAACTGATCGACGGGCTGCCGAGCCTAGCCGCCCCCGGCATTCAGGCCAAAAACGCGGGTCACCAGCCAGTAGCTGCCCATTGCCGCAATACAGAGTGAGAGGGCCGGTTGGAAGCGTAGGATCCACGAGGGGTAGCGGCGCACCCACATAAGCATGGGGACGACCGGAATCAGGATGATCAGCTGGCCGCATTCGACGCCCAAGTTAAATGAAAACAACGCGGTGAGGAGCGTCATGCGGTCCCCGCCCAGGCCGAGCTCTGTCAAGGTCGAGGCGAATCCGAATCCGTGAACCAGGCCGAAACCGAAGGCGACCATCCACCGTCGCTTCGATTCTCGGCCGTGGAGCCAGATGTTCTCGACCGCTATGAAGACGATCGAGGCGGCGATCAGCGGTTCGATGATCCGCGATGGAACATTGACCGTGTTTGTAGCGGCGAGGGCGAGCGTGATCGAATGGGCGGCCGTGAAGCTCGTGACGATGATGAGGAGCGAGCGGAAGCTTTTGCATCCAAGCAACAAACCGCCCAGGTAGAGCAGGTGGTCGTACCCGGTCAGGATGTGGAACACTCCGACCCGAAGGAATTTGAGAAACAAACCCCCGTAATTGGAGTAGTTGGAGGACTGGGGGGGCGCGACCGCGGAGGCGCCGCCGGAGCCGCCGCTGTTCGCCGCCGCTGCCGTCGGGTCGGCCGAGTCGTCCCATTTGATGGTCAGGGTGGCCGTATTGTCGGTCAGCAGGCCCTCGGCCACTTTATCTTTATATTCGTTCTTGGCCGTGATGTATTCGCCATGACCAGCCCCGAGCTTGTAGACCTGCTTCAGGCGGAGCTGCCAAGTTCCGGTCGGCTTCAGCGGGATTTGGGTTGTCCAGTCGGTCATCCCCGCCTGCCCCGCCGGTTCTAGCTCACCGGGAAGCAGCTTGGCTGAGTGAAACGGAGCGCCCGGTTTTTCGCTGATCTCGAACCAATCAGCCCCAAGTTCCTTAATTGCGCCCTCGGCCATCTCCTCGGTGCCCAGGTTGCCGTCCCCGTCCACGTATTTATAGTGGAGGGTCATATTCACGTGGTCGTCCTCCGCTTGGAGGAACATGGAGCTGATGTTGGGTTCGTGCGCGCGGGCGGCCGAGGTGCCGAAGATCGCGAACACCGTGATGGCGACGGCTGCGAGTGCCCGGTGGCGGGAGGGGGGTAAAAGGAATCGATACATGATAGGAGATTGAGAAAAGATGACCCGCTCGCGCAGTTCAAGCCCGACGCACGAGCGAAGAATAAGGTGCTTCCTAGTCCTTGGTATACAACACATCTGGACCGGCTACGATCACCTCCTGTTTCTCGGCGGACTCCTGATCGTGGGCGCACTTCAGAAGAACACGCGCTGCACCGTCCAATAGAGGCCGGCCGTGGCGACGATGGCCGAGCATACCGGGACGCCCCAGCGGACGAAGGCGGGGTGCTTGCGCAATTGCCAGATGACGGGGAGCACGACCGCGCCCGCGACAATCTGGCCGAGTTCGACCCCCAGGTTAAAGCCGAGGAGCGGCTGGAAAATGCTTCCGCCCTCCGTACCAATCCCGATTTCGCGCAAGCCTGCGGCGAAGCCGAAGCCGTGCACCAGGCCGAATGCGAAAGCGAGGGTCCACCGCCAGCGTGGCTCGGCGCCGCGCCGGAGCAGGTTCTCAATTCCCACAATGACGAGCGAGAACGAGATCAGGGGCTCGACAATGGGGCCGGGCAGCGTGACCCAACGCGCCACGGACATGACCAGGGTGATCGAATGGGCGACCGAAAAGCTCGCGACTATGCCGAGGATCGTCCGCCACCGCCGGCAGACAAGCAGGAGGCCAAAGACGAACAGGAGATGATCATAACCGGTGAGGATGTGATGGAATCCCAGGCGCAGGAAGGGCCAGAAAACATCGAAGTGTGAGGTCGCGCTGACCATGCCGATGCCCCCTACTCAACATACCGCTTGAGCATAGTCGCCACGTCCTTGAGCTGACGGCGGCGGTCCTCATCGCGAATCGAACCCGTCAGGAGATGCTCCAGATGGTCGTTGATGATCTTTTCGGCCAACGACTTTAGCGCGCGTCGGGCTGATACCAACTGATTGAGGACCTCGGCGCAGTCGTAGTGGCCGTCGATCATGCTTTGAACTCCCTTGAGCTGCCCTGTGATCTTGTGCAGCCTCACTTGCAACGCTCGGCGGTCGGCCTCAGGATCTTCGGGCGTGTGGGACATGGGAGCCTTATTACAATCAACTGCCATGCCGACAAACCTCTAATTTTGGTTTGCCACCCATAAGGGGGGTGGGGGCATACTCCTCATCATAAGCCAAGGTGCTGGAAAACCTGTCGGACCCGCCGATCCCACCTATTCGCCCATGCAACCAGAAGAACTCACCCCCTACAGGCACAGCCACGACTACTCCGCAGATCGCGGCGCCGCCGAAAAAAACACCCGGCGGGTGATCGCGCTGACTGCCGTCATGATGCTGGTCGAAATTCTCGCCGGCTGGAGATTTCATTCCATGGCCCTCCTCGCGGACGGGTGGCACATGAGCACGCATGTAGCGGCGTTCCTCATCACCGCTATTGCCTACGCGATGGCCCGCCGACACAAGGAGGACCGCAGTTTCTCCTTCGGCACCGGGAAGATCGACGTTCTCGGCGGCTACACCAGCGCCATTATCCTCGGCATCGTCGCGTTGGTGATGGCATCGGAATCGGTCCTGCGTTTTTTCAGCCCGCTGCCGATCCACTACAACCAGTCGATCATCATCGGATTCGTCGGCCTGTGCGTGAACGTCGCCAGCGCGCTCCTGCTTAAACATGACCATGGGCACGGCCACGGGCACTCTCACGGCCACGAGCATCATCATCATGGCAGCGGCCATGAGGACCTCAATCTCAAGGCAGCCTACCTTCATGTCATCGCCGACGCGGTTACGTCCATTCTCGCCATCAGCGCATTGGTCGCCGGCAAGTACCTGGGCTGGGTTTGGATGGACCCGGTCATGGGTATCGTGGGCTCCGCCGTGGTGGCACAATGGGCCTGGGCGCTCGTGCGCGACACCAGCGTGATCCTCCTTGATCGTACGCCGGAAACGGACCTGAACGATGAAATCCGCAAGGCCGTGGAGTGCGACGCGGACACGGCGATTACCGACCTTCACGTCTGGCAGGTGGGGGCTGGCCAGTTTTCGGCCATTGTCTCGATCGCGGCTCGGGAGCCGAAGACACCGGAGCACTATCGCGAACTATTTCGCGAGCACGAGGAACTGCGCCATGTCACAATCGAAATTCAGCGCCACGGCGGCCGAATCGGTTGAAGATACCCGATGCTCCATTCCTCTGGCTTTTTTCACAAATTCGCAAAGCGGACCGCGAGATAGATTACGGCGATGCCGGCAACCGTCGTGCAACTCGTCCATAGCTGCGGATGCCGTTGATGGCTCTCGGGCAGCAGTTTACTCGCCCCGATATAGAGAAAGAAGCCGCAAAACAGCGCGAGGATGAGGGCATAAGAGTGTTCCGACACGCGGAAGAGAAAGGTGCAGGCGATACCCGCCATCGGAGCCAAGGCGTCGGCGAGGAGCCATCGAGACGCGTTCCTTTCCTTGCCACCGCTAGATAGGAGTAGGTTGACTGTGTTGATGCCGTCAGAGAAGTCATGAACGAGCACCGCGATCGTCATGATCACGCCCAGCGCCACAGAAATCTGAAACGCGAGGCCGATTCCGACACCATCCAGAAAGCTGTGGAGCGTGAGGCTTCCGGCCCCAAGATGCCCGCGCTGCCCGCCCGTGTCCTCAGCGGCGGTCGAGCGCTTCGTCGAGGGCGAGAAGGCCCGTTCAGCGAACATGTAAGCGACAAACCCGAGCGCAACGACGCCTGTCACCACCGAGGGTGGGTAGAATTTTCCCCCGGATTCGATGGCTTCCGGAAGGAGGTCGAAGAGGGCGACTCCAATCACGGCGCCAGCGCTGAAGCCCAGGATAAGGTGTAGCCGGTCCTGAATCTTCAGCGCCAGCCTTCCTCCAGCCAAGGTCGCCAGCGCCGCCGCGCATCCGATCCCGAGCAGGGGGGCGATCATCGGCATCGGCGCCGGTTTCCGCGGGGCAGAACTTGATAATGGGATATCACAGAATGGAACGACGTGGGCTTGTTTTTGGAACCGGTCTCAGTCGCGCCCGCGACAGGCAGCGCAGTCGCCGTAGAGCACGATCTCGTGTCGTTTGACTGTGAATCTCTGTGGAGCGAGCCCGAGCACGCCGCGTACGCAGCCGAGGAGGTTGAAAAGACGCCGGCACTGATTGCAGAAGAAGAAATGATGATGCTGACGCGCCGCAGATTCATAGTGCGGAGGTGCGCCGGGAATTTCCACCAACCGGACTTGTCCGTCGTCAACGAACTGTTTTAGCGCCCGATAAACCGTGGCTATCCCCAATTTCGGGATTTTCCTTCGCGCCGCTTGAAAGATTTCAGCGGGCGTCAGCGGCCGATCTGCGTTCTCAATCACGTCGGCCAAGGTAAGCCTTCGGTGTGTTGCATAAGGCATGAGCAATCTGAGGCCCGAAGGATTGTGATAATCAACTATCAAATGTCAGCCCGCCGCTTAGGGTGGCCACCTCAGCCTCGTCTAACAGGACGACGCGGGTATTAGTTGGGCCGTGTCGGCCTTCAGTGGAATTGGTGCCGAGCCACGCGAGGCCCCAGCACTCTTTCTGTAATTGAGGGATTTTGTCCCTTCGCTACGTTAAACCTCAAACACCCATGAACTCCGATCCGCTCGACGAATTGCTTCGGTCGTATTCACAGCAGCCACTCCCGGCACCCGCGGAGCGACTCTCTTCCGAGGTCTGGAATTCCATCAAACGCCGCCGCAAACAGCCATTTTGGTCCCGAATGCTACCGATTCTCGACTGGCGGGAGGTATTCGCCGAGCCCCGCTTCCTGGCGGTGGCGCTGGCGTTCGCGCTCATTGAGGGGACGCTGCCGGCCATGCTAACTGGCCGTGCGGTAAGTCCCGGTCTCGCGCGCGAATCCCTCCATTTTGATGTCTTTTCCACGGTTGGGCCGGCACTCATCGACCGATTGGCGACCAAGCCGGTCGCCCTATCTACCGCTGGTCGGCCATGAAACCAGTCGCTCTGTTTTTCCTCGCCGTGATCGTGGTGGCAGCCATCTCATCGTTTTGCACGTTGCGTTGGGCCGCCGCGCGTACTCCTGCCACTCTGGATGCCCACGCCTGGCTGCACCAGGAGTTGAATCTTACGGAAGCCCAGCACGCCGCTTTGGAGCCCGTTGAGGCGCGCTTCGCAGCGATGCAGAGCGATCTCACCGAACGACTACGCGCCGCCAACCGCGAACTGGCCCACGCGATCGGCGAGGACAAGGCATACACCCCGCGGGTGACCCAAGCTGTGGAGATGATTCATCACCGGATGGGCGACTTGCAGAAGGCGTCAATCGAGCACATCTTTCAGATGCGAGCGGTTCTGAATCCAGACCAGGGCGACAAACTTCTCCGCCTCGCGCAAGAGGCCCTGGAATCAAGTCCCTAACCGGCTTCGTGGATCCGGACTTGCCGCTCATCCGGGCGCTCCGGGCCGGCGACGATTCGGCCCTCGCCGATCTGATTCGCCGCCACCAAGAGCCCCTCCTTCACTTCGTTTACCGCTACTTGCGAAACGAGGCGGCGGCGCGCGATGTGGTGCAGGAGACTTTCGTTCGCACTTATTTCAAAGCGTCGAAATTCGAGCCCCGGGCGGCGGTCAGGACCTGGATCTACGCCATCGCTGTGAATCTGTGCCGCGACGAGGTCCGTCGGAGGGCGCGGCGTGGGTCGGAAGTGTCGGTGGACGAACTGGCGGGGAACGAACGGGCTCCGCCGGTTCTTACGGATCCGAACCCTTTGCCCAATGAGATGGCGGGCAGGCGCGACCAATTTTCAGCGCTGCAAGCGGCTATCGAGGAATTACCCCGCCCGCTGCGCGAGGCGCTGGTGCTCTTTGCCTTGGACGAGCGCTCGCAAAAGGAGGCGGCGGAAATTCTTGGCACCACACCTAAGACAGTGGAACTGAGGGTCTACCACGCCAAAAGCAGGCTCCGGCAAATGCTGGGAGGGGTGTTGGACACCACCGGGCGCGACACCGAAGCGGGCTGACGGCACCAAGAAGGGAAAAGTGCAGAAAAACTGAGGGATTCTCCCTGCTGGGGACATTAATCTTATGTAACCATCTAAAGAGCCATGAAACATCTCCGCCCACTCGGCTTCGTCGTCGCCTTCGCGGCGATTTTTTTAACTGTCAACGCCGTCCGCGCCCATGAGGGGCATGACGAAGCGGCCACTGAAACAACCGCCCCCGTCGGCAAGCTTGTTCCGGTCACCGACAAAACGGACGCAGCCTGGCTCGCCAAGGCTCGCGCCGACTACCCGCTCAATTCCTGCGTCGTCTCCGGCGACAAATTTGACGGCGGCGAAATGGGCAAGCAGATGGATTATATCTACAAGCAGCCGGGCAAGCCCGACCGCTTGGTGCGCATGTGCTGCAAAGACTGCATAGGCGACTTTAGAAAGGACCCGGCGAAGTACCTCAAAGGAATCGACGACGCGGCGGCGGCGAAAGCAAGGGACGGGTCCTGAGTTCCAGGCCGCGCTCGGTCGCGGACTGCGCGGTGAGGCGGGGCCTTGATCGTAAGGGGCCGCGACTGGGTTTCCTAACGGGCTATTTTTCTAGATGACTTCCGCTTTTCGTCTGCAATTCTGGTTCAAAGCTGCCGCAGCCGTAAGCCTGCCTTTGCTCGCTGGCTGCGCCACCAACCCAAGACTATCTCTGCCTTCGGTGCAGCAAATGGTCGTGGGCGGCGGCGGCCCGGCGGTAGAGTGGCCGCAGAGCGATTCCGATAGGTCGGCCGCACAGAATGGAGTGCGGGAGCTATTGGCCAAGGAGTTGACGCCGAACACTGCGGTTGGCATCGCCTTGATGAACAGCCGCTCGCTCCGCGCGACGTTCGAGGAGTTGGGCATTTCCCAAGCGGACCTGGTTGCTGCCGGTCGGCTCCACAATCCCACGTTGTTCGCTAGCTCACGCTGGCCGGATCGGGCTCCGCGCGGGCCGGACGTGGAGTTTTCCCTCACCGCCGATTTATTCGACGACCTTTTGATCCCGCTACGCCGGAAGGTGGCCGGCGCTCAGCTCGATGCGGCCGAACGGCGCGTGGCGCAAGCGGTCCTGGATTTGATTGCGCGGGTGAAAATCGCCGCCTACACGCTGGAGTCCCGGCAGCAGTTTAGATCGCGCCTTCAGGCCACCGTAAATGCGAACGATTTGGCGGCCGATCTTGCCCAGCGGCAATACGATGCCGGCAATATCAACAAGCTGGATTTGGCCATGCGGCAAGTATCCGCGCAGGAGGCCCACCTCGAACTCATGCGGACCGATGCGCAAATCCAATCCGACCGCGAGGCGCTTAACCGCCTGCTGGGCCTTTCCGGTACCGAGACCGATTGGAAAATGACAGGGGAAATGCCGTACCTCCCCGACGCCGAACCACCGCTGTTCAATCTCGAAGAGTTGGCCGTCAGCCAACGCCTCGATCTTGCGGCGGCCAAAACACAGGTTGCGCTGGCGCAGTCTGCCTTCGACCTGAAGAGAAAGACCCGGCTCCTTCCAGGCACCATGAACCTGGGAATTGATACCGAACGCAACCCCGACGGGAGTCGCGTGACCGGGCCCCAATTGGAGATCGGACTCCCCATCTTCGATCAGGGCCAGGCGGAAATGGCCCGGCTCGGCGCGGAACTTCGCCGCGCACAGGACATTTACGAAGCCCTCTCGGCGGAAATCGGCTCGGACGTGCGAACTGCTCGCGATGCCCTTTTGGCTGCCCGATCCGCGGCCGACTATTACGACAAGACCCTCCTTCCCCAGCGGGAGCTGATTGTCCACCAGACCCTGCTCAACTACAATGCCATGCAGAAAAACACCTATGAGCTACTGCTCGCGAAGGAACAGGAGCAAATGGCTGAGCGCGGACGAATCGAGGCCATCCGCGACTATTGGATTGCTCGCGTCCAATTGGAGAAGGCGCTGGGCGGAGGTTTAGCCCCGGCGAAATCAATTCGGGCTGGGATCCCTTCCATGCCCTGAACTTCGCTCAACCATGCCCACCAATATTTCCCGCCGCAATTTCTTCGCCCTGGCCGGCACCGCGGCCCTCCTGACGCCTATTGCCCGGTTGGTCGCGGCCGATGGCTCAGCTGATTCGAAGGCTACTGACCGCGGCACCACCGGCACCTTTGTGCCCGAGTCCGGAAGCTTGGGCTACAAGCCGGTCATCACGCCGAACAATACGGCCCTTCCTTGGAAACTGCTCGATGGGGTGAAGGTATTCCACTTGATCGCCGAACCAGTGACACACGAATTTGCGCCTGGCTTGGTCGCGGAATGTTGGGGCTACAACGGCCGCGTCCACGGACCCACGATTGAAGCGCTCGAGGGCGACCGTATTCGCATCTACGTCACGAACAAGCTGCCCGAGGCGACGACCGTCCATTGGCACGGCGTCCTAGTTCCCAGTGGCATGGATGGGGTGGGTGGGCTTACTCAGAAGCCCATCCAGCCCAACGAAACCTTCAAATATGAGTTCACACTGAAGGGGCATGGCACGTTCATGTACCATCCCCACCAAGATGAAATGACCCAGATGCAGCTCGGAATGATGGGCCTGTTCATCATCCATCCCAAGAATCCGGCCTTCCCCCCGCCGGACCGGGACTACGCTTTCCTACTGAACGAATGGAAGATCGAGATCGGCGCGCGCCGTCCCGATCCGAACGAGATGACCGATTTCAATGTATTCTCTTTTAATGGACGTTCGTTTCCGGGCACTGAAGCTATGGTGGCGCAAGTGGGCGAACGCGTGCGGGTGCGGATCGGAAACTTGAGCACCATGAGCCACCACTCGATTCACCTCCATGGCTTCCATTTTAAGATCGTGGCGACGGACGGAGGAGACATCGCCCCTTCCGCTCAGTGGCCTGAAACGACCGCGCTCATTCCTACGGGCAGCACGCGGACCTTTGAACTTGTGGCCGACGAACCCGGGGACTGGGTGATGCACTGTCATATGCTGCATCACGTCATGACCCAAATGGGCCATACGGTCGGCAATCTGATCGGTGTCAATACGACCGGACTTAACGAAAAGATGCGTCCACTCGTTCCCGGTTACATGGCGATGGGCGGTACAGGAATGGGTGACGTGGGAGAAATGGGCATGGGTGTCCCACCAAACAGCCTGCCGATGGTGGGTGGAGCCGGCCCATTCGGCACCATCACGATGGGCGGGATGTTCACGATGCTGAAGATTCGGGAAAAGCTCGAAGGGACAGGAGATCCGGGCTGGTACCAGGGGCCCGCCGCAACCCAGGCGGACGTGGCTCCCGAAGCCGACCTCAAGCGGGACGGCATTGAAGTCGCGGTGGTGGCTGTTCGCCACAGGCCGCCCGCGCCCTTGGAAATTTGCGGGGGCCCGCTGCCGGGAACTCCACCCGTTGGCCGGATCAAGCTGGCCTCCCGCTGAACCGGCGGCATCCAGGCCCAACGCATCCCGTTTATAGAAAAGGCCAGCAGTGAGGAGCTTAGTCACACGCTGGCCTTTTCTGACGCCCCATGGCGTCTTCTTAAATTGGGTGCAGGGGCTGGATTTGAACCAGCGACCTTCAGGTTATGAGCCTGACGAGCTACCAGGCTGCTCCACCCTGCAATAGGTGAGGGGGCAATAAGCAGCCGGTCCAAATTTCTGTCAACGGGTTTCTGCGTTTCCATCGGCGAGGGAAGGGTGCCACGCTCGCTCCGTCCATGGTGCTGGCCTTCAATAAACCCTACGGCGTTCTGTGCCAATTTACCCTCGAGCCCGGTTCGCGGTGGCGGACGCTGGCCGCATACGGGTTTCCCAAGGAGGTCTATTCGGTGGGCCGCCTGGACGCGGACTCGGAGGGTCTGCTGCTCCTGACCGATGAACCAGGCTTGAATGGGGCCTTGCTGAACCCGGACAGTAGTCACGAGCGCGAATATTGGGTGCAGGTGGAGGGGGTGCCCGGAGAAGAGGCCCTTCGGAAACTTGCAGCTGGCATCGAGATCGGCGGCGGGGCGGCGGGGGGGCCTGCCTACCGGACGCGTCTTGCCCGAGCATGGAAACTCGACTTACGGCCAGATCTACCGCTCCGCGATCCCCCCATCCGCGTGCGCAAATCCATACCGGACACTTGGATCGCGCTCGTCCTCACGGAGGGCCGCAACCGGCAGGTGCGCAGAATGACCGCGGCCGTGGGCCATCCGACGCTCCGCCTTCTTCGTGCAGCAATCGGCGGGGTTCGGCTGTCTGATCTGTCCCTTGCTCCAGGCTCATGGCGTCCGTTGACCCCAAAAGAGTTGGAGAAGCTTGGAGTGGGCGGCGGCTCGCCATAATTCTGGAGCTAAGGATCGCCGCATTCGCGGCCCGCTTTCGCACTTGCCAAGAAGGCTTCTGTGCTGTGTGTTGGACCGCTCTGTCAGTCCGTTTGAACCTCCCACATTAACCTTCAGTAAGCCTCGATCGCAAGGCGGCCCTCCGGCCGACCTGTGTGTCCGAAGATACATAGATCCCTATTATGAGCCTCAGTGTAACCGTTAAGGACCTGCTCGATGCCGGCGTGCATTTCGGGCATCAGACCAAGCGTTGGAACCCGCGTTCGAAGCCATTTATCTTCGATCATCGCCAAGGTATCACGATCATCGACCTCGCGAAGACGTACGACGCCCTCGCGGCGGCCTGCGCTTTCCTGGAGACCACCGTGGCCAACGGCGGCAACGTGCTTTTTGTCGGCACGAAGCGCCAGGCCAAGGACCTCGTCCGCGAAGCCGCGGTTTCGGTCACCATGCCGTTCTCGGTCGATCGCTGGCTGGGGGGAACCCTGACCAATTACGAGACCGTCAAGAAATCGGTCGCCAAGTTCAAGAAGTACCAGCAGATGGAGACCAGCGGCGAGATGTCGAAGCTCCCGCGCAAGGAGGAGTCCGCGATCAAACGCGAGATGACCCGCATGCAGCGCAATTTCAACGGCATTGTGGATATGGGCGGCCTCCCGTCTGCTCTCTTCGTCGTCGACGTCAACCACGAGAAGATCGCCGTCGCCGAGGCAGCGCGCTGCCGGATTCCGTGCGTGGCGCTGGTCGACACCAATTCCGATCCGACCCTCGTCAGCCACCCCATCCCGGGCAACGATGACGCCGTCAAATCGGTTCGCATCATCGTCGACGCCATCGTGGCCGCGATCCAATCCGGCCTCGCCCAGCGTGATTCCCGTCGCCAGCAGCGCGGCGGACAGCCGGCCGAAGCGGCGGCTCCTGTTGCCGCTCCCGCGGCGGATGTCCCTGTCGCCATGGGAGAAATTCCGGGCGAGATTGACCTCTCCAACGTCCAAATTCCCGCCGAGATCGCAGTCGCCGTGGAAGGCGAGGGCGAGGTGATCGTCCCCAAGAAGAAGGTCATCCGCCCGAAGCTTCGCGCCGTGGTCAAAGCCGAGTGAGGCCTGGTCGTTTTACAATTCGTCCGCTCCGACACCCTTTCGTTTCATGAGCATCACTGCTGACTCCTTCTCCGATGGCCCGCCCAAGATCACCGCTCAAATGGTGAATGAACTGCGCTCGCAAACGGGCGCGGGGCTTCTTGATTGCAAGAAGGCCCTCACCGAAGCGAAAGGCAATTTTGAGGAGGCGACCACGATCCTTCGCAAGCGGGGCGCCGCTTCCGCCGCAAAAAAAGCGGACCGCACGACCAAGGAAGGGCTCATCGAGAGCTACATCCACGTCGGCGGCAAGGTGGGCGTCATGATCGAGGTGAATTGCGAGACCGATTTTGTCGGGCGCAATGAGTCGTTCCGCCTCTTTGTGAAAGACCTCTGTCTGCAGGTCGCCGCCGCCAGCCCCCTCTACGTTTCCCGGGAGCAAGTTCCTGAGGCCGACGTAGCAAAGGAGCGGGAGATCGCTTCCGCCCAGGTCCAGGGCAAACCGCCTGCGGCCGTCCAGAAGATCGTGGAGGGCAAGATTGAGAAGTACTACTCGGCCGCAGTTCTCCTCGACCAGCCCTTCGTCAAGCAGCCCGAGAAGACCGTCAAAGACATCCTGACTGAGACGATCGCGCGCACGGGCGAGAATATCCAGATCCGCCGCTTCGTTCGCTTCCAACTCGGATCCTGAGGCGCCGGGGACACCTAAAACCTCCGGGCGAACGGCATGAATGTCACCCGGTGGCAGATTGTCTGCCGCGGACTGTCGAATCGGTGCCCCAATTGTGGGGGACGGACGCTTTTTAAGCGCGGCTCGCTGTTTGAACTGAACCCGTCCTGTCCCCAGTGCGGCCTCAAGATCGAACGCGATGAGGGGTTCTTCCTCGGTTCGATGTCCTTGAATTACGGCGTGACGCTCTGCTGCTTCCTCACGCCTGTCGCGCTGCTCGCCTACAATCACGTGATCGGCGCGACCCTCGCGATCGTGCTGGCCTGCGTCGGAGCCCTTGGAATGCCAATTTTCTTCTACCGTTCCTCGCGGAGCTGGTGGCTCATGGCTTACTATTTTTTTCTGCCCCAGCATCTCCCGGCGAATCTGGGTGAGATCCCGTCCGGCGAAGACGAAAATATCTGAGGCGGCCTCAGGTCACTCCTTGGGCAGGATGCCTTGTCCCATCATCCACTCGGCGCACCGCTGCGGCCAGGTGGCGTGCGGTTGCGGGCTCGGATTCAAGGCGAATCCATGATCGCCCAGCGTGTACAGATGCAGTTCGGCGGCCACGCCTGCGCGCTTTAAAGCAACGAAGAGCGCGGTGCAGTTCTCCGAATCTACCCGGTCGGTTTCCGCATCCACGATGAACATGGGTGGGGTGGTCTTGGTCACGGCGAATACAGGATTGAGCTGCCCCGTTCCTTTCAAGAGCAGGCCTCCGGGATAGACAATGATTCCAAAGTCCGGTCGGCAGGAAACCGAATCGGCGGTGTCAACAGCTGGATAGGCGCGCTGCTCGAAGTGGGTGCCCGCGGCCACGGTCAGTTGCGCGCCGGCAGAAAAGCCCAGCATTCCGATCTGGTCGGACTTGAGACCCCATTCGGCCGCACGGCTGCGCACCAGGCTCATGGCCCGCTGCGCGTCCGGAAGGGCCACCGCAAACTCGGGCAGTGTAGGGTCGCCTGGAGTTCGGTACTTGAGGACAAAGGCGGTCACACCGAGGCTGTTGAGCCATAGCGCGCCCTTCTCACCCTCCTTGTCCATTTCCAATTCGCGAAAACCGCCCCCGGGGGCGACGATTACGGCGACTCCGTTGGCCTTGCCCGCCTCGGGCTTGAAGAGAGCGAGGGTGGGATGGGAGACATTTTTAATTTGATGAGGAAGCGCCGAGCCATGGGTGGCCGCGGTGTCGTTCTCGTCTCCTACGGCAGTGATCAGACCGGGCGCCGTGCCCTGCCACAGATCGATGACTTCGGGCTTTTCGGATGCTGCAGCGGCGCCGGCCGGAACGAGGAAAAGAAGAATGAGCGAGGCTCGGATCGAATGGAGCGGGGTCATAGCCCCACTCTACATCTGGGGGCTTTCGCTGCGACCCCAAAACGGGCTCAAGCGTCGAGCAGCCGGTCGTGCCAGAATGCGTGATCGTTGGCCACTCCCGCGTCCACCAGGAAAGTCTCATCGAGATCGGGCGGCGGGATCTTCGCAGAAAGCGCAGAACGCTGATGGCTCCAGGTCGCTGCGAGATGCACCGCGGTCGCGGCCGTGAAGCTGCGCTCGATGGCTTCGGCCGGGTCCTCGTGAAAGATGACGGCATCGACCAAGGCCGGCGGCAGCCCCCAAATGCTCAGGAGGTAGGCGCCAATTTCCGCATGGGTCGAACCGAAGACCTCGCGCTCGACGACGTGCCATGGCCGCTTGGTGGCCAGGGCCTTGAGCTTGGTCTCCTTGAACACGTCGGGCACATTGGCGGCGAGGATCAGATGTCCGATGTCGTGGAGCAGGCCCGCGGTGAATGACTCGTCCTGCACCATCTGGCCGGCTTTGCGCCAGGCCGCGATCTGGCGTGCCCAAGACGCGGTCTGGAGGCTTTGCGCCCAGAGTTCGTCGAGCGACAGGTCGGTGAAGGTTTTTTCGTCGAATTTCGAGAAGACATGCTGAATCAGCGTCAGCGAGCGAATCCGATTTACGCCAAGGAACTGGACCGCTTCGGTCACATCGGCGATTTCTCTTCCAAAGCCAAAGAAAGCGGAGTTCACCAGCTTGAGCAGCTGCGCGGTCAGACCGGGATCCCGGGCCACGATGGAGGCAATCATCTGGGCCGTGCAGTCCGCCTTCTGCTGTGCGTCGAGGAGTTGGAAGTAGACGGTGGGCACAGACGGAACGTGCGTCATGCGCCCGACCAGTTCCTGAAAGCGAGGGTTTCCCAGCCTTTCGCGGGTGCCTTCGACCCGGTCGAGCAGCTTTTTCAGGGTCACCACGTTGAAGGGCTTGTTCATCCACTGATGCGTGGCGCCCGCGGACTGCTGCACGGTCTGCTCGTCGGATTGGCCCGACATGATGATGCGGACGGTCCGTGGGGAGATGCGCAGGATCTCGTTGAGGAGTTGGAGCCCGTTCATCTTGGGCATCCGCATATCGGACACCACGACGTTGAACGGCTTCTCCTTCATCAGGGCCAGCGCTTCGGCCCCCCCCTCCGCAAACAAGCAGTCCCATTTGGGAGCGAGCTGCGACATGATCGCGCGCAAGACCCCGATAACGCTGGTGTCGTCATCTACAAAGAGAATGCGCATCTTTTCTTGGAGATTGATGGCCAAGAGCGGATCGGATGCTGGGCTGTTGAGCTTGGTGGCCGCCGAGATCACAAGGTGGGTCCCCCATTATCGGCGCAAATCGGCGGCTTTTGACCCTTTCATCTCCGCCGACCGCCTGAGGACGGCTAAGAGCTGATGCAATTGAATCCGTAAATCTTTATTCCGCAACAAATAAAAGCTGCAAACCTCTGGCCGGTCAGCACGATTCCGAGCCGTGAAAAAGAGTGATAAATGTATTTGGGTGTCCGCCTGTGGGTCCCACGATTCAGCTTGCCGGTCCGGAATCCCTCTGCGCTGATTTTCCCCTTCGCCCGAAAGGGCCCGCTCCGGAGAGGTGGCAGAGTGGTCGAATGCGCCTGACTCGAAATCAGGTGTGCCGCAAGGTACCGGGGGTTCGAATCCCTCCCTCTCCGCCACTTTCACAATGAGTTGTGAAAGTGGCCGCAAGTTAGGTTCCGCGACTTATACCATACTTATACCAGAAATCAAATCGAACGGAGCCGAAAAATGGTCCGCCGCGCAATGGAAACTCAATTGGTCGGGTGGACTTGCCCGGAACAATCCCCTCGGTAGAAGAGTTGGGATACCCGCATGATCCACCTGGGTGTCGCATCAGATTCTGGCGAAGTGTACGAAGGCCGCCCTGCTACCGGGGCCCGGCGGATCCAACCGGCCCCAATGCTCACGGCCATTCGATTTTTAGTCGGCGATGTTCCTCCGGATGTGGTCTGCTGTTACGATCGGCACCCTGACCTCCTGTTTAGGGAGGACGACTTCGACGCGGTAACGAGGATTCGCCGGGGCCGAGTCTTCACTTCGCGACACCAGTCCGGGCAGCCGCAACGGTGGCACGGGATCAATCCTCTGACCGACCGAATGTCCGTTGGAAACCTTGAACATAGCCTCGCACGATCTTTGCAACTCGTCACCTACCAGCCGGACAATCTCGAGCACCTCAAACAGA
>Ga0302325_10014511_pt1 | contig 16770 bp, 22 predicted proteins | sample Palsa_T0_2_FD_201948 | JGI IMG/M metagenome (GOLD analysis project Ga0302325, IMG submission 201948) | Peat permafrost microbial communities from Stordalen Mire near Abisko, Sweden - Palsa_T0_2 | ecosystem: Environmental > Terrestrial > Soil > Palsa > Peat permafrost | place: Sweden: Abisko... | reverse complement strand
TTCAGGGTCAGGATATAGTTCAGGATCATCCAATACTGCTTCTGGCTCCACTTCAGGTTACTCCAACACCACAGCATCAGCCCACCTCTCCTCCTCCCTCTTCCTCAACTCAACAGCAACACCCACCTGCTCTTATAGCAACACAGCCAGCACCTCCTCCCTCCCAACCGCCACGCCCACCTCTTCCACGAACCAAACCTACATCCGCATCCTAATCAACGATGCCGTCTATCCTGTTCCCTCATGCCAAGACGGTCCCGGCCGCTCTTGCCTGATGAGCGAGTACGTCGCGCTCATCCAATCTAAAGTCGCTGCGGCAGGAGATCTGAGAACCAGGTGTAATGTTACGAATACCGCTTCCCCAACGGTTTTGAAGGGAGCGAGTTTCTATACAGATTTGGCGGATAGTTGGTTGGCTCAGGTTGCGCCTTAAGTGTTAATTATTAATATAAAGGATAGAAGTTTAGGTGGTTAATGAGTAGAGGGATGAGTGAGTGTTTGAGTGTGTTAATTTTAGGGTTACTTGTAATAGTGTATGTAATACATTTCTCTTTAAAAATCTATGAAAAGCATCCTTCATTTTAATCCAAATCAAAATTGTTTACTTTGAAGAGAGTCAAGATCTGTCTCCCGAACCAGCTATTCCTCCCCATTTCAAAAAACACCCTCGGCTCCCCGAGCTCTACAATTTCCCCCTTGTCAGGAACAACCACCTTGTCATAGTTCTTAATAGTCTCCAATCTATGAACCACAGCTAGCACAGTCCACCCCGCGAACTCCCTTTTAATCATTGACATCATAACATTCTCGGTCTCGAGGTCTACACTTCCAGTCACCTCATCCAGAACCAAAGCCCCTTTCTTCCTTCCCTGTTTCTTGAGCACGGCCGATACGAGCGCTAGGGCTTGCTGTTGTCCCTTATTCAATCCGAGAGATTGAAATTCGATGTCTAGACCTTTTTTTTTGGAAATTGAAAGAGGATTATCTCCAAGAAGGAAGGAGACACGGGTTGGATGGCTGAAATAATAGTGGCGGCAGGAAGGGAATTTGAGTGATCGAGGTTTGAGCGTAATTTTCCCAGACCGAAGAAGAGGTCTTGGGGTATGGTTATGAGGCGGGAGCGGAGGGTGGAAATTGGGACTGAGGTGATGGGAAGGGAATCGATGGTTAGGGGGCCGGGGTTGAGTATTGGGGGCAAGAGACGGAGGGGGGTGAGGAGAGGGGAGGATTTGCCGCTGCGTTTCGTGCCAGTATGTGAAGGAGGAGAGCTGTGGGTTGTGAATTTGGAAGCAGTATATGGGGATGTTACCCTCCACTTCGACCACAAATGCCAACTTTCTCCCCAACCTTGATGCTCAGTGTGATGTTTTGCAGCAGGAGGTTGGAGTTGGAACTGCTTTCTTCAGGTCTTTCTTGACGACCCTCATGACCTAGACTCACCCTTAGGAAGCCTCAACATTCGTTAAATTAATTATGCCCTCAGAGGGTCAATTCTCTGGCGGGACAGAGCTCTCATGAGTCTCATGGGAGGAAAATTCACTTGCTGTGTCCCGTTCAAAAGCTTTCAACCTAGCGATAGCACCTAAACTCGTCTCTGGTTTCATCCAAGACGCAATAAACAGTACCAGCGTTTGATTGAAACTCAAAACGTTGACCAAGGCAACACCAATCGCGCCTTTACGGGTGCTGCTTCTCAACTCCCAGCCATAGCTACGAGGGTGGTCGCCAAGGCTGCCACAACCAGATCTAAGACCAAGTTGAGCCATCGCTGTGTGCAGAAGAGAAGATAGTATGGTCTCTGTGAGGCGTCAAGGAGTGGAGTATTCATGGACTGGTAGCGTCTTTGAGACCCGAAGGCTCGGATGGTGAGACCAGAAAGTGTCGAGGGTATAGAGGGGTGATTTGGCTTCTAGGCCGAGGAACCGCAGTTGGCAGGAAGTTTTAAGGTAGAATTTTTGAGTGAAGTAGAGAGCAAAAAGGCAGAAGGGAATCGTGGTTGCAATGTAGGATGCACCGGTACTGATGAGTGCCGCTTGGGCCATGCACAGAAGGGCAGCTTTAAATAATAGCCATCCTTTCAAGAGTAATGGCAGGGAAGTTATACCAGATAATGCGTAATACAGAGATAATGGCAAGTCTGTGTTAACGAGTTGCATGTCTTGGCCCTGTAAATAGGCCAGAATTGTGCGATTCCGTTTCGCGAGGCTAGCCCGGACATGCTGCTTTTCCCGAACCGATAGGTGATTTCGTAGGTGATCCGCGGCCTGAGCTGGGTAAGCATGCGTCCAACATCTAACAGTAAAAATTGGGGTCTTTTAAATCTAATCCAAGAATTACTAAATCTAATCCAAAATCTAATCCAAAGCACTTCTAACCAACCAGAATGCCGCACTCAGGTCCAAGAGCATGGACCCGTCTGCCTTCGCTTACCTTTACGAGAACCTCAAAAATTTAGGGGTGAGCGTCCACTCCGGAGGCCATCCTGCCCCTATGCAAGCTCCGGGAGGAGTCCATGGCCGCCTGTGTTCCCTAGTCCGCTGTACTGGCTATCCAAATCTCTACTCTCTTTTTTAATAGCTTGCGCAAAGCAGGTGTTATGAGTGAGTGCGCGTTCTCGTATTTAGACGTGTTTTGGATTAGATTTTGGATTAGATTTAGTAATTCTTGGATTAGATTTAAGATGATTGCCCTGCTCCCCAGCTCCCCCAATCCCACCGAAGGGCTTATCTCTTATCGACCCACTACGGAGTAGAGGTTGCCTGCATTCACCACGTCAAAAGTTCAATCATTAATAACTTTATAATAACGGGCCCAATTCAAGTAAGAAATACAACAAATTAATCACGAAGCATACCTCTTTGAATGCTCGAGAGAGAATTTTAGAAATTTTCTTTCGTTGGTGGGTTAATAGTGCTTTTTGCCTTGTGTCCTCTCGTTGTCATGACAACCGAACTTTTTCTCATTGTTGACTGACCGAAATGTTGCCCAATTTGGACATATTGCTATTCACCGAAGCTCCTTAGGATACTTAACTAAGGCTTTTCACTTCTAAATCTCCTTCTATCTCCTAGAATTTGGAAGAATTTCAAGAAACTTTATCAATCTCCGTTTACGACTGTGCAACTCGCCGAGTAAACTTTGTGTCTCAAATTACCTCGACAACGATCACTCCCCACCCAAGGTCGCCATCACCTCGGCAACGGCCATGAGTACTTCCCTGAACTCAATTAACGATGTGCCCCGCACTCCCACTTCTCAGGCAGGAACTGTTCAATTCAGAACGAATGCCAAAGAAAATAAATCAACCCCAGCAAAATACCATCGAAGACGTTTTGGACCTGAAGAAAGGGAAGAGGTTGCCCGCAAAAGAAGGGATGGCGCCTGTGCATTATGTCGTAAGAAGAAAATTAAAGTGAGTTTTGCAAACATTGTGGGAACAGTACAGGGCATCTGTTAATTCTAATCAGTGCCTTCACGATTCCGTTTCGGTCTTCCAAGATCAAGAGTCCGATCTTCTAATTCGGAAGGAGTTGAAGGAGTTGAACACAAAGTGTAAGGCAGCCTTGGGCATCAAGGATGAAAATCGGCGCATACAGACAAACAATACGGGGTGGAAAGTAACGACTCCTCAAGACTACGCGCAAACTCCATCCGAGAAGGGAAGTGAAGTGTCCAGAGGAAAGGGCAACGTACCTCTGGACTCAGAGAAAGGTCAATTCGAGCTTCCATTTTCGCCTGGGCCGCAAACCTCTCAAGCAGACCGAGGAATTTATCACACTTTCGGATGCCTTCCCCAAAGCTCAGAGTCCCGTACAGGCTCAGAAGACACATCCACTCAGCCTCTAGCAGCCTCGTTTTTCGACGACCAGCAGACTTGGAACATACTTTCTCAAGCCCCCGACCAAAGTAGTAGATCCATCTCCAACCCGAGTGAGCGCTCTCCCCCGAACGACACAAATCCCCAGACCCCATCACGTCGTATCGAAATACCAAGCCTTGACTTCACAAGCTCAACCGTGGAATCTCAAGGACAAGCTTCGTCCACTCCGCATGGTTTAACGGACACACCAACGCGCACGAGAACTGGGGAACAGCAGGGTCTGGCTATTCTTGGGAATGGATTGGAGCCCCTCTACGAAGTTGATTCGCTGAAAGGTGCTGGTGAGATTGGAGAGATGTGGGAAGGTGAAAGTTTCGAACACTATCTCATGCGAGATATATGTGAGCACCCGGTGTATTCGGAGACCAGTGTCTAAAACTAATGCGAATGAAGAAGAAAAAGGGGCGCTGTAATGTTTATGAATTATGGGCAGAATAGTTGGAAAGGCGTTTTGGGGTTTGGGCAAAAGGAAGAACGGGCGGTCCTAGACTTATGAATGATGAATAGAGCATTTGGAAAGGCGTTTGTTCGGAGGGGAAATTGTGATGTGGTCGTTAACAGGGTCTCAATGGCACTAAGTTGACTTGCGCATTGACCGAATCTCCAAAGTGGGAGCTGTTTTGTCGCGAAACCGCAGAGGGGCGATTACATAAGAAAATTGCTGCTTATTTGAATACGATAGGAGTGTATACGTAATGTGATCCTTTGGATTGGATGATGACCTCAGGTGAGATTGGTGAATGCTTTTCTGGTTCCATGTGAGTAGCCTTGCTGTGAGGTCGACGAGGCTGAGACCTGGTACATAAACCTTAACGACGTCCATCAACACACTTCTAAAAAACAATAACCATATACGCAACCCTCGAGCTGTCTCCTATTATAGCGCAGCCCCTACACTTTATTGAGGTTGCAACTTATCAAGTTTTTCGTCCCTGCGACCGCAATCCCCGCGTCTTCGCAATCCAGCACGCTATCCACCGAGAGCTATCTTCGCACCGGTCTTCAAACGCAATCCGTCCCCTCGTCACTACAAGAGCCACTTGTAGGGCAGCGCTCACCCGGCTCACCTGGCTCACCTGGCTCAGGCAACTGGCGGGTGTCTGGGGTGAGCAGGGACGGAGCCGTGCACATTTCTGCAACCTTGGCTGAATCTATGAACTTTGTCAACAGAGCCATAAGAAAGGTAGGCTGCGTCTCGAACCTATTCAAGATGAGGCCGGCATCTGTTCCCGCAAAGAATAAAAGAGGAGCGCTGGATGGATTGAGTCAGTCGTAGATATCACCGGTGGAAGAGATCGGTCTACCTCATAACTGTCTTGAGCAGGACCCAATGGGGGCCGTTGGCAGACTTCGGGACAACGACAAGAAACATCACTTTCAAGTTAGAATTCCGGACCATATTACGACCATGAAGCAAACCTAGACGTCGACATAATCGGAGAGGTTGAATAGCTCTTGGGTTCCGTTGGTCGTAACATCCATTGTTAAAGGTTCTCCTCGTGCGAAAGTCATGCCTGTTGATAGCGTGGCTAAAAAAGTTGAGTCTTCAAAAATCTTCGATCACTCTTCCCCCTCAATGTGGTTGTCTGTTTGTCCACCGTAAAGAGTGATCACAGCCACATTGGAGCTCAGATCATCGATTTATATTTCAAGATGGCCTTCTCCTTCCGCTGCAAACCATTCCGGATCGAACGCAAATTTGTGAGAAGAAATTCGTACGAGTTTCCCTACTCTGACATATCCATTTCGCAGAATGGAATTCATTAGCCAAGACTATTAGAACCCTCCGTCGTTGCCTCAATCTAGCTGGAATATGTTCAGTAACGTACGATCTGCAATGGGAATCTTCTCATCTGATTCTACCGCGGGGAAGTTCGCCACAAAATTGTAGGTCCCCTTTGCTTTATTCGCATCCAGGCTCAACTCTAAATTCCAATTGTCTGCCCGTACAGAATTTCAAATCGCATCTGCGACTTCAAGCTAGTCCTCTAGACGTAGCGCATACAGAAGTCTGATCAACCAGACGATTGAGATATGTGCTCGCAGATCTGTTGCGCATTTGTCGTATTCATCTGATCCTATATTCTCTCCTTTCTCCAACACAACCCTGAGTTCTTCCTTTTCTGCTTCTGGTAAACCGTTAACAGGTGAGTGGAGAAGGCGTGACCATGTTCGTGATGTGTATAAATGAATTTGGAAGCCTCGCATCCAGATATTTCAATCTGACTGGTGTGGCTGTCATCCACGATAATCTGTGTCTACCCTGATCAACTCCTAAAGAAATATCAGAATTTGCCACTTGCCCCATGTATAGAAGATATACTTGATTGATAAGAGACCCTCCGGAGTCCTATAACTCTAGACACTGGAGAGAGAATCACAATTGATCAGAGCTAGAGCTAGCATACAAGCCCCTAGATATCGATGATTCTTTTCTAGCTTAATGGTATTAAGACGATAATCATAGTTGTAAAGATTAGCTATGATTGCTAACCTGTCTGGAATATGTGTATTCCCCCTTGTTCGTAAATAAGAAAGTGCTACAGCAGCAATGCAGCATTGCATGGCCGTCGGGGTGGCGTTTTCCAGCCTTTGTAGGTCCGCTTGGCCGCTATTGACTACTCATCACCAGGAGGAAATCTTTTAAAGTTCTCAAGAAGAGCGACTCATCGCTTTGACAGACTTTCTGCGAGCGGCAGGGTGCCGAGTGACCTAATTAGGAAACTGTTTACATAGTCGATCAACATGCAGAAGACGTCTAGAGGGACGACTATCTCCATAACAGATAGTATGCGACTGGTTCCGGGCAGGCCTTTAATATCGACATTTGGACTCCACAGGAGAATAATGTTCATTCGAAGACCTGCAGAGAAGGCTTCTTGCAAGATCCAAGCTCGAGAGTGCCATGGGTCGTTCACGATAGGCTCAAAGAAAGCCAATATATTTTCAACTGCGTCGGGAGTTTCGTTGGTCGGTGGTGAAAGTATGAAAGTGCTGTTAGATTTGGTATACAGCTGGTTCAGTCCTTTAAGGGATTCGTGGGACTCAACCCTGGTTTGCAGGAGACCTATTGACAGAAATGCCCTCTGGTAGACCTTATCCATGGCCTGTGTACCAAGCTCCTTATCTTTTGGATTCTCTTGATTGATACATTCCTTAAAGGTCAATAAGTTATTGAACTTTGTGAATCCATTACTTACCTGATCGACCCAGCTGAGTCGAATGCCATTGTGAGCAGCGAACTCCACCGCACGGTCGATGAAAGATTCTGGTGTTTTATTTGGTCTTATCCGGCCCCTTTCATCTTTTATAGAATATCTTCCTTGATGCTGTACGAGTTTTCCGTCTTCGTCAAACGTGGGTGAAGGCTAGCAATACGGGACCGAAATAAAGTGACGACACGCCGAGTAGTCCCCTGCGTTCTCTTTATTTTCTAGCCTGACAATCCGAAATTTGGTTACTTCTCCATGATTTGGAAAGGTCGAAATGCCGTCGTAATCTTCGCAAGATCTCTTATCCACATGCGCATAGTCTCCAAATTCAAAGACTGGGACTTTCTCCAAAATACGATCCGAATTGAGAGGGCTTTCACAAGTATCAAAATTTCCCGAAATACATTCTTGGCAATGATATCGAGATTCTCTCAAGATCCTGCGCTGGTAGATACCGCATGTAAACCTGAGAGGATATGTCTTTACGTCTTTGGGAGTGATCTTATGCTTATCATGAATGAGTGTATGGCAGACATGCAAAGTATCGTTATCCAGAATCTCCTTTCCGCCATCCCAGGCTGGCAATGGCCAATTATGACACTTGACACAGTCTTGCCTCCTCTTTTTCTGAACTGTTTACCTCGTGTTCAAGGTTGTAGCCTTTTTCGTCAACGTCGTCATCGACAGCAAGCACTCAGTTCAAAGAAGCGTGACGACCTGTCCGATACTTCTCAATTTCCAGAATCCCGGATGCCAGATCATATGGGCGTTGCGTTTCAACTGTCTCTCGAGCATCATCAATCATATTCGTCAGATTTGCTTGTGGTTGAAATGGTATTGGTTAAGGAAGTTGCGGAGACGCTCCGGAGCCTCGTGGGAAGGCTGTGGCTTCTCGCGCACAGACGACTGCGTGTCTTCAATTCAAGAGCCGAACGAAATTCTCTACCACCGTCCCACATCCCACAGACATGGTACGACTAATACGGTGATGGATCGGCACCAGATGATAAGGGATTGTCTGAAGAATCTGCGGCGCGCACAGTCTTGACTAGCGTTCATTTGCTCGCGGTCGATGTCGTGTCTCGACCACTCCTCGAGCTGAATCAATCGCCATTATGGCAGCAAACAAAAATCTCGACCCAAGCACATGCACCACCGCAGCCGAAGCATTCAAGTACCCTCTGCCGCAAGTTCGACAGTTTCACCGGAGCCTGACTACCGAACTCGACGAGAAAAATGCACGTTTGCGAACCCTGGTCGGCGGAAGCTATAGGCAATTGTTGGGGACAGCAGAGATGATTTTGCAGATGAGGGAGGACATTGGCGATGTTGAGGATAAACTAGGGAGGGTCGGGAAAGGTTGTGGCAGGGGCGTTGTTGGGGGAATGGCAAGCGGTTTGGTAAAGCTCCAGGACAAGGGTAAGGGGAGCAAACCTACGGAAGAGCTAGAGTGGTCGGCCAGAATGAAGGCTCTGGATATGTGTGGAATTGTTGCTGGGAGGCTTCTGAGGATGAACGTCAATGCCCATACCGAATCGCAAAATGGGACAACGAAGAATCTAGTGTTGGCTGCGAAGGTCTATGTCCTGCACCGATTGTTGACGAAGACTGTCATCGAGTCATTGTCACGGAGAAGTCCAGACGAAAAGTCTTTGGTGGAAGGCGTCAGGAGGAAAAGGGATGCTCTACAAAAAAAACTGTCGAGAGCGATTGAAAGGACACTGAAGAAAACTGTTACGGACAACAGGGATGGACTTGTTCAAGCACTTTCTGCGTACAGCTTGGCAAACAGTTCCGGAGCAAAAGATGTGCTGTACTATTTCTTGCGTGTTAGAGGGGATTCTATAGCTCTTGCCTTCGAAGATGAGGACAATACCAGACGAGATCATCCCGCAGTTCTGAGGTCATTAGAGCTGTATACTCAGACGTTGCTTGATGTGCAAGCATTAGTCCCACGGCGACTTTCACAAGCTCTTGCAGACATAAAGTCGAAGCCGCTGCTCAAGGATGAATCTGTCCGGGGGTTGGAGGGTTTGCGGTTGGATGTCTGCGAGAAATGGTTTGGGGATGAAATTTTGTTCTTCATTCCCTATATCAGACATGACGACATCGAGGGAGAGTATGCCGTGTCTATGCTCAAAGGGTGGGCCAAAAAGGCATCGGAGGTTGTTCTAGAAGGATTGACCAAAATATTGGAGCGAATGGCAGAATTCAAGACCGTTGTAGACTTACGAACGGAAATACTCGAGATTTGGATCAAGGAAGGAGGCAAGGCAAAAGGATTTGATCCCTCAATTTTCCTTGAAGGCCTCAGAAAAGTAGTCAATGATCGCCTGGTACAGCTCCTCGAAGCAAGGGTCAGCAAGTTACATCTTGTTGCAACGGAAATAGAGGCAACGTTAGGCTCGTGGACGACAGGCATCACCGACAAGCACGAATCTTTATGGAACGAGGCCATGCTGGAAACTGAGATTAGTAATGGAGCCTCTATATTCAAACAAGGTGTCCTGGCTCGCACTCACGGCAGAAACGATGCTGTGCTAAGAGTCTTCAGAGGATATCAAACATGGCGCCATCTTGTGGATGAAATTATAGTTGTCATAGACCAACTAAAGAAACAAAGATGGGACGATGACCTCGAAGATATCGAAGATGATCTCAGCTTGGAATCAAGAAACGTCTTGCTGAGCACCGAGGATCCCCAAATGTTGCAGAGTCATCTGGATGAGAGCTTGAGGAGAGCTTATGCGGAGCTACACGAGAAAGTCGCCGCTTTGCTAGCAACTTATGAAGACAGCGAGTATGTTGGGCAAATATCATGCTACACCATACGCATCATTCGCGACATTCGCTCCGAGTTGCCTAAAAATCCTTCTTTGCAGGCTTTTGGTCTTTCGCTAGTCCCCTCCCTCCACAACACCCTTGCGATGACTGTTTCAAAAGCGTCCCTGGAAGTATTTGAACAAAGTTTCGCTAAAATGAGAATGGCGGGAAGGGCGTTATGGGAAGGCAATCCAGAGCTTCCAGTGCAGCCCTCTCCTGATACTTTCAAATTCCTACACGCTCTCGTTTTAGCCATGGGGAAAATTGGTGCGGATTTGTGGAGTCCAACAGCGGTTCGAGTTCTGAAGCAGTATCTACGTGCCGGATTAGGTCAGCGGTGGGTTGCAGCTCTGGAAGCGGAGGACAAGAAAGCTTCGAGTCAGGTTAATGGGAACACAACAAATGGGGAAGTTGCCACTAAGCATGAAGACAGTCCCAAAGTCATTGAGCACGGCAGGACCAAGGAAGTATTGACTCAGACATTATTCGATATCCTTGTCCTACAATCTTCTCTGGATTCATCTGAAGTATCGTCCGAGGATGAACTGAAAGCTTTAGAGAATACCTTCGAATCAAAATTAGACCTTGATCCGGGGTCAAGGAAGCGACTGCAACAAGCCGCAAAGGAATATTGGAAAAGGACAAGTCTGTTATTTGGACTTCTATCATAGACATCACATATAAATACCAACTCTAATACGCATCAGAAAAGTGCTTGCTCAATTTGATTTTCATAGCTTTCATGAGCTCAGCCTTCCGAGCAAGGCTGAAAGCCCTGAAAACCAAAGACAGGGATGAGTTCACGTGGCAAGCCAAGCTTCTGTATCAAATTCCCGATAACGAAAAAACTTGAACTTTTCCCAGTTCTGCCCAACAATCCTGGAGCCATGTCAACAGCGCGGCTGACTTTCCTGTATCCGCATCTGTTTCGCTCAATTCGAGTCAGCAAGTCGGCGACAAATACTGTACGATTACGCACACGACGGCCTCAACAGCAATGCTTGACAACGAGAAGTTTTTCAACGACGGGGAGAAGAGGACAGCGATTCGTGCAGCGGCATGGCAAAGCTGTAGAACCTTTTCTCAATCATGGAGAAACTGCGGATAGTTTGAAGGTATTTACGCCGGATGAGGAAGGTACCAATAGAGGCAAAGAATCAGGGAAGAACTCGCAGACCTCGACGACGGAGGACGAAGACAGTATAGAGTTGGATCCGGAACCTTCCTCGTCTGCGCCATTACCAGAGGAGACGCAAGCTGCGAGATTACCTGGAGACGATGGTGCACCAGTTGATGAGACGCCAAATGTGGACGAGCCAACGCCGCGGCATTCAGCAGCAGGGAACACGAGTGCTGTGAAAGCACCTCTCGAAACGGTATTGCAGATGCCCCCACCCGAGACCGCAGAGGAAAGAAATGCAAGAAAGCCGCTACATCTGCAGACGCCCCCGTATGTTCATCACTTTGACACGTATACGTTAGTACAGCAAGTCGAGGCGGGTGGGTTTTCGGAGGAGCAGGCTATCACAGCAATGAAGGCTGTAAGAGGGTTGCTGGCACTGAATTTGGATGTGGCAAAGGCGGGCCTAGTCAGCAAGAGTGATGTTGAGAATGTGAGTTAGGCCAAATAGCTATCAAATCAGGATTCTTAGCTGATGAAATATTGTCTCGCAGGAAACATATCTATTCCGAGCAGCTTGTTCCGAGTTAAAGACGGAGATATCCAACAGTCGCAAGAAGACCGAGGAAACGATGCGTAGGGAGCGTACGCTCCTTCAGCACGAAGTCGATATTTTGAACCAGAAACTCACGCAAGAGCTCCTTACATTGAAGGACGAGCTGAAAGGCATGTTTGACGATCGAAAGATGGATGTGAGAATGGAACAGCGAGCGATGGAGAGTAAAGTGCGTCACCTCCCAGTTTCCCCTCACATTTTATTCTACTTAACACTGTTGTAGATCCAAGAATTGAACTACAAGATTACTGTCATGCTCAACAGCGACAGTAAATCGGAAGTCGAAGGCCTGAGATGGGTACTGACAAGGAGATCCGTGATGGGTATTCTTTTCATGGCGGCCATGGTCTTGACATCACTGCGGTACGCCAGTTACAAGTCCCATGAGGACGAAGTGAAGAAGAAGAAAGAGGCAGAAGTCAAGGTCGATGAAAGAACGGAGGATCTGCCGGTTCAAGGTGCTGCAGAAATCCTGGCCGCAAACTAAGCTGTGATAGAGCTCAGGCCCTTCGTTCCGGAGCCATCGCTGAGGATATGTGAAGGCCTTCAGACCTTAATGATACCCACCGAGAGGCCAATAGGGGCCTACTTACGAAAATAAATGAAAGACCAATTTAATAGATCTCAAACATCTCCAGATCACGTGGTAGTAAGCTAACTCGATTGGGAGGTATTTGATTCCTCACCTCACATAATCTTGTCGACTCCCAGCGCGTTCTTCACCGCTCTCAGTTCGCTAGAGATAGCGGCACCTCCATCATGTAACTGGGTGGAGCTTTCTACTTCGATGTACGCCTCTGCTTGATACGGAAGAGGAATTTCCCGTTCCAAGTGGCTTTTCGTTTGTTGTGTTGGGTTTCACGCACCAGTCATTTTAGGGTCTGCTTACTGTTTGAGAACGTCAAACGTGATCTCGAATGAGCATCTTTGGAATCAATTTGGAATTCAGATAGCACACTAACACCATGACCGAAGAAAGTTCCCCCTCCTTCAGCTCCTTCTGGCAGCGCTCAGTCGATAAAGTATCATCCAAGACGGTCAAGTTTATGCCCAATGTGACGAAACCCGGCAATGGTAATTGCGATTTCTCAACTCATGCAGAAGCTTTGATCTACATTTCCTTCATCCCGTTCCCCCCAATTGATTGCCGGGCATTTGAACAAGCGTGTCTAGTAGCTACCATTCTCAAGCTTGGCTCGGATCGTGTGTCTTGGCCTTTACTCATTTACTGATACACATGACAGGCAAAGGTGTGGGTGAAGGAGACTCATCTACTTTAACACAGAAACAACGTCGACGAGCTCAAGTCCGAAAGGCTCAAATGTAAGTTCTTATACTCTTAATTCACATCCTTGGCACTCAAGTCAACCACCTTAGTACTGACCTGTACACAGTGAACACCGACAACGCAAAGAAAATTATGTCAAACATTTGGAGCAAGATGTGATCAACCTCCGCGAAATGATAGCCCAAGCAGAAACCCAGTCTGTGCTCTTCAAACACGAGAATGAAGCCATCAAAACTACGCTTTTAAGCTCACATATTCCGATCCCAACCAGAGTTCCCGTCTCCAAAAGTGTCTCCGAACAGAATACTGATATCACCACTTCTACTATTCTTCAAGAACGACCCCCACAAAGCGATTTCAGCATCTCAGGCTCTCTACCAAGTTCACAATGGCAGTCCAATACTTCGTCCGGCGATAGTCTAGTGAGCATGATATTCGACGAGATTATCGACGCTAGCTGTCTTAAAATCACTCCACCAACCAGCTTCGTCCCTAACAACGATATATTCATGACTTCTCCGGAAATTTTCAACCTCCCCGCCAACCCTTATGCTCTAGCTGCCACCGATCCAACAATTCCTGCTAGTTTCCCAGGCCTCAACCCAGAACTCTCAAAAGCGCTCCCGAAACTCCCAGACGAAGCTACGGCACCAGTATCTGCTGCAGCTCTCAAGGACCTCTCAATAATAGCAATCAATTTCATCCTAGCGTTCGTCCCCCATCCCTTTTGCCTCTCCTCACTTATCTGATTGTTGAACACCCACTGACAATCCATACAGACTCGAACACCCTTGTCGTACCCATTTCCACGCTCATGCCCCAACCTTCGACCCCAAAGGCTCCCCCTCAGGCCACGAGCTAATGGCCTCCACCATGCTCTATTCGCACGCCCCCACCCCGGTTTTCTCATCCTTTTCATCTCCACCTCTATCAGCTACTTCTCCCAGCCAGAAAATTGAATGGACAGCCCCGAGCCCAGAACTAAAGCAATTGTATGCCATGTCGCAGAGCCTACCTAAAGGAAACTGGGAGATTACTCCTGTGCAAGCATGGTTCTTACTTATGGGGAGGTTTGGAATTCATGCATTGGTGGGGGGTGGTGATGGAGCCGGAAAACCGGAGGGTTTGTTGGCAAGATTGAAGAGGGGATTGGGGGAGTTGGTTAGTTGTTTTGAGTTTGGGGCTGTGATGGATGAGGCGAGGTTTTGGGAGGTTGTCGAGGCGGTTGTGAGGGGGGAAGAGGTACCTCTGGCAGCATAGAGAACATCAGAATTCCAGGTCGTTGGGGAATTCATGTTTGAGGGTTGGAAGGTGCAGATGTATATTCTCTTATTGTGTGGCATCGCTTCACGGTACCAAAAAATGTGGTCAAACGGGCACTGGAGTTAGTCATGATGTGGTGTTGACCGATCAATGTCACCGATGTTTCGATTCTGTCACCATCCGCATTGTTGTCCAGGTAATATTATCTGATAAACATTTAAACAACATGTTTATAGCTCGTCTTTAATGTCGTGAGGAGAATACTCTGGTTCAGGATCCACCGGCTCCGGTACTTCCTCGATTATTGGGTCTGGATGAATCGTCCTGTATTCTCTGACCCCGTCAGTTAACGCATTCAAGTGCATGAAATCACTCCCATCCTCTCCAAGTCCCCAAGCAAATACCCCACCTAATCCCTTCTCCTTAACAATCAGCGGGAACTTCTTTGCAATAGCCTCGGGCGTATCCCAAGTCCAGAAAATATTCTCCTCTGAATCCCAATAATAGAATCCTCCGCCGACTTCATCATATTTCCCGTCCCTTTGAGCCAGTCTGAATGAGAACGCAAGCTCCTTTGGTACTCTGTCATTCCATGCAAACGCTCCACACTGGCCAAGATCTGCTCCCGTTTGGGGGTCCTCCATCAGCACTGTCTTACACCCGATGGGATTCTCATGACATCCTCCATTAGGATCGGTCCTGAACCACTTCACGTAGAACGCAAACCCAAGATTCAAACCCTGTGGAGGAATTCCCATCTCAAGGTAAGCATTGATGCCATCTAATGCAAGTTCGACGCCCGTGTGATGTTTAGTCACGCTGTCTCTCCGATTCATCAAATCATATGTCATGACATTGATGAAATTCAAGGAGCGGCTAATGTTGGGGAGAGTCTTTTTGCTGAAAGCTAGCATGTCTCGACGAAGCCCTGGGACGGCGGCCGAGAGGATCGCTGTTCGACCGAGTGCAAAGCGGATATCAGCGAGAAGTTTAGGGTAGCCTTTGAGTTCTCTGCCTTTGCGGAAGTTTGAGACGGTTTTGTAGTCTTCGCCGTTTCCGCTATCTTCTTGTTAGAAGTCACAGTATTTGATGGGAAATCAATCATACCAGGGATACTCCCAATCAATATCGACACCTAGTTCGGGTCAGAAGAAGGTTTAAACAGGGATTAGGAATTGGCCTACCATCTGCTCCTGTGGCATCAACCATGGCTTTCACATTCTTTGCAAATAGTCTTCTGGTGTTGACTGTTGTGGCTGCTTTAGAGAAGCCAACAGTGTCTCCCCAGCCTCCTATGGCGATCATGATTTTCGTTCCCTCGGCGAATTTGGAACGGACTTCATTCACCGTGGTAAAGAGAGGCCAGTCAGAGACTTCTTTCTGATTAAAACGTGAAGATGGCATGAACGCAATGATAACATGTGTGATATCTGCTACCATTTCTGGTTCTGGAATAACGTTGTGTTGCCTAGAATATAGCAGGATAATTAGATGTCATTTAAGTAGAACGGATACTGGACTCGTACCCTGTTAAGTACATGACATATCTTGCGCTGGCTGATGAAGCAATAGCCAAGATGGCTATGAAGTAGGAGAACAACATAGCTTTGATTCGAAGTGACCAAATTACCGAAATAAAAGAGAGTAACAATCAAAAAGGAAGAAGAGGTCAAGAGAAGGCTTTATGAAGAGTTTTATGAAACTTTCGCCTCAAATTTCAAGCCAAAACGTTGGAAAAAGCAAAACGTGGGATTCGCGATAAGCTCATCGCCAAATTGTACACAATCGATTGGAGCTTTCAGCTTGTCACGGCCTAAAAATTTAAAGGGCGTCGATCTGCACGTGACTAGACCCGCGTTAAGTGTTCTAGACCGCGTCGAGACGCGACGAGCAACTTTAACACTTAACCATCATGGCTATCACTAAGGGCGAAGAGACGGGCGAGTCGTCCACTGCTGCGGCGAAGAAACTCCTCAAGCCGAATCCTAATGGAGTTGCCAACTATGAATTGCCATGGTAAGAACTTCATGTTCCAAATCCAGCTGTGATATCTGACGCTTTCAGGGTTGAGAAATATCGTCCTGTCTTCCTAGATGATATTGTGGGCAACACTGAGACGATCGAACGACTGAAGATCATCGCGAGGGAAGGGAACATGCCTCATATGATTATCTCTGGTATGCCAGGTATTGGAAAGACCACATCAGTGCTGTGTCTCGCCAGGCAGCTGCTGGGAGATTCGTACAAGGAAGCCGTGTTAGAGTTGAATGCAAGTGATGAAAGAGGTCAGCCAAGTCTATTCACATATGCTGGGTCTTTACTGAATGTGCGACTCAGGTATCGACGTTGTACGGAATCGAATCAAAGGCTTTGCGCAGAAGAAAGTCACTCTCCCCCAAGGCAGACAAAAACTCGTTATTCTTGATGAAGCAGATAGCATGTCTTCTGGCGCGCAACAAGCACTTCGACGGACCATGGAAATCTACTCTGCCACTACCAGATTTGCCTTCGCGTGCAATCAGTCAAACAAAATCATTGAACCCCTCCAGTCTCGTTGCGCAATCCTTC
>Ga0302325_10014510_pt1 | contig 16771 bp, 9 predicted proteins | sample Palsa_T0_2_FD_201948 | JGI IMG/M metagenome (GOLD analysis project Ga0302325, IMG submission 201948) | Peat permafrost microbial communities from Stordalen Mire near Abisko, Sweden - Palsa_T0_2 | ecosystem: Environmental > Terrestrial > Soil > Palsa > Peat permafrost | place: Sweden: Abisko... | reverse complement strand
GATGAAACGTGCAAGCTTCCAGGTGTCGTCATCGGAGATGCTCGACTTCCAGGAAGGCATGCCTGTCAGGCGAACTCCGTTCTGTATGATCCAGAACAGCTCCGCGTCGCTCCAGTGCTGCACGTGGGGTGAGCTAAGGTCCATGGCAGGGGGGGCCATGTTGTGCCCAACGTTGGTGTCTCCACGCGCATCCGCACCGTGGCATTGGGCGCAAGACCCAAGAAACACCTCCTGGCCCTGGCTCACGACCTCATCCGTCTCAGGCAGCGGGTTCTTCATCTTTCCTGCCTCCAATGGAATGGCAACGTCTTTAGCCGCATCGGCCAGTTCGGTTTCCGCCTGGGAAGGATGTTTGTCCGCTGTGCAGCCTTGAAGCAAAGCGCCCAGCATGGCACCGATCACGCCCAGCATCAGCTTGTGTTTTAGCGCGACGCTGCGATCACCCCCGCGCCACCACGCAATCCGGGGCAGACCGACAGACTCCCTCATAAATTCAGGCATGGTGTGTCCTCCTTCACAAAAAAAGAGCTTTCTAAGCCCGATGTAACGTGCGTCTACGCTAGAGCGATTGCGATTATGCCAGAGGTGAGAGGAGTAAAACAATTGGACAATGGTATCGGTATCGACGACACCTTCGAAGTCCAAAATCCGGAAGGGCACGCGTTCACGCGAGCCAATCAGATAGGGCCCGACTTTAGTCGGGCCATAAGAAGCCGCGTCCGTAGGACGATTCCGCTCTGCCGAAGGCCGTCGTGCAGCGCGCAGCGCGGAACGACTGAATCGCCCTCCTCCGCCAGCTGCCAATCCCCGCGCTAGAATGGCCTCGACAACCAGCGCATGAACTTCTCCCCTCTGAGCTTCGAGTTCGACCCCGACAAAGCCGCCGCCAACCTCAAAAAACACGGCGTGTCCTTCCGCGAGGCCTTGACCGTATTCGACGATCCCCTCGCCCAGACCTTCCCGGACGAACTACACTCCGAAGACGAAGACCGCTCTATCACAATTGGCTTATCATCTAGAAATCGGCTGCTGTTCGTTTCACACCGGCAGATCGAAAATCACATCCGCCTTATCGGAGCACGGCGAGCCACCGTAACCGAGAAAAAAACCTATGAAGAACTCAAAAGGCGCTCGTAACCTCGAAGCCCAGGCTGACCCGCTTGAGCCACGGCATCTCGACCTAAGCAAGGCAGTCCGCGGCAAATACTATGACCGCATGCAGGCGGGCACCAACATCGTCCTCATCGCCCCCGACCTGCTCGACAGCTTTCCCGACTCCGCCTCAGTCAACGAAGCCCTCCGCGGCCTCAAAAAGATCGCCGCCCGCTCCGTCCGCGCCACGCCGCGCCCCCCGAAGACCGCCCCAGCCGGACAATAAGCATTCGCGCCTAAGCGCGAACTGTCTCCCGGCCTCAGCGATAAAGCCCCCAGCGGGTCAACCTGGTTATGCAGGGCAACCCGCGTCCATCCACTTCTTGAAGAGCGAAACACGATCGTCCGGCCACGGGTCGTCCGGCGGCATCGTGCCCGCGGACACCGCACCGTAGACGCTCTCGGCGTTGACTGGAACACACATCCAGATGGGATCGTCAAGATCGATCCCTACGGATCTCATACATTCAATGTCCCCATCCCGGAAGAGAGGGCGGATATCTGTGGCAAAACTGAGAGCCATTGAGCCTCCTTTGCTGGTTCTCGATGCAACCATAGGTCTGGCTTCCATGACTCTATACTCATCGCCGGGCAGACCGCCAGACAGCCCTTGGCCGGCTACCCCAGGGCTCGCAGAAATCCGGGACGGCACTTCGCCAAAAACCTCAGCAATATCGCGTGTCAAGCCCCCGAGCCACCCCAAAATCGCCAAACCCCAACAACGACGCCCCTTTCGCAGCTTTAAATAGTTGGCCGTTTAGTTATGTCCAGCCCTGTACAATTTAACTAGAGGTAAAAGTAGGGCAGAGATTCGGTGCCCCTAAAGCCGCCCATAACCGCAATGGATGGACGACTTTAGCCGCAACCCATTTAGAATGACTATTTTACGCATACAGACGACGCGTAACTCGAACATTCTAAGTCTCTTACGCCCAAGATACCCTGGAGTGGGAGGGGGGGTTAACCCCACCCAACGGCTCGTCGCAACCGTCACGAATCCTGAGATAGGAACTTTGGCGCGCGAGGAATCAAACAGCACCGTCGCTAAGGGACTGGCTCAGAGATCACTACATCCATCCCATACCCATCGTCTGTCAAGAGAATCCTGACCGAATGGTTGACCATGTCAAAGGAAGTGGTTCGGCCATCCACGGTCACAGCGAGCGGCCGCTTGAAAAAACCGGCAACTTCAACTGCAATCTGTCGCCACCATGCTGAGTAGCTGCCTTCGTGTTTGCCGATATGGATAGCGATCGAGCTATGATTCTCTCTGACCTCACAAGAAAACGTCATGCGGAGAAAGCTCCCTCGTTTGTACGCAAAACTGGTCCCGTCATCCTGATAAAGTTCGCCCGTGCAGTGAGGACCAGGGAATACACGCAGCCTTAGCGGGCCTTCGGGTCTTTGGTCCGTGTGTTGGACCAGCGTTTCCATCGGAAGAATTGCGCCTGGGCGAACGAATACGGGCAAGCTTGCGAGCTCCGGATGAAGATGGACGGTAGGCACAAACGTGTCTTTAGCCGTATCCGGCTGTTGGCCGGCTGTACGCGGCGGCACGTGGCTCTCCTCAACTTGATCGCCGGTCCAGAAGTCGTACCAGCCCGAAGAGGGCAGTTTCGCGTCGTAGTCGTTCGCTTTGTCCAAAAAGGGCGGAGCAGCAATCAGCAGGTCTGGACCAACCATGAACTCGCCGCCGGCATCGGGGTCGACGTCAATAGGATGATGGTCTGGAGCGGCGTCCGGAAATTCGAGGAAGAGAGGACGTAGCAGGGGCAAACCTGTCCGTGTATTGTCTTCCATCACCGTATAGAGATATGGAAGAAGTTCATAGCGCGTGTCGATGAAGTGACGGCGAATGGCCTCGTGCGTTGGGCCGTTTGCCCACGGCTCGTGCGGACCCGATCCTTTCTCAGCATGATCGCGGTCGATGGGCTGGAACGCGGAGACTTCGATCCACTTGGTCAGCAACTCGGCCGAAGGCGTTCCTGCGTAGCCGCCGACATCGGCGCCGGCCAGCGAGAACCCGCTGAGCCCGAGGTTCTTGAGCATTAAAGTGGTCAAACGCAGGTGGTTCCACGTGGCTGAGTCGTCGCCGGTCCAGGTTGCAGCGTAGCGTTGCCCGCCCGCGTACGAAGCCCGCGTGAGAACGAACGGGCGTACGTCGGGCCGCAGTACAAGTTGGCCGTCGAAGGTGGCGCGCGAGTTTTCCATGCCGTAGACATTATGAATCTCGCGTTGATTCGCCAGGCGCGAGACGAAGCCGGGTTCATTGATGCGGTCGACCGCGCTGTCGGGCATGGTCTTCAAGGAATTGAAGACCGAGGGCTCGTTCATGTCGTTCCAGAAGCCGTCGATTCCGATACGGTCGAAGCGTTTGTAGAGCTTGCCCCACCATTCACGCGTCTGCTGCTGCGTGAAGTCCGGGAAGACGCTGGGACCGGGCCAGACCGGCCCGACGAAGAGCGAGCCGTCGGCGTTGCGGACAAATTGGTTGCCGGCCATGCCGCTGTCGAAGGGCGCGTAGTTCTGTCCGGAAAGGTAGGGGATGTGCAGATCAGTGATCGCAACGACGTGGAAGCCCTCCTGGTGGAGTTTGGCGACCATGCCGGCCATGTCGGGGAAGGCGGTGGTGTTGACCGTGAACGGGCGGTTTTTGTCCTGGTAGTCGATGTCCAGATAGATTGCATCGGCGGGAATCCTGTCCTGGCGCAGGCGGTCCGCGACTTGCAGCACCGCCTGCTGCGACATGTAGCTATAGCGGGACTGCTGGAACCCGAGCACCCAGAGCGGCGGCAGCGGAGTGGGGCCGGTAAGCCAGGCATAGCTCGCCAGAACCTGCTTAGCTGAGGGGCCGTAGAGGATGTAAATGTCGGCGGGGCCGCCGTCGGCGCGGTACTGGAATGTGTCGCCGAGTGTCTTGCCGAAGTCGAAGGAACACGGGAAGGTGTTGTCGATCAGTATGCCGAGTGAAGTGGCGGCGCGGTAGGTGAGGTAAAAAGGGATGCTCTTGTAGAGTGGGTCGGTGGACTCCTGCCATCCATAGGCGTCGGTGTTCCACATCCGGAAAGCTTCGCCACGACGATCGAAGGCGCCGGTCTTGTCGCCGAGGCCGAAGTAGTGCTCGTCGGCCGGCATCGTGTCCGCGATGCGGAAGCGGTCGCCCTGAAACTGCAGTGGCTCGGCTTCCTGCTGGAGCACGTTGCCGGCTAGATCGAGAAGACGGAGCAGGCCGGTGGCGCGGTCGACAGTCACGCGGAGACTGGTAGTATGAAAACCCGCGACGCGAGCATCGCTGTCCTGGATTACCGCAATGGCAGAGATGCGCGCTTGCGGGAGCACCGCCCACGAGGCATCCTCGGGAAGGATTCCGTTACGCGAAGCTCGGATGCGCAGGACATCGTCGCGAAGGGCGGTTATGTGCAGGAGCAGCGGGCCGTCACGCAGTTCGATGCCGTTGGAGAGAGGCGTAACGGCGGTAATCTGAGAAAACGAGGCGATGGGTGCGGCGCCGAGTGCAGTTGTCGAATTTTCCGAAGTTGGATTTGCCGTGGCCGATGGATTGGCTGGATTCGCTTGCGCGCAAGCGGCGAAGGGAACGACCCCTACAGCCAGCACGGCTAAGAGCAGGTTCGCTGTAACTCTGCGTCCGTGCATTTGTTTCTCCAGGCAAGAGCCCATTGTTGCAGGGATAGGTCGCGGCGCGTGTCTTTGGTTCGAAGCCTTCCGGCGCGATTCAGAACGTCGCCGCGGCCGTTCGGTTAGAAGTCGAACTTGAGTGAGATTTCCGAGAGACGGCGGCCGAGTTTCAGCGGAGCAGAGCCGAAGCCTTCAGAGGGGCTGTAGCTTGCGGTTGCCGGAGATCCTGTGGTTGACGTGTCGCTCAACTGCAGCGTCGTCTGCGATGCATAGCCGGTGCCGAAGCTGTTCAGAGGATGATTGATAAAGTTGAACGCCGCATAACGGAATCGCAGGCGCCGGTCGCCACCCAGGCCGAAACCCTTCTCCAGAGAAAGGTCCGTGTTGAAGAACGCGGGACCATGAGCGTACGGCTCGATGTACTGTCCGTTCGTGCCAATTGCCGGCACGGCGAAGCAGGACGGGTTCAAGTACTGATGCGCACCGAGGCCTGACCGCGGATTGCACTTGAGCACAGGCTGCAGATTGACGTCCGGCGTTCCCAGGATTGACTGCGATTCGACGGGGTACTGGTTAGCCCCCGAGCCGATGAGACCTTGTAGATAGTAGCCAGGCGAAGCACTGACGCCCGTCTGCATGTTGGGCCCGCTTTGAATGTTGGTGATTCCCGAGATCAGCCAGTTATTGACGAAACCACCTAGAAGACGCTGATCTGTGAACTTGCCCGTCTGGTACGAGTAGCTCAGGTTGAGCACCTGGGTGCGATCGAAGTTCAGAGGACCGTAGTTGTTATAGAGGTGGAACGGATCGATGCCCGCGGTCCAGTTGAAGTCCGCCGAGGAGCCGAGGATGCCGAGCGCTTTGGAGAAGGAATAGTTGGCGTTGAAGTTCAAGTGGCCAACGTGCTTGATCGCCTCGATCTGCAGGCCGTTGTAGTTGGCGTAGGTATTGTGCTCGGGTTCCAGAATCTGGCTGTAGTTGGGGAAGGGCCGCGCTTTCTGCACGGCTTTGTCGCCTGGGTAGTTGTAGATGTTGTCGAGACTTGCTGCCTGGGCCGGTGTGCATCCCGTAGGCTTGCATGCGTTGTAGCCGGCCGCTGCGTTGATCGCCGCCGCCGCCGTCGCCGTGAAAAGGGTCCCGACCGGAATCGCATTCACATTAGCTAGCACAACGGCCTGAGTTGTGCCGTTGTCCATCAGAGAGTTGCTGTTGTTGCCGGCATAGGAAGCCTGCAGAATCCAATTTCCAGGCATCTGCCGCGCAATGCTGAGGCTGTAGTTGCTGGTCACTGGCTCTTTGTTGTCGGTGGGGTCGAGTCCATAGATAGTCGATGGCGAGATGTAAGTTTCAGTGCTGCCGAGACCGGTGTTGCCGTAGGTGGTCGGATTGAGATGGAGCGTATTGACCCCTTCCAGCGTGTTGTCGCCAAAACCCTGTAGGTCCGTAAATCGCACGTTTTCCGCCTCGGCAAACTCGCTGGTCACGTCGACGACCGAGTCGTGGAAGCGATAGATGCCGAAACCACCCCGCACAACGGTCTTGCCGTCCTTGAGGACGTCCCAGGAGAAACCTACGCGCGGTTCAAAGTAAAGCGGCGGTGCGCTGACGCCTGAGTTTGGAATAGACGGGGTGTTCGCGTGCCACGTGACGCCAGGCAAGGGATTGGTCGTGGCGTTATACGTGGTGGTGTAAAGTGCGGGGTTCCAAATGGCGGCGCCGATGCCGTGCGCGTCCTGCCAGGCGCCCAGTTTGGTCACGCGGAAGCCGAGGGTCAGTACAAAATTCGATGCGGCACGCCACGTGTCCTGACCGTAAAAATCGGTGTTCCAGAAATAAAGGTTGGTGTACGGATTGAAGTTCTGCTGGTGCCAGTCCTGGATCTGTCCTTCAAAGAAGTTTGCCAGCGCATTGCCGCTGTTGAAGTGCGGGTTCCCATAGGCCGGCGAGCCGTCAGGGTATGTGCCGTTGTAGTCGGCGAAGTAGCTGCCCGCGCCGCCATAGTAGTAGTCCTGGATGATGCCGTTGGTAGCCGGATTGGTGGCGGTCTGGTTGTTGATGGTGCGCTGGCTGAAGATGCCGACCTTGACTGTGTTTTTACCCCATACCTTAGTTAAATTGTCGCCGACGTTTGGTTGCAGCTTCTTCAAGCGCAACGGATTCTCCGAGTAGTCGGGCCACAGCCCGAGCGGCAACCCGCCGTACGTCGTATATGTGCCGAGCTGCGGGTACTGCGTGTCGTTATTGTTGAACGCGCCGTTGTAGGGATAGTTGATCGCGGTCTTTTGCAGCGCAGCGATCTCCCGCGCGTCGAACCCCTCGACGAACGAGGTGAGAGTTGCATAGAGCTCGTTGGTCATCGTGGGCGTAAATACCGTGACATAGTTGGCCGACGCACTGTGCACCCAGGTGTCGTTATCAACGCCGTAGCCGGGCGTGTTTACCGCGCCCATAACGCTCGATCCAGCCGGTGAGTAGTAGGGAACAAGCGGCTGGCCTTGCTTGCCTTTTTCAAAGCTGTAGCGCGCAAAGAACAGGTTGCGGGGGCTGATGTTGTAGTCCACACGGCCGGCAAACTGGCTGACATTGTTGTTCACCAGGTCCAGCGCGTCGTAGTTGAAGCCGTCGGTACCGGTCTGGGCCCGGGTAGGAAGTGGCAGAGTACCATTGACCAGCGCCATCGCACCCGGATTGAGAAACGCTGCGATGTTGCCGTTGGTCAGAGCAGAGCCGCTGTCGCCAACGGTAGGAGGTGTATTGAATGTTCCGTAATTGCCGTTGGTCAGCATCGGCCCGAAATAGGCTGAGAGCGCCGCCGCACTGAAGTCCCCTTTGCGCATCGCAGCAGTAGGCACCAGGGCGTGAATAATCGCACTGCCGGCGCTGCCGTAGGCATAGATATTGCGCTGCGCGTCGTACTCGGTCCCAGCGAAGAACGTGAGCTTGCTAGTGTGCGGAATGGGTCCGCTGATGGTGGCGCCGGGATACACGAATCGATCGTTCGGGCGCGCGATTCCGTTGTAGTTCGCAAGCCAGTCGTTCGAGTTGAGCGCGTAAGCGCGGGCATAGGTGTAAAGTTAGCCGTGGTACTTGTTTGTGCCGGACTTGGTGACACCGCTGATGACGACGGGACCGTTCGACTGGTCGGCGCCGAAGTTCGAGGTCTGCACCTGCACTTCGCTGACGAACGCATCATTGATGTTCTGCAGGTTTGCGCCGAAGTTGCCGGCGTCAGTCAGATTCGCGCCGTCGAGTTTGATAGTGATGCCCGCCACTGGAGCGCCGTTGGAGGCATAAGGCGTCGGCTCGCCAACCTGAACCTGCGTGAAATCGGGCGCGGCGTTCGTGGAGCTGAGGTTGCGGATGGCAAATCCGGGCAGAATGCGTTCCAGTTCGGTCGCATCGCGGCCAACGATTGAGAGTTGGTCCAGGTCCGCCGCCGAAATCGTCGAGCTGAGCTGTCCGCTGTCGAGCGGCAGTTCTGCCACATTGCTGCTAACCGAGACCGTTTGGCTCACCTCGCCCACTTCGAGCTGTAACTGCAGCAGAGACAGACTGTCCCCGGGGTTCAGGTGGATCGCGGGATGGATGAGCTGCTTGAACCCAGAGTGCTGCACGGTCACCGTGTAGTCGCCGCTGGGCACCGCCGAAAAGGTGAATGAGCCGGTGCCGTTGGTGTGGGTGGTCCGCTGAGTTGCACTGGCGCTGTTCTGGAGGGTAACCGAGGCGTCCGAGACAACTGCGCCGCTCGGGTCCTGAACCACGCCACCGAGCGATGCCGCTCCGACCTGGCCCCAGGCTTGCCGGTACATCGGTGCCAGACAGACTAGAAAGAGGAATAGGCCGAAGGTGCAGGCGGCCGACTTGAGCTGGAAAGTTCCTGCCTCAATTCCCATAAACGTACGTTTCATATCTCCTCCGAGACGAAAGAACCAGTCCGCAGCAGTCCACCTTCAGCGCGAATCCACGACCTATATTGCGAGCGGTCCGGTTATAGGATTCGTGACGGTCGGGGTCAAGCATCTTGCGGTAAGGCACATCTCTCTTATCTGGATAAGAATTCGATCAAAGTATTCAAAATGCTATGTTTGGCAGCCGAACGACAAACCGATTTACGAACGTCTATAATCCCCATCGGACAAGAGAGTTATGGCGCCAGACCTAGAGGGGACCGGAGTTCTTTACGGCGAAGATGAGAAGAATCTAGTCTTGCGCCAGTTGGATCGCCTGCTGGCAGATCCACACCTCTCGCACAGCAAACGCTTCCCGAGCTTCTTGCGTTTCATCGTGCGGGAGGAGCTAGATGGGCGCGGTGACCAGCTGAAGGAGCGCACGATCGGAGTCGAGGTCTTCGGCCGCGACCCGGACTATGACACCACCTCCGACCCAATTGTGCGGGTCACGGCGACTGAGATACGCAAGCGCATCGCCCAGTACTACCAGGATGCCGGCAGCCCGGACGAGTTGCGGATTTCACTTCCCCCGGGATCCTATGTTCCGCACTTTGAATGGCCAGCGGTCAGCGCAGGGTCCGCCGGGCCAGGCAATGTGTATTCCCCGGAGCTGCACCCCGCACTGCATCCGCCTTCTTTTCCCGAGCCGCCTGCCCACCTCAGCGTCGATCCAACCCGACTGCCGACCCGGCGCCCGATCGCACGGCGGCTCATCTCGGCTGCTTCGATGCTGGTCCTGCTGGTCCTCGCCGGATTCTTTTGGAAAATCTCGCGCCCATCTTCGCTTGACCGATTCTGGGCTCCCGTACTGGGCTCCGGCGACCCCATCGCGGTCTGCTTCCCACAAAGCCGCCTGGACGGAATTACCCTACGCGATGCCGCCGATCCGTTACAGCAACATCGAATGAACGAGCAGATGGCCGGTGTCATACGCGACGATCTGCAGCCACTGGTCAGCCTCTCCGGCCTGCTGGAGATGCGCCACGAGCGCTACAACCTGATGGGCGAAGACACCGCGACGCTGACCGATCTGCGTCAGGGGCCGGCCATCTTCATTGGGGCCTTTGATAACGCCTGGACCTTGCGCCTGACGCGCGGACTCCGGTTCCGTTTCGGAAACGATCCGCAGATGACCAACTTCTGGATAGAGGACACGCAATCTCATACCCGATGGGGCATCGACCGCAATGTGCAGGAGACAACCAACAACTACCGTGACTATGCCATCGTTGCGCGCTTCCGCGATGCCAATACAGGCAAGCTGGCTGTGGTGGCCGCCGGCATCGCCCGCGGCGGAACCGTCGCCGCAGGTGAATTCCTAACCCAACCCGGCGACATCGAGGCCATCAAGTCACAGGCGCCGAAGGATTGGGCCGGCAAGAATATGGAGTTCGTGCTGAGCACCGAAATCATCGATGGCCGCTCCTCACCGCCGAAGGTGGAAGAGACATATTTCTGGTAAGTTGAACCTCATGCAATTGTCCGGCCGGCTACAGTTGCGCTGGCTCGTGCCTCGCCTGCTGCTTTGCGCGGCTGCATGTCTACCGGCATTCGCGCAACGGATGGTCTTCGCCCATTACATGCTTGCCAATCAGGACTACGTCTCCGACGATGCCGGAAGCGAGCAAGTCGTCGCATCCTACGAACGGGAAATCCTTCAAGCGCGGGCCATCGGCATTGACGGTTTTGCGCTTAACGCAGGTGGCTGGTTCAAAGAGCCACGCTACATCCGCCGCGCCTCCGAGATGTTCGAAGCTGCCCACCGGCTGCACGGTGGTTTCAAACTCATGTTCTCCGCGGACATGTGCTGTTCGAACGACGTTGCCGACATCGAAGACATGATGCGCCGGTTTGCGAACAATCCGCGCTACGCTGCTCTCTATTTCAAGAAGGACGGAAAATTCGTCCTCACCACCTTCGCCGGAACCAAGCAGGGACCGGCCTCCTGGCAGCAGTTGCGCGTCGACCTGGAACATGGCCTGCATCCTTCCCTGCGCGACGCTCCAGGCGCACTCTCCTCCGCCAGCGCCGTTCCCTCCAGCGCCCCGTTGCCGATCTATCTGGTTCCCGCGTTCTTCTGGGGAGGAGAGCTTCCCCGCGCTGCGGACATCCAGGCCGGCATGGCAGACTACGCTTCGGTTATCGATGGAGCCCTCTACTGGGGCATCGCCGGCATCCCCGCGCTCGGCCACCCGCCCGACCAGATTCCCTCGTCGCAGGCATACGCGTCCGAGCTGCACCGCGCGCACAAACTCTATATGGCGCCCATCTGCTTTCAGTTCTGGGGAGCCAATGCCGCGCGCTATTACGAATACAGCGGCTACTCCGGCATGCGCGCAATGTGGAAGGACGCCATCGGGGTCAGCCATCCCGACTGGGTGGAGATCATTACATGGAATGACTTCATCGAAGGCACCTATGTCAGCCCGATCGATGATCCGGCTCGCTATGCAGGCGCGAACGATCTCGGAGCCGGTGTCGCTCCCGTTTCCACACTGCACTTCTTTCACAGTCATCGCGGTGCGACGGAGCTTCTCGCGTTCTTCATCCAGTGGTACAAGACAGGCCGCGAGCCTGCCATTCGCAATGACAGCGTTTACTGGGCCTATCGAAGCCAGCTCGCAACGCCAGAACAATTAGCGGGCTCCATTAGGCTATATGGGCCGCTAGCCGACGTCGTCTACGTCACGGCTAACCTGACCTCGCCGGCGATCCTGCACGTCTCCTTTGGAGAGCATTCAACATCGATCCCTCTGCCATCTGGCTCAACCGACATGCAGGTCCCAATTGCAGCCGGTCTGGCTCCGCACTTCGAGCTGACCCGCGGCCAATCCCGTCTCGCTCAGGCCGATGGAGACGAGCCCGTCGTCTCAACCGCGCATGATCCTAACCTCTATTATTCGACCGGAGTCATGCAGGACTGATCTCTGTTCACGATTGTCTTGCTCCGTTGCAGCCGCCGGACTTTGAGGCAGTTCGAAAGCGTCCCTGTCGTCGAATCTCGCTTGCTGCAACCTCAGCGACCGAGAGCGTACAATCGCGTCCGAGGCTCACCGTATGATCGGAAAGCACTGTATCGCCGGAACGTTGCCCCCAAGCTTGGCAATCGCCCAGACGACGACTGCTCCAAATGTCCCTGTTGTATCGTTCACGCCCGCCACCGGTTAGGTCCCAGGAGTGAGCTTTTTGGGGGAGGGGTTTATGAAGACAGTGCCTGCCGATGGATCGAGGCGTGTTTCTGTTGATCGTCGTTCCTTTGTTCGTTTGTCTTCGGCGGCTTTGGGAATGGCGGCGGTGCGTCCTGGGTTTGCCGAGCAGGGGGGCGGGGCGCCGCAGCCGGCGCACACTGGTTCCGATCAGGATGCAGCGCGTCTGCAATTGGTAAAGGACTATGCCGACACGATACTGAAGGACGCGGCCGATCGCTACCATCCCGAGGATCCGTCGCCGCTGCTTGCCGGTGGGATCAACGTCTACACCAAGGAGCAGCTGAAGTGGATCTTCCCAGAGAGCGTCGACTTTCCCGATGGCCGCGTGGCCGTTTGGTCGGACTTCGCGGTCCAGCAGAACCTGATGCGCGTACTAGCGGCGCTCACGAATCTGACGGGCGACCCGAAGTACAGGGATTCGGCCAAAGCGCAGTACGCATATTATTTTGCCCACCACCAGGAAAAGAGCGGGCTGCTCGAGTGGGGCGGTCATCGCTTTGTGGACCTGCTGACGGGCTCCGCCGTGGGCATGCGCGACGGACTGCCGGACAGCCCGCATGAGCTGAAGAATGCGTTCCCCTATTACGAGCTGATGTACGAGGTAAGTCCGGCGGCGACGGCGAAGTTCATCACCGCGTTCTGGAACGCACATATCTTCAACTGGCGCACGCTGGAGACGAGCCGTCACGGACATTATGGGCTCGAGCCTGGTCCGCGCTGGGACAACACGTTCGACGACCCCGCACCCTTCTTCGAAACGCTCGGGTTGTCCTTCTTAGACGCCGGCAATGATCTCATCTACTCTGGCGCGATGCTTTACAAGCTCACCGGCGACAAGGGCGCTCTGCTGTGGACGAAGCGGCTCGCCGATCAATATGTGAAGGCTCGCAATCCGCAGACCAGGCTCGGGGCCTACCAATTCACCCAACCACGTCAGCAGCACGCTCCGCCAACTGACGAAACCCGGAACGACTATACGTTTTCTGAATACGGAGACCGGGCGAAGCGGCAGTTCGGGCCGGATTTTCCAGGACATCTCGTGCTTGAGGCGACCATCCTCCTCCAGCAACAGGCGACGACGATCTACTGCGACAATGCGCTCATGCAGATCCAGGTGGCTAGCTCCCTGGGTGACGCGGGCAAAGACATGGTCGAAGCAACCCGCGTGGGAATGGACGCATTCGTCAACTACGCGCTTATCCCGGATAAGAACCTGCTGCTACCGATGCTGACCGATGGTACCGACCTTTCGGGATACGTGTTCAAGGGGCGCGGCTACTATGGCCCCAAGGGCCGTGTGCTCGAACCGTATCCGGCGAGCCCGGAGTTTATGCTCTCTTACGCCCGGGCCTTCATGCTCACCGGTGATGCTACGCTGTGGAAGATGGCGCGGAGCAGCGCCCGCGCGTTCGGACTCGGCGACATCGGAGAAACCCCGGGGAGATCGGTCCAGGTCAACCTCGCAACGGACAACGCGAACGCATATGCGCTGTTCTCTGTGCTCGACCTCTACCAGCAGACCCACGCCGACGAGTACCTGCAACTCGGGCGTGTCATCGGCAATAACATGGTCAAGCAGCACTTCCACCACGGCTATTTCACGCCTTACGAGGACACGATCTTTGCGAATATCAACTCGATCGAGCCCTATGCTCTCCTCGCCCTCGACGCCGCGGTCAAAGGAACGCCGCAAAAGGTGCCGTATTTCCTGAACGGATTCGGGTTTTATGCGGGCTTTTACCGCTTTGGCCCGGGCCAGACGCGCGAGGTTAGCGAGGATTTCCTGTTCCGTGCGAGGAAGTCACAGCCCAATCCCCAACCAACCCCGTCTCAGTAAACTCCATATCGGCAACTCCGACCACGCCCCGCGCATATGCCGTGCTTGATTCCCATGCCAGTTTTTGACAGGCTCTTACTGGGGACTCAAGTCATGCCGGAGCTGCCAGACATTGCGGCTTACCTTCATGCCCTGGAGCCGCGAGTTGTCGGCCAGCCTCTGGTCGCGGTGCGGCTGGCGAGCGCGTTTCTGCTGCGGACCGTCGAGCCTCCAATTGCCCGTGTCGAGGGGCGGGTGGTGCGCGAGTTGCGGCGCATCGGCAAGCGCATTGCGTTCGGGTTCGGCGATAGTCAGAGCAATGGGCCCTGGCTGGTGTTGCACCTGATGATTGCGGGGCGGCTGCACTGGCGCGCGGCGGGAGCGAAGCTGGCGGGACGGAACAGCCTGGCGGCGTTCGATTTTCCCAATGGGTCGCTGGTGCTGACCGAGGCCGGATCGAAGCGGCGGGCTTCGCTGCATGTCTTCGCGGGTGAGGAGGGTTTAGCGGCGGCGGACCCGGGCGGGATCGATATTATGGCGAGCGATCCTGATGCCTTTCGCGCGGCACTGACAGCCGAGAACCGGACGCTGAAGCGGGCGCTGACCGATCCGCGGATCGTGAGCGGGATTGGGAATGCGTACTCGGATGAGATTCTCCATGCGGCTCGGCTGTCGCCAATTGTGCAGACGCACAAGCTGACGGCTGAAGAATGGGAGAGGCTCTACGCGGCGACGGGCGAGACGCTGGCGATGTGGATCGAGAGGCTGAAGGGGGAAGCGGAGGCCGGGTTTCCGGAAAAGGTGACGGCGTTTCGCGAGGAGATGGCGGTGCATGGGCGGTTCGGCAAGCCGTGCCCACGGTGCGGACAGCCGGTGCAGCGCATTCGATATGCCGATAACGAGACGAACTACTGCGCCCAGTGTCAGACGGGCGGTAAGGTGCTGGCGGACCGGAGCCTGTCGCGGCTGCTGGGGAAGGACTGGCCGCGGACGCTGGATGAGTTGGAGGTGTTGAAGCGGCGATAGAAATTCCCACGAGAACGTGCTCGTTAGCCCGATACGTTCACGTCACGAAACCTTCGCGGATGTATCCCCGGTCGCGCAAGCCGAGTTGCATGGCCTCCGCCAAGTGGATGGCCCGGCGTCCCGTAGCCTGGAGTATCTGTTCGCCGCAGCTAAATCCATCGGTGACGATCAACGTGTCAGGCTCTGTCCGTCGCACGGCGGGAAGGAGCACTCGTTCTCCTATGGCTTGCGACACGGCGAATTTCTCTTTCTCAAAACCGAAAGGACCCGCCATTCCGCAACATCCGGCATCGAGCGGCTCCAAGATGGCCCCCATCTTTCGGAGCAACGATTCTTCGTCCTTCATTTTCATGAGCGCTTTGTGATGGCAATGACCGTGAAGCACCACTTTTCTATGAAGTTGCGGCGGCTCATAGCCCGGAGCATGATGTTCCAGAAACTCACTCAGAAGGAATGTCTGGCGCCGAAGCCGATCGGCGCGCGCGTCGTCGGGAAACAGGTTTCGCAGTTCATCGCGGAATACGGAGGCGCAACTCGGCTCCAGAACCACGATCGGTAGTCCGGCGTCGATCTGCGAGCCCAGTCCCCCGAGAATGCGCTCGAGATATTGCTTGGCTTGATCCAGCAAACCGAAGTCATACAAAGGCCGCCCGCAGCAGAAGTGTTCCCGTGGAACTCTCACGTTGAACCCAGCGTGGGTCAGCACCTCCAAGGCGGCCCGGCTGGCCTCTGGCCGGTAGTAGTTGTTGAAAGTGTCTGCCCACAAAATCACTTCTGGACGAGTGGACGCCGGGCTCTTCTCCGCTAAGGACGGGACATGATTTTTGCGGGCCCACCGTTGGAAACTAGTCAACGCAAAACGAGGCATCTGCCTTTCCGGCGCCAGGGTCAGGGCCTTCCGCAGGATCTGATTGCAACCGGGCGCATTGCTTAAGAAATTGGCGATCCCGGGTGCGAACGACGCTAATTGGGCCCATTTGTCGATCATCCCGAAAGCATAAGCGTGCAGCGGCCTTCGCTTCTTTTCGTAGTAATGGGACAGGAACTCTGCCTTGTATGTTGCCATATCTACGTTTGCTGGACACTCCGATTTGCACGCTTTACAGGCGAGACAGAGATCGAGCGATTTCTTCACTTCCTCGTTCTGCCAGCCTCCGTCGACAACTTCCCCCTGAAGCATTTCGAAGAGCATGTGGGCCCGGCCCCGCGTGCTGTGCTCTTCCTCAAGAGTCGCCATGTAACTGGGGCACATCGTACCGCTGTCGCCCTTGCGGCAGGCTCCCAGCCCTATGCATCGTTCCGCGGCCTTCATGAACGAGCCACTATCGTCTACGAAGACAAAATGTGTTTCGGGTTGTGACGGAGCATAATCCACACCCAGGCGAAGGTTTTCCGTAGGCAGGTAAGCATCGAGAACCTTATGCGGATTCATCGCGTTGCTCGGATCCCAGACGGCCTTGAACTCGTGGAAGGCCTCCATGAGCTCGGGCCCGAACATCTTCGGAAGTAAGGAACCGCGAGCCTGACCGTCGCCATGCTCTCCTGAAAGTGAGCCTCCGTAGCTGACCACCAGGTCGGCTGCTCGCTCAATGAACTCGCTGTAATCGCGAATGCCCTTCTCGGTCAGGAAGTCGAAGTTCACGCGCATGTGAACGCATCCGTGCCCGAAATGTCCGTAAAACGTTCCGGTATAGCTATACTCGTTGAGCAGTTGGCGAATATCACGCAGATAGCTGCCCAGTTTTTTGGGTGCAACGGCAGCGTCATCCCAGCCTTCCCATTGCGGCGGCGCACCAGGGGCAAATGCGGCGGCACGCGGCCCACTTTCACGAAGATTCCAGACAATGGACGCTTCGCTCGTGGTATAGAGCCGCATTGCGGGCGGGTCGGACACTTGCCTCAGCCGGTCCATGAGTTCCACTGCGCGATCCTGCGCACGCCGAGCATCATCTGAACCGAACTCCACCAGCAAAACGCCGCCC
>Ga0302325_10014509_pt1 | contig 16771 bp, 8 predicted proteins | sample Palsa_T0_2_FD_201948 | JGI IMG/M metagenome (GOLD analysis project Ga0302325, IMG submission 201948) | Peat permafrost microbial communities from Stordalen Mire near Abisko, Sweden - Palsa_T0_2 | ecosystem: Environmental > Terrestrial > Soil > Palsa > Peat permafrost | place: Sweden: Abisko... | reverse complement strand
CCCGACGTGAGCCAGCCGCGCGAAGCTGAAATCGCCCTGCGCGGCGCAACAGCCACCAGCGCCAAAGCATGGGTGGTGAGCGACAGCGACATCCATGCGCACAACACATTCGATCAGCCGGATCGAGTGAAGACGCGCACAGCCGAAGTCGCTATGCGCAGCGGCGCGCTGAGCTTCACATTTCCGGCTGCATCTGTTGCGAAGATTGAGGTGCAGTTGAGTTAAATCGGCGCTGAAGGCATCCCGCGGGGGCTAAAGCCCGTTGATTTGATTGGCCTTATCGGCACCCTTCGGCTGCGCTCAGGGCAGGCTATTGAAGTCATGCCCTGTTACAAAGCGTTTGGGTTCCGGGCTTTTCGATAAGCTCCTAAGTGCTTTGTTTCGATGGGTCAAATGGGTCCAATTTAAGGTAACTTGTTTGTGTTGATGCGGTTGCGGCAAAAGTGGGGGGTAGGCCCCCCTTGGCGGATACCATTCGCCCGGGTTCCGGGGGGTGCAATTCGATGGGCAGCCTGAGTTCATAGATCGACGCTCCATGACCCATTGTGCGCGAGGGAGAGTTTATATTCTGCAAGAGCGCGAAAAATTGACGGCTTACCGCAAAAGAAATCGCCGGAGAAGTTTCCTTCTCCGGCGATGAGTCATTGATGGCAGTCTAGAAGTCGTAGCGCAAGCTGAACTGCATGCGGCGCGGTTGCGTGAGCAGGGTGCTGGCGATGCCCAGATTGCCGCCGGTGAGGCCGGAGCCAATCGAGGCAGGATCGAAGCGAACGGTATTGGTTACGTTATAGGTCTCCCACCCAAACTTCAACGCACCGTATTCGCCGAACTTCCAGCTCTTGTTGATGCCCGTATCGATGTCGAAGTAGCCATCGCCGCGCAGGTTGTTGCGTTCTCCAGCTTCACCCGGATAGGGCAGCCGGACATTTCCGCCGCCGCACCCACCGCAACTGATGCCATTGTTGATGGCTGTTGGGTTGTCGAAGTACTGCGGATTCCCGTTGGCATCGAAGTGCCGCCGCAACTTGACAGGGCCGGTGAGGACGCCGTAGCTCTCAATCTGCCAGTTGGTTGTCCAGCCCGGCTCATAAAGCGACCAGGGCAAGCCACTGGACACGCGGTTGATCCCCGACCATTGCCAGCCACCGATGACTGCATCAAGGACTCTGTTTGAATTTCCCAACAGAGCCTTTCCGCGTCCGAATGGCAACTGATAGACCCAATCCAAGGTAAGCAGATGCCTGGTGTCGAAGTCGGAGGGGCCACGGTTGAGATAGGGCTTCCAGGTGTTGAGAATGTCGCTGAATGAGCCGGTCGCCCAGCCGCCGGCGCGTTCCGCATCGGAGCCCATGTCTATGGATTTGGACCAGGTATAGCTGACATCCATATGCAGGCCGTGAGCGGAAGGGTGACGAAGGGTGATCTGTCCGGCATTGTAGTAGCTCATGCCGATGGAATCGAGAGAGTAGAGAGAGGAGAACTGGTTCTGCCAGAAATGCGGGGTCCAGTTGCTGGGCACGTTATAGAAACCGTAGAGCTGATCGTAGAAGTCAATGTCGGCGAGCGCGGATGTGGCGCCGTATTGGGAACGGTACGGAGCCCATTCGTCGCCGTAAATGGCTTGGGTCGCGCTCTCTCCGGCGTAGTCGGTGCCGGCCATGAAAGCAAAGACATCTTCGAAATACGGTATGGGCGCAACGGTGGCGCTGCCGTTCCCTGCATTGGCGTCCACGTCTTTGGACAGCTTGGTGCCGGCGGCGAAGTAGTCGCCGCCGCCGGCTGGATCGACGTAATCGACTGGCTCGGCCAGATCGAGGCTCTGAATCAGGTGGCGGCCCAGGCGGCCCACATAGGAGGTTTCCAGGGTAAACCCACCGGGGAGCTCGCGCTGCACCGACAAGTCGAAGGACTCTGAGAAAGGCGTCTTCAGCTTGTTGTCGAGGCCCCAGGTGATGGCAAAGTTATCCACCGGCGCGGTGAATGGGTAGACCTGGGTGTTAGGGGAGCCTCCGTTGTTGATGGCAGGAAGGATATTTCGCCCCAAAAAACGCGGCGACGGAGAGTGGTTTGAATCGCCTTCAATCCCGTATGTGCCTGCAGGATTGGTGACGGATGAGCTGATTCCGAACGAACCATTTTGATCGAAGGTGTTGACCAGGGCTTCGCCATAGTGGTCAAAGTAGATGCCTGCGCCGGCGCGGATGGAGGTCTTGCCATCGGGCGAATAAGCGATCGCGAGGCGAGGAGCGAAATTGTCCTTCGACTTGGGCCAAAACGCCGGCTTGTTGTAGTAGTGCCCTGTAGGGGAGAACTCAAGGTTCGGCTCGTAAATCTGTCCACCGTGAGCTGCCGATTCACGCTGCTTGTACCAGGCATCCGTGTCGATGGTGGGGGCTACCTGCTGGCCCTTGGTCTCCCAGGGCGTCTGCAAAATAGTGTGCCGCACACCGAGGGTCAGCACGAGCTTCGGTGTTACGCGCCAGGCATCCTGCACGTACCACTCGAATTCGTTCGCGCTGAACGCGCGCTTGAGATAGGCTCCGTCCGCCAGGATCGATCCCGAGCTCGCGCTGTCGACATGGTAGTTATAGGAGTTTGTAAGCGAAGGAACGGTTCCGACAACATTGGCAAAGGCGATCTCCCACGAGTTCGCAAAGCCGGATGGGATTAGTGAATTTCCCTGCGCATCAACAGGGCCCGGCGTGCTGCCGCCCAGCCAATAAGGATTGGTGCTGGCGCCCTGCCAGGTGGTGTTGTCTGAAACATGGTTCTGATGAATAAGCCGCCAGTTGCCGCCAAACTGAAGTGAATGCTTCCCCACGGTCCAGTTCAGGTTGTCGACGATGTTATTCACCGGCACGCTGGTAATGGTGGTTCTGTCCTCAGAAGTGGGCGTTGTCAGGAAGCGAAAGTCGACGAAGTCGCCGGTCGCCGGCCCGATATCGCCGAATCCCTGGCGTACGAATCCATAGCGAATGTCGTTGATCAGGCGCGGACTGATGCTCCAGGTTTCGCCTCCGGTAATGCCCTTGCTATTGTCTTCGACTACGTGTGCCGGTCCTTGTCCGGGGAACTGCTCGGGGTAATCCGTGGTGTCCTTTTGCAGGTTGCCGCGAACAAAGATGCGGTGCTTGTCGCTGGGAGTGTAGTCGAGCCGGGAGATGAAGGTATTGAGATGAACGGGGTTGGGAGAGGCGAACGAATAGGAGCCCTCGTTGATGCCGTCGCCTTCCAGACTCCCGTTGGCAAGCGGCATGGTACCGAACAAGGTAAGCGCATTGGGATTGGGCCCTGGAGGGAGAGGATAGGTGCTTGTGTTGCAGATCTGGCATCCGGCGTCCAGCACTGTGACCTGCGCCGAGGGAACGACCTGGGGGTTGCCCGAAGCGTCGAAATAGGAGAGGTTGCCAGCAGCGTAGGCCGCTGTGGGGACGGTTTGAATCTGCTGATAGTCTTCTGCCAGCCGACTGCCTTCGTAGTTGCCGAAGAAGAAAAGCTTGTCTTTTTTGATCGGCCCGTTCACCTGGGCGCCAAAGATATTGCGAAGCACCTTCGTAGGAACGTTGGGCAGCCCCTCGGTGACCTGAGCCTGCTTGTTGAACCAGTTGTTGGCGGCCGTAAATGGCGGGCGGTAGTATTCGTACGCCGCGCCGTGGAACTTGTTGGTTCCCGACTTGGTCACCATACTGATTTGCGCGCCCGAGGAGCGTCCCGCATCGGCGTTGGCATCGCCGGTGGTGACGCGGAACTCTTCGATCGAGTCCTGGGTTTCGCGCAGCACGCCATTAAATGCATACCCGTTGACCTGATCGTTGTCGTCCACCCCGTCGATGGTGACGTTGCCCTGGTCGGATCGCCCACCGTTCACAGCTCCACTGCGGCTGTCGGAAGTGGTCGGCAAGTAGAGCACGCCGGGCTGAAGCGAGAGCAGGTCAGGCACGTTGCGGGTTTCAGAGGGCAGTGCCTGAATAAGCTCATTGTCGGCAGAACTGCCCAGGGATGCGTCGGTGGTATTCAACGTCTGGGCTGATGCCGATACGTCCACAGTGACCATGCTGGCCTGGAGGGAGAGCGTAAAGTCGACGGTTGCCGGCTGATTGACAAGCAGTTCGGCCGTCTTGGTCTGGTCGGCGAAGCCCATGGCTGCAACCGTGATGGTGTATTTGGCTGGAGCGACCTGCGCGAAAACATATTCGCCGGTGCTGTTGGCCGTGGCAGTCAATGTCTGGCCGTTGGCCTTGTCTGCAAGCGAGATTTTCGCCCCCGGAACCAGTGCGCCATTGGGATCCTTTACGATTCCGCGGAGTGAGGTGTTTGCGTTCTGGCCATACGCGAGGGCGGCGGTGGAAAGGATGCAAAATAGCATCCATCCCTTCAGGGAATGTTTCACGGCTGAACCTCCAGAGTGTTTTGGGTTGCGTCTTTGTTCTTGTGGATTCGTTGAGGCGCTGGTGTGGTTTGAAACCGTTTACGAGTCCAGCTCAGGCGCATGCTGGACTGCAGCTGACACGTTCTGCTGAAACCCCAGGGCAAATACGTACACGCTTCCCTGCTGACTGGAGGGAGCTTTTTTGAGGTGAGTCAGTTTTCAAAAGACCGCAAGGGGATTGCTGATCTTGAATTGATACCTATCATGTCCGAAAATGAACAAACATTCAACAAAAATCTGGCCAGCCGAAGGAAAAACGCGCCCGATCAAGCGATTTTTGCGGGGCGAAGCTATTGCTGCTGTTGCATTTGTTGCAAATCGACAAAGGGAATGCTGACTTTCGGAGGCTCCTGAGCCCGCTCCACAAGCACGCTCCAGTCTTCTGGAATGGGCAGTTTGCGGTCCAGAGCCGGAGGGTCGGCGCTGGCCTCGACATGGACAGCTACGTACAGCTCGCTCTCCGTATTGCCCCGGAAAATCCCGTGCGTAGGCGGGACGTCGGCGTAATCCCGGCCCACGGCCGTGCGGATGTGGCGATGGTGAGTCACCAGGTTGTTTGTGGGGTCGAAGCCCACCCAGCCCAGGTGCGGCAGCAGCACATCCACCCAGGCGTGCGTGGCGTCAGGAGTGGACCGGTCCTGGTCCTCGCGGCTGCGGTAGAGGTAGCCGGAGACATACCGCGCCGGAATGCGCACGTGGCGCAAAAGGGCAATCATGGTGTGGGCGAAGTCCTGGCAGACGCCCTTGCCGCTCACGATCGCTTCGTCGATGGGCGAGTCGACGCGCGTTGATCGCGGCTCATAATCGAAGTAGTCGTAGAGCCGCTGGTTCAGCTCCTGCACCAGCATCAACGGATCGTCGCGCCGCGCTACGCCCATCTGCTGAGCCAGCAACTTCAGCGCCGGCGTCTCGACCGCAAATTGGCTGGGCAGCAGCATCTCCCAGTAATCACCGGCCTCGATCAGATCGTCGAGCGCCCCCCATGCGTCGGGCGAAAGAAACGCGGGAACATCGGGCAAAACCTGCTGCTCCACCACTGACTCCGCCACAATAACCAGTTGGTTATGCTCGCCGGGAATATCGAAGTGCTGCACGTTGTTACCCTGGTGGTCGCGATAGCTGAAGACGCGGCAACGCGGGCTCACAGAGAGCGAAAAAGTGAGGCAGTGCTGGTTCAAGTCGGAACGCGGATGCATGCGCGTCTCCATGATGCTCTCGCTGATGGGGTCCGAGTAGCGGAAGCGCGTCAGATGCCGGATGGAATAAAAGTTCATGCCCTTCCCCGTTTGTTGGTTGACCGATGGCTTGCTGCTAAGTAGCGAGCGCCGACTGGATCGAGTACTGCACGTAATAGCGATAGATGAGTTCGTGAATGCGCATCGATTGCTCGCGGATGCTGTGCAGAAAGGCGGCCGTATCGCCGGCCAGAATCTCCCCGACGCTTGTGTATCCGAGCATTGCGTGCAGCCGGCCAATCACCGCGGTCAACTCCTCGGGAGGCCGCCGCCCGCCGGTCCGCTGGATGGATTCGATGGCGTGGCGGATGCCATCTACGGTGTAACGGATGGCGTGAGGAAAATCGCGATTGAGCAGCAGGAATTCCAGGATGCGGGCGGGCGAAAGATCGGCCGTGTAAACCTGGCAGTACGCTTCAAATGAAGTACAACAACGCAGCAGGCCAACCAGTTCAAGGTACTGGTATCCGGAGTGATCCTGCTCGTGTTCCTGAAACATGTCCGCCTGATAAACCTCAAGCAGAGTTGCCGTCGCATAGGCTCGTTCCAGGTAGCGGCCCAGGCGGATGAACTGCCAGCCCTGGCCATGGATCATGGTCGTATCGCTGACGCCCTTGAAGAGGTGAATGCCGTCGATGACAGAGGCCAGCGCATCGTTGATGCTGGTGCGGAATTGCGCTTGCGCGTGCGGCGAATGCATCTGATGATAAAGCCGGTTGAGACGCTGCCACTGTTCGCTGGAAATTTCTTCGCGAACCTGGCGCGCATTCTCCCGCGCGCCGTTTACGCAAAACGTGACGGAAACCGGGCTCAGGTTGTCGAAGACCAGCTTGCGCGCCATCGATTCCAAATCGCCGTTCCACTCCATGCCTTCCGGATTCCCCAGTGAGGCCATCATGCGCTGCCAGCGCGTCTCGGCGCTGGTGTCGCTGGTGTCAAGCATCAGGCCCATGGTTACATCGAGCTGACGCACGGTGTTCTCCGCCCGCTCCAGGTAGCGGCTCATCCAGTAGAGACTGTCGCCGACGCGCGAAAGCATGGTGGTACTCTCCCGAACTCCGTGTCTGCTTACTATTCCAGAACCCATGTGTCCTTGCTGCCGCCGCCTTGCGAGGAGTTCACCACCAGCGAGCCTCTTTCAAGAGCCACGCGGGTTAAGCCGCCCGGGACGATGTTTACCTTGTCACCAAAAAGAACGTAAGGCCGCAAATCGACGTGGCGCGGCTCCAGCCGATTGCCGATGAGGCAAGGCGCGCGGGAAAAATCCAGCGTCGGCTGGGCAATATAATTGCGCGGATTGGCTTCGATCTGGCGGGCAAACTCCTCCCGCTGGCGCGCCGTCGATTGCGTGCCGATCAGCATGCCGTACCCGCCGCTCTCGCCTACCGCCTTCACCACCAGCTTGTCCAGGTTGGCCAGCACATGCTTTCGTTGCTTCTCTTCGCTCAATATGAAGGTCTTCACGTTGGGCAGGATTGCATCTTCGTCAAGGTAATAGCGGATGATGTCCGGCACATACGCATAGACCGCCTTGTCATCGGCCAGGCCGGTGCCGAAAGCGTTGGTCACTGTCACATTGCCGGCGCGATAGGCGTTGAACAGCCCCGCGCAGCCCAGCGACGAGTCCACGCGAAAGATGAGCGGATCGCTGAAGTCGTCGTCGACGCGGCGATAGATTACGTCCACGCGCTTCAGCCCGTCGGTGGTGCGCATGTAGACAATGTTGTCGTGCGTGACCAGGTCGCGGCCTTCCACCAGGTCGATGCCCATCTGGCGCGCCAGGTAGGTGTGCTCGAAGTACGCGGAGTTGAATACCCCTGGCGTCAGCAGCACGATATTCGGCTCCGGGCGTCCCTCCGGCGCCAGCGATCGAAGCGTGGCCAGCAGCAGTTGCGGGTAATGCTCGATGGGCCGGACACCGTAGCTATGGAACAGTTGCGGAAAAGTCCGCTTCATCACCCGCCGGTTGGTCAGCATGTAGCTCACGCCGGAAGGCACGCGCAGATTGTCCTCGAGCACCACATACTCGCCCGTGTTCAGGCGCAGCAGGTCGGAACCTACTACCGCGATGTAGACGTTGCGCGGCACCTGCAAGCCACGCATCTGCCGACGGTAGTGCTTGCAGCTATAAACAAGTTCGCGCGGCACCACCCGGTCGTTCAGAATCTTTTCGTCGGAGTAGACGTCGCGGAGAAAGTGATTCAGGGCCGTGATGCGCTGCGTGAGGCCGCGCTCAATCCGGTCCCACTCCTCGGCTGTTACCAGACGCGGCAGCAGGTCGTAGGGAAAGATTCGCTCCGTGCCCTCGTCCCGACCGTACACCGTAAAGGTAATGCCCTGGGTCAGGAACGACAGGTCCGCCGACTGCTTGCGCCGCTGAAGTTCCTCCTGCGGCAGCCCGGCGAGCGTCTCCGCCAGGGCCCGGTAATGCGGACGCACCTCTCCGGTGGCCTCGCGCATCTCGTCGAAGGCGTTATCGAGCGGATAGTCTCCGAACAGCGAATCCATTTCGACTGGCTGGCTGGCGCTCATGCGGCCGCAGCTTTCCCTGGCACAGATTCAGAGTTCCGACGGCGAATGGGTTGCAGCATCACCGGGCAATTGCGCCGCCCAGTTCCGCTCCACTTTCCAGCCAATTCCGCTTGAACCCTGTTGTTTAGCTTTTAACACACGGGGTCTAAAGGCGCCATCAGGAATGGGTGAGGGCCGGAGAAACCCAACTCACCCGAGCAGGTTTACCAAGCGGCTGTTTTCAGCTTGTCGAGGGTGCGGGCGAAGGCGTCTTTGTAGCTGCCTGCGTTATAGTGCTCGCCGCCGACGATGAAATCGTGGTTGGTGTTGGGATAAGTAACTACCTCGAACGGAACCGGGGCGGAAGCAGATGCCGACGCGAAAGCGCGAGCTTTCTCGATAGTGCAACAGCCGCCGTCGGCGTCGTCTTTCTCGCCGGCGAACATCAGGGTCGGCACCTTCATGCGCGCGACAAACCCAGGGACGTCAGGGAAGACGGTCGTAGCGGGATACCAAACAATATCCACCGCGACCAGATCAGGCCACATCGATCCGTAGCCGAGACAGATCGCGCCGCCGAGCGAGTTGCACACCAGGGCCACCTTGCCGGGAAGAGCATGGGGCATCTGCTGCGCCTGGGGGATGACGGCCTTGAGACCGGCGCCGCTGGTGCCCTTCATGGGGCGGCTGTCGACCAGCACGACATCGTAGCCCTGCGCGGCGATCTCTTTGGCAAACTTCTCATAATGGTCCGGCCCGGACTTGCCGGAGGCAAGAACCACGACATGGCCATTTCCCTGCGGCGGCGGAAACTCTTTCTGCGCACGGAGTAAAGGCACCGCACAAAGTGCCAGGAGCAGGCCGCTGACTGTGCCGACGGTTCGTGTATATCGGGTCATAGACACACCTCGACTTGATGTCTGTTGACCGTCAATTCATGAGGAAATTCGCTTCTGTGTGGATTGGCTTCAGTTCCATAATTGACGACCTTTAACCGATATTACTGCACAGTCTCGGTAAACGTCGCCGTTGGCGTGCCCCAGAATACTGGACCCACCGAGTTACTCCGCCAGTGGTGATGTAAGCTTCGGTCGGCGGAAAATTGGCTCCGTAAATATAGGGGCTGATCACGTGCCGATTGGCCAGGGTATTTACTGTGACGGTGACATCGGTGGTAGGAGTCGTGACTGCGGGCTTTACTGTCGCGGCCGCATGCTGCGCAGAAACCGCCTCGACGATTCCCAACAAAACCATCAGAGCAGCCGCGAGAAGCAAGAGAGACAGGGTGGAGCGGTTGCGCATCGGCTAATCCTCTGGTTGAGTTCATGCTACATCGAGGTAACCCCCGGCAGAACGTTACCTCCAGGGGCTAGCTCTCCCACATTGGTGGTATGGGTGGCGTGAGTCTTTGGTTGCGCCGGCTCGCCGCAAGGCCCGGGCACACCTGTGCGATACTCTGATTCGATAAGGAGAATCCGCCGCCCATGCACAGGCCGTCCCGCGTTCCCCCCATTTTGCCCGCCGCGCTTCTGGTTGCCTTGGCGATTCCCTCCGCGCCGGCGCAGAAGGCACCTATCCAGATCACCGCCGACCTTTCCGACGCTCCGCGCAAGCTCTACCACGCCGAAGTCGATTTGCCGGTTACCGCCGGTCCGCTGGCGCTGACGACCCCGAAGTGGATTCCAGGCAACCACCGGCCTACCGGCCCGGTGGACGATATTACCGGCGTTGTCTTTACCGCCAACGGCCAGCCCGTCCCGTGGCGGCGCGACGACGTGGACCTCTACGAATTCCACTTGGTTGTACCCCAGGGCGTCACGACTCTCCACGCCCATCTGGACTGCATCGTTACGGCGCGCGTCTCGCAGAAGATGGCCGTGCTGGAATGGGAGAAGCTGCTTCTTTACCCGGCGCACACGCCGGTCCGCGACATTTCCATCCAGCCGTCGCTGATCGTCCCCGCCGGTTGGGGCATCGGCACCGCACTCTCGCCCATCGGCGGCGGTGACTACCCGGTGCCGGCCGCCGGAGCTACCACCCGCTTTGCCGCGACCAACGTGGAGCAGCTTGAGGACTCGCCCGTCATCGCCGGACAGTACTTCCACGAGTTTGCCCTGGCGCCCACCATCACGCCCAAACACTTCATCGACGTGGTCTCCGACGGACCCGAAGACTCGAATCTGCGCCCGGCCGTTCTGGCCGAGGTGAGCAACCTGGTCCGCGAGGCCGATGCGCTTTACGCCTCGCATCATTACAACGTCTACCATTTTCTGCTCACGCTCTCCGACGTGGCGGGCGGCGAAGGCTTGGAGCACGGCCAGTCGTCAGACAACGGCGTCGGCGAAAAGGGCTTTGCCGACGACGAGCACCAACTGGTTGAGGCGGACCTGCTCTCCCACGAGTTTACGCACTCATGGAACGGCAAATACCGCCGCCCGGTGGGCCTGTACCAGCCCGACTTCGCCACCGAGCAGCAGGGCGCACTGCTTTGGGTCTACGAGGGGATGACTGAGTACCTGGGCGACGTGCTGGCCGCGCGTTCCGGGCTGAGGACGCAGGCGCAGTACCGCGATTTTCTCGCGTTCACTGCCTCTGGTCTCGACTATAGGCCGGGCCGCGAGTGGCGCGACACCACCGATACGGCGGTCTCCTCCAGTATTCTGCGCGGCGGCGATGCGGCCTGGTACAACTGGAGGCGCGGCCAGGACTACTACGATGAGGGTGAGCTGCTGTGGCTGGACGCCGACACCCTCATCCGCAAGCTCACCCAGAACAAGAAATCGCTCGATGACTTCCAGAAGATCTTCCTGGCCAAGGGCGGCAACACCGGCCCGCTCATTGTGCCCTACACCTTCGACGAACTGGTCCAGGATCTGAATGCCGTGGTTCCCTACGATTGGGCCACGTTCCTGCACGATCGCGTAGACAAGATCAACCCGCGCGCCGATCTGGCCGGCATCGAACAGGGCGGCTACAAGCTGGTGTACAAAGACAAGCCCAGCCCTTCCGAGCGAACAGTCGTGGGCGCAGGCATGGGCGGAGGCGGACCGCATGGCCGCGGACCGAACTGCTGGTATTCCATCGGCCTGCGCGTCGGCGGCGATGGCGGCATTGCCGACGTTCGCTGGAACGGGCCAGCCGACAAGGCTCGTCTGGCGCCCGGAGAAAAAATTATCGCCGTGAATGGGCAAGTCTACTCCGGGGATGCGCTGAAGGAAGCCATTCGCGCGGCCAAGGGCGCCACCGCGCCGATTCATCTCATCGTGCAAGCCGACACCTTTGTCTCGAATGTCGATATCGACTACCACGACGGCGAGCGCTATCCCGTGCTTGAGCGGGTCGAAGGCACGCCGGCTTATCTTGACGACATTACCAAGCCGCTAACGACGCCTGAAAAGGTTCCCGATTCTCCCAAGAAGGATGAAGACTAGGAAGCGATCATTGGCGGTCTGACCGCTCACCACTCCGTTGCGGTACCCTTGTTGCTCAGGAGATTTTTGCCACGATGCATAAGCTGTTTCGCTTCCGCTTCGCATATCTTCCAGTTCTGGCTCTTGTCCTCACCGTCGCACCGGCCCAGCAGCCCGCGCCTCAGGCGCCCGTCGAGGACTACATCAAGGCTCACTACACGAAATACGAGTTCCGCATTCCGATGCGCGACGGCAAGCACCTGTTCACTGCCGTGTATGTTCCCAAGGATTCCGCCGGTGGCCCGTATCCGTTCCTCATGGACCGCACGCCTTACAGCGTAGGCCCCTACGGCGAGGACCAGTATCCGAAGCACCTTGGCCCCTCAGAGGAGTTTGAGAAAAGCGGCTACATTTTTGTCTACCAGGATGTTCGCGGCCGCTGGATGAGCGAAGGCGAGTTTGTGGAGATGCGTCCCCACATCGACGAAAAGAAATCTCCCCAGGACGTTGACGACGCCTCAGACACCCACGACACGATTGATTTTCTGCTCAAGAACGTCCCCAACAACAACGGCAAGGCCGGCATCTGGGGCATCTCCTACCCTGGGTTCTACACCTCGGCTTCGATCATCGACTCCCACCCGGCTCTGGTTGCAGCCAGCCCGCAGGCGCCCATGACCGACCTGTTTCTGGGCGACGACGCCTATCACGGCGGAGCCTTCATGCTCTCGGCCAACTTCGGCTTCTATGTATTCTTCAAGCCCAACCAGAACCCTGAAGCCCCCAAGCCCTCGCCCGGCTTCGACTTCGGCACTCCGGACCACTACAGGTTCTATCTCGACGCCGGCAACATCATGAACCTCGACAAGCTGTACCTCAAGGGCTCCAACTGGCTCTTCAACGATCAGGCAAAGCACGACACGTATGACGCCTACTGGAAGGCGCGTGATCTGTCGCAGCACATGAAGAATGTGAAGTGCGCAGTACTGGTCGTCGGCGGCTGGTACGATGCAGAAGATCTTTCCGGCCCCTACCGCACCTTCTACGCCATCAACAAATTCAACCCTGAGACGCCGACCACGCTGGTCGAAGGTCCATGGGTACATGGCGGCTGGGCACGCGGCGACGGCAGTCATCTGGGCGACGTGCAATTCAACGCCAAAACCAGCGAATACTTCCGCGCCAATATTCAGTTCCCTTTCTTCGAGCACTACCTGAAGGCCAAAGGCGCGGCTCAGCCCAAAGCCGTGGTCTTCGAGACAGGAACCAACGTGTGGCGCAACTTTGACGCCTGGCCGCCCAAGACCGCCACGGCCAAGACTCTCTACTTCCACGCCGGCGGCAAGCTCAGCTTCGACCCGCCAGCCGAAGCCAAGAGTTCAGACGAGTACGTCAGCGACCCCGCGCACCCGGTGCCCTTTGTGGGCTACACAACAGATACTGTGCCCCAGCGGTACATGGTGGACGATCAGCGCTTCGCAGGCTATCGACCGGACGTGCTGGTCTACGAGACCGATCCGCTCCAGGAAGATGTAACCATTGCCGGCCCGATCTCGCCGAAGCTCAAGATCTCGAGCACAGGCACCGACTCCGATTTCGATGTCAAGCTGATCGACGTCTACCCGGAGAATTACCCTGACCCGGACGACTCGATGAACGGCAACAAGCGCATCCTGGACACCCCGCCACTGCACATGGGCGGCTACCAGGAATTGCTGCGCGGTGAACCGTTCCGCGCCAAGTTCCGCAACAGTTGGGAGAAGCCTGAGCCGCTCACGCCCGGCACGGAAGCCGATCTCAACTTCACCATGCCCGACCTATTGCACACCTTCCGCCGCGGTCACCGCATCATGGTTCAGGTGCAAAGCTCCTGGTTCCCGCTCACCGACCGCAATCCGCAAACCTTCACCGACATTCCCAACGCCAAACCGGAGGAATTTCAGAAGGCTACCGAAGAGGTCTTCCACCAGAAAGACGCGGCCTCTGGCGTTGAGGTGCTGGTGATGCCGTAACGGTGGGCGCCTGGAATTGTGGCCGCCCACCCATTCCGCAAAAAGCGCGGAATGGATGGGGCACACGGCTCCGCTAACTCTCCTAACTCATGAGGAAACAAATGCTCACTCGTACTTTGCGCTCCGTAATTCTGCTGACTGCCGCGCTTCTGCTGGCTGCTGCGTCGATCGTTCATGCCGAAGAAGGCATGTGGACTTTCGACAACCCGCCCTTGAAGCTTCTCAAGGCCAAATATAACTTCACTCCCACACAGGCCTGGCTCGACCATCTGCGCCTGTCGAGCGTCCGGCTCAACGACGGCGGATCGGGCTCCTTTGTCAGCCCCAACGGCCTGCTGCTCACCAATCATCACGTGGCCCGCGGCCAGTTGCAGAAGAACTCGACGGCAGAGCACGACTACCTGCTCAACGGCTTCTATGCCACAACGCCGGACCAGGAAATGAAGTCGCCCGACCTGGAAGTGAACGTGCTTGTCGGCATGGAGGATGTGACCGCGCGCGTGCAGGGCGCGGCGAAAGGCATTGCCGACGACGCCAAGGCGCTGAAGGCACGCGACGCCGAGATCGCCGCCATCACCAAAGAGAGCAAGGACAAGACCGGCCTTCGTTCCGACATCGTCGCGTTCTACCAGGGCGGCGAATACTGGCTCTACCAGTACAAGGCTTACACCGACGTGCGCCTGGTGTTTGCTCCCGAGCAACAGGCGGCTTTCTACGGCGGCGACCCGGATAACTTCACCTATCCGCGCTACGACCTCGACATGGCCCTGTTCCGCGTCTACGACAACGGCAAGCCGCTGCACACCGATAACTTCCTCAAGTGGAGCGCCAAGGGCGCGGCGCCGGGCGAGTTGATCTTCATCTCCGGCCACCCAGGATCCACCGAGCGGGACGACACCGTGTCGGAGTTGCTCTTGCAGCGCGACCTGGTGGGGCCGGCAGTTTCTGAATACCTGCAGCGTCGCGTTGCTGCCGCGCAGGCCTTTGCCGCGCAAGGACCGGAACAGGCCCGGCTGGTTGCCACCACCATCTTCGGCCTGCAAAACAGCCTGAAGGTCTACGTTGGCCGCAGAGACGCTCTGGCCGACCCTGCCATTCTGGCCAAGAAACAGGCAGATGAAGCCGACTTCCGCGCCAAGGTGGCCGCCAATCCCGAGTGGCAAAAAGCCTACGGCGATGCCTGGGATACCATCGCGCATGAGGAGGATCAGTTCAAGCCGGAAGTCAAGAGCCAGATCTTCCACCGCACCGACAGCCGCCTCTTTTCGCTGGCGCTGACCATCGTTCAGTATGCTGCCGAGATCAAGAAACCCGATGGCGAGCGTCTCGGGCAGTTTCACGAAGCGGGGCTCGATACGCTCAAGTTCCAACTGGCGTCGCCGGCGCCCATCCCCGTGGCCACTGAAAAGCTCTACATGTCCACCGCTCTCAAACTGGGCGTGGAGAAACTGGGCAAGGATGACGCGTTTATTCAGGCAATCCTGCAAGGCGGCGACGTTGATCAGACCGTCAATGCGCTGATTGACGGGACAAAAATTGGCGACCCCGCCTTCCGCAAATCGCTCCTCGATGGCGGTGAAGCCGCCGTTGCGGCTTCTACCGATCCGATGATCGTGGCCGCGCGACGGATTGACCCAATCTCGCGCGAAACCAACCGCCGTTTGCGCGACACGTTCGGCAGCGTGCTTACCAAGGAAGGCGAAAAGCTCGGCAAGGCCCGCTTCCTGGTCTACGGAAAGGACGCCTACCCCGACGCCACCTTTACTCTTCGGCTCAGCTATGGCACCGTCACGGGCTACCCCTACAACGGGACCGTTGCCCCACCCTTCACCACCTTCTATGGCCTCTACGATCGCGCGGCCAGTTTCAGTAATCAGTCGCCGTTTGACCTGACACCGAAGGAAGCCGCTGGACGCGACAAGCTCGACCTCGCCACGCCGCTCGACTTCGTATCGACTGGAGACATTATTGGCGGCAACTCCGGCTCGCCCGTCGTCAATCGCGACGGGGAACTCGTGGGCCTCGTATTCGATGGCAACATCGAGTCCATGGCCGGAGACTTTGTCTACGACGGAACGAAGAACCGATGCGTTGCCGTCCACTCCGCCGGCATGATCGAGGGGCTGCGCAAGCTCTATAACGCCGGAGCGCTGGCAGACGAACTGCAGGGCAAACAATAGAGCATTTTAGTTTTTGCTGTCACCCTCCGTGCCCCATCCATTCCGCTTTTTCCTGCGGAATGGGTGGGATACCAATAAAACTCGGGGCTACACAATTTCTGAAAATGCTCTAGCTTGCGAGCGCTGGCGCCACAGGTTTCAGCTGCTTTTCAGACCCGCTTGCCGCGTCCGCGCCGTGGCCCGGGCGGGCACGTCGACTCCCGAATCACCAGCTCCGGGAAAATCGGCACAGAATCCGGAAAAGTTGCCTGGCCGCGAATCCGCTGTAGAAGAATGCGCGCCGCAACCTGGCCCATTTGAACTACCGGCTGACGAATAGTAGTCAAACTCGGATTGTGGAAGGCCGCGCTCTGGATGTCGTCAAAACCCACCACTGAAACATCCTGAGGCACGCGCAGCCCGCGGTCCATGAGAGCCCGAATTGCTCCAAACGCAGACACATCGTTGTAGCATTGCAGCGCTGTGAACTCGACGCCGCGGTTCACTAGTTCAATAGCCGGCTCAACGCCCATTTCCGGGGTCGAATCGCGCAGTTTGATTTGCACAGTCAATGCGGGGGACACATCCAGCTTCAATTCCCGGGCCACCGCCATCTGCATCTCCCAGCGATCGTCGGCGTCGGAACTGTGGCTGCCTCCGCGCATGAACGCAATTTTCCGGTGCCCCAGTTGGACAAGGTGGCGCAGCGCCAGTTCCGCCGCCCGCCGCTGATCGAGCACTACATTCGTGACGCCCTCAAACTTTCGATGCCCGGCCACCGCCACGGTCGGCAATTTCAGGCTGTGTTCCAGCATTGTGTCGATCAGGATGAACCCCTCAACGCAGCGGTCGAGCAGCAGGCGAGGATACTCCTCAATCAGGTCGGGCTTGCGCCGATGGCTGGCCGTCAGATAGAAGTAGCCCTCTTCGATGAGCAGCTCTTCCACGCCCGAGAGCACCTGCGTGGCCCAATGATCGTTCAGGTCCGGCACCAGCACTCCAATTGAAAAGGTCT
>Ga0302325_10014507_pt1 | contig 16771 bp, 18 predicted proteins | sample Palsa_T0_2_FD_201948 | JGI IMG/M metagenome (GOLD analysis project Ga0302325, IMG submission 201948) | Peat permafrost microbial communities from Stordalen Mire near Abisko, Sweden - Palsa_T0_2 | ecosystem: Environmental > Terrestrial > Soil > Palsa > Peat permafrost | place: Sweden: Abisko... | reverse complement strand
TGCCGTGCGCTGCAGCTGCGCGCGCTCCTCCGGCAATAGCAGGTGCCGGACGAATCGTTCGCCGTGTTTCTGGAACACGCGCTCAACCCGATCAACTTGCAGAACGTCAATGCCAATTCCGAAAATCATGCGCTTGGAGCCCTAGAACCTGCGCGCGCCCGGCACATCAGGTCCTTCATATCGCGAACCGCCTTGGCCAGTCCATCGATGATGGCCCGCGCCACAATCGAGTGGCCGATGTTGAGCTCGATGATCTCAGGGATCGCGGCAATCGGCTCGACGTTGTGATAGTTGAGTCCATGACCGGCATTGACAGTCAGCCCCAGCGAGGCGGCGAACTTCGCCGCGTTTCGCAGCCGTTCGAATTCGCGGGCGCGCGCGCCCCCGGCCGCTTCTGCGTAAGCACCGGTATGCAGTTCGATGACCGGAGCGCCCAAGCGGCTCGCCGACTCGATCTGCACCTCATCGGGATCGATGAATAAAGACACGCGAATTGCAGCGCCGGACAGCGCGGCCACGGCGTCCTGCAAGCGCGCGCTCTGCCCTGCAACATTGAGTCCACCTTCAGTGGTGACCTCCTGGCGCGATTCCGGCACGAGGCAAACATCCTGCGGTTTCACGTGTTGCGCGATGCGGACCATTTCATCGGTCACCGCCATTTCAAGATTCATGCGGGTCTGCAGCGCTTCACGCATCATGGTCACGTCGCGATCTTGGATGTGGCGGCGGTCCTCGCGCAGATGCAGCGTAATGCTGTCGGCGCCGGCTTCTTCTGCGAGCAGGGCCGCGTACAAGGGATCCGGATAGCGGGCGCGGCGCGCCTGGCGCAACGTCGCCACATGATCGATGTTTACGCCCAGCGCGATGCTACCGTGGAACTTGGGCTCGCTCACGAACTCTCCTGACGCAGCGGCTCGCGGTGGCGCAGCGCCAGCATGACCTCGCGGGACTTCAAAGAGCGGCCGTCCAAACAGACATCGATGGCCGCGCGCAGCAGGCGCTTGGCGTCGCGCAACGAGCGCGCATCCTCGAAACTCTCGGCCTGCAGGTCCGCCAGGGACTGTCCGTACACGGCGCCCGGGGCCTCGGCCACGCACAATTGCGGACCGCTTTGAAGCGCAAATCGATAGTACTTATCCTGTTGCACCGGGATGCCCTCGCCGGTTTGGGTCAATTCCAACCCGTAACCCAACTCATTCAGCAAGCGCTTTTCGAAGCGGCGCAGCGCCCGCTCTTCGACCTCACCGTCGCACAACGCTTGCACGCAGGAGGCATACAGAAAGAAAATCTCAGGATGCGGATCGCGGCGCTCGGTCAACTTCAAGAGCAATTCGTTCAAATAGAATCCGCTCATGAGCCGCTCGGGCTTAAGACGGGTGATCTGCCCGTCGCTTTCCGCGGCTACCAACGGACAGGCCTCCGAGGTGCCCGACCAGGAAACCAGCAGTCTTTGAAAAGGCCGCAATACTCCCTTGAGCGCTGATTTCGGGCCGTTGGCGCCGCGTGCGAACAAGGTGAGCCGTCCATACTCAGCGGTGAACACCTCCACGATGCGGCTGGTGTCCCGATAAGCGTACTGGTGCAATACGTAGGCTGGTGCCAGCCATACGCGCCGCGTGCTCTTCACAACGTGTCGTACCCAAATTGGCGCAATGCCATTTCGCTGTCGGCCCAATTTTCCTTGACCTTGACCCAGAGTTCCAGGTGCACGGAGCGTTGCCACAGATCATTGAGTTCAATGCGCGCCAGACGGCCGATTTCCTTCAGGCGCTCGCCGCCCTGGCCGATCACGATGGCCTTCTGTCCGGCGCGCTCAACCCAGATGACCGCGTTGATCATAATTCGATTGTCTTCATCCGCAAAGCGCTCGATTTGCACATTGATGCCGTAAGGCAGTTCCTCGCGCAGCTTCAAAGTCAGTTTTTCACGCACGATTTCGGCGGCGTGAAATGGCTCATCGCGATCGGTCAGGACGTCCGGGGCGAATAGCGGCGGGGATACCGGCAGGCGCGAACCGACCAGATCGACCAAGCGGTTGAGATTGTCCGACTGCAGCGCCGAAACCGGAATGATTCCCGAAGCCGGCACGCGCGTGGACATCTCCTCGAGAAAGGGCAGCAGTTGATCCTTGGGGTAAACGCGATCGACCTTGTTGACCACCAAGAACAGCGGCTGCTTCAATCCCCGCACCCGCTCCCACACCCACTCGTCCTCCTCGGTGAAGCGCATCGCTTCAATCACGAATAAGACGATATCGGCATCTTGCGACGAGGAAATCGCGACCCGGTTCATATATTGATTCATGACGCGCCGCGTCGACTCGTGCAGGCCTGGCGTATCAACCAATACCAGTTGCGCCTCGGGGCGATTCACCAGGCCTAGAATTCGGTGCCGGGTGGTCTGCGGCTTCGCGGTCACGATGGTCACTTTGCGGCCCACCAGCGCATTCACCAGAGTTGATTTCCCGACATTGGGGCGGCCGACAATGGCCACGTGCCCGGCGCGAAAATTAGGCTCGCTCATGGACTGCGTATTTCCGCGGGCAAAAGGTCGATGACTTTCGCCGCGGCCAATTGCTCGGCGCGGCGCCGGCTGGCGCCCTCGCCTATTGCGCCGACGCCGAACACTGGAACTTCGCACATCACGGTAAAGGTCTGTGCGTGCGGATCTCCCCCGACCGCGGTCAAGGTATAGGTGGGCAGCGCCAGACCCCGTGCCTGCATGAGCTCCTGCAGCCGCGTCTTCGGATCTTTCAATGTTCCGGCAGCGGGCAGCTCCGACATCTTCGCATCGACCAGACGCGCCACCGCGGCTGCGGCCGCCGCGTATCCCGAGTCCACGAATATCGCACCCAGCATCGCCTCCAAGGCATCCGCCAGGATTGACGCCCGCCGGAAGCCGCCGGATTTCAATTCACCGGAGCCCAAGTGCAAGTATTCGCCCAATCCCAAATCCGCCGCAATCTGCGCCAGGCTCTCGCCGCTGACCAGCGAGGCGCGCAGTCGCGATAAGTCTCCTTCATCGGCCAGCGGGTGCGCATCGTAAAGCAGGCGTGCGACGGCGCAATTGAGAATCGAATCGCCCAAAAACTCCAAGCGCTCGTTGTGATCCGCGCCCGCGCTTCGATGCGTGAGTGCGGTGTCGCGAAGCGCAGGCGCCGAGAACACATGGCCGAATGATCGCTCGACCCAATCCGCGACATCGTCCGGCTTGTGCAGTGGAATCACCGCACCTTCACTGTCTTTTCGAAGTGCACGCTGAGCGACACGTTCGCAACGTAGGGTGCGGAATCATCGTAGGCCACATGCATCTGCACGCCGCCGTCTTCTTTTGTGATCTCCACATCCTTGGCCTCGACGCCGGTCGGGTCATCGATCGTGAAGTGGCGGTCGAGCAAACCGCGAATTTCGCCCGGATCCGGATTATCCCCCTTGATCTCGGCGGCTACTGCATCCATGGCCTTCGCAACTTTCATGTAATTCAGGTAAAGCGGCACCAGCCGTATTCCCGCGTACAGGACCACACCGGCCAACGCGAGAACGCAGAGCAGTCCGATGAAAGTCATGCCTTGCTGGTGGTTACGCATAAAACCTCCCTAAAAAGAGCCCTATTCAATCTTATTTCCGACCCTTCTCCAGAGAGGTCCGTCACGAGTATCAAGATTAAGCCAAATTCGGACCGCTTTACCGACTAGATTCTGCTCCGGAACGAACCCCGGCGCATCCGGTTCATCGAGCCAGCGGCTATCCTTGCTGTTGTTGCGGTTATCGCCCATGAAGAAGTAATGCCCCGGCGGCACCAGCCATTCCCCCGACTTCACGCTGCCATTCGCGAACATGATGCGATGGCGCTTCGCATCCAGCTGCTCGAATGCCGTCGGCACGCCCGTATAGTTCCACAGGTCTTGCTTCGGTCCGCTATAAGTCGGTCCGGGAGTCTGGGACATGGGCTGGCCGTTGACGTAGAGCTGGTTGTTCTCGTCGACCCGGATGCGGTCTCCCGGCAGCCCCACCAGACGCTTGATGTAGTTGATCTTGGGATTGGGCGGCAAACGGAACACGATCACATCGCCCCGTTGCGGCGTGCCTGTGGCGAATACCAGTGTGTTGGCGACCGGCAGACGTAAGCCATAGGAATACTTGCTGACGAAAATGAAATCGCCATCGTACAAAGTGGGCATCATGGAATCGGACGGGATGCGAAATGGCTCGAACAGAAAGGAGCGGATCACCAGCACCAGAATGATGACCGGGAAGAACGAGCGTGCGTATTCGACCGCGAGGGGCTCGCGCACCCGTTCCGACGGAGTTCCCGCGGATGCCGCGGCAACGCGGCGGCGGCGGGCGAAAAATGCCGCATCGGCCGCCCATATGATTCCCGATACCGCGCCGACGATCACCAGCATGAGACTGAAATCCACGGCCTCGTAGCGAAACAGGCGCCACAGCATCGCCAAGGACAGTCCGACCAACGCATAGCCCGCCAACTTCGGCAGCAATGGCTCCTCGACGCTGGTGGCCCCCGGATCGCGCCGCGGCCTCAAGAACCAGCCGTCGATCAAAATCACCAGCACGCACACGGCGCCCGCGAACAGCAGCCCTAAAAAAATACGATCACCATCATTCACGAAATACCCCCGACATAATCAGTTTGCGCAGACACCTTCAATTCGCCTTCTTGCCGACCTGTAGAACCGCGAGAAAAGCTTCCTGCGGGATTTCGACCTGGCCGACCTGCTTCATGCGTTTCTTACCGGCTTTTTGCTTCTCGAGCAGCTTGCGCTTGCGCGTGATATCGCCGCCGTAGCACTTGGCCAACACATTCTTGCGCATCGCCTTGACGCTGGCGCGGGCGATGATATGGCTGCCGATCGCCGCCTGCACGGCGATGTCGAACATCTGGCGCGGTATCAATTCCTGCATCTTATCGACCAGCTCGCGGCCGCGCGCGTAGGCATTGTCGCGGTGCACGATGAGCGACAGCGCATCGACCGGATCACCGTTGATCAGCACATCGAGCTTGACCAATGGCGCGGCTTGAAAGTGGCTGAACTCATAGTCGAAGGACGCGTAACCGCGGCTCGAAGATTTGAGGCGGTCGAAGAAATCGAGCACGATTTCAGCAAGCGGCAGCTCGTATTGCAGCGACACCTGGCTGCCCAAGAACAGCATCTTTTTTTGCACGCCGCGCTTCTCGCTGCACAGGGTCAAAACGGCGCCGACGTGGTCCGGCGGCACCAAAATGTTGGCGATGATGATGGGCTCGCGCAGCTCCTCGATCCGATCCTGCGGCGGCAGTTTGGTTGGATTGTCGACGTTGATGACTGATTTGTCGGTCAGCAGCACTTCATAGATGACCGTCGGTGCGCTGGTGATCAGGTTGAGTCCGTACTCGCGCTCCAAGCGCTCTTGCACGATATCCATGTGCAGCAGTCCCAAGAATCCGCAGCGAAATCCAAAGCCGAGCGCAGTCGACACTTCCGGTTCGAAATGCAGCGCCGAGTCGTTGAGCTTGAGCTTCTTCAGCGCGTCACGGAATTGCTCGTAGTCATCGGAACTTACCGGAAACATGCCCGCGAAAACTCGCGGCTGCACTTGCTTGAACCCGGCGAGCGGCAGTTTCGCGGGGTTGTTTTCCAAAGTAATGGTATCGCCCACCGGCGCGCCGTCGATCTCTCTTATTCCAGCGATGACGAAGCCGACTTCGCCGGTCTCCAGCGCCTCGCGGGTCACCGGCTTCGGCGAGAAGCGGCCTAGCTTGTCGATCTGGTGACTGCGACCGGTCGACATCACGCGGATTTTTTCGCCCGTGCGCAAGGCGCCATTCATCACTCGCACCAGCGACACCACGCCCACGTAGTTGTCGAACCAAGAATCGATGATCAATGCCTGCAATGGGCCGTCCGGATCGCCTTTCGGAGCGGGAATTCGCTTCACCAGCTGTTCCAGCAATGCATGCACGCCCTCGCCGGTCTTCGCGCTCACCAAGGCAGCATCTTCTGCCGGTATGCCGATGATCTCCTCGATTTCGTGGATGACTTTCGCCGGATCGGCGGAAGGCAAATCGATCTTATTGATGACGGGGAGCACTTCCAGGCCCTGCTCCAGCGCGGTGTAGCAGTTGGCGACGCTCTGCGCCTCCACGCCTTGCGCGGCGTCGACCACCAACAGGGCTCCTTCGCAAGCCGCGAGCGAACGCGAAACCTCGTAGGAGAAGTCGACGTGCCCCGGCGTATCGATGAAATTCAGCTGATACAGCACGCCGGTAACGGATTGAAAGCCCAAGGTCACGCTCTGGGCCTTGATGGTGATGCCGCGCTCTCGCTCCAAGTCCATGCTATCGAGCACCTGCGCCTGCATTTCCCGCGCATCCAAGCCGCCGCACTCCTGAATGAACCGGTCGGCCAACGTGGATTTGCCGTGGTCGACGTGAGCAATGATGGAAAAATTGCGGATATTCTTCATCTAGACGGAAACTCAAGCCTGCGTGGGCAAACCGAGCATTATACCGGTCGGCGGTGATGCGCGAGGGTCTTATCCACTTCTTCGGGGTCCAAGCGGCCGTGGCAGAGCAACTCTCCGGCAAACATCAGGACCGGTATTTTGTGCCCATAGCGCGCCCGCGCCGCGGGGTCAAGATCGACGTCGACGACATCGATGGGGATGCCTTGGGCTGAAGGTAACGAGCTCAGCTCGCCCAGCATTTCCTCGCATAGGCCGCACCCAGGGCGTGAATACAGCAGGAACCGCTTGGAATCAATGATGCGGGATCTCGCCCCCGCCGCTATAGATCTTCACCGAGTGGGCGATGAACTCGACGGTTTGAGCGGGGACTTCGCCAATGGCAGTGACTTGATGTCCCTGCACCACGGTGGAGAAAGCGTACCCCGAGCCGACGCGAGCCAGCCCCTGCATCGGGGCCTGGGCCTGGGAATCCGGTGCCGCTACAACTCCCGAATCGGAGCTGCTCTGCTCGACGAATACCGACACGGTCGCCAGCCCGTCCGAGTAGACCAAGTGGCTGGCCGGCGCGGAGGCGTCGCCGAGTGTTTGCGCTCCCTGCACGGTCAGACGAAACCCGGGCGGCAGTTGGCTCGCGCGATAGGCCGCCAACGCCGCGGAGGTATTGTCAGCGGAAGATCCCTGGCGCACCCAGCGCATGCCGTCCGTGTGCACGGTCGGCGCCAGATCGCTGTCCGGAATGCTCTCGGGCATTTCGAGGCGCGCGAAGAATATCTGCTCAATGATCTGACCGCGCGAATCGCACAGCTGCGTTTTCAGAGGCATGGCGGTCTTTTCGTCCAGCCAGAGACGATACCCAAAACGGAATTGATCCTTGGGGTTGACGGCGATAACCCTGGCGGGCCGACCCATAATGTGCGTCGCCGGCAGCGCCTCGATGCGATAAAAGTCGCTCACCGTTGCGTCAAATTGCGGCAGGGAACCCAAGAAAGGACCCCGATCCTGGCGCGGCTCGACCAGCACCGTATGTTGGTCCGGCAAATAACAGGTTAATTCGTCGTTTGCCCGTACGAACTCGCGTCCGGAGCCGTCGAGCGACTGCAGCCGCTCCGTCACATGTCCCGAGCGCACCCGGTGCACGATGCGCATCGTCTCGACCCGGCCGCCGCTGATATGAAAGAACGTGCCGTCGTAGTTGCGCGTCGCCAGGGCCTTATTCATCTTTTCCAACCATTCGCGCGGATCATCGGCGCCGCGGGCCTGGGGAACGGAGCTGACCAGCGCGCCCAGCAAGGCGCAAGGAACGAGCCAATAGGCCCGACTTGGCAGAGGACGCGTCATGGAGCGACGCGTGTTTCCGGTGTCGGCGAGGGTTGCGCTGCGCGCTGGATCGGGATCAGTTGCGGTTCATCGTCCTCGATCAGCAGGTCCGCGAGCACTCCGCGCTGACCCAAGCCGGAGGAGTACTTGCTGTGCGCGAATACATAGTTCGTCAGGCGCGCCGGCGAAATCGCCGACGGCGCATCGATCGGGGCCGCCGGTACCGTGTAAGAGAGTGCCTCTCGCGGCCCAACACCGCCCTGAATGGGCATGTCGTTGCGTGCGGTTGTCGGCAGAGCGGTCACATTCTGCGCGGTGATGGGGGAAGCCCCGGTCACGGTCGGAGAAATCGCGCGTTGTTGCAAAGCAACGATCGCCACCGCGGCAACGCCCGCGGCCACCGTCACTCCCGCAAGCGGCCGCCACCAGCGCGACGCGCGTGCCGGCTGCGCGTGCGTAGGAGCCTGCACGGGTTCGCCGTCGATGGCGAGGTTTACCCGGGAAGCGAAGCCCCGGGTCAAAATCTGTGACCCTGCCCCCCGCAGCGCCTCGCCGATGAGCGCGTAGCGCCCAAAGCTCTCACGCAATTCGCCGTCTCGCGTCAGGCGCTTCAACAGCAGTTCGGTTTCAGTGTCCGGCAACTCGCCGTCGAGAAACGCCGAGACTTGTTCACGAATTTGTTCGCTCATGTGTCCTCAGGCCTTCCTAAGCCGCCATCAAAAATCGGGCGCAGCTTTTTGTCAATCGCTTCCCGCGCTCTAAAAATTCGCGAGCGCACCGTACCCACGGGGCAATCCATCGTTTGGGCGATATCCTCGTAACTCAAGCCTTCCAATTCGCGCAGCACAATGGCGGTGCGCAGATCCTCCGGCAGGTTTTCGATCGCCCGGTTCACGGTTTCACGGATCTCGTCGGTGAGCAGCAGGCCTTCCGGCGTTTCAGATTCTGCAAGGCGGGCATGCAGATCGTATTGCTCGGGGTCCTGCAAATCCAAATCGTAGTCCATCGGCCGCCGTTTGGTTGCGACCAGCGCATTCTTGGCGGTGTTGATCGCGATTCTGTAAAGCCACGTATAGAAAGCGCTGTCACCGCGAAACGACTGCAGCGCACGGAACGCTTTGACGAAAGCCTCTTGAGCGATGTCTTCAGCCTCAGTTGCATCGTGCACGTAACGCATGATCAGCTTCAGCACCTTGTGCTGGTATCGCAGTACTAATAAATCAAACGCCGCGCGCTCGCCGCGCTGGACTCTTTCGACCAGTTTGAGGTCACTCTCCTCGACGCTCATGGGTGATCACAAACTGGCGAGCGTAAACCTACGCCTGTCGCGATAGACCCACGCTGCGCGGAAAAGTTCGACAATTCCCGCCTCGGGACGATTAAACGTGATTTTGCGCACACGATGGATTCTAGCAGCCGGGCGGGGCCCGGTTACGAGCGGGCGGTTATTCGTTCGATCAGGACCGCGAGGTGCTCGGGCGGCCTTTCCGACCCCAGGCAATAGGCGTAGATGGCCGGGTCCTGGAATTCCAGCAAGCGCCTGAAGGCTTCCTGCTCCTGGGGTGAGGCTGCGCCAAAGCGCTCATCCATGTACCGAGACAATAAGATATCGAGTTCCTTCATTCCGCGCCGGCAACGCCAGCGCAACCTGCCTTCGTCCGCGGCCATCAATAACGCCGATGCAGCATCATCTGCTTGATCTCAGCTATAGCCTTGGCGGGGTTGAGGTCCTTTGGGCAGGCCTCGGTGCAATTCATAATGGTGTGGCAGCGATACAGCCGAAAAGGATCTTCAAGACCGTCCAGGCGCTCGCCCGCGGCCTCGTCACGGGTGTCGACAATCCAACGGTAAGCAGCCAGCAGGGCCGCCGGGCCTAAATACCGCTCGCTGTTCCACCAATAGCTCGGACAGCTCGTGGAGCAGCAAGCGCAGAGTATGCAGGCGGAGGGCCGATCCACCTTTTCCTGATCCTCCTTGGACTGCAGCCGTTCACCATCCGGCGGCGGCGGCGTGCGGGTTTGCAGCCAGGGCTTGATCGACGCGTATTGGGCGTAGAAGTTGGTGAGGTCGGGCACCAGGTCCTTGACGACCGGCAGATGCGGCAAGGGATAGATCTTGATGTCGCGTTTGACGTCGGCGCAGGCACTAATACAGGCCAGTCCATTCTTGCCGTCGATATTCATCGCGCAGGAACCGCAGATGCCTTCGCGGCAGGAGCGCCGAAACGTCAGGGTCGTGTCGATTTCATTCTTGATCTTGATCAGGGCGTCCAAGACCATCGGACCGCAGTGATCCATGTCCAACTCGTAGGTGTCGAGCCGCGGATTTTCATTGGCATCGGGGTCGAAACGATAAATCTTGAAGACGCGGATGTTGCTGGCGCCAGCGGGCGCCTTGTAAACCCGACCTTCCTTGCGGACGATGGAATTGGGCGGAAGCGATAACTCAGCCATCAAAATTCCTCTCTTTAATAAGTCCGCGCCTTCGGGGGAATCGATTCGACGTCGTCGGTCAAGGTATTCAAATGCACGGCTCGGTAGTCAAAGCGGCTGTTGCCCGTGGAGTCGACCCAGCAAAGCGTGTGCTTGAGCCACTTTTGATCGTCCCGATTAGGGAAGTCCTCGCGTGCTTGCGCGCCACGGCTTTCCTTGCGATTTTCCGCCGAATGCAGCGTGGCGATCGCTTGGCCCAGCAGATTGTCGAGCTCCAATGTCTCGATCAGATCGCTGTTCCAGATCAAAGACCGATCGCTGACCTTGACGTCTGAAAACGACGCGAAAACCTCCGCCAACTTCTGCTTGCCGTCATTCAAGGTTTCGGCGGTGCGAAATACGGCCGCATCGCTTTGCATCACGCGCTGCATGTTCAAGCGGATGTCCGCGGTGCGCAGCGAACCTTTCGCATGGCGCAACTTATCCAGACGTTCGACAGCGGAGGCGGCCGCGTCCGCTTTGAGCGCCCGATGCGGCGTTCCCGGCCGCAGGGTGCGTGCGCAGTGCTGCGCGGCCTCGCGGCCAAATACGACTAAATCGAGCAAAGAGTTCGAACCTAAACGATTCGCGCCATGCACCGATACACACGCTGCTTCGCCGATGGCCATGAGTCCCGGAACCACCTTCTCGCCATCTGCGCTGCGCGTCACCGCCTCGCCATGTACATTGCAGGGTATGCCGCCCATGTTGTAATGGACGGTCGGCAGCACCGGAATCGGCTCCTTATTGACATCGACGCCGGCAAAGATACGCGCGGTTTCCGCGATCCCGGGCAGGCGTTCCTTGATCACCGCCGCACCCAAATGTTCCAAATGCAAATCTATGTGATCCTTGAGCTTGCCGACCCCCCGGCCCTCGCGGATTTCGACCGTCATCGCACGGCTGACGACGTCCCGGGACGCGAGGTCCTTGGCATTGGGCGCGTAGCGCTCCATGAACCTCTCCCCCGCGGAATTGGTCAAATAGCCGCCCTCGCCGCGGGAGCCTTCCGTGATCAGGCAGCCGGCGCCGTAAATGCCCGTGGGATGAAATTGCACGAACTCCATGTCCTGCAGGGGCAGCCCCGCCCGCAACGCCATGCCGCCGCCATCGCCCGTGCAGGTATGCGCCGAGGTGCATGAAAACCATGCCCTGCCATAGCCGCCGGTCGCCAGGATCACCTGGTGCGCGCGGAAGCGGTGCAGCTTGCCTTCCGACATGTCGAGCGCGACCACACCCCGGCATTCGCCGTTTTCCATAATGAGGTCGAGGGCGAAATACTCGATGAAGAAATTGGCTTCGTGCTTCAAGGATTGTTGATAGAGGGTGTGCAGCATCGCATGGCCGGTGCGATCCGCCGCCGCACAGGTACGCTGAGCAATTCCCTTGCCGAAGTGAGTAGTCATGCCGCCGAATGGCCGTTGATAAATCCGCCCGTCCTCGGTGCGCGAAAAAGGCACGCCGTAATGTTCGAGCTCGATGACCGCGGCCGGCGCCTCTTTGCACATGAACTCGATGGCGTCCTGATCGCCCAGCCAATCCGAGCCCTTGACGGTGTCGTACATGTGCCAGCGCCAGTCATCGGCGCCCATGTTGCCGAGCGCGGCGGAGATCCCGCCTTGCGCCGCTACCGTGTGGCTGCGCGTGGGAAACACCTTGCTCAGGCAGGCGGTCGACAAACCCGCTTCGGCCAGACCAAACGTCGCGCGCAGTCCCGCCCCGCCCGCACCGACGACCACCACATCGTAGCTGTGATCGACGAATTTGTAGTCGCTCATATCCGCGGGAATCCGAACACAACGCGAAAAATTGCAAACATCGCGGCTCCGCCGGCAAGCACGTAGAGAAATCTTAAAGTCATGAGAGTGAGCACTTTCATGCCGCTCGAAGTCACATAGTCCTCGACGATTACAATGGTGCCGAGATAGGAGTGATAGCAGAGCACCGCCACCAGCAGCACCGACAGAAAGCCGGTGATGGGAACCGACAGCCAGGTGCGCACGGTTTCATATTCAAAATCCGGCAGCGTCAACAGCGAGAAAACGAACCATAGGGTGAGGGGCACGAGTGCGACCGCGGTGACTCGTTGCGCCCACCAATGCGCCGTGCCGTCTTTGGCAGAACCTAATCCCAGCACGCGGCTTAAGGGGCTGCGCAAACTCATGGTAAGCGCGGCCAAATCCAGGCGACGACACACAGGGTTAAGGCAATCGCCCCTAGCACCGCGAGCCAACCGCTCATATGCCTTTGTGTGCGCTCAAACCCTCTGCCGGCATCCCAAAACAAATGGCGCACGCCATTTAATAGGTGAAACAAGAATGAGAAAGTCCATCCCAAGAGGATTGCGAGGCCGAGCGGACTTGCGAACAGGCGCGCGGCGGCGGCATAAGAATCCGGCCCTCCGGCGAGAGACACGAACCAATAGCTCAGGGCGATCAATCCAAGGGCGAGCGCGGCACCGGTGAATCGATGCAAAATCGACAGCGTGTTGCCGATCTGCCAGCGGTAGATCCACACGTGTGGGGAAGTGGGACGTCCGCGTGCCGGCATCACGATGCTCCTTGCGGCCAAACCACGACGCGCCAAGCGCAATTAGAAATCGATGCAGCGGCCACGGATTTCCCAATCGCCAAAACGCGTCGGTTCCGGTCCTTCGCGTCCCCCGATTTCAAGCGGGGGGCTCGAGGCACGCGCCGGCTCGACTTCGGCAGGCGGCATCGAGGGCAAGGATTCTTCAGGAGTCGACATCACAGACGAAAGTTTGCCAGAAAAGAGACTCCAACGGGGCATTCGCTTGACATCGCGGCTGCCGCTCCCATCTCATATATAATGACCATCGACTCCGCACCACCAGTCCGTTTGGCGCACTTGGGGGCCCTGCGCTTCACCGGCGCAGACGCGCTCGGCTTCTTGCAGGGCCAGGTGTCCAACGACACGCAGCGACTGACCGAGAACACTGCCGTATTGGCCGCCTATTCCACCGCTCAGGGCCGCGTGCTGGCACTTATATATCTACTGCCGCATTCGAGCGGCGTGGTTGCGATACTGCCGCGCGAAATTCTCCTGCCCACAATGGAACGGTTGCGCAAATTTATTTTGCGCGCAAAGGTGCGGATCGAAGAGGCCGCCGATCTCATCGTGGCAGGCAGTCTCGGCACGACCCCGGGAGCCAGTTCCCGCTATGTCGAACAAGACGGCATCGGCATGGCACCGGTGGGCCACGATGCGAGTCGTTACTGGGTCATCGGGCCGCCGGAGAAGATCGCGGCGCCGCCGGATGCAGCCGCGGCCAGTCGCAACGAGGCGGAATGGCGGCTCGCCGATATTCGCGCCGGTCTGCCGCAGGTCTATGCGGCGACGAGCGAGGCGTTTGTCGCGCAGATGTTGAATCTCGATCTGCTGGACGGAATCAGCTTCACCAAGGGCTGTTACACGGGGCAAGAAATCATCGCACGCACCCAGCATCTGGGTAGGATTAAACGCAGGCTTTTCCGCCTAGCATTGCCGGCAGGAAGCTGGAGCGTCGGGCAAGCGTTGCGTTTGGCCGACGGTCGTCAAGGGCGGCTGACGGAAGTGATCGAGAGCCGTGGGCGTACCGAGGCGCTCGCAGTGCTCAGCACGGAGCCGAGTTCCGCCGGCGGCGCCGACGCACCGGGCGAGCTTTTGGTGGACGCCTCAGAGTTGCCGCTGCCCTATTCTCTACTCGGGGCGCATGTGCGGGAATAGCAGCACATCGCGGATCGAGGGCGAGTTCGTATACAGCATCACCAGCCGATCAACGCCCAATCCCAAGCCGGCCGTTGGCGGCATGCCATATTCCAGCGCACGTACATAGTCCGCGTCGTAGTACATCGCTTCTTCATCTCCCGCATCCTTGCGCGCGACCTGATCCTTGAATCGCTGTGCCTGGTCCTCCGCGTCATTCAACTCGGAAAAGCCGTTCGCGAGCTCGCGGCCGCCGATGAAAAATTCCCATCGATCGGTGATGAACGGATCCTGATCATTGCGCCGCGATAAGGGCGAAACTTCCGCGGGGTACGCATAGGCAAACGTGGGCTGGATCAGGGTATGTTCGCTGGTTTTCTCGAATATCTCGATTTGCAGTTTCCCGGGGCCATCGTCGGCCTTGAACGGAATCCTCATCTGCTCGCACACCCGGCGCAGGTACGTCGCATCGCGCAATGACATGGGATCCAGATCAGGATTGTTCGACAAAATGATATCTTCGATGCTCATGCGCGCGAAGCTTTTCGAGAGGTCGAACTCGGTGCCTTGATACAGCAGTTTTCGCGAGCCGATCAAGGTATCCGCGAGACCCTGGAACAGTGTTTCTATCAGTTCCATCAGGTCTTTGTAATCGGCGTAGGCCTGGTACAGCTCCAACATGGTGAATTCAGGGTTGTGCTGGGTCGAAACGCCCTCGTTGCGGAAATTTCTATTGATTTCATAGACGCGCTCGAAGCCGCCCACGGTCAAGCGCTTCAAATACAACTCGGGCGCAATGCGCAGATACATCTCCAGATCGAGCGCGTTGTGGTGGGTTTTGAAGGGACGCGCCGCGGCACCGCCGGGAATGGGTTGCAGCATCGGGGTCTCGACTTCGAGGAAGCCGCGCGAATCGAGGAATGCACGCAAGTAGCGCACGATGGCGCTGCGCATCTCGAACACGCTCCGGCTCTCTTCGTTCATGATCAGATCGACATATCGGCGCCGGTAACGCATTTCCGTGTCGGCGATTCCATGCCATTTGTCAGGCAGCGGCCGCAGCGACTTGGTCAGCAGGACAATCCTCTCCGCGCGCACCGACAACTCGTTGGTCTTGGTGCGAAATAAAACCCCCTCGGCGCCAATCACGTCGCCGATATCCCAGCCTTTAAATTCATCGTAGGAATCGCCGAGCGCGCTTTGCTGCAAAAATAGCTGAATGGCACCGCTCGAATCGGTGAGCTTCACAAAGCTCGCCTTGCCCATCACGCGCTTGACTCGCATTCGGCCCGCGACGCTGACGCGAATGGCTGACGTCTCGAGCGCCTCAGCCGACTTTTGACCGTAGGCGGTCAACAGGTCGCCGGCCAGTGCGTTGCGCCGAAAGTCGTTCGGGAAGGCGATGCCGCGCTCGCGCAGTTTGGCGAGTTTCGCTCTGCGCTCGGCGATCAAGTGATTCTCGTCGTTCTCGCTCATAGCCCTAAGATTACAGACCCTGCTTCAAACTGGCTTGCATGAATTCATCCAGCGCGCCGTCGAGCACCGCGGTGGTATTGCCGATTTCAACGCCGGTGCGCAAGTCCTTGATGCGCGACTGGTCCAAAACATAGCTGCGTATCTGGTTGCCCCAGCTGACGTCCGATTTGGAATCCTCGAGCACCTTGGCGGCGGCATTGCGCTTGTTGAATTCCAACTCGTACAGCTTGGCCTTGAGCATTTTCATGGCGGTGGAGCGGTTCTTGTGCTGGCTTCGTTCGCCCTGGCAGGCCACGACGATGCCGCTTGGCATATGCGTGATTCGAACCGCCGATTCGGTCTTATTGACGTGCTGGCCGCCCGCGCCGCTCGATCGGTACACATCGGTACGCAGGTCGGCGGGATTGATCTCAATATCGATATCGTCGTCGACTTCCGGCGATACGAACACCGAGGCAAACGAGGTATGCCGTCGGTTGCCGGAGTCGAACGGCGATTTTCGCACCAGACGGTGCACGCCGGTTTCCGTGCGCAGCCAGCCATAGGCATAGTCGCCGATCATTTCGATGGTCGCGCCCTTGATACCCGCGACCTCGCCGGGGCTTTGATCGATGACCTCGGTTTTGATGCCATGGGAGTCGGCCCACTTCAGGTACATCCGCAGCAGCATGGCCGCCCAGTCCTGTGCCTCAGTGCCGCCTGCGCCAGCCTGAATATCGAGGAAAGCATTGTGCGAATCCATTTTGCCGGGAAACATGCGCTGAAATTCGAGTCGTTCGACTTCCTTGGCCGACTGGCTCACGTCGGCCTCGATCTGACCTGCGGCTGACATGTCGGACTCTTCCGCGGCCAGATCGATTAGTTCGGCGGCGTCGCTCAAACTGCGCTTGAGATGATCCAGGCCGATCACGACCTGCTCAAGTTTGGCGCGCTCCTTGCCCAGTTCTTGCGCGCGCTCCGGGTTGTCCCAGATGCCCGGCTGCTCGAGCTCCCGGTTTACTTCCTGTAAACGCTCGTTCTTATTGTCGTAATCAAAGATACCTCCTCAAGGAATCGGTGCGTTCCTCGAGATCTTTGATCGACCGCTTGATTTGGTTGATTTCCATGGCGGCGAATCCTAACACACTGATCACGCGATCTTGAGGTGCTGGCAGTTGAGCTGCACTCGAGCAGTTCCACGGTACTCGTTGACCTCGAGCCGATAGACAAGTTGGATGGTCACGCCGCCGCTCAAGTTGGCATCCTCAGTCGGGCCGCCGATATAGCCGAACGCGATCGCGTCGATTGCCTCCGCGCCTAAGTGGGGCAGCCGCAGCCGCATTTTCATGTGTTTGTCGC
>Ga0302325_10014505_pt1 | contig 16772 bp, 11 predicted proteins | sample Palsa_T0_2_FD_201948 | JGI IMG/M metagenome (GOLD analysis project Ga0302325, IMG submission 201948) | Peat permafrost microbial communities from Stordalen Mire near Abisko, Sweden - Palsa_T0_2 | ecosystem: Environmental > Terrestrial > Soil > Palsa > Peat permafrost | place: Sweden: Abisko... | reverse complement strand
ATCATCGCCAATGAAGTGCTCGATGCCTTGCCGGTCGCGCGGTTTCGCTGGAGTTCGGCCGCCCTCGAGGAACTCGGCGTGGTGGCGCAGGGGGACAACTTCGCGTGGGGCACCCGCGCGGCCGCGCCCGCCATGGCGGCGGTCTGCGAAGCGCTACGATGCGCCGCGGGCGGCTGGGATGACGGCTACATTTCCGAATATTGCCCGCGACTGGCCGCATGGACGCGAGCCGTCACGCACCGCTTGAGGCGCGGGGCCGTGTTCTGGTTCGACTACGGGCTGCCGCGCAAGCAGTACTATTTCGCAGAGCGGCATGAAGGCACTTTGCTGTGCCACTACCGCCATCGCGTGTCCGACGACCCATTCGCATATCCAGGACTTCAGGACATCACTGCCTGGGTGGACTTTACTTCGCTGGCCGAGGCATCCGGCGCCGCCGGTTTCGAGCTGGCGGGGTTCACGACCCAGGCGCACTTTCTCGCCGCCAGCGGCATCGATCATGAAATGCAGCGCCTGGCCGCGGGCGATGCCGGCGGCTTTGCGCGCCGGGCAAGCGAGGCGCGGCAACTGATGCTGCCGGGGGAAATGGGCGAGCGCTTCAAAGTGATGGCGTGGCTGCGCGGCATGGATGTGGAATTGCGCGGCATGTCACTGGTCGATCTTCGGCATAGCCTGTGAGCGAACCAATGGACACGATCCGCGTCGCGGTTTTAGACGACTACCAAGGCATCGCGCTGCAGCTTGCGGACTGGACGCCGGTTTTGAGTCGTGCGCAGGTCGATGTCTTCAACGATCACTTGAGCGATCCAGCCGCCGTGGCGCGCCGCCTCGAGCCCTACGATGTGGTGTGCGTGATGCGCGAACGCACGCCATTGCGCCGCGACCTCATCGAACAACTGCCGAATCTAAAATTGATCGCGTCCACCGCACCGCGCAATGCATCCATCGATATGCGGGCCGCCGCGGAGCGCGGCATTCAGGTCGCGCACACCGGATATACATCCAGTCCCACCGTGGAACTGACTTGGGCGCTCATTCTCGCCAGTGCACGGCATATCGTCGAAGAGAATTCGTCGTTGCGCGCGGGCGGGTGGCAACACACATTGGGCGACGATCTGGCGAACAAGACTCTCGGCATCATCGGACTCGGGCATGTGGGTTCGTTGGTGGCGAAGGTCGCGCTGGCCTTCGGCATGAAGGTGATCGCCTGGAGCCAGAATCTGACCGGCGAGAAAGCGGAGGCGGCCGGCGCCGCCCTGGTTGCCAAGGAACAATTGCTGCAAGCCGCCGATTTCGTTTCGATACATCTCGTGCTGAGCGCGAGGACCACGGGCTTGATCGGCGCAGCGGAGCTCGCACTCATGAAGCCCACCGCGCGGCTGATAAATACTTCGCGCGGCCCGATCGTGGTGGAGAGGGCATTGACCCAGGCATTGGCCGAGGGCCGGATAGCCGGCGCCGCCATCGATGTTTACGACATCGAGCCTTTGCCCGCGGATCACCCGTACCGCAAGACGGCCAAGCTGCTTGCGACTCCGCACATCGGATATGTGTCGCGCGGCCTGTACGAGACGTTTTACCGCGATACGGTCGCCAACATCGCCGCGTGGCTCGACGCGCAATCTCAAGCGCGCCGAGAGCACAGCCCTTAAGCGCGGGCGCCGGCGTCGCGAAGCGCGGTAAGCGCTACCAGGCGCTTCTCGTGCAGCCAAGTTGCAATTTGCGGGCCGGTCAGTTCGGCCGTTTCCGGACCGCCGGGCTTGATCGCGGCTGCGGCTGCCTGGGCGGCAAGCAGGTAATCGCGCTGCGGATAGGGTGCCTGTTCCAAGCCCAGCCGGCCGCGCGAATCGGCCTCGCACGCGAGCAACGCCTGGGCGAAGCGCTCCGGGCGCCGGAACGCATCCGCCTTCTGCAACATCTCCAAGACGGTCTTCGGCCGCAGCTCGAAAGCTCGGTGCACATTGCCGTGGTAACGCGCAACGATGACGCCAAGTTCGCGATACTCGGCGGGCACCCGCAGCCGCGCACACAGGCTCTCGATGAGCGCGACGCTGCGCTCTTCGTGGCCGCGGTGGCTCGGCCATTCCGCCCGCGGCGTCGCGCCCTTGCCGAGATCATGAACCAGCGCGGCGAAACGCACCTTGGCATCGGCAGAGAGCTGCACCGCTTGATCCAGCACCATCAGTGTATGCACGCCGGTATCGATCTCCGGATGCCACTGCGGCGGCTGCGGGACGCCAAAGAGGGCGTCGATTTCCGGATAAATGCTGGAGAGCGCGCCGCAGCTGCGCAGCACGCGGAAGAACTCGGCCGCGCTCGGCTCGCGCAGCGCCTTGTCGGTTTCCTGCCAAACTCGCTCCGCGACCAGAGCATCCACCTCGCCGCGCTCGACCATGGCGCGCATGAGATCCAGCGTATCGGCGGCGACGTGAAACCCCAAGGGCGCAAAGCGCGCCGCGAAACGCGCCACCCGCAGCACCCGTACGGGATCTTCGGCGAATGCCGGCGATACGTGGCGCAGGAGCCGCGCGTCGAGATCGCGCCTGCCGCCGTAGGGATCGAGCAGCGTGCCGTCGGGCGATTGCGCCATGGCATTGATGGTCAGATCGCGCCGGCCCAGATCTTGTTCGAGGGTGACTTCGGGACCGAACTCGACGGCAAAGCCTCGGTATCCCGGCGACACCTTGCGCTCGAGGCGCGCCAGCGCGTATTCCTCATGAGTCTGCGGATGCAAGAAGACCGGGAAGTCGCGCCCGACCTCGCGGTAGTCGGCCCGCAGCAGTTCTTCCCGCGTAGCGCCGATCACCACCCAATCGCGCTCTTTCACGGGCAATCCGAGCAAGCCGTCTCGAACAGCGCCGCCAACCAGATACACTTGCATGGGTGAATATTAACAGCATCCCCGCGGCGGTCCGCGCCGCCTTAGGTATCGCAGTGCTGAGTTATGCCGGTGGAGGCTGCTACCTGTTGCAGAGCGCCGAAGGACAGCTGCAGCTCATGTCGAAGCGTCAACCGATCGCCAGCGTCATCCGCGCTCCGTCGACACCCCCGGCGCTGCGCTCGCAACTGGAATCCGTCGCATCGATCCGCGAATTCGCCAGCAAGGAATTGGCGCTGCCCGACAACGGCAGCTATCGCAGCTACGCGGACATCGGCCGGCCTTACGTGGTCTGGAATGTGGTGGCGGCGCCGGAATTTTCGGTGGACCCCAAGGAGTGGTGTTATCCGATCGTGGGATGCGTGGCGTATCGGGGCTATTTCGTCGAAGCCAGAGCCCGCAAATTCGCGGCCGAGCAGCGCGAGCGTGGTTTCGACGTCGCGGTGGGGGGTACGGCGGCGTATTCAACGCTGGGTCATTTCGATGACCCGATCCTCAATACCATGGTCGGCTGGGACGATGTCGAGCTGGCGTCCATCGTATTCCACGAATTGACCCACCAACTTCTTTACGTCGCCAACGATGCCTCGTTCAACGAAGCCCTGGCCACCACGGTGGAAGAGGAGGGCGTGAAGCGCTGGCTGCACGCCCACGGTCGCGACAAGGACCTTGCGCAGCACCGCCTCGAGCAGCAGCGCTACCTCCAGGTAGTCGAACTGCTGGGGGCAACGCGCGCAAAGTTGCGCGTGATCTACGCATCCAAGCAGCCAATGGAAGAATTGCGCGCCGCGAAGCGCGAGGCGTTCACCCAGCTGCGCGCCGACTTCGCGGCGCTGCGTGCCGGTTGGGGCGGCCATGCGCCTTACGAGGCATGGTTCGATCAGGACATCAACAATGCGCATCTGGCTTCAATTGCAACCTATTTTGTGTGCGTGCCCGGCTTCGAAAGGGAGCTCGAGTCCGTGAAGGGCGATCTTCCGGCCTTCTACCGGCGAGTACGCCAGCTGGCGAAGATGCCGCGAGAAGCGCGCGACGATTTGATCTGCGGCGAACACGAAGGCTGACCGAAGATCGGAAAACGCCGCGCGCCATTTTTTGCGCGCTGTCTCATTCCTCTCGTCTTGCACGATCAAGGCATCGTCAGCTGAATGAACAGTCCGCTGGCCAATACCATGGCGACGGCGAGAAGAGCCTGCGCGACTCTTGCGGCAATATGGATTTCGTTCATGATGTGCTCTCCGAATTGAAGTTGATTCCACACGCCTGCAGATTGCTACGGGCGCCGCGTGCGAACAAACTCAATGCCTGATGCCTAGTTAAGGAAAACTTAATTGCCAAGCGCATATGAACGACTGCCGTTGGGAGCGCTGCGGGTATTCGAGGCGGTGGCCTCGAATTTGAGCTTCGCGGAGGCTGCCGCCGCGCTCAACGTGACGCCGGCCGCGGTCAGCCAGCAGATCAAGATGCTCGAGGGTTACATCCAGGTGCCGCTGTTTCGGCGCAGCGGGCGGCGCGTGGAGATCACCGAGGAAGGCTTGGAATTGTTGCCGGCGGTCAGATCCGGCCTGGATAAGCTCGAGTCTGCCTTGCAGCACATCAAGCAGCATCGGCGTGCCGGGCCGCTGCAGGTCACGCTGCTGTCATCGTTCCTGCAGATTTGGCTGGTGCCGCGTATCAGGTCGTTTCGCCGCAAATTCCCCGATATCGAATTGCGCTTTCACACCTCGCGCGAGGTCGTGGATTTCACGCGCAGTCCGCATCATCTGGCCATTCGCTTCGGCCGCGGCGTCTACCCTAATTTGCACAGCGAGAAGCTGCTCGACGACTGGCTGGTGCCGGTGGCCAGCCCGGATCTCATCAAGCAGTACGGCATGCTCGAGCGGGGCGGCGCATTGAACAAGTATCCGCTGTTGGAGGGCGACGATGAGCCTTGGACTCAATGGGCGCGGGCGGACTCCGATGCAACCTGGCAATCCAGGGCGCCGAGCATCGATGACTCAGGAGGCCTGATCGCGGCGGCGGAAGAGGGACTGGGTTACGTCCTGGCGCGCTGGACCTTGGTCAGCCGCGCGCTGCGCAAGGGCACGCTGCGCCTGGCCGGCAACGGGGCGCTGCCCTACGGCTCGGCATATTACTTCGTTTGTCCGACACCCATGCTGGGGTTGCCCAAGGTCGCGCAATTCCGCGAATGGATCTTCGCCGCCGCGAAGGAATTTCCACCTCCGGATCTGCCGAACGTGCGCCACGAGCCTGCCTGAGTATTTCCGCCTGAGCCGCGTTGGCCGGCCTAGCGTGGGTGCGCGCGCCCTGCGGCGGCGCGGCTCTGACTCAAGCGAGCGTTGTCTTCGAGAGAGCCCAGGAACTGGCGCGCCGAGGCGGCCATGGATTGAGGCTTGATGCCGAGTTTGGCGAGCCCATCCTCGCTGCAGACGCTGTCGACCTTGAGCGACCGATAATTGTCCGTTGAAAACGGACGGCCCGGCACGAAATTGAGAAAGAAGCCTTGCAGCCAGCCCGCGAAATTGGGCAGGCCCACGATCCAGCGTCGCCTTCCGGTGAGCTTGGCAACGAGTTCGAGGATTTCGCGCAGGGTGTAGACCTGGGGACCGCCGAGCTCATAAGTGCGTTTGCTGCAGGCGCCCCCGTGCAGGCATCGCAGCAGCGCCTCGACGACATCATCGACCAGTACGGGTTGAAGACGGGCACCGGGCCGTGCCAGCGGGAAGACCAGCGGAATGGCGCCGAGCAAGCCGGCGAAGCGGTTCAAGAACGAATCGCCGGGACCGAACATCACCGACGGCTTCAATATGGTCCAATCGAGCGCTGAATGGTGCTCGTGAATCCTCTTCTCCGCCTCGGCCTTGGAGCGCAGATAGTAACTGGGCGCGTCCATTGCCGCGCCCAACGCCGACACCTGCAGCAGCCGGGTCACTCCCGCGGAGCGCGCGGCCTGCAGCACCGTCGCGGTGAGTTCGACGTGCGCGCGGCGAAAGCCCCCGCCCCCGAAGCCGCGTTCATTGAGGATGCCGACCAGATTGATCACCACGTCCTTGCCGCGGAACCTCTCGCTGAGCTGCGCCTCTTGGTAGACGTCGCAGTTATCCAGGGTCAATCCCGGCAGCACCAGCAAGTGCTTGTGCAGCTCGCGGTCGCGCGAAAGAACGGTGACCCGGTGGCCGTTTTTGATCAGCCTCGCCACCAACCGGGTGCCGAGGAAACCGGTGCCGCCCAAAACCGCAATGGATAAGGGACGCATGATCAACGAATCGGAATCAACAAAAAGTCGCCGCCGCGACGGACTTTGAGAACCAGCACGCTTGCTCCTTTGGCCGCTTCACGGAATGACCTCAAGTTCGCGACCGTGGTCCGGCCTACTCCCACGATGACATCGTTGGCATGCAGCCCCGACTGCGAGGCGCTGCTGCCTTCCTGAACCGATTTGACCAGGACGCCGCCGCCGTCGGGGGCATCGCTGAGTTCGGTGCCCTCCAGGCCTTTGTTGATATCGGCCGAGCCAGCCAGTTCCACCTCGCCACGTTCCGCGATTTGCGCGGTAACCTTGCGAGGCTTGCCGTCGCGCAGCAGGCCGATTTCCACCTTGTCTCCCACGTGCAGCATGCCGATCGCGTTGCGCAATTCCGCGGAATTCTTCATGTTGGCGCCATTCAATGTCGTGATGATGTCGCCGGTCTTGATGCCGGCGCGCTCCGCCGCCGACCCCTGGCCCACGCCGCCAACCAAAGCACCGCTGGTCTCCGACAAACCAAATTCCTTGGCGATGTCGGGGGTAACGTTGTAGAGCTGTACCCCGAGCACGCCGCGTTTGACTTCGCCGTACTTGATCAGCTGGTCCATGACGCCCTTGACCATGTTGACAGGGATCGCAAAACCGATGCCCATATTGCCGCCGCTGCGCGAGAGAATGGCCGAATTTATTCCGATCAATTCGCCGCGCAGATTCACCAGTGCGCCGCCCGAGTTTCCGGGATTGATCGACGCATCGGTCTGGATGAAATCCTCGTATCCTCCGGCGTCGGGGTTGATGCCGGTGCGGCCCAGCGCACTGACGATGCCGGCGGTGACGGTGTGCTGCAGCCCGAAGGGATTGCCGATGGCGACCACGTAATCGCCCACCTCGAGCTTGGTCGAATCGCCGAGCGCCATGGCAACCAGATTCGGCTGTTTGGCCTGCAAAACCGCAATATCCGCGCCCTCGTCTCTGCCGATCACCTTGGCGGAGAAGGTGCGGTCGTCGAACAACGTGATAGTTATTTCGGTCGCGTTTTCGACCACATGCTGATTGGTGATGATATAGCCGTTTTTGGCATCCACGATGACGCCAGAGCCGAGGCTTTGAAAGGGACGCTCGCGCGGCCGCGACTCCGGGGGAACTTCGAAGAAGCGGCGAAAGAACGGATCGTCCAGCAAAGGATTGCGCTGCTGAGATTCCTTGATCGTGCCGCGCGTCGCGATATTGACCACGGCGGGAGAAACGCGTTTGACCATCGGGGCCAAAGACGGCATTGGCGCCGCGTCCGTATTCGCGCCCGAGGCCGCGGGCGCCGCGCAAAGAGCGGGCGCAGCCGCGAGGGCAGCGGACAGTGTTGCTGCCGCAAACAAAAGACGCAGATTGATCAGCGGTCGTTCCATCGTGCCGTATCCACAAAGCGAGGCCGGACGAGCGACGTCCGGCCTCTTCACCGTATCTTAGGGAATATTACACGGAAGACCGCAGCGGCCGCTGCTCTTAGGCAGCTTCGACGCTGATGCGATGCGGCTGCACCTGGGCGAGCTTCGGAATGGTCACTTCCAATACGCCATTGACGGCCTTCGCCTTGATGTTCTGGGCGTCCGCTGTCTCCGGCAAACTGAAGCGGCGCTGAAATTCGCCGGTCATGCGCTCGACGCGTCGAAAGCCTTCCTGCGATTCCTTGCGGGTGCTTTCGCGGCGGCCCCGAACGGTCAGCACACCCTGGTCGGAGGTGATTTCCACCGCTTTCGGATCCACACCCGGCAGGTCCACGTTCAATACGAACTGATTCCCTTCCTCATGGATGTCGACGGGCGGCAACCATGCGCCGGAATCCGCGGCCGTGGTCAATGGCGCGCCAAACAAACGATCGACTTCTTTCTGGAGCCGGCTGACGAGTGCCCAAGGCTCATAACGTACGACGGTCATGTCAAAAACTCCTAAAAAATTTGTTGAATAAATGGATTCAAAATCTGAATCGAGCTACGCGCGTGACAGCAAAAGTTGGGACGCTTGCGCGCAATTCAACCGCTCGATGCGCCGAAATGTGAAACGCAGTGCGGGGAAAAGTGAGACGTGGTTCACGCAAAAGTGAGACGTGGTTCAAAGTCAATGGGACATAATGTGGATAACGTGTGCACCACAAGATGTTGCGGTGGGGGATTTTTCCGCTTGACCGGCGGCGGATAGAGTGTATGTAGCTAATTTATCGAGATAATTCTCTACATCATTGAATTAAAAGGATTTTTTTGATAGAAAATAGTGGAAAAAAGATCTTGACGCTGCTCCGCGTCGCGCCGTACGCTTCGCGCTAGAACACAACATGTTGTGTTCGCAGATTCTAAATTAGCCCCCATCGTCTTGTTTACAGAATCCAACGTTTATTTCGGCGAGAACACCGCCATTTGTGTTCAGGTTCGGTTCGATAATTATAACGGAGCGGCGTAGTTACCCATGAATACGGTGGTCAAAATCCAATCCAGAGACGTAGACAGCATTCCTTATCAAGAGGCGTCATTCGACATCTGGGATAAGAAATACCGTCTGACCGCGAAAGACGGAACTCCCATCGACAAGTCGATGGACGATACGTACAAACGTGTCGCGCGCGCTCTTGCGGATGTCGAGTTGGAGGAACACCGCGAGCAGTGGTACGAGTCCTTCTTGTGGGCGCTCAGACATGGAGCCATTCCGGCCGGCCGCGTCACCTCGAACGCCGGCGCGCTGGAGCACAAACCCGCGACCTCCACCATCAATTGCACCGTGTCGGGAACGATTCGCGATTCGATGGACGACATCTTGAAAAAGGTGCACGAGGCTGGTCTGACGCTCAAGGCGGGTTGTGTTGCCCCGGGCACCTGGGTACGCACGGATCGCGGTCTCGTGACCGCAGATGAGGCGGTGCGCGAGAAGCACCGGGAAATCCTCTGCTACGACCGCGACACGGGTCAATTTGAGATGCAGCGAATTCTTCGGCATATGACGACTCACGTGCCGCGACACGAAAATATTCGTATCAAGCTCGGCGGTCTCACGCTCGCCACGTCCATCAGGCATCCAGTCCTCGTGCATCGTGATGGGCGGTTGCACTACGTGCGGGCTGATGAGGTAACCACGGCCGACGCGCTCGTGCAGCATCACATGCCGTGGGCCGCCGACGGCGAGCGCTCGCACGAGGCTTGGTTTGCTGGAGCGCAGCTTGGGGATGGCAGCGCTTATCCAAAGCGTTTCTCTTATAAGGCGAGCCGCCGAGTTTGGGCAGCGCGTGCCAGCGCACTCGGCGAGCGCCTCGTGTTCAAGATTCGCACCGCCGAGCGCGAGGTGACGGAGCGCTACGCCGCGTTCTTTGCATCGTTCGCAGGTACGCGCGCCCGTGTGATGGCGGCGACGACCATCGCGGGTTCGCCCGTATGGGACTTCACAGTGTCGAGCTTCCAGGCCAGCCGAACCGTGGCGCTGATCGGCGGTCAGATCGGCGACAAGTCGACGGCGTTGCGGGTGCCGCAATGGGTTTCGCGTGAGCCGGAGAAGTTCTTTCTCCCATTTCTTGCCGGCCTCATTGATACCGACGGGACGGTGTCCACTGAGCGCGGCAGTGCCTCGATTGGCATGAAGAGCGAGGCTTTCGCATCGGAGTTGCAGGCATTGCTCGGCCTCTTCGGCGTGCACGCCAGTGTCACTCGAACGAAGGCGCGGGCGCACGTTTGGCGGGGCAATGAGATACGCAGCACCGCCGGCGCCCAACTGAAAATCTGCGATTCCGCTTTCTTGTCAGCTGTCGCCACGTACATGGCGGATACCGGCAAACGCAAGCGAATCCTGGAGCATGCATCCACGCCAGGACAGTACGACTGTTTCCAGATGCCACCCGCGTTGCGCGAAGCTCTCGAGCGGTTAGGTTCAGCGCTCTCTCACGACCAGAAGCAGGTTCTGGGCATCTACCACGGCTACCATCAACGCGAGCGCATCAGTCGCGTCTGGCTGGATCGCTGGGAGCGCCAATTCCCGGAACTAACAGGACTGATTGCCTTCGCGCGAACTCTACGACCGGTTGAGGGAATCGAGCGTGATCTGCCCCTGTCGGAGACTTTTTTCGACTTTACCGTCGAGAAGCACAACAACTATCTCGCCGGCAATGGCGGACTTGCAGTCATCCACAACTGCGGCATTGGTTATGAGTTCTCGACGCTGCGGCCGCGCGGCGCGTACGTGAGCGGGGCCGGTGCTTATACCTCGGGTCCGCTGTCGTTCATGGATATCTACGACAAGATGTGCTTCACCGTGTCCTCCGCCGGTGGCCGACGTGGGGCGCAAATGGGCACGTTCGACATCGGCCATCCCGATGCAATGGAATTCATCCGTGCCAAGCGCGAAAACGGCCGCCTGCGGCAATTCAACCTGTCGTTGCTGATCACGGACGAATTCATGCACGCTGTGAAAAGCGACGGTGATTGGAAACTCTCATTTCCGATCAGCGCGCGTGAATACGAGACCGAGAAACCGAATCTCGCGGATACGGAGAAATTCCTATGGCGCGAATGGCCCTACGCGGACGGCTACGTTTCCAACGAAGAAGGATTGGTGGCCTGCAAGATCTTCAAGACGCTGCCTGCGCGCAGGGTATGGGACATGATCATGACGTCCACATACGATTTTGCCGAGCCGGGATTCATCCTGATCGACAAAGTCAATGAGATGAACAACAATTGGTGGACCGAGAATATCCGCGCCACAAATCCGTGCGTGACGGCCGATACCTGGGTGCACACCTCCGAGGGTCCGCGCCAGGTGTACGACCTGATGGGTCGCGGCTTCGTGGCTCGCGTCGATGGGCACGATCATCCCACGGCTGCCGAGGGATTTTTCAAAACTGCGGACAAAGCGGTGGTGCGTCTTGCTACGAGCGAGGGCTACTCGCTGCGCCTCACGGCCGATCACCGCGTGCGTCGCGTGGTTGATCTAACGCGCTTCAGTATGACAACCGAGTGGTGCGCCGCCGGGCTCCTTGTGGAGGGTGACCGCGTTTTGCTCAACAACCATGGGTCGGCAACCAGTTGGGCGGGCGCATACAGTTTCGGCGAAGGTTACCTCATCGGCCTGCTGATCGGTGATGGCACTTTCGCCGGCGAAAGCGCTGTGCTGTCGACTTGGAGTGTCCCAACAGCGCAAAACGGTGATGTCTGCGGTGCTGACGGCATCATGGCTGCAGCCCTCGAGGCGACGCGCACATTCACGGCGCGCGCTGACTTCGGTGGCTGGACCAGCATCGAATCTCGCGGAGAGCATCGCCTAAAACTGGCAGCGCTCAGCCGTTTCGCCGCATCGCTCGATATCCGTAAGGGAAACAAGGTCATCACGCCCGCGGCTGAGCGCAGCTCGAGTGATTTCCATCGCGGTCTCTTGCGCGGACTTTTTGACACAGACGGCTCGGTGCAGGGCTCGCAAGCCAAGGGCGTCTCCGTGCGTCTGGCGCAGTCGGATCTGGGCACTCTGGAAGCCGCCCAGCGTATGCTGCTGCGCCTCGGCATCGCATCGCAGATCTATCGCAATCGCCGCCCCGCAGTTAGAGCGCTGCTTCCGGACGGCCGCGGCGGCAATCGTCACTTCGAGACTCGCGCGCAGCACGAACTTGTGATTTCGGGTGATAATTTGGTCTGCTTCAAGGCGCAGGTCGGATTTGCAGATACCGCTAAACAGGCTCGGCTGACAGCCGTGCTGGACACCTATCGACGGCGCTTGAACCGTGAGCGTTTCATCTCGACGGTGCAATCTGTCACGCCCGATGGCTTCGAAGCTGTGTACGACGTGCAAGTCCCTGGCATCCATGCGTTCGACGCCAACGGGTTGCATGCTCACAATTGTGGCGAGCAGGCGCTTCCGGCGTACGGCTCTTGCCTATTAGGCTCGGTAAATCTCACTAAATTCGTCGTCGATCCTTTCACGGAAGACGCGCGCTTCGATTGGGAGGCCTACCGCAAGGTCGTGAAAATCTTCACGCGCATGCTCGACAACGTGGTCGAGGTCAACGGCTTGCCGTTGCCTCAGCAGCGGCAAGAGATTATGCGCAAACGGCGCCATGGTATGGGCTTCTTAGGCTTGGGCTCGTCGATCACCATGCTGTGCATGAAGTACGGCTCCAAGAAATCGGTGGCATTCGCGCAGAATGTTTCGCGCGAAATGGCCGTCGCGGGATGGGAAGCGGCGCTGGAATTAGCGCGGGAAAAAGGTCCGGCACCGATCATGAACGAGGAATTCACGGTCACTCGGGAGATGCTGCGCAAGCGCCCGGAGATGGTGAAGGACGGCTGGCGCGTCGGCGCCAAGGTGCCGGGACGCGTGCTGCATGCACGCTATAGCCGCTACATGCAGCGCATCGCCGAAGCGGCGCCGGAATTGGTCGATGAACTGGCGGAAGTGGGTGCACGATTCACGCATCACACGTCGATCGCGCCCACGGGCACCATATCCCTATCACTGGCCAACAACGCCTCGAACGGCATCGAACCCTCGTTCGCGCATCACTATTTTCGCAATGTGATTCGCGAGGGCAAGAAGTCCAAGGAAAAGGTCGACGTATTTTCCTTCGAGCTGCTCGCTTACCGGGAGCTTGTAAATTCGCGCGCCATGCCCAATTCGCAAAATGCCGCGGAGAAACTGCCGGACTATTTCATTTCGGCCGACGACATTGGTCCCAAGGAACACGTGGATATCCAGGCCGCGGCGCAGCTTTGGGTGGATTCCTCGATATCCAAGACGGCCAACGTGCCGACGGATTACAAGTACGAGGACTTCAAAGACATTTACATGTACGCCTACGACCAAGGCTTGAAGGGTTGCACGACGTTCAGGTTCAATCCGGAAGCGTTCCAGGGCGTGCTCGTCAAGGAGGACGACCTGAAGAACACGACCTACGTGTTCACGTTGGAGGACGGTACCGAGGTCGAGGCAAAGGGCGATGAAGAGATCGAGTACGACGGTGAAATGCATACCGCCGCGAATCTCTTCGACGCGCTGAAAGAAGGCTATTACGGGAAGTTCTGATCATGGCTATCAAAATCGCAAAGAAAATCGCGAAATTTCACGTGCAAAAACCCGAGACCAAGGACGCCGCGCTGCCCGCTGCCAAGGAACCGGTCAAGGCGCAGGACAACGTCATTTGGATGCACGAGAAGCTCGAGCGTCCCGAGGTCCTGATCGGCTCGACGTACAAGATCAAGACTCCCGTCTCCGATCACGCCATGTACGTCACCATCAATGACATCGTGCTCAACGAGGGCACGCCCCACGAGCAACGCCGCCCGTTCGAGGTGTTCATCAACTCGAAGAACCTCGATCATTTTCAATGGATCGTGGCGTTGACCCGGGTCATATCCGCGGTATTCCGCAAGGGCGGCGACACCACGTTCCTGGTCGAAGAGCTGAAAGCGGTGTTCGATCCCAAGGGTGGATACTGGCAGCCCGGCGGCAAATTCATGCCTTCGACCATCGCCGAGCTCGGCTACGTGATCGAACGGCATTTGCAGTCGATCGGCCTGTTGAAGAAGCCCGAATTGGACGTGCATCAACGCAAGCTCGTGGCGGAGAAGCGCGCCGAGTTCGAAGCCCGCACCAAGCAGACCGACGCATTCTCGAAATCGCACTTTCCCGACGGAGCGCAGCTGTGCGCCAAGTGCAGCACCGCGGCCGTGGTCATGCTGGACGGCTGCCAGACCTGCCTGAACTGCGGCGATTCGAAGTGCGGCTGAGGCTACTAGCCCCCAAGCGAACTGCTCAGTTTGCGAAGAGGTACTGGCAACTCTGATCCTCAGGCGCGTGTGCCATGATCCGATCATAGAGCGCTAGATTCTCGGATACGGCGCGTTCGACATCTTCCGGCAAAAGGAAGCCTGCCGTGACCTGATGCTTCGCCGCAACCTGGACCTTGGCGACGAAAGCGCCGCGCGTGGGATAGCGCGACTCGATGCTGGGGCGCGGATCGTCGCTCGAGCGTCGCTCGGCCTCGGTGCGGGCAAACGGAACGAAGCTGCCGTCGAAGCGCGCCGTGGCCCAAGGAAAGCCCGTTTCCGGCGCGCGCTGATTCCAGCCCGTGTGAGTGCCAAGCGGCACCTGCAACTCAATGAGCCGCACGCCGCCTCGATCATTGCCATCCGCATCGGGACCCGGGACGCGCGTTTCGAAGGGCAGCCCTTGCACTGGAGGCACGTGATCGGCGATGCCTTCAGTCGCAAAGCGCGGGCCGAAGTCGAGTCGCGGCTCGCGTAAATTTTCATTCGGCGGCGATGGGCCGATGCCTCGTGGAAAAGCCGCGCGATAAGCATCGACCGAAATCAATGTGCCCTCGTGGAGGCTAGGGTAGGCGCTTACGGGGGGCGCCCCCGCCGCATTGGCCCAGCGGTCGAGCGCGACGAGCAGGGCTCGCATGGCCAGGTAATGATCGGTTGTCGAAACGCAGTTCACGTAGGGAGCGCGGGTACGCGAGCGGCCAACGTAATGCTGTGCGCCCATGAACGCGTAGATGCGGACATTTGCAGCCGGTGTCACGTCTGCGTGGCCGTCGGGCGTAGTGGCGATCAATGATGCGTCGCGGTTCCAGAATTCGGTCGACGTATTGGCAATGATCAGCTTCGGCAGATGCCCGTGCGCGTCGCGTGCACGATCAAGGATTGAACCTGCCTCGCCCGTCACCGAATCCCGAGAGTTCGTGCTTGTAAACGGGAAAACATCCGAGGGATAGTCGTGCTCTTCGAGAAGCGACGGATGACGGGTGGGCTGTGCGAAGCGACTATTGAATCCGGCCGAACCGCCCGCGCCAGGGACCTGCATATAGGCGCCGTCGAACGCGAGACGCCCGGTCTCGTCAACATCGAGCCCGTCGTGCAACATCCGGCCAATGACGCGTCCGGATTGGCTGATGCCAAAGATCAAAACCTTGCGCGGCGCGGGCGCGCTTGCAAATGGGTGATCGCGAAAATAGGCGAGCAGATCGCGAATTCCGGCGAGCCCCGCACCTGTGACCATGGGATCCTTAGCGGTATAAACGAGCTCGTACAGCGAGCCAGGTTGGAAACCATTGTCTAGTTGCACACGCCCCGGACCATCCGGCAGCTCCGGCGCCACGAAATGCCAAGCCGCACGATCAACTGGAACTGGCGCGTCGCCCGGCCGCGACCGGACGGTAAGGATCGCCGCCGGATCGTTCGGCGTAGCAGGTTCGTACGTGAGGCCGCGCATGCCCGCATAGACGGTGACGTCCTTCGGCGCATTGACGATGAATTCGTTCTCTACGAGGCCGGTAATGGAAGTCCCGTCAAGTCGATGCGCGACCGGTGGCACAAAGATGAGGGGCTTCACTCCGGGCGATTGAGGTGCCACATCCCAAGTCCAGGCGGAGAACAGCAACGCAAAGCCATGACGCATAAGAAATCCATCGCCCGCATCGGCGACGGTGGTCGGATCGTTATTGGCGGGACTCGCGCCGTCCATCTGGCCGAGAATGCCAATTCCACCGCGATTATTGACGTCATAGACGAGAGTCGCGCTACGAGCCTTGGTTGGTCGAAGCAGGATGAAGGAGCTTTCGAACGTGACGCGGCCGCCGGCATCGCGCGGCGCTAACTTGAGATCGACTATGCGTTGGTTCGCGGCGGCATTCGGATCGAGGCTGAACTTCGCGACCCCCCGGATTTTCTCATAAGCGCCCGCATCACCGAAGTTCATGCCTGAGGCGAAGGACGAGCGCTCGAGAACCTCGATTCCAATCACCTCAGCCCGTGCGGCGACCAACGCGGAAAGCCCGATAGCCGCCGATCCCAGCAACACACGTCTTACAATATTCCCACTCCGGCTTAGGTCGATCCTGATGATGGCACTCTGGCAAAATCCTCGATTATTCAGTTGGAAATATGACACCGGCATTCTATGCTCGCTCTAGAGCACGAGTACATGTCGGTCTGATGCGAGTAATTTCATTCAAGGACACGGTCTTGTACAAACGCGGCTTTTGGTTAAGCGCGGCGGCACTGGTCGCTGCCGTGGCTGCACCATCTTTCGTAGACAGGAGCATTTTTAACCAACCAGTCGTCCATACGATTCCAATTTGCATTCTGATCGGATTCTGGATCTATTTTCTGCAAAAAGGCCGATTCTTCAGTATCGCTGATGAGGTGGTCGACTGCGGGGATTACCTGAAAGTGCGGCGCGCACGCACAGAGGTAAAAATACCGTTCTCTAGTATTTCTGCTGCGGAAGTTTCGACGACTTATCGCATGCATCGAATCACCGTCCATCTGCGCGAGCAAACAAAGCTCGGGACGCGCGTTGACTTCTGGCCGCAGGCGAGTCACTGGGGCAATCTTCCTGCAGTGCAACAGGTCGCGATTGATTTGGCGGATCGGGCTCGTCGAGCGGTCGGTGACAACCGCTAGAGACTAAACATCCAAACTCAGCGAGTAGTCGACTGGGGAGTCGACGCTGCAGGCCGAAGCAATGCTTTGCCCTTTAGGCTAATGAGCCTCCGCCTTGCGCTCATGGACAGGCTCCGGTCATCCAGTATTTTCCGGGCTTCTTGATTGAAGCGCGCTACCTCGGCATCGAATGCCTTTTCCGCTTGGGTTATGCCACGTTGCTTCTTCATCACCCAACTCC
>Ga0302325_10014504_pt1 | contig 16773 bp, 15 predicted proteins | sample Palsa_T0_2_FD_201948 | JGI IMG/M metagenome (GOLD analysis project Ga0302325, IMG submission 201948) | Peat permafrost microbial communities from Stordalen Mire near Abisko, Sweden - Palsa_T0_2 | ecosystem: Environmental > Terrestrial > Soil > Palsa > Peat permafrost | place: Sweden: Abisko... | reverse complement strand
CAGCCCCACCGCCAGCTCCACGGTCCTGCCTATTGCCCGGGGGGCGCCGGGCAAACGCCCAATCAAGGTGTCCAAGGCGGTGCCCCCGACATTGGCCTGGGAACGGTCCTTGTGGGCCGAGGGCCATGACGTCATCGTCGGCATGGATGAGGTGGGGCGAGGCGCCTGGGCCGGGCCGCTCATGGTGGGCGCCGCCGTGCTGCCTCGCGACAAGCGGGTGTACAAGGTCCGCGACTCCAAGATGCTGAGCGAGGCCGAGCGGGAGGGCCTGTTCGACAAGGTGGCGGGCTGGTGCGTGGCCTGGGCGGTGGGCGCAGCCAGCCAGGTCGAATGCGACACCTTGGGTATGGCCGAGGCCCAACGAATAGCGGCCCGACGAGCGCTGGCTGATCTGGGTGTGACGCCCGACCGCGTCCTGGTCGACGGCAGCTGGGACTTCGTCGGCCGGGGGACAACCCAGCGGATCATCAAAGGCGACGCCATCTGCCTGTCCATCTCCGCCGCCTCCATCCTGGCCAAGGTGACCCGGGATCGCATCATGCGGGCCGAGGCGCCCCATTTCCCCCCCTACGACTTCGACTGCAACAAGGGCTACCCCTGCCCCCGCCACAAGATGGCCCTCCAGGCGTTTGGCCCGACGTCGATCCATCGGCGAAGCTGGGTGTTCATGGATCACCTGCCGTGGACGAACCAGCGCTACTACCGGCCGGAGCAACCCACTCTGTTCGACCAACCCACCGTGTTCGACGGAGCGTTGTCATGACGCGCCGCGCTCAGGTAAGGGGTGTGGCGCTGGTCGTCGTTCTCGCCCTGGGGAGCCTGGGCGTGGCCGCCTGCACGGGCAGCGACGACGGCGGCGTGATCACAGGAACGACCCCGCCCACCACGGTCACCTCGGGCACAACCGTCGCCCCGGCTGCTACCACGACCACGGCGCTGCCCGGCGGGACCCTGCCCGCCAGCTAGCTCGGGACCGCCCGCGGTTCCTTGGGCAACCCCAGGACCCGCTCGCCGATGATGTTGCGCAGGACCTCGTCGGTCCCCCCGGCCACCCGGAATCCGGGCACGCCCAGCACCAACTCGGCCCAGGCGTAGGTTCCCCATTCGCCCGAATCGGCGATCAGCCGTGCCCCCAGCGCCGAGGAGAGGAACTGCGAGATCAGCTGCAGGTTGTTGGTGAGCGCCAACTTGGCGGTGGACAGCTCGGGACCGGGGATCTGCCCCGCCTGCAGTTTTTCCATAGCCCGCAGGTTGGTGATCCGAGCCACGTGGATGTTGATCCACAGGTCGGCCAGTTGCTGGCGCAGCAACGGATCGCCCTGGCGGCCCAGATGGCGGGCCAGTTCGATCAGCTGGCCCACCCCGAACGACGCCCCCGAAGCGGCACCCCCGCCGATGGCCGCCCGCTCGCTCATCAGGGTGGTCAAGGCCACGCCCCAACCAGCGTTGACATCGCCCAGCCGGTGATCGTCGGGCACCTCGACGTCGGTGAAGAACACCTCGTTGAACGTGGCGCCACCGGTCATCTGACGCAGCGGCCGCACCTCCACCCCCGGTGCCCGCATGTCGACCAGGAAGCCCGTGATCCCCTTGTGCTTGGGCACCGCCGGGTCGGTCCGGCACAGGATCTCGCCGATGTCGCTGAACTGGGCGCCCGAGGTCCACACCTTCTGCCCATTGATGACCCACACGTCGCCGTCGCGCTCGGCCTTGGTCTGCAGGCTGGCCAGGTCGCTGCCCGCTCCTGGCTCACTGAACAGCTGGCAGCCCACCACGTCGCCCCGGTACAGCCCTCGCAGGTAGCGCTGCTTGGCCGACTCGGTGCCATGCGCCACGATGGTGGGCGCCACCATGCCGAGCCCTATGGCGAACACCGTGCCCGACGGCACGCGGTAGCGGGCCTGGACCGCCTGCCACCGTCGTTCATGCTCCGCGGACAGCCCCCGGCCTCCGTACACGGCGGGGCCGCTGATCCAGCCGAACCCGGCGTCGAACACCTGGCGGCGCCACGCCTGGGCTGTGGCCAACTCGGCCAGCTCTTGTTCCCGGGTCTTCTCCTCGAACAGGCCCACCCGATCCGAGCCCTCGCCCCAGGCCGTTCGGCGGTCGGTCTTGACGGTGGCGTGGCGGTCGAGGAACGCCACCGCCTCGGCCTCGAACTGGTCCAGCTCCACCGGGTCACCTTATCCAGGCGGGAACCTCTTACCATGGGCGGACATGGTCGGGCCCGATACCAACATCGAAGACACGACCAGCCTGACGCGAGGCGCGCGGGCGCTTGTCCGGGTGACCCGCAAGCTGGAACATGCGCTGAGCGAGTTGACGCTGCCCCAGTACCGGCTACTGGTCATGGTGGCCAGCGGGGACCAACGGGCATCCAAGTTGGCGGGCCGGTTGGCCCTGTCCAAGCCGACCGTCACCGCCGTGGTCGAGGGCCTGGTGGAGCGGGGCTTCCTGGCCCGCTCGGTCGTCAGTGGTGATCGCCGGGCGGTGCAACTGAGCCTGACCGACGCCGGCCGCGCCGCTCTGGCCAGCACCGACGCGGCCATGGAGGCTTGCCTGACCGGAGTGTTGGCGCGATGCGGCGACCCGGCATTGGCTGAGGCGGGCCTGTTGCAGCTGGCCGGGGCACTGGATCGGATCGTGGCCGAACAAATGGCCGACGGGGGCAAGTGACGCCCCTGGAGCCCGCCTCGCCCGAACAAGCCACCGACCAACATGAGCCGCGCCGCAGCGCCGGTCGGAGCAGGGATGGTCGCCCGGTTGGCTGGGTCCGCCGAATGCTCCCGTTCCTCCGGCCCCACCGGCGCAACGTCACCCTGGCCTTCGGCGGCGCCTTTGTGGGCAGCGCCGTGGCCGCCTTGACGCCGGCGGTGGAACGCCAGATTGTCGACAACGTCATCCTCCACCACCGCTCGCCCCTGTTGCCCTGGCTGATCCTGCTGGTGGCGGCGGGCGTGGTGCGTTTCGCAGTGGCCTATGTGCGGCGGTTCATGGGCGGACGGGTCAGCCTGGACGTGCAGTACGACCTGCGCAACACCATCTACGACCAGCTACAACGCCTCGACTTCGCCCGCCACGACGAGATGCAGACGGGCCAACTGGTCAGCCGGGCCAACTCCGACGTGAGCCTGGTCCAGGGTTTGCTGGCCTTCCTTCCCCTGATGAGCGGCAACCTGCTCCTGCTGGCGGCGTCGCTCGTCATCATGACCATCTATTCGCCCCTGCTGACGGCGGTCAGCCTCCTGGTCGTGCCCCTGCTCGGGCTGGTCACCATGCGCATGCGCAACAAGGTGTTTCCCGCCACATGGGACGCTCAGCAGCAAGAGGGCGTGGTGGCGGGCGTGGTGGACGAGGCGGTCACCGGCGTGCGGGTGGTCAAGGGCTTCGGCCAGGAGGACAGGGAGGTGGGGCGCCTGTCCGCCGCGGCCGACCACCTGTTCCGCTCCAAGATGCGCGCCGTGCGGTTGCAGGCCCGTTACCAACCACTGCAACAGTCCCTTCCGTCGTTTGGCCAGGTGGCCATCGTGGCCCTCGGGGGATGGCTGGCGCTGCGCCACGAGATCACCTTGGGCACCTTCCTGGCCTTTTCCACCTATTTGTTGGGCATGGTGGCGCCTGCGCGCATGCTGGCCAGCCTGCTCACGGTGGGCCAGCAGGCCCGAGCCGGTGCGGTGCGCATCTTCGACCTGCTCGACTCGGTGTCAACCGTGCTGGAAAAACCCGGCGCCGAGGTGCTCCCGCCCATCCGGGGGGATGTGAGCTTCGATGGCGTCACGTTTGGCTACCTGAGCAGCGAGCCGGTCATGAACAATTTCGGCCTGCACCTGAACCCGGGCGAAACGGTCGCCCTGGTCGGCACCTCGGGGTCGGGCAAGTCCACCGTGGCCTTGCTGCTGCCTCGCTTCTATGACGTCCAGGGCGGGGCGGTGCGCATCGACGGGGCCGATGTCCGCGACGTCACGCTCGACTCGCTGCGCCAACAGATCGGCGTGGTGTTCGAGGAGAGCTTTCTGTTCTCCGCCTCGGTGCGGGACAACATCGCCTATGGCAAGCCCGACGCCTCGATGGAGGAGGTGGAGGCGGCGGCCCGGGTGGCCGAGGCGCACGAGTTCGTGACCGCCCTGCCCGCGGGGTACGACACGCTGGTGGGGGAGCGGGGCCTGACGCTGTCGGGCGGGCAGCGCCAGCGCATTGCTCTAGCCCGCGCCGTGCTCACCGACCCCCGCATCCTCATCCTGGACGACGCCACCTCGTCGGTGGACTCGCGGGTGGAGGAGGAGATCCACGCCACCCTGCGCAAGGTCATGCTGGGCCGCACCACCCTGCTGGTGGCCCACCGCCGATCCACCCTGCGTCTGGCCGATCGCATCGCGGTGGTCGATCACGGCCAGGTGGTTGACCAGGGCAGCCACGACGAGTTGCTGGCCCGGTGCAAGCTGTACCGGCTCCTGCTGGCGGGCCCGGGCGACGACGCCGAGGGCATCGACGCCGACGTCCGGGAGGAAGCCGAGGATCGTGACGGCGTGGATCGTGAGTCGGCCGAGGGCGACGTCGACGACCTGCCCAGCGACGGGGTGACGCCGTCCGCCTGGCCTGACCAGGGCGACGACCGGTCGGGGGCCGCCGTCAGCCTGGGTGCATCTCGGGCGGGACTGGGCGCCGGAATGCACGGTGGGGACCGCAACGCCTGGATCGGCGGCCTGGCACCGACCCCGGAGTTGCTGGCCAAGGTCGAGGCGTTGCGACCGGCGGACGACGACGCCAAGGTCGATGTGGCGGCCGAGGCCCGCCACGACCCCGAGTTCAGCCTGCGCCACTTCGTCCGCCCCTACCGCTCCGGCCTGCTGGTCGGGTTGGTGCTGGTTGCCCTCGACGCCCTGGCCACCGTTGCCGGGCCCGAGCTGGTGCGCCTGGGCATTGACAACGGGGTGGACAAGGGCGCCACCTCCGCCCTGTTCCTGGCGGCAGGGTTATTTTTCCTGGTGACGGTGGCCGACCTGCTGGACACGGTGGCCCAGACGTTCGTCACCGGGCGCACCTCGGAGCGCATGCTGTTTGCCCTGCGGGTGCGCATCTTTGCCCAGCTCCAGCGGCTCTCGATCGACTTCTACGACCGGGAGATGGCGGGGCGGATCATGACTCGGATGACCACCGATGTCGACGCCCTGAGCGACCTGCTGGAGAACGGTCTCATCACCGCCATCGCCAGCTTTCTCACCTTCGTCGGGGTGGCCATCGTCATGCTCGAGATGAACTTCGAGTTGGGCCTGGCGCTGCTCGGCGTGGTCATCCCGCTGATCGTGGCCACCGTGGTCTACCGCCGGATGTCGTCCAAGGCATACCGCACCGCCCGCGATCGCATCGCCGTGGTCAACGCCAATCTGCAGGAGAGCCTGGCCGGGGTGCGCGAGTCGCAGGCCTTCGTGCGGGAACGGCGCAACGAGAGCGACTTCCGCCAGGTGGCCGGCTCCTATCTCGACGCACGGCTGAAGGCCCAGTGGCTGGTCTCGCTGTACTTCCCATTCGTCGAGTTCCTTTCCGAGATCGCCGACGCCGTGGTGTTCGGGGTCGGATTCCTGCTGATCCGAAGCGGTTCCCTCACCGTGGGCGAGCTGATCGCGTTCGTCCTGTTCACCGACTTGTTGTTCAACCCCATCCAGCAGCTGTCACAGGTCTTCGACTCCTACCAGCAGGCGGTGGCGTCGATGGAGAAGATCAACGAGTTGATGCACATCGAGACCATGACGCCACCCCCGGAGCATCCGTTGCCCGTGGGGACGCTCAGCGGCGCGGTGGAGCTGGTGGATGTGCACTTCGCCTACCCCGGGGTGGCGGGCGGGGCCGAGGCGTTGAGCGGCGTGGACCTGGTCATCCATCCCCAGGAGTCGGTCGCTCTGGTGGGCGAGACGGGGGCGGGGAAATCGACGGTCATGAAACTGGTGGCCCGGTTCTACGACCCGACGGCGGGCACGGTGCTGATCGATGGCCAGGACCTTCGCCAGATCGACCTCGGGGCCATGCGCCGCCAGTTGGGCTACGTGCCCCAGGAGGCGTTCCTGTTCGGTGGCACTATCCGGGACAACATCGCCTACGGCCGTCAGGACGCCACCGACGCCCAGGTGGAACGGGCGGCCCGTGCGGTGGGGGCGCACGAGTTCATTGCCGGGCTGCAGGGCGGGTATCGCCACGTGGTATCGGAACGGGGCCGCAGCCTGTCGGCGGGGGAGCGCCAGCTCATCGCCTTGGCCCGGGCTCAGCTGGTCGACCCCGCCATCCTGCTGCTGGACGAAGCCACTTCCAACCTGGACCTGGGGACCGAGGCACGGGTGTCCCGGGCCATGGGCGTGGTGGCGGAGGGCCGCACCACCATCCTGATCGCCCACCGCCTGCAAACGGCGCGCACGGCCGACCGCATCGTGGTGCTCGACGGGGGACGTGTGGCGGAGGAGGGGAGCCACGAGGAGCTGCTGGCCCTTCACGGCTTGTACAGCGCCATGTGGCGGGCGTTCGCCCTGGGCGACGAGGACCAAGGGGAAGCCGCGACCGCGGGGGCGACGGCATAGCGCCGTAGTCTCGACCCTGGATGCGAGGATCATTTCGGGCGGCGGCGGCCGCGGTGATGTTGTTGGTCGGGCTGTGCGTTTCGTGCTCGGGCGCCGGCCGCGACGCCGGGTCCGCCATGACGACCACGACGCTGACCCGTCCGAAGGACGTCACGACGACCACGGTCCCCCGTGGTGGGGTGGCCGTGGGTGACTCGGTGCTCGACGATGTGAAGCTGTACGCCCCCACGACGCTCACCTCGCACGACATTTCGATCGACGCTGCCGTGGGCCGGCAGTGGAAGGTCGGCATCTCGATACTCACGGCGCTGCGGGCGGCGGGCCAGTTGCCCCCGATCGTGATCGTGGCGCTGGGGAGCAACGGGCGCATCACTGCCGCGCTGTTCGATCAAATGATGCAGGCATGCGCTGGGGCGAAGCGGGTGGTGTTCATGACCGTCACCGGACCCCTGATCGCCAACAACCCCATCATCCGAGCCGGGGTGGCCCGCAATCCCACCGCCGTCTTGGCCGACTGGAACATCCTGGCTGCGCACCATCCGCAATGGTTCGCGCCCGACCACGTGCACCTCGGTCCGGCCGGGGCCACCGCCCTCGGCAACCTCCTGGCCAGCGTCAGCTGAGGGCCCTGTGGCCTCTGTGACTGATGTGACTCATGGGTTCTATTCTGTGCAATTTCCGATCATATGCGTATACAAATTGCACACAATGAGCGCAGGACCGGTCAGCTGAGGCCGAGGCCCAGCGTCACATCCAACGCCAGGGTGAGGCAGCGACATCCCCCGCCCGCCTTCAGGAACTCGCTGACGTCGCACACCACGACGTCGAATCCCCACGCCTCCAGCTGGCGTCCCACCCGGGGAGTGCACGAGGGCATGACCACGGTGCCGCCCACCACCACCGAGTTGGCGCAGAAGCGCAGCGCCTCCTCCGGCTCCAGCACCAGGGGCTCGGGAATGAGCGCCTCCATCACGGCGCAGCCGTAGCGGTCCCAACCGAGAGGAGCGACGATGGCCCGGCGGTCGTCCAGCGGGCACAACGTCAGGTCGAGGTGGTAGAAGCGCTCGTCGACCAACTCGATCGAGCGCACCGCAGTGCCGGTCAGGCGGGACAGGTAGGCGTGGGAGGCGGCGTCGGAGCGGAACCGGTAGGCCGCCACCAGGGTCGAGCCCACCGGCAGGGCGTCGCCCGCGCCCTCCTGGCAGACCCCGAGCGGCAGGTCGCTCACCGTGAAGTCCTGAGCCGAGAACCAGGCGACATCGAGGTCCGTCTCGCCCTGGCGCTCGGGATGGCGAAAGCGGGCGGGCACGAACTGGCGCCCGTTGACGATCCCCGCGTTGGCCGTGAACACCAGGTCGGGCCAGTCTTCGGCTGGCTCCTGGATCTCGACGGATGCCCCGGCCTGGCGCAACACCGCCACCAGGTTGTCCCACTGTTCGTGGGCCCGGCCCGCGTCGGCCACCACCTCGCGCACCATCCACGGGTTGATCTCATAGGCCACCCGGAAGTAGCGGGGCGGGCACATCAGGTACCGCCGCCCCCACCCGAGAGCAGTCACCCGAGAGCAGTCAAGGGACCAGCTGCTCCACCAAGCCCGAAGTGAACAATCCCACGTCGGTCACGATGCCCAGCGCTTGGTGGCTGCCCCGGTCGGCCAGCTTGGTCGCCACGGCCGGGTTGATGTCGACGCAGAAGGTCTCCACCCCGGCTGGCAGGAGATTGCCGGTGGCGATGGCGTGCAGGGTCGAGGCCAGCATCAACGCAACGCCCACGCCCGGGATGAGGTACCGCATGGCGTCGGCCGCCTCGACCACGTCGGTGTACACATCGGGCAGGGGTCCGTCGTCGCGCACCGAGCCGCCCAGCACGAAGGGGACGCCGCGCTGCACGCACTCGTACATCACCCCGCCGTCGATGTAGCCCGCCTCGACTGCGGCGGCGATGGAGCCGCAGCGGCGGATCTCGTTGATGACTCGCAGGTGATTGCTGTGGCCCCCCTCCGCCGCCGCCCCCGACGTCACCGAAACCCCGAGCGATGTGCCCATCACGTTGGACTCCAGGTCGTGGGTGGCGAAGCCATTGCCCGCGAACAGCAGATCGATCCACCCCGCCCGCACCAGCGCCGCCACCGAGGGCCCGGCGCCGGTGTGGATGACGGCCGGACCGCACACCGCCAGCACCTTGGCCCCGTTGTCCTTGGCCCGCCGGATTCGCGCCGCCACCTGCTGCACCAGCAGGGCCTTGGGCTTCTCCGACGAGACCTCGGAGTTCATGAACTCGAACGGATGGGTGCCCCGAGGCCGCGACGGCGGTGACACCCGTACGCCTTCGGTCCCCACCACCACCAGGTCGCCCACCCGAATCCGGTGCATGGGCACGGAGGTCAGGCGTCCACCGTCGTACACCAGCCCGCAGTCCATCTCCGGCTGCACCACGTCGACCCATCGACCGTCGATCCGCACCGCCGTGGCCAGGTTGGTGGTGGAGTAGAAGCCGGGCGGGAGGACGCCGTCGCGGTCCGCCGGCACCAGCTCGGCGTCGGTTGTGACCACCCGATTGGCTCCGTGGACCTGCAGCTCGTCGAGCAGCGAGGCGAGGGCGTCGGGGTCGGTGGTGCTGACCTCCAGGCGGGCTCGGGACAGGTCGATGTTGGTCTTGCCGATCGCCACGTCGAGCACCCGGTAGTCGGCCCCGGCGGCCAGGATCAGGTCCATCACCTTGGCCAAGATGAGCGAGTCGATGATGTGACCCTCGATCTCGACCGTCTCGCTGGCCACCGCTTCAGCCCCCCACCGCAACCGGCGCCAACGGCGCCTCGGCCGGGGGATGGCGGAACCCCCACAGATCACGAACCACGACATGGATCGCTCCGGCCGTCGGGATGGCGAGGAATACGCCCAGGAACCCCAGCAACTGAAATCCCGCCAGCACGCTGATGGCCACCGCCAGGGGGCTCAGGTCAATGGTGCGGGCGTTGATCTGCTTGCCCAGGGTGCGGTTCTCGATCAGGTAGAAGCCGAGCACGATCACGATGATGGCGAAGCCGGCCGGGGTGGAGTGGATGAAGCCCACGATCGCGGCCGGGATCACGCCCAGGAAGATGCCGACCAGTGGCACCAGGGTGGTGAACCCGATCCACAGCGCCAGCACGCCTCGGAACGGGATGCCCAGCGCCCACAGGGCGAAATACGACGCCACGCCGGCCAGGATGCTCGACACCAGCACGCCACCCATGTAGCCGGCCACCGCCCCGACCAGGTCCCGCAAGGTGGTGTCGACCTTCTGGCGGGTTGGGGGCGACAGCATGGCTTGGCCGCCTGCCAGCATCCTCGGCCCCTCGAGCAGGAGCAGGAAGGTGGTCACGATGATGGTGGCCAGGGCGGTGAGGGTGTTGAGCAGGCTGGTGGCAACCTTGACCAACGGCTTCTCGGCCGACTTGAGGGCGCTCTCCAGCTTGGGCTGGTTCTGGTCCACGTACGCCTCGATCTTGTACTTCTTGACCAGGTGGCCGATCGTGCCCTTGCCTGCTTCGGCGTTGTTTACGTATGCCGGGAAGTCGTTGACCGCCACGTTGATCTGCTGGGCCAGGGGGCGCACGAACGCATAGCCCAGGCCGGCCACCAGCGCCGTGCCGGCCAGGAACACCAACAGGGCGGCCAACGCCCGGTGGAGCTTGACCTTGGTCACCAGCAGGTTGACCAGCGGGTGCAGCACGGTGGCAAAAAAGGCAGCGATCAAGGTCCACACCACGACCTGGTGCAGCTTCTGGCCGATCTCGACGACGACGACGGTCAGCAGCGTCGCCCCCACCACCGCCAACATGGTGCGTATCGGGACTGGGCGCCGGCGCATTGCCGTGTCAGTCGACATGCTGGCAAGCTAACGCGACCAGTACGCTGCGCGGACTATGGGTCAGCCGATCACTGTCACCGAGAAGCCGTCCCGGCGGCCCGGCATCGTCCGATTCGAGATGAACCGGGTACTCACCGGCATGGGCCACGAGGAGTACCACAGCGCGGCCGACGCCACAGGCGAGCGCCCGCCCGACCGCCTGGCCCGCCGGCTGTTCGACCACGACTCGGTCAAGGCGGTGCACGTGTACGGCAACGAGGTCACGGTGGAGTTGCAACCGTGGAAGACGGCCGACGGCCTGAAGGCGTCCATCGAGGGCTTGTACACGCACTACCTACCCGGCGTGCAGCCGAGCATCACCTCCTGAACCGAGAAGTCAGGGCTGCAGGTCGGCCGGGTCGATCACAATGGGAAACGGCTGGGTGACCGTGAGCCGCTCGCCCGCTCGGGCCGTGCCCGATACCGTCATGGCCCTAGTTTGCCATCACGCAGATTTGTTAGCAGAGGGAATGATTAGCTCTGGGAATGATTAGCAGAGCGAAGCAGTTGTATACGGCGTGAGCACGGAACGAGCCATCGAGCTGTTGCCCAGCCAGCTGCGCATGGCGATCATGCGGCTGGCCCGGCGGTTGCGCCAAGAGGCGGGTTCCGACATCACCTGGTCGCAGCAATCGGCGCTGGCCAGCGTCGAGCGCCGGGGCCCGATCTCCCTCAAGGACCTGGCCGAGGTCGAGAACATCACGCCGCCCTCGATGACCCGCATCTCCACCCACCTGGAGGAGTGCGGACTCGTGGTACGAGCGGTCGACGCGGCCGACCGTCGAGTGGCGCACCTGGCCATCACCGACGACGGCCGGCTCCTGCTGGCCAAGACCCGATCCCGGCGCGACGCCTACTTGGCCGAGCGTCTGCTGGCGTTGGCACCCGAGGACCGCGCCATCCTGCAACGAGCCCTACCCCTCCTCGAACACCTGATGGGCGAAAGCAAGTGACACGAACGAAGGCATTTACCCGCAGCACGTTCCGCTCCATGCAGAGCCGCAACTACCGGCTGTACTTCTACGGCCAGCTGATATCGAGCAGTGGCACCTGGATGCAGGCCGTCGCCCTCGGCTGGCTGGTGCTGCGCATCACCAACAGCGGCTTCGACGTGGGCATCGTCACCGCCCTGCAGTTCCTCCCCATGCTGCTGATCGGGACCTACGGCGGCGTCATCGCCGACCGCCTGGACAAGCGCCGCACCCTGGTCGTGACCCAGGCCGGCATGGCGGTGTCGGCGGCTGCCCTGGCCGTCATCGCCCTGGCGGGCAAGGACCCACTGTGGGCCATCTACCTGTTGACCTTCGTCTCCGGCAGCTTCAGCGCGGTGGACATGCCGGTGCGCCAGGCCTTCGTGAGCGAGATGGTGGGCATCGACGACCTGCCCAACGCGGTGGCGCTCAACAGCGCCATGTTCAACACCTCCCGGGTCATCGGGCCCGCCCTGGGCGCCATCGTCATCAAGCTGATCGATGTCGGGCCGTGTTTCGCCTTCAACGCCGTCTCGTTCATCGCCGTCATTGCCGGGCTGCTCATGATGCGGCGCGACGAGCTGTTCCTGACCCCGCCCGTGGCGCGGGCCAAGGGCCAGGTGCGGGAGGGCTTGCGCTACGTGTGGGAGACCCCGGAGCTGCGCACCGCCATCTTGGTCATGGCGGTGGTGGGCACGCTGGCCTTCAACTTCACCGTGGTCCTGCCCGTGCTGGCCAAGTTCACCTTCCACGGCGACGCCGGGACCTATGGCCTGCTGACCTCGCTCATGGGCCTCGGTTCGATCATCGGGGCGCTGGGCGTGGCATCCAAGCTGGTGCCCACGGCCAAGCTCCTGGTTGGCAGCTGCATGGCCTTCGGCGTGGTCATGACGGTCAGCGCCGTGGCCCCCACGCTGATGACCGAGGGCCTGCTGATCGTGTTGCTCGGCCTGACCAGCATCACGTTCATGGCCACCGTCAACTCCATGTGCCAACTGGGCTCGGTGCCCGCCATGCGGGGCCGTGTCATGGCCCTGTACGGCCTGGTTTTCCTGGGCTCCACCCCGATCGGCGGGCCCATCGTGGGTTGGATCAGCCAGCAGTTCGGGCCTCGCTACGGGCTGGGCGTGGGCGGGGTGGCCACCGTCTTGTCGGCCATCGTGGCGGGCGCGGTGTTGTTGCGACGCCATGTCAGGGTCCACGATGGGCCCATGGTGGTGGCGCTCGAACCGTCGGCCGAGCCCGCAGCGGCGTAGGGCGGACTTTTTCCCCGATGCCTCTCGAGGACTATCAGGCCAAGCGAGACTTCGACGCCACCCCGGAGCCGGCGGGCGCGGTGGAACCGGCGGCGGGCGCCCTGCGCTTCGTGGTCCAGGAACACCACGCCACCGCCCTGCACTGGGACCTGCGGCTGGAGCACGAGGGGGTGCTGGCCTCGTGGGCGCTGCCCAAGGGAGTCCCGCCCGACCCCCGGGTCAACCACCTGGCGGTGCACACCGAGGACCACCCGATGCAGTACCTGGCCTTCCACGGCGACATCCCCGATGGCAACTATGGGGCGGGCACCATGACGGTGTGGGACCACGGCACCTATGACCTGGTCAAATGGGGCGACCGGGAGGTCATGGTCGTGCTCCACGGGGGCCGGGTGGAGGGGCGCTACGTCCTGTTCCAAACCCGGGGCAAGCAGTGGATGATCCATCGCATGGATCCGCCGGCCGACCCCGGGCGGGAGGTGTGGCCGGGCTGGTCGGCTTTCCCGACCGTGGTGGCGGAGGAGGGGGAGTTGCCCGCCGACTTGGACGACTACGCCATCGAGTTCGCATGGGGCGGCCAGCGCCTGCTGACGTATGTGTCGGGCGGGCGGGTCCAACTGCATGCACCGGGGGAAAAGGGCGGCCCGGAGGGCGGCGAGCTGATCGGGCGCCTACCCGAGCTGCGCGCCCTGGGCCTTTCCCTCGGCGTGACGGAGCTGGTCATCGACGGCACGGTCATCGTGCTGGGACCGGACGGGCGGCCCTCGCCCTCGCGGTTGGAGGAGCGGCTGGCGGCGCGTTCGGACAGCGCGTCGAGGCGGCTGCGGGAGCGGTACCCGGCCACCTTGATGATCGCCGACCTGCTGTGGCGGGACGGGCACTCGTTGACCGCGCTGCCGTATGAGCAGCGGCGGCAACAGCTGTCGGCACTGTCGTTGTCGGGGTCACGGTCGTTGTCGGGGTCACGGTCGTTGTCGGGGTCACGGTCGTTGGCCGGCCCGGCGTGGCAGGTGCCGGCGTCGTATCCGGGGCCCGACGGACCGGCCCTGTTGGCCGCGGCGGGCCAGCAAGGACTGCCAGGCGTGGTGGCCAAGGGCCTGCAGAATCCGTACGGAAAAGCGTCAGCTTGGATCTTTGTGCCCGCGTGAGCTAATCAATAGGCATGATGATCAACAGTAGTTTCAGTGTGGACGCGCCACCGGACCAGGTGTGCGCCTACTTGCTCGATGTCAACAAGGTCGTGGGCTGTGTTCCCGGGGCCGAGTTGGGCAAGGTCGTCGACTCGTCGACGTTCAGCGGCAAGCTCAAGGTCAAGGTGGGCGCCGTTTCGATCGCGTATCAGGGCGAGGCAAAAATCGTCGACACGATCGAGACGGGTGATTCGGTGACGATCAAGGTCGATGCCAAGGGCACCGAGATCGGCGGATCGGGCTCGGTCTACGCCAAGGTGAACATGACCGTGGCCCGTTCCGGCGGCGGGTCACAGGTCAGCATTGCGGCCGACCTCACCATCGGCGGCAAGATCGCCCAGTTCGGGCGCAACTACATCGAGGACATCTCCAACACCATGGTCAGGGACATGGCCACCTGCATCAGCGCCAACATCAAGAAGGGTGGCGGCGGGGGCGGGCGCCGCGGTCGCTAGCTCTGCTTTTGGGACTCAGGTAGTGCTGCGGTTGCCCGGGGTAACGGGCAACCTCCGCGCCACCTGAGTCCCGTTCCCCCTTCGACCGGGCTGGTTATGGGTGTCGGGGGCTTGTACTGGCGCGGGCGCTCCGTCCGCTTTTGTGTCGAACGTGTGTTCGATACACTGGCCATGTGAGCTTGGCCCTCCCGGACTCGTTGGTGCACGTTGCTCGGCCGGTCAGCATGGCGGGGGAGCGACTGGTGCCTGTTTTGGCTCCCTTGGTGCCGTTGTTCCCTGACGGTGGGTTGCGCCGGGGGAGCACCGTGGTGGTGACGGCGGTGGCGGGCGGGGCCACCTCGTTGGCCCTGGCGGTGGGGGCGGCGCCGTCGCAAGCGGGAGCGTGGTGCGCCGCGCTGGGCTGGCCCGCGCTGGGCATGGTGGCGGCGGTGGGGCTGGGGGTGGCGTTGGAGCGTTTCGCCCTGGTGCCCCACCCCGGCGAGCAGTGGGCTGCGGTGACCGCCGCCCTCATCGACGCGGTGGACGTGATCCTCGTGCGGCCTCCCCCCGGGGTGCGGTTGGCCGACGCCCGCCGGTTGGTGGCCCGGGCCCGGGAACGAGGCGTGGTCCTCGTGGTGTGCCCCGCCCCTCAGGGGGCCGGTGCGTGGCCGGGGGGGAGCGATCTGCAGTTGGTGGTGGCCGAGGCGGGGCGATGGCGGGGGTTGGAGTACGGCCACGGGTACCTGCAGGCCCGGTCGGTGGCGGTGACCTCGATCGGTCGGGGGGCCGCGTCGCGCCAGCGCCGGGTCTCGCTGTGGCTGCCCGGCGCCGACGGTGCGCTGTCCGAGGAGCAGGCCCATGCGGGTGTTGCCACAACGTCGGTCGCGGGGTGACGGGGTGGGCGGCGTTCGCACCCTGGTCGTGTGGTGTCCGGACTGGCCAGTGGTGGCCGCCGGCCACCCCGCCACCGCGCCCGTCGCCGTGGTGGCCGCCAACCGGGTCGTCGCCTGTTCGGAGGCGGCCCGCCGCGACGGGGTGGCGGTGGGGCTGCGGCGGCGGGAGGCGCAGGGCCGCTGCCCCGAGGTGGTGGTGATCGAGCAGGACCTGGGGCGCGACGTCCGGGCGTTCGAACCGGTGGTGGCGGCGGTCGAGGCCTTCACCCCGAGCGTCGAGGTGGGACGACCGGGCATGGTGTCGTTCGGGACCCGGGGGCCCTCCCGGTATTTCGGGGGGGACCGATCGCTGGCCACCCGGGTCATGACGGCAGTGGACGCGGTGCTCAGCCCCATGGGCGCGTCGCCCTGCCGTGTTGGGGTGGCCGACGGCCCGTTCACAGCCGAGCAGGCAGCCCGGGCTACGGTCAGTTCTGGGCCCACGCCATTGGTGGTGCCCGCGGGGCACAGCGCCGAGTTCCTCGCCCCTTTTCCCATCTGGGTTCTGGAACGACCCGACCTGGCCGACCTGCTGACCCGGCTGGGCCTTCACACCCTGGGGGCTCTGGCTGCCTTGCCCGGGGCAGGGGTGCTGGCCCGCTTCGGCCCCGATGGCGCCTTGGCGCAGCGCCTGGCCCGGGGCTGGGACGAGCGCCCCCTGGCCGCTCGCACGCCGCCGGTTGACCTGACGGTGGCGGCGGTGATCGACCCCCCGGCGGAACGGGTCGACATGGCCATGTTCGTGGCCAAGTCGTTGGCCGACGACTTGCACGAGCTGCTGGCGGCCCGCGGCCTGGCGTGCACCCGGGTCGCCATCGAGGCGGAAACCGAGCACGGGGAGCACATCATCCGGCTGTGGCGTCACGACGGGGCGCTGACGTCGCGGGCCATCGCCGAGCGGGTCCGCTGGCAGCTGGAGGGGTGGCTGAGCACCGGCGCCACCACGGCCGGGGTGACGCTGATCCGCCTGCTGCCCGACGAGGTCAAGCCCGACCAGGGGCGCCAACTGGATTTCTGGGGTGGTTCGGCCGCGGCGGACGACCGGGCGGGCCGAGGCTTTGCCCGCATCCAGGGAATGCTCGGCCCCTACGGGGTGGTCACCGCCGTGGTGGGTGGGGGTCGGGACCCGGCCGTCCAGGTCCAGCTGATCCCGTGGGGCGAGCCCCGGCCTGGGGCGGTGGCGCGCGAAGCCCCCCCATGGCCCGGGCATCTGCCGCTGCCTGCACCGGCCGTGGTGTACCCCGAGCGGGTTGCCGCCGAGTTGGCCGACGGTGCAGGCGGGCCCCTGTCGGTGACCGGCCGAGGCGTGCTGGGGGCGCCCCCCGCTCGGCTGACGGTTGGGTCGGCGGCGACGGTCGACGTGGTGGCATGGGCCGGTCCGTGGCCCGCCGAGGAACGGTGGTGGGACCAGGAGTCGTCGCGGCGACGGGCTCGTTTCCAGGTCTGTGGCGCCGACGGGACGGCCCACATGGTGGTCCTGGAATCCGGTCGCTGGTGGGTGGAAGCCACCTACGACTAGGGGGTAGCGGGATA
>Ga0302325_10014503_pt1 | contig 16773 bp, 10 predicted proteins | sample Palsa_T0_2_FD_201948 | JGI IMG/M metagenome (GOLD analysis project Ga0302325, IMG submission 201948) | Peat permafrost microbial communities from Stordalen Mire near Abisko, Sweden - Palsa_T0_2 | ecosystem: Environmental > Terrestrial > Soil > Palsa > Peat permafrost | place: Sweden: Abisko... | reverse complement strand
GGCTGGTGCAGGATTTGGTCGAACAGACGCGCCAGCAGCGATTGCCGAATATTCCGGCGGAATATCACGCGCTTTATTCACGGCTCGTACGAAATCAGGTGTGCCAGAATCTCGCCGCCGACATGATTCAGACATTGCATCGCCAGATTCGTCCCGAGCACGCGCGGCAATCGGATTTCATCCGAGATAAACTGCTGGAACAGATCGAGAAACTATTGCCGATGGGCAGCCCACTGGTGCGCGGCAAGAAAACGGGACCGCACGTCGTCGCGCTGATCGGGCCAACCGGCGTCGGAAAGACAACGACGCTGGCCAAGCTCGCCGCGAATTTGAAAATCCGTGAGCGATGCCGCGTGGGAATGATCACGCTGGACACCTACCGTATCGCCGCCATCGATCAGCTCGGAAAATACGCCGATTTGATCGAATCACCCCTGAAGGTCGTCAGCCGGCCGGAAGAAATGAGCGCGGCTCTGCAGGCGATGAAGGATTGCCAATTTGTTCTGATCGACACTGCCGGCCGCAGCCCCAATGACGCGATGAAATTGGGCGAGCTGCGGTCATTCCTTGCCGTTGCCAGGCCAGACGAGGTGCATCTGGTTCTTTCCAGCACGTCCAGCCAGCAATGCGTAGAGCTGGCGCTGGATCGCTTCGGGAAAGTTCGCTCGGACAAAATTATTTTCACGAAGCTGGATGAGGCAGCGCATTGCGGCGTCGTGCTGAACATCATTCGCAAGACCAACAAAAGTCTCTCGTATATCACCACCGGCCAGGATGTGCCGAAGGATATCGAAGTCGGCGGCGGCCGCCGGCTGGCGCAGATGATTCTGGGCAGCGATGATCTAGGAGGCGGCGCATGTCAGTAATCATCGATCAGGCCGCGGAACTGCGCCGGATGATGGAGCGGAGCAATTTGCCGGTGCAGCGGGAAGTGCCCGCGCCGGTGGCCACCCGGCCACGATCCCGCGCCACGGTCATCGCCGTCACCAGCGGAAAGGGCGGGGTGGGCAAGAGCAACATCGCCGTCAACCTCGCGATCAAACTGGCATCGGCGCACAAGGATGTCGTGCTGCTCGATGCCGACCTTGGATTGGCCAATGCGGATGTGCTGTGCAACATCGACTTGCCAAGCAATCTTTCACACGTGATTTCCGGCCGGCGCGAACTGGCGGATGTGATGGTGCCAGCCCCGGGTGGATTCCGATTGATCGGCGGTGCATCTGGATTGGCGCGAATGGCCGATCTGACCGACACGGATCGCCAAGCCCTCATCGAATCTCTCGCTGCGCTCGAAGAGAGTGTGGATGTGATTCTTATCGATACCGGCGCGGGGATCAGCCCCAACGTGCTGTCATTCACGCGCGCGGCGGATCATGTGCTGGTCGTCACCACGCCGGAACCAACGGCAATTACGGATGCGTACGCCGTCATTAAAGTCATCAGCCGGGACGCGCCGGATCGGCCCATGAGTTTGCTGGTGAATCAGGCGCAACGACCCAGTGAAGGGCGAACCGTTTACGAGCGGATCGCGCGGGTGGCGAAACAATTTTTGTCGGTCGTGGTTTTGGACGCGGGATTTGTGCTGGCCGATCCGGAGGTTCCTGCGGCGGTTCGGCGACGGACGCCATTCATTCTGGCCAGCCCACGCTGCGGCGCGAGCCAGTGCATTGCTCAATTGGCGATGCGCCTGGAGCGCGGCGTTGCCCCGACCCACGATGGCGGCGGATTTTTCAACCGGATGAATAGATGGTTCAGAAGATAAATCGATTCATGGATGAATGATTTGCATTGTGACGCGAGATATTGAAAGGAGTACTGCGATGATTACCAGATTGGCGGCCACGATGGCCCTGTTGGCGTTTGCTGTTTGCCTGGTGGTGGGCGGGCTGGGGGCGGGCAATACATTTGCCACGACAGTCAGTCGAGCTTTGACGGCTATGGCGGCAACCTTGGTTATCGGACTGGTGGTTGGAGCCATGGCGCGAAAAATGCTCGAAGAAAATTTGAATTCAGAATCAGAACAGGAAAAATTGAAAAATAGTTCCACGGCCCCGGCCCGCGGCGACCGATAAATGGAATTGGCTTCGTCTCAAATTTCTAACTGCAGGAGTGGATGCTAATGCGAACCGCGTTCAAAACCCACGGACAGGGAGGCCTTATGGCCAAGCCAGTCAAAGACATCAAGGAAGTCTGGATTCAATTCAAAAAAACCAAGGCGGAGGTTCTCCGCAATCGCCTGATGGAGAATTATCTCCATCTGGTGCGCTACAACGCCGAGCGAATTCACATCAAGCTCCCCGATGAAGTGGAGCTGGACGATCTCATCTCCGCGGGCATTTTCGGCCTGATGGATGCGATCAATGCGTTCGATCTGGAGCGTGGCGTAAAGTTTGAAACCTACTGCGCGCCGCGCATCCGTGGGGCTATTCTCGACGAATTGCGCTCGATGGATTGGGTCCCGCGCCTGGTGCGGTCGCGCGCCCATAAGCTCGATTCCGCCACCAAATCGCTTGAAACGGAGTTGGGCCGTTCGCCGACCAATACGGAAGTGGCCGAGCGGTTGCAGGTGTCGATTGGCGAATTCGAGAAAATGGCCAAGGACGCGACGGCTGTGGGATTGGTCTCACTTTCCCGCAAATGGTTTGAAACCGACAGCAACAAGGATGTGCGCGAGATCGACGTTCTGGAAGACAAGCGCGGCGCCGACCCGGTGCGCGAAATCCAACGCAAGGACCTCAAGGACCTGATGACCAAGGGCCTCTCCCGCGCCGAGCGGCTGATCATCATCCTCTACTATTTTGAAGAGATGACGATGAAAGAGATCGGCGCCACTCTGGACCTGAGCGAATCGCGTGTCAGCCAGATGCACAGTTCCATTCTCGCCCGCCTCAAGGCCCAGATGGCCGACCGACGCAAGGAATTCCACCAGGCCAACGTGGCGTGAGGTCGTGGCAAAATTGAATTCGTCAATGGAGAACCCCCGCTTTTCATTGTGAAAAAACGCGCGATCTTTTTCACAAAAATCTTTCTGCGCTCACGCATCGCCTTCCCGTAGGGTAAAATTGATTAACCCAACTGGAGAGCGCTCATGAGTCATGCGGCACCATCGACACACGCGGCAGGGACAATCAAATCACACGGCCTGACTGCACGGACCGCCATTCGAATTGCATGGGTGGCATTCGTGCTGTTTCTGATTCTGCCGTTTCTTCTTTTTCTCGTGGTTGTTGCCAAGCTAGGGTTTACAGAATCCGCATCGATTCCGCAGGACCGTCAGTGGTGGTTCCTCGCGACGCTCGGTTATTTGCTTGTGATTGTTCCGATTTCTTTTTTCTGGCGCAGTCATGTGTTCAAGGCGTATTGGACGGGACACACCGTCTCGCCTGGGAACTATCTTTTTGGAACGATTTCCGTTTGGCTCGCACTGGTGATCGGTGGAATCTTCTCCCTCACCGGTTGTCTGATGACCAACTCCATGTTGCCGAATCTGATTCCGGCCTTGATCGCATTCATGTTCTTCGTCACACTTTGGCCCAGCGGAAGGGCAATGATCGGGCATACCGGAGATGCCGAAGACCCTTCCGTGTACAAGGAGCCTAGTTGACGCAGGTTTTCGGAACCGGGGCTGAATCTGAAGAATCTGGAATCGTTCTCAATTGGCTGGCGCGGCTGCGCTGGCTGGCGGTGGCGGGGCAAACCATTGCAACGCTGCTGGCTATCACTGTTCTGCATCTCAAATTGCCGCTCTTTTGGATTGTCTCGGTCATCGGGCTGACGGCGTTCACTAATTTATTTCTCCAGTTCCAAACACTTCGCCGAGCGCCGCGTGGATTGGTATCGGCGGTTCTGCTGTTGGATGTGTTGCTCCTGACCGTTCTTCTCATCTGCACCGGAGGCCCAACTAATCCGTTCACCGCACTTTACCTTGTTCACGTGGCCATGGCGGTCGTCACGCTCCCGGAAGGGTGGTTCTGGCTGATCGTACTGGCATCGGGCGCTTGCTACGGCCTTTTGTTTGTCTGGCATCCGCTTGGGCAGGCGCCACTGCAATTGACGACGACCGTGCGGAACACCGCAGATTGGGTCGCGCTGGCTTTGGTTTCGATTCTCATCGCATATTTCGTTGGCCGGATTCAGCGATCTCTTCGCCGCCATCGGCGGGCACTGATCGATGCACACGAGCGCGGGGCTCGCAACGCGCAACTCGCCGCTCTTACCACTCTTGCCGCCGGCGCGGCCCACGAATTGAACACGCCCCTGAGCACCATCGCCGTGGTGGCGCGGGAGCTGGAAGTGCTCTCGCTCAAGTTGAATCTCGATGGCTCGCTCGCATCCGATGCCCGGCTGATCCGCCAGGAAGTGGATCGATGTCAATTCATCCTCAGCCGGATGCGCGTCGATGTCCTGCAAGCTGATTCGCCGAAATATTCGACGCTGCCGGCGGATGAACTGGTGGCGGTGCTCTCGGAGGAATTGAAGCCCGTGGCTGGGGAGGGGTTGCGGGTTTACTGCGAGCGGGATTTGAAGACGGTCGCAGTTCCGATCCGCGCGGTTTGCCAGGCGGTGAGCATATTGGTGGACAACGCACTGGACGCTTCGCCGGATGCGACGGCGGTGGAGCTTTGCGTCTACCAGCGCGATGGGCGAGTTGCTTTCGAGGTGCGCGACCATGGAACCGGAATGAGCCAGGACGTCATTCGCCGGGCGGGAGAACCATTCTTCACCACCAAACCACCCGGCGAGGGGATGGGCCTGGGATTGTTTCTTGCACGAATCATCGCGGAAAAATTCGGTGGATCACTGAAATTGGAATCCGAACCCGGCAACGGCACTCGCGCCCGAATCGAATTGCCATGTGAGTGAACTGGGAATTACCTGTTCAACTGCCTGCGTGGCGATCGTCGCAGGAGAAGAATGCCGCCGACGGCGAGCAGCGAGAATATGGCGGGTTCCGGGACGCTTTGCACGTCAGTAAAACTCGGCTGCGTATTGAGAACGGCAAAATCATTGGTTGAGAAATCTGAGAGATATTGCAAATTTTCTCCGACTTCCGCTGGCGTGAGCAAAGCAAAATCGTCGCCATGCAGGAGCGGAGGGGCGAAGCTGTCGTTGCTGGCCAGGAGCATTGTCATGGCTGGATTAGATGGGCTCGCAAATTCGATCATGGGAGCATAGTTCGCATCCGACGCCATTGCGTGAACAACGCCGGCGGTTTCGTATTCAATAGCGCTGGGAGGAAGTTGAGCACTGGGCGGCGTGAACGACAATTCAGCGAACGACGGCATTGGAGGGTTTGAGAGCACGGTTCCGCCATATGGCACAACGGCGTTGTCACCGTGTGAATTCCGGTCAGCAAATCCAGAAAACACAGACATCGGATCAGAATAAATCTCTCCATCGTGACCGAATTGTGGCGCGTAGCCGGCGATGCGATATTGACCGCCAAGGGAACCGCGATTGGAAGAAAACTGCCGCCAGATGTCCAACTCGCCGGTATTCTGCGTCAACGCCCCACGCAGTTCGCCGCCTGGCAAAAGACCCAACATCCCGGACGGAACGGATGATGTAAGAGAATGCGAATCCGTTGTATATGGGTCATCCGCGCTTTGATTTGATTGAGTCGATCCCAACGCGGCGTTATCGTTGAGACCGCGCATCGAAATGTTCGTCGCCACAGCCCGAGTTGAGAGCGTCATCCGTTCGAACTTGACGACAGAGGCCGCCGAAGAGTATTCGACGCGATCTGGCAGAGCGGTTGCGACTGACACATAGCTTGTTGAGGCCTGCATAGGAATCGGATTAGCCGGCGTCGGGTTGGAGGCGTTAGCAACTTTGATCGCCAATGCAGCAGCAACATGTCCGTTGTTTTGAATCGCATGTCCCGAATAAACCGGCAATGCGGCAACTTGGCGTGAATTCATCACGGCTTTGGCAAGGCTTACCTGCCGGTGGGGCGCGCTAACGGAATTTGCCGGAATATTTACCGCGGCGATGGATTTGGCGAGTTCCGGCAATTTCTTTTGGGAAAGCACCGCCACGGCGATGACGGCGGAGGTCGTGGCCAAGCGAATGGCGGCGATTCGTGAAAGGCCGGCCGCGGTGGTCATGGCACGGGCGGCGTTGCCGAGCTTCTGCAAAACTTTGCCGGCAGTCGCCAGCGCATTGGCAACCGATGCCTTGGCCACCGCCGCGCGGCGAGATAACACGGCCAGCGGTCCGCCAAGGACCAGCAGCCATTTTTTTTCGGAGAGTTGGGTGCGTGCCCGCATCAGGGCGCGCTTCACGCGCTTCTTAGCCCCTTCGCGCGACAGTCCCATTGCCACAGCCATTTCCGCCAATGTCATTCCATCGAAAAACCGAAGGGAAATGGCGCGCCGATCCTGCGGCGGCAATCGGCCGATCATGTCGGAGATCGTCAGGCGCAGTTGCGAATCGGAAGTGTCACCGGTTAGGACGCGGTCTCGGATTGTTTCAGCGACCAGATTGTGTCGTCGTTGCCGACGCCGTTCCTGCTTGCGCAAGTCGGCCGCGACCAGCCTGGCGGTTTGATACAGCCACCCGCGCAAACGAACGTCCCTGGATAGGTACTGTCCCTTTCGGGCAAGGATCATGAAGACGATCTGCGTTGCATCGTCAGCCAGATCGTGATTCCGCAGAGCTTGCCGGCAGGTGGTGCGGACGAGCCGATGATGGCGGGCGACCAACTCGGCAAACGCTTCCTGGTTTTGGTTTCTGAAGTAGCGGGAAAGAAGAACGTGATCGTCGGCGGGAACGCCGCGAGTGGAAGTGGAAGGCATCTCCGGATGCCCAAGGTCCGGGTCTGGACTCATCGCCGATCACCTGCCCATCCGTTGCACCGGGTCCGGCCCACGGTGCGTTAATCCAGAATACTCGAAACCAAGTCTCGTTGTCGACCTCCGTCTGAGCCGCGATTATATCAAAATCGAGGGGAGCGGGAAAAGTTTCATCGATTTTCCTCAAAAACCCAGCCCAGGCCTTAATTTTGGCCGCAATGACTTATGTTGAAGCGCATTTGTTTATATTGGTTACACCGACTTAGAAAGTTGCCAAGAAACCGAAAAGCCGTCGCGCGGTCAAGAATTATTTCGGAATTTCTTTGGCTCCGGAATTATCTGGTTTTGCCATTCACGACGCGCTGCACGTCGGACCCCTCGCGGGACCGTGTCTCTGCGGCACAGACGCCGGCGGCGATCAACAGCGCACCGATGAAATCCTGGGCAAATCGGCCGCCGATGGATTGATTGATCTGTAGATTACCCACCGACAGATGGACAGATTCCATCCATGAATTGATCGGCCTCAGTGCCGATGCAGCGAGCGATATTGCGATTGCTTCCGGAGCGGTTACCGCAGCTGGCCATGATGTGGCTGTCGGCGCCTCGCTGGGATGTGCGATGGCGATGTCAGGTAAGTTTGCGCGAATTGGCGCACCGTCTCGAAAGACCCCATCGATGACGGCCACTTCGCCGATACTTTCCGCTGCGATGTTACGGCTCACCTGCAAAGCGCTTGTGCCGGATAGAGATATATCCCCGGCCGCGCGATCCATTAGCGAGGCAATCTGCGGATGCGACGTGACGATTGCAATGTTCGCTTGCGAGCTGAACCATCCGACGGGCCAATGAATCCGCGGCGGGGGCGGCTCAATGATGCTGATCGGTGCTCCAGTGGACGCGCCGCGCGATACCGCCAGTAATGCGTCCACAATGGCGGCCGCTTTGGGCGATCCCAACCCCGTCGGCAAATTATAGCCGACTTGCGCCCACGGACTGCCGGTTGTGATGTTGTTGAAACTGTCAGCATATGTCGTGGCGTTATCTTCAAGCGCGTAAAGCGCGGGGAGAGTGGCGCTGCCGCTGTTAAGTGTTCCCTTGCCTTCCAGCGTCCGCCCCTGGTCGGCGATGGCGATCAGTGCCGACCACTGCGGTGCCCCGGCGCTGGTTCCACCTATTTCCATCCAGCCGACATAGCCTTCGTAAGAAATCGAATCGTAGACAGCCATCCCAGTATTTGGATCGGCGTCATAGGCAACGTCGGCCGTGGTGCGCGCTCCGGTGGATTGTGCAACATCCTGGTAGGCCGGCTCGCCCTCGATTTGGCTTTCTCCGCCGCTGGCGTCAAACCAGGCCGTTTCCTGGGCGATGCTTCCATCTGAATTGAGTACCAGGCTGGTGCCGCCCACGGACAACACATTGGGCGAAACCGACGGCCACTCGGCGCCGTCCATTACGCCCTCATCGCCTGACGCTGCCACGAACGTGATTCCCTTATGGCCTGTCGGCGCTGTAAAATCGGCGTCGTACGCATCTTCGTCATTGTATTCACTGGAACCCCAGCTCATCGAGACAACGGTCACACCATGAGTACTGCGCGCGTAATTCACCCCTGCTAGCAGACTATTGAGATCGTCGGAGTTGGTTTCTACCAGCATGATATTGGCATCGGGCGCAATGGCATGAGACCATTCCACATCCAGGGAAATCTCTTCGGTCCACCCGGCGTCCTCGACCGGCAAGTCGCTTGTGCTGCCAGTCTGGCTGACCACCGTGAAAGTCGGCGGGGCGGCAATTCCGAATTCTGTATCAAAGGTCGCCAAATCCGATGTGATGTTCGGATCGCTGTAGGCATCCACGATGGCAATTGTTTGCCCGGCCCCATTGCCGGTCACGGTCCCGCCATCGAAGTTGATTGTGTTAATCCCGTAGGCTTCCTCGATCTGGGTCGGGGAATACCCCATGACCGTCGATCCTGTGGAATCCGGAGAGACGACCAAATCCGGGGAAGCGACCAGTTGTGACAGCGATGCGGACAGTAGCCGTCGGCATTCGAGGGATTCAATACCGGTGAGCGAATCTCGCAGAAAATTCTGTCGATTGTTTTTCTTGAGCAGCTTCATGGACAAATTCCTTTTGGACCGTCAACCCGGCGAAAAAAGGAAAAAAACCAACCGCATGGCCGCGGGGCGGACATTTTACCCAACGACTCCCATGTTTTGCGAGAGAAAGAACCAATTTACTTCCGACATTAATGATATGGCCGCCAAGGGAAAGGGCGGGTACCGCAAATCGCGTAAGCGTCACCATTTCACAAACATCAGTTCGCCGCGCACGTTTCGCAAAAACTTAATAACAATTCCTTCTAGATTCTATTGTATTCGCGCCGATACCTGCGCATTATGCGCACGATGTCGATCCTACCTTACGTAGCCCTCGCATGGGCTGCGCCCGCATCGCAGTTGCCATATGTGTGTCCGATGGAATGGATCACGACGGCGTCCCAACCCGCTATCGTGGCCCAGCAGATGCTCAACCGCGCTCCGGGCCGACGCGCGATATTCATCGAACATGCCCCCGACTTCTTCTGGAGCCGGCCCGGCGATCGCGTCAAGGACGCTAACGGAAATTACCTCAACTATCAGAGCCCCTGGCTTGATCACGGCGTTGCCAATTCGAAGGCCTTCTTCAACGCTTTCTGGCCGCAATACAAGGCTGCGGGCGCGAGCGTTGATTTCGTCGCCTCCGACGCGGAAGTCAGCCTTTCGAAATGGGCCATTTCATTTGCACAGATCGAGGCCATCGGCGCCGATCCGCGTTATGCTCCGCTGGGCGCCAAATACGGTCTCCCCGATGTCAGCGCCTCCAGTAGCTTTTCCAAAAGCGCTGGCGAATGGATTCTCTGGAATGCCATAATGGACAGCGAGGTCGCCTCCTACACCCGTCAGGCGATCAATCAGCCGCTTATTTCGGTCTTTCCCGACGCCGGCTATAGCGAGTATTACAACGCCAGCCTTTCGCTTTCAGTGGCACAGATGGCGCCAGACCTGAACGGTTGGCGCCAAAACACTTTTGATCCGCTTTGGGGTTCGTACCAGGCGCCGGTCTATTACCATGTGTTCTCGCAGATATCGCTGCCTGGCCGCAATGATGGAACCAATCCCAATTTCGCCGCCTCCCCGATGCCAACGCTCATTTGGGAGACCGAATCAGCACGCGCTCACACGCTTTCCAGCAACGCGCCACAAATTCCATGGATCGCCTACAAAACCTACGCCGGCGTCCCGGCAGCCAATTTCCCCCTCGCCAAGACTCCTTATTACGACGAAGCCCTCTGGCATATCATGCTCTGCTCCAACACCACCGACGTGCTGTTCTGGAATCCCAAGAACGAACAAAACACCGCCCCTGGCGGCGAGTTCGACCAGAACAACGCTGCCATGAATGACGATCTGCAAGCCTTCTCCAATGCCACGAACGGTGCCACGTCGATCCAATGCATCACGTTGTCAGCCGTTCCCTACAATTCACAGGTCCTCGTCAGCGGCGCCGAATGCACCGGCCCCAAAGGCAAACGCCGGGTTTTCCGCATCACTCTGGCCCCCGGTCTTCACACGGCTACTCTGACGCTCCCCGGCGACGCCGCCCCGCGCACGATTGTGACCGGCGCTAATTCAACGGGACTTTGGATCGTCATCCCCGAGCAGTAGACAAAGCACACTATTCGCATTCCACCTGGCTCTCCACCGCGTTTGCAAGCCAAAGGTCCGTCATAATTCAATTCTCCTTCGGCCTGAATTCATCATGCCCAGCTTTCTCGATCCCCTGCATGGTGGCGATGGTTGCCGCTGCCTTGTCCATATCCCCGGCGGTAATTTGATCCTCCAAATCCAGTGACGCCCGCAGAAGATTGCGCATCATCGATCGATATTCGTCCCTCGCCTTCTTTTTGTCATCATCCGCCATCCGATTGATCGTCGGTGGAATCGCGGACTTGGCCGCCAGCGCCCCGGTCTCAAAGGTCGCCAGATAGGTCAGCGTCGATTCATTTTTTGTGGGATCGGCGTATTGAGCCTGAATCATTTTAAATGCCTGATCCATGCTTCGCATATCGCCGCCCAGAGACTGACGTCCCCGCGGCCGCATGCCCGTCGGCTGCGTCGCCGGTGCATCTTGTCCTCGCACCGGCGAGACAAATGCCGGCATCGCTAACATCACCCCGCTCATTCCCACCAAAATCATTACTCCTGCCCATCGACTCGAATTCTTCATGTGCAAACTCCCGTAATAGTGAATGCCGCCGAGATTGTAGCTGGAGAACGAAAATCCCCAAACTTGGTGAATTGCCTGCGTCGATATCCGCAAAGACAGTATTGGATTCCCATGGATCCGGTTACACTTTCATTACCGCCCGAGCCGACAAGAAGACCAAATGTATCTCCGCGACATGTGAACGAGCGACCGTCTCTAATGCCTTGCGATACCACTTCATTTGCTCCGCGTAACTGTCACGCCGCGCGGAGAGCTGCTCGGGGGTGACGTTGTCGGTTTTGTAATCCACCAGGATCAGTCCATCGGATGTGGGAATCAGTAAATCGATCCGGCCGCGAACCATCAAGCGGTCGCGCTGGTCGCCACCGGCTGGGCCGTCGACGATAGCGAACGGAATTTCCCGCATGAGTTCCTTGTGATGTTTCGCCAGCAGTTGCCCGATCTCAGAGCCGAGCATCCATTGCAAACTTTCGCGGCCGACCATTTTGGCCTGAAGCGGTGTGACGAGTTTTCGGTCCACCAGCGATTGAATCTGCCGCTCAATTTCCCGAGGATCGGCCGGTTTGGAAAAATCCCAGTGTTGGAGAATCAAGTGCGTGGCGGTGCCGATATCCGTCGCCTTGGGCGCCGAGGACTCCACGAAGAATCGCGGTAATTCCAGCTTGCGCGGTGGAGAAATCGGATCGGCCCCGGAATCCGGAGCCGCTTTCTTCGAGAGTGAAGTCACCGATGCCGACGCCGGCTGATGCGTGGCTGATTCAAAAGGATAAACCCACCGAAAATGCTGGATGACCTGCGTTGCATCACCGTCCGGCGGCGGCGGGTTCTTCAGCGGCGACATGGCGGCCAACGCGGCCTGCCTTTCGCTGAACGCCGGGCGAGGGCTATGCGGATTTGGCCACGCGGCAACGTCTGCCGCGGGATGCGAGGTCATGCAAATTGCCGCCGGATCATCACCGGCCGTCATCGCCGCGATGGGACCCAGCCAATCCAGCATCGTGCGACCCGCCATCACCTGATCGGCCGGCAGGGGACCGGTATGATTGGCCCATTGACTGCGCCATTTCTCCTGCTGTGATTCACCACATGTGCCCACGAGAATGAGATGTTCTTTGGCCCGGGTGAGGGCGACATAGAGCAGGCGAATTTCCTCGGCCAGCGTTTGCCGGCGGATGCGATTGGCCACCAGAATCGACGCCAGCGACGGATAGCGGATCATTAATCGCTGGTCAATCACGGCCATCCCCAGTCCTTCTGAGCGATCGGCGAGGATGGCCCCGGCGGCATCTTGCAAGTTGTGCCGCTTGCCCAAATCCGGAACGATCACGATGGGAAACTCCAGTCCCTTGCTGCGGTGAATGCTCATGATCCGCACGACATTCTGCGAAGAACTCGCCAATGCCGGCCGGCCCACGTCTTTCTGTTCGCGCAAGTTCTGAAGGAATTTGAGAAATCGCCACAAACCCTGCCGAAGGAACGTGCCGAATTCCGCGGCCTTTTCGTGGAGGGCGATCAGATTCGCTGCCCGCTGTGGCCCGTCTTCGAGCCCGCCGCAATAGGCCAGGTATCCGGTCTGTTCGTATATCCACCACAACACCTCTGCCACCGGTCGTTTGTTCATCTGATCGCGCCATTCCGCCAACTGCCCGAAAAAATCCCGCAACTTCGCAGCCAGCTCATCATCGTGTTCCTTTGCGTATCGATTCACCGCTTCATGAAATGGGATTTGATCCTCATCCCCGCCGCGGTATGCCAGGCGAATTCGCGCCAGCGCATCATCGGCATTGGGCAATCCCCCAAGCGGGCTGCGCAGAACGGCCGCCAGTGGGATGTCCTGCTTGCGATTGTCCAGAATCTCCAGCAGACAGATCATATCACGGACTTCCGTGGCATCGAAAAATCCGTTGGCGATCTCGCTGAAGCACGCAACGCCACTCGCTGTGAGGCAATCAGCGAATTTGTCGGCGTTGAACTGCATGGCGCGCAGCAGAATGACAATGTCATTCGGTTCCACCGGGCGAGGGACGTTGTCAGACCCCATCACCCATGCCCTTGGCGAGCCATCCATTCCCAGAAGCCCCCGAACCCGCCGGGCCACGAAAATCGCTTCGCGCTCTTGTCGATCCAGATCGTCCGTGTCGGCCGATTCGTTGGACTGTGAAATCTCCTTGCTGTGCGGCAGAAGATGCAGCTCGATGGGCGCGCCGGGGAAGCAGGGCTTTTCACCGGCGGGGGGGAATTCAATTCCAGCCTGAAGCCGTTGTGATTCATCGTAAATAATTTCCGTATCCCCGCCGGTCAGCAATCGCTGGAAGATCGCGTTCACCGCCGCCAGCAACGGCGCACGGCTACGGAAATTCTCGCGCAGGTCGATCACCACTCCCAGCTCCGGATCCTCCATGAATTTCTTTCGGCGGCGAAGAAATCGGTCCGGTTCGGCCAATCGAAATCGGAAAATGCTCTGCTTTACATCTCCCACGCAAAATAGATTTCCCGGTTGGTCGGTGGATTCGTGGCTCACCAGCCGCAAAATCTCATCCTGAATCTCGTTGATATCCTGATATTCATCCACCAGAACGTGCCGAAATTGCTGATGCAGCGCCCGCGCGACGGCGGACGGCCGATCCCCATCGCGCAAAATCCGCAGCGACAATCGTTCCATGTCCGCAAAATCAACAGCCCGGGCATCGCTCTTGGCTTTGGCAAATTCCTGGCCAAACTCGCGCACCAGATCGAGAAACACGCCGGCGTGGGGCACCATCATGGCAAGCCCTTGCTGCCATTGAGCCGTTGAAAATGCCAGCAATTCCGCCAGAGCGCCGGACGTCATCGCCTCCCGCAGCGGATAGAAAACCCCTTGAACCAGTTCCTTCCCGGGTGTGTCGGACTTGATCGGTGGGGCCTTGATCGTGATTTCCGCGTAATCACGGAACTCGCCGCGCAGATCATCGAGGCCAGCATCGCGCAGCACCTTGCGCCAATGCCTGATGCACGTTTCCATTTCCTTTAGAAGCCGGACATATTCCCCAAACGGCCCCCGTGTTGCCGCAACAGTTTTGACCGCATGTTCCGCCTGGCGTTCCAGGGATTCCAGCACGCGCTCGATTTCTTCCCTTAACTTTCCGCCGAGATACGATGAATCCAGAAATCCATTTGCAGCCTCGTAAATCCGCTGGCGCGATCGCTCGATCCACGCATCGGGATCGACCAGGCTGCACAAAAGCTGGTGTGTCTGGATGACTTTCTCGATCAGCCGTTGGTCGTCGCCTTCGCCGTAAGAGTCGATCAATCGCTGGAAATCCGCGCGGTCTTCCAGCTCATGCCGACGCTGGAAAAGCTCCGTCGCGATTTCCATCCGCATGATCCCTGACTCGTCCTCGCTGAGCACGCGGAATTCCGGGTCGAGATCGACGAGATTGAAATTCTGCCGAATCAACCTCGCGCAAAACCCGTGCAATGTGCTCACATGGGCGTGCTCCACCAGCGCCAATTGCCGCGCCAGTCGCTCCGTTGGTTTGAGTTCGGCCCGGCGGCGAACCTGTTCGTGTATGCGGCGCTTCATCTGCGCCGCGGCGGATTCCGTGAATGTGACCACCAGCAATTCATCCACCCCGCACGGAACTTTTTCATCCGCCACGATATCCGCGCACCGCGCCGCCAGCACAGCAGTTTTCCCTGACCCGGCGGCGGCGCTGACGAGAATGCCCTTGTCCCGTTCCCGAATCGCGCGGATTTGCTGGGCGGTCCACTTGCGCTTCACGGATTCTCCTCCATCGCCAGCCGCAGCAGGTCTTGCCGCTTCATCGGCTCCAAATCGTCGTAACCGCCGGGGGCTGGCTCGAACCGGCACAGCGCGCGAAATTCACAGTGGGCACACGGCGTCTGATCGCCAAGACGATACGGCCGGATGTCGATTTGCCCCGCGATAATGCGATCCGTCAGTTCGCCGATGCGTTTGCGAGTGTGTCGAAGCAGGGCGGCGAATTGGCGCGAATCGCAAGAGTCGGTGGATTCGGGATTGCCCGGAGTGCCGTCTTTTTTTACATGGGCTTTCAAAATCCTGGACCATCCCTCGCCGGCCTCGCTGTCGAAATCTTTGAGGAATCGGAAATCGAAAACGCCGCGCGGCTGGCTTTGCAGCGCAAAGAGTGGATCGTCCGGATCGGGAACATCTTCCGGGAGCGCCGGCCTGATATCCCGCAGCAGTTGCACGCACAGGGCGGCTGCGGGGGTCGGCGAACCGTCGAGCGCTTCCAGTACAAGCAGATTAGCGATCAATTGCAACGCCAGCCCATGAAACGCCTCGGCGGGATTCAAGCGAGCAGCTCTCAGGCGATAATCAATCACGGCCGCGCCGCCGGTTGGCAGTTGATCGATCCGGTCAATTTTGCCTCGAAGTTCCATGCGATTTCCCTTCGGCGTCATCACCGAAATCGGCGGCAACGAACCGGGTGATCCGCCGAATTGCACGTTGGCGAAAACCGGCCGGAATTTGCCGCGCGATTCCAACACTGTTTGGGCGGCGATCACCGAGGCGAGTGTCTGCTCGACGCGGGAGAGGAGATAGCGATTCTTCCCGGTAGAGAGCATGAGCCGTCCACGGCGTCGGTGACCGGATTGCTGGACGAGTTGGGCGATCTGTTGGCGAGTATCGGCGTCGTCGAGCTTGGCGAAGCCGGTTTTCTGCTCGATCAAATTCATCACGACGCGCTCCAGCACATCGTGATAAACTCCCGACAAATCCGCTCCGCCGACCTGTCGATTGGCGCGCGGCCGCAGGCCCAATCCCCAGCGGGCGAAATGCTGATACGGACAGCGGCGGAAACTTTCCAATTGTCCGACGGTGGCGCGCAGCGGCGAAGGAAACAGTTCGGCGGCACGGCGCGGATCAAGCTCCGCCTTGTTGTGGCGGCTCAATGCGGCCCAACCCAACCGCCGCATCGAATCGATGTCCGGCGGCAGTTTCGAATCCGTCGCCAGCCACTGATAAACCGCCGCATTAGAATCCTCATTCCCACCGGTGCGCACCCAACGCATCAGGCTGACGATCAATTGGCGTGGAGTCGCCAGAGATCGCAGCGGAAGTTCCGGTTCCCGATCCGCTTTTTGCGGAGTGATTCCCTCGTCGGCGATCTGCCGCCAGATCGCCGACGCGCCCAATTCCTGTCCACCCTCATCGGCGGTGGCGCGGGTGAGCAACAGATTCTCCGAAGCGCGCGTCAAAGCGATTTGGGCGAGGAAATATTCATCGAGCAGTCGCCGCTGGGTGTCGGGATCGAGATCGACTTTGTTCTTCGCCAGCATCCGCCGATCGGCGTCGGTGAAAACGGTTCCCTCTCGGCCCAAGCGCGGAAATTGTCCCTCGGCCAATCCCAGCACCACGGCCGCGCGAATGTCCTGCGTGCGCGTGCGATCCACCGGGCCGATCAAAACTTGATCCACCGTCGGAGGAGCGATGGCCAGATCGAACGCCTCCAATGCGGCATCGAGAATCGCGCAGAAATCATCGAGATGAACGGCTTCATCCGCGAAAAGTTCGACCATCTCGTCAAAAAGTTTGACCAACTCATCCCAAACTCGCTCGTGTTCGCCGCGCTCTTCCAAGCGGCCTTGTTGTTCGGCTTCATTCATCCATTTCACGATCTGGCCGCGAACGTCGAAGGATTCCAGCAGATCGAAAATCGCCTTTGCCAGCGATTTCACGGAG
>Ga0302325_10014502_pt1 | contig 16773 bp, 15 predicted proteins | sample Palsa_T0_2_FD_201948 | JGI IMG/M metagenome (GOLD analysis project Ga0302325, IMG submission 201948) | Peat permafrost microbial communities from Stordalen Mire near Abisko, Sweden - Palsa_T0_2 | ecosystem: Environmental > Terrestrial > Soil > Palsa > Peat permafrost | place: Sweden: Abisko... | reverse complement strand
CGGGGTCCCCGGCCGGCTCGGCGTCCGGGTCTGGCTGGCGTCCCATCTGGCTCCCCCTCCCGTTCGATCTAGTTGTGGCGGCTACTGAGGCTCATACTCGAATTCTACTCCGCTTTCTGTATTTTACCAATTTTGGAGGCTTACCAAAGGGATACATTTATCTAACCCTCGAGGCCAGAAAGTCCGACGTGTTAGACATCCGACGTGTTAGACAAAGGCGCGTCCTGCGTGTCGCACCGAAGAATGTCGGGCGAAGCGGCGACGTGCTCGTTCAGGTGATCTCAGCAAGGATCAGCTGACCAGACCGTGTTCGGAGTGAGTGAGCACGAGGGATGCTCGGGCGAGGTCGGTGATTCGCGAGGGGCTGATCTTGACGTGTCGAAGTATCTTCCAGCGGCCGACGAGGAGGGCGGATCCGCGCTCGCCCAAGCAGCGCAGACCGCGCAGCAGTTTGTTGAAGGTGCGACGGGGTCCCTCGGATTTTCAGTCGCCTGGGGAGTCGGGCGAGACCACTTCCCACGTTCCGAAGTGCGTCAGCCCTGCCGCCTTGGCCACGGCGAGGGACGCGTGGTTGTCTAGCTGGCACCGGTACTGGGGTTCGTACCCTTTCTGCGCGGCGTGTTTGCACAGGGCCCGGACTGCGGCGCGGGCGTGACCGCGTCGGCGGTACGCGGGCAGCGTCAGTACGCCGAGGTCCGCGATTCGCGCGTTGCCCCAGGGGTACATGCTGGCCGCGGTGACCAGGCGGTCCTGCGCGAAGGCGCCGAAGACCGCCCAATGGTCCAGTTCGACGTAGGCGTCGTCGAGGTCCTGCTCCGACGCCGACGACTGGAACTGGGCGAACAGCGCGGCGTCGGCAGCAGACAGCTGCCGAACACCGGAGCGTGGGTCCTCGCCCAGCAGCGTGTCCAGATCGGCCCGAGAGAAGTAGAACAGGCTGTCCGCCGCGTGCAGCGCGACGCCGGCCTCGCTCAAGGCCCGACGCAGGTCCGCCTCGCTTCGCGGCCGCAGTTCGCAGAGCCCCACAGCGTCAGCGAGCGATGGCGTCAGCACCGCCCTGACGGTGCCGTCAGTGGTGTGCAGCACCATGACCCGGCAGTCCTCGCTCAGATCGGCGTTGACCGCGACGGTGAAGGTTGTGTCGCGGGGCACGACGTCCTCACCCGAGAAGGTCGCGTGCCAAAAGGCGGTGACGACCGGCGAGAACACGTCAGCTGCCCCTTGCACGACTCGTTCAGCTCCCATGGGTGGCAGTTTCCAGCTCTCGCCGGACATCGACAACCGAATTAACGAGGCACCTGGAACGAGGCTTCGCCCTGCTGGTCCTGCGGTGAAAACCCTCCAGCACGTCGGGCCTGACGGGTAGCTGCCTGGGCGCTGCGCGCCTAGCCTTGGCCTTGTGGACAAGCGCATTTTCGGGTTGAGCAACTCCTACGGCGTCTTCGTCTCCGCCGCCGGGCGGCGGCAGCTGTCGCCGGAGGAGGCGGGGCGTCGCCTGTTCGGCGCGGTCGCATCCGGGGGCCTGTCAGGAGGACTACCTGGTCGCCCGGCGCGGCGAGTTCGGCCGGCTGGCCGACGTCCTGATCCCGTTCCTGGTCCACCAGGCAGCTCATCTGCGGCGCGGGCGCTGTGCGGCAGACGCCGCGCGGCCAGGGCCAGCCTGCACAAGGCCCGGCGGCGGCTGCGCGACTACCTCACCGAGCACCGCCCTGATCTCGCCTCAGGCAGGAGGATCCCCATGACCGCTGTTCGCGTCGCGCGCGTCGAGCGCCGCACTCCGCCCGGCCCGATCCCGGACCGCTACCATACCCACGTCCTAGTGCTCGCTGACGACGCGGGCGGCCGGGAGTTGCCCATTTTGCTGCCGTGGCACGACGGCGTCCGGATCTCGGCGGCGTTCGAGCGGGGCCCGGAGCACGGGAACACCGGAACCATCAGGGACGCCGGGGCGAAGGCCGACACCGCCGAGGAACTCACCCGCCAGTTGCTGCATGCCGCCGGGGCCAGGATGACCGGCGTGGACATTGACGAACTCGGCCCCGGGGTGCCCGTGGCGCGGATCGGGCTGGCCGGCCCGGACGGCAGCGAGAACGTCATCGCACGGCTGCCTGACGGCCTGGCCATCGCCGTCACGGCGGGCGCGCCGATCCGGGTGGCCGACGCGGTCATGGACCGGCTGGCAGTGCCAGCCTCACCCGGCACCGTGCCCGGGCTCTCCGCATCGGCACCCGAGCGGGCGGCCAGCGAACTCAGCCCGCGCAGGCCCCGCTACGAGCCGCGCAACATGACCTTCGCCGAGGGCCTGTCCGGATGGCTGCTCGACGGCAGCTTCCGTGAGCACCCGGAGGACCACTGGGCTGGCGTGTCTCAGGGCGATGAGGCCGGCATTGGTGGGGTTGAACCCGCAGCTGCCGAAATAGAACGAGCGCAGATGATCTTCGAAGTCGACGTGCAGCCACTCGCAGCCTGCCGCACGAGCGCCGTCCGAGGCGACGGCCACGAGCCTTGTCCCGACCCCGCGTCGGCGGACCCTGGCAGTCGCCAGGGTGTCGAGCAGGAAGGCGTGGACGCCCCCGTCCCAGGCAACGTTGACGAAGCCCACCAGCTGGCTGTCTTCCCGCGCGCAGACCCAGCCCAGGCTGTGCCGGCTTACTTGGGCCAGCCAATCATCCTCCAGGAGCCGATGACCAAAGCCTTCAGCATGCAGGGCGTTCAGCTCCGGGTTGGTGAACGGGCCGCGCCACGAGTAATCGATCACCGGGCAACCCTACGAAGCGACCATGGTGCTGTCGAACGGGCAGGGCGAAGCCACCGGTCCGTTCGGGACAACGGGTTTGATCTTTCATCGGGTCGTGCCGTGCTCGCCGCAGACCGACCGTGGAAGCGCCGGGGCGGCGCTGTAGCTTAGGGATGCCGCAGGCAATGCGGGTGGTGCGGGTGGTGCGGGTGGTCTCGGCGTGGAGGTGGCGGGCGTGGGCGAGTTCGTGCGGGTTGAGGTCGCGGATGGGATCGCGACGATCCGGCTTGACCGGCCGAAGATGAACGCGCTCAACGCGCAGGTTCAGGACGAGATCGCGGGCGCGGCGGCGCAGGCGTCGGCCGACAGCGCGGTGCGCGCGGTCATCCTCTACGGCGGCGAGCGGGTCTTCGCGGCGGGCGCCGACATCAAGGAGATGGCGTCGCTGGGCTACCCGGAGATGTCCGAGCGGTCGGCCGCGCTCCAGGCGTCGTTCAGCGCCGTGGCCGACATACCGAAGCCCGTCGTGGCGGCGGTCACCGGGTACGCGCTCGGCGGCGGACTGGAACTGGCGCTCTGCGCCGACTTCCGGGTGCTGGGGGAGAACGCCAAGGTGGGGCAGCCGGAGATCCTGCTCGGGATCATCCCCGGCGCGGGCGGCACGCAGCGGCTGCCGCGGCTGATCGGGCCGGCCAAGGCCAAGGATCTTATTTTCTCCGGCCGGCACATGGGCGCGGCCGAGGCGCTGGCCGTCGGCCTGGCCGACAAGGTGGTGCCGGACGCCGACGTCTACCAGGCCGCCAGGGACCTGGTCGCCCGGTACGCGACCGGGCCCGCGCTGGCGCTGCGCGCCGCCAAGCAGGCCGTCAACCGCGGCCTCGAGGTCGAGCTGGCGACCGGGCTTGAGATCGAACGGGTGCAATTCGCGGCGCTGTTCGCCACCGAGGACCAGAAGACCGGCATGCGCAGCTTCATGGAGGACGGTCCGGGAAAGGCGGTTTTCGGGGGGCGTTGACTGGTTTTGGCCGGCCGCCGGCCACTGGAGCACGCCGGTCCGGTCAGGTGCGATACTCAAGACGTGACTGAGCCTGATGACGCGCTCTCGCTGGAGATGGTGACGGCCGCGCTGCGAGTGGACGGCAACGACGCCGCCATCTACGCGAGCGTCCTTACCAAGTCCCTGAGCGAGGCACTGCCACCGGGATACGTGACGGTGGAGCGCAAGCAGTCGATGTCGGACCGGATGCGGGGCCGCCCGGGCGAGATCGCCAAGATTGCGGTCAAGCTCGGAGACCAGGTCATGACGCTCGCGGTGACCAACGGCCGTCCGGTCGCGGAGATCTGCCACGAGGTCCGCGGTGTGGTGCTTTCGCGCGATCCCGTGCCGCTCCAGCAGTGGGCGGCCGCGCTGGCCAGCGCCCTCGTCGCCAATGCGGAGTCAAACGCGCAGGCAGCCGAGGCGCTGCGTCGTCTTGTCATCGGCTCGTTACGCATAGCTGCTAGAGAGTAATCAAGGTTTTATAGAAATCTCGGATGCAGGACATACTCTGAGAGCACGATGCCTGCACTGGATGCTCTCCCGCGCAAGATCGGCCCTTACCGAGTTCTGGAGAAGATCGGCGAGGGCGGCATGGGCGTGGTCTACCTCGCCAGGGACGCGGCCAACCGGGAAGTCGCGATCAAGGTCCTCGGGCCGGCGGTGGCCAGTGACCCCGCCGCCCGGCTCCGCCTGGCCCGCGAGGTGGAGACGATGCGCCGGGTCAGCAACGCCCATGTCGCCGCGGTGCTCGACGCCGATATCAACGGGCCGTCACCCTACGTCGTTACCCGCTACGTTCCCGGCCAGACGCTGGAAGCGGCGGTGCGCCAGCACGGCCCGCTGCGCGGCGGAGCGCTGGCGCGGCTGGCCAGCGGGCTGGCCGAGGCGCTGGCCGCCATCCACGCGGCCGGGGTGGTCCACCGCGACCTCAAGCCGGGCAACGTCATGCTCGACGGCGGGCAGCCGGTGGTGATCGACTTCGGCATCGCGCACATCCCCGACTCCACCAGGCTGACCAAGACCGGCCTGGTGATGGGCACCCCCGGTTACCTTTCGCCCGAGATCATCGAGGGCAAGGAGGCCAGCGGGGCGTCCGACGTGCACTCCTGGGGCACCACGATGGCCTACGCCGCCACCGGCCGCCAGCCGTACGGCACGGGCGATTTCCAGACCGTCTTCTACCGGGTGCTCGCGGGGCGGCCGGAGCTCACCGGCGTCCCGCCGGCGCTGCTGCCGCTGGTGACGGCCGCGCTCTCCACCGACCCGCTGGCCCGGCCGACCGCGCGGTCGCTGGTCAGCCTGTGCGCGGCCTCGGTCGCGACCGGCGCCATCCCGCCCTACGGCACCACCAGGCTGCCGAACGGCGCGCAGCTGTCGTTGGCCGCCCCCGGCCGGGGTGCGGTCGTCCCGCCGCGTCCCGTCGTACCGCCAAGACCCGGCGCCGCCCCCACGCAGCGACGCGCCGACTGGCCCGAGTACCGGTCGCCCGCCCAGGCCGCGCCGGACGTGATCGACCTGCTGCCGCCGGTCGACCGGGCCGGCCGGCCGCAATCGCCGCCGGCGGCGGCCCCCAGAGCGCCGGCCCCGCCCCCGGTCGCCGGGCGCGGCCTGATCAGCCTCGCGGCGGCGGTCGCCGCGGTCGGGCTCAGCCTGCTGCTCCCGGTGGCAGGGACGATCCTCGCCCTCGGCGTCATCACCCTGCTGCGCGCGGCCGACAGCGCGCAGGCGTCGCTGTCGGAGCGGCGCAGCGTGCGCGGCGCCCGGCCGAGCGACATCCTGCTGGTGATCGTCACCGCCCCCTGGACGGTGGCCCGCGCGCTGCTCAAGACCGCGTTCATCGCGCCGCTCGCGTTGATGGTGGCGGTGCCGGCCGCGATCGCGTCGGTCATCCTGGTCCGGGCGGGAACGCTGCCGGCCGCGCTCAGCTGGGGCGCGGCCGCGGCCGTCGCCTTTTACTGCGTCGGCGCGGGCTCGAGCGCCCCGCGGCGACAGTTGCGGCGGATGTCCGCCGCGGTGATCCGCTCCCGCGGCGCCATGATCGCCGCCTGCATCTCGGCCGTGGCGCTGGCCCTCGCGGTGCTCTCCTCGGCCTTCTCCCAGCCGCCGCTGATCTGGCCCGCCACCGCCTCGACGATCCCGCACCTGCTGCCGACGATCAACATGCTGCCGTCACTCGGCGGGACGCTGCACGCCGTCCAGGGGTGGCTGCTGCGCAGCACCGTGGGCATGCTGCACCTGCCCTGAGCCGTAATCGGCCAGCGGCCGGACCAGGCCGAGGTGGATGACCAGGTTGGCCAGCCGGGCGCGCCGGTTGGTGCCCTCCGGCACCCGGAACTTCCCGTAGAGCCTGAGCAGGTGCTGCTTGACCGCGGCCTCGGTCACGGTCATGTCGGTGGCGATCTCCTTGGCCGTGGCGGGCGTGATGAACGCGTCGTCCGTCAGCGCCGGGCGGCAGAGCGAGATCAGCACGTCAAGCTCGCGCTTGGTCAGCTCAGGTGCGGTCGAGCGGCGCTGCTCGACCTCCGCCGTCGCCTCCTCGGAGGGCAGCCCCATGATCCGGCACCGGGCCGAGCCGAAGGTCAGCACGTCGCCGTCCTCAAGCACCCGGCGGGCGATCGGCCGGCCGTTAACCTGGGTGCCGTTCCGTGATAATCCTAGGTCGGCGAGGTAGAAGTAGGGTCCGCGGCGCACGATTTCGGCATGGAATCGGGATACGCTCGGGTCGTCAAGCCGGACATCCACCCGGAGGCCGCGCCCGATTGTCGTTACCTCGTCGCGCAGCGGAATTGCTTCCCCGGTGTCTTCAATGCGAATGTAAGGCGAGTCCACGCCAGACCTTCCCGTCTGTAGGCGACGTGACGCTTGCGCAATTCTATCGTTAGTCGGGATTTCTGTCAGTGCGCGCCGCAGTCGTCGGCGGTCGACCGGTAAACTCCCTAATGAGAAGCCAGAAGGCCGGCCGTCCGCACGCGGCTGACCGCGGGAGACGATCATGACGTCCGAGTCCAAGCACGCGTCGGCCAGGGACCACCGCGCCCGCGACCACGCCCACGACGGGAGTATCGTCCCTGTCATCCCGTACCTGACCGTCCTGGTCTGGGCGGCGGCCGGCATTTACATCGCCTGGCGCGAAGGCTCGGCCGGCGGCGGGCAGGGGGCTGTCGTCGGCGGCGTCGCGCTGCTGGCGGGCGCGCTCCTGCGACTGGCACTCCCGGCCCGGCTGGTCGGCCTGCTCGGCACCAGGAAACGGGCAACCGACGTGATCACGCTCACGGTTCTCGGCGCCGGCCTGATCATCGCCGGCCTGATCGTGCCGCGCACGTAAGGGCCAAGCCGTCGGGTTCGAGGCGGGGCGCGGCGTTTCCCTCACCGGGACGCGGCAGGTATCTTGACGTCGAGAAGAAATCTCCAGAGCAGGAGCTGGCAACACGATGGCCACGATCATCTACACCCACACGGACGAGGCGCCACTGCTGGCGACGTACTCCTTCCTCCCCATCGTCTCCGCGTATGCCGAGAAGGTGGGCGTGGAATTCGAGACCCGTGACATCTCGCTGGCGGGGCGTATCCTCGCTCAGTTCGGCCTGGCTGACGACGCGCTGGCCGAGCTCGGTGAGCTGACGGAACGGCCCGAGGCCAACATCGTCAAGCTGCCCAACATCTCCGCCTCGGTACCGCAGGTCAAGGCCGCGATCAGGGAACTGCAGGTCAAGGGGTACGCGCTGCCGGACTACCCGGAGGCGCCGTGGACGCCGGAGCAGACCGAGATCCGGGCGAAGTACGCCAAGGCCGTCGGCTCGGTCGTCAACCCGGTGCTGCGCCAGGGCAACTCCGACCGCCGCGCCCCGCTCCCGGTGAAGGCCTACGCGCGCAAGCACCCGCACACCAACAAGCCCTTCGGCCAGGGCTCGAAGACCTCCGTCGCGACGATGGGCGACCACGACTTCCGCGCCAACGAGAAGTCGGTCACGCTGCCCGCCGACGACGTGCTCACGATCGTCCTTGAGACGACCGCGGGCGAGCGGAAGGTGCTCCTGCGGTCGCTCCCGGTGCTGGCGGGCGAGGTCGTCGACGCCACCGTCATGCAGGCTGCCAACCTGCGCGCGTTCCTGATCAACGCGCTGGCGACCGCGAAGGCGCAGAACGTCCTGTTCTCGGTGCACCTCAAGGCGACCATGATGAAGGTCTCCGACCCGATCATCTTCGGCCACGTGGTCAGGGCGTACTTCGCGGACGTGTTCGACAAGTACGGCGACGATCTCGCCGCGGCCGGCCTCTCGGCCAACGACGGCCTTGGCGCGATCCTGGCCGGGCTGCCGTCGCTGCTGAACGGGGCGGAGATCAAGGCGGCGTTCGAGGCCGCCCTGGCGTCGGGCCCGCGGCTGTCCTACGTCAACTCGGACAAGGGGATCACCAACCTGCACGTGCCGAGCGACGTCATCGTGGACGCCTCCCTGCCGGCCCTCATCCGCAACGGCGGCAAGCTCTGGGGGGTCGACGGCGCCGAGGACGACACCCTCGCGGTCATCCCCGATTCCTCCTACTCGTGGGTCTACGCGACCGTCATCGAGGACGTGAAGAGGAACGGCCCGCTCGACCCGGCGACGATCGGAACCGTCCCCAACGTCGGCCTGATGGCGCAGGCGGCGGAGGAGTACGGCTCGCACAACAAGACCTTCGAGATCCCCGCCGACGGCACCGTCACCGTCGTCAACCAGGCGGGCGAGGTCCTGCTCGCGCACGACGTCGAGGTCGGCGACATCTGGCGCGCCTGCCAGACCAAGGACATCCCGGTCCGTGACTGGGTGAAGCTCGCCGTCACCCGGGCCCGCGCGTCGCAGACCCCGGCCATCTTCTGGCTCGACGAGTCCCGCGCCCACGACGCCGAGCTGATCAAGAAGGTCAACGCCTACCTGCCCGAGCACGACACGGCGGGCCTGGAAATCCAGATCCTCACGCCCCAGCTGGCCACCGCGTACTCACTGGAGCGCATGCGCCAGGGGCTTGACACGATCTCCGTCACCGGCAACGTGCTGCGCGACTACAACACCGACCTGTTCCCGATCCTCGAGGTCGGCACGTCGGCCAAGATGCTCTCGATCGTGCCGCTGATCGAGGGCGGCGGCCTGTTCGAGACCGGCGCCGGCGGCTCCGCCCCCAAGCACGTCCAGCAGCTCATCCAGGAGAACTACCTGCGCTGGGACTCGCTGGGCGAGTTCTTCGCGCTGGTGCCCTCCTTCGAGCAGTACGCCGACTTCGCCGGCGTGCCCGCCGCCCGGGTGCTGGCGGAGGCGCTCGACCGGGCGACCGGCACCTTTCTCGACCAAGACCGCAGCCCGGGGCGCAAGCTGGGCACGCTCGACAACCGCGGCTCGCACTTCTACCTGGCGCTGTACTGGGCCCAGGAGCTGGCCAGGCAGACCGAAGACGCCGAGATCGCGGCCGCGTTCAAGGGGCTGGCCGAGACGTTGGCCGCGCAGGAGTCCGCCATCGTGGCGGAGCTGCTCGCGGTCCAGGGCAAGCCGGCCGACATCGGCGGCTACTACCTGCCCGACGCCGAGAAGACCGCGGCCGTGATGCGGCCGTCGAAGACCTTCAACGACGCGCTCGCCGCGCTCTAAAGGGAATGTGGCAAGCTCGACGACAGACTCAAAGGATAGGGAGATTTCGCGAATGGCACGCAAGGGCAAGGTAGCCGTCATCGGAGCCGGCTTCTACGGGTCGACCACCGCGCTGCGGCTGGCCGAGTACGACATCTTCGACGAGGTCGTGCTGACCGACATCAGGGACGGCTGGGCCGAGGGGCTCGCGCTTGACATGAACCAGGCGCGGGCGATCGAGGGCTTCGAGACCAGGGTGACCGGCAAGACGACCGGGGCGGACGGCGAGGGCTACGAGGTGCTGGCGGGCGCGGGCGTCGTGGTGATCACCGCCGGGCTGCCGCGCAAGCCGGGCATGAGCCGGATGGACCTGATCGAGGTCAACGCCAAGATCGTCCGCCAGGTGGTGGAGAACGTGGCCAAGCACGCGCCGGAGGCGGTGCTGATCATCGTCTCCAACCCGCTCGACGAGATGACCGCGCTGGCGGCGAAGGTCTCCGGCTTCCCGACCGCGCGCGTGCTCGGCCAGGCGGGCATGCTCGACACCGCCCGGTTCTCCTTCTTCGTGGCGGAGAAGCTCGGCGTGCCGGTCGGCTCGGTCAAGACGCTGACGCTGGGCTCGCACGGCGACACGATGGTGCCGGTCCCGTCGGCCTCCTCGGTGGACGGCAAGCCGCTGGCCGAGGTGCTGACCGAGACCGAGATCGAGCCGCTGGTCACCCGGACCCGCAACGGCGGCGGCGAGGTCGTCGCGCTGCTCAAGACCGGCTCGGCCTACTACGCGCCGTCGGCCGCGGCCGCGCGGATGGCGCGGGCGGTGGCCGAGGACACCGGCGAGATCATGCCGGTCTGCGCCTGGGTCGACGGCGAGTACGGCATCTCCGGCGTCTACCTGGGCGTCGAGGCCGAGATCGGGGCGGGCGGGGTCAAGCGGATCGTCGAGCGCGACCTGACCGCATCCGAGCTCGCGGGCCTGCGCGAGGCGGCCGAGGCCGTCCGCGCCAAGCAGGCGGATGTCGCGTCGCTCTAGCTGAACCCGGACTGGACAAGGTCCCCTCGCCGGCGTGCCGCTGGCGAGGGGACCGCGTCTAGGAATTCCGGTGCCGCCCAGCCGCGCTCTGAGAAAGTCTCAGACAGGAGTGAACGGACGGTTGCTTCGCGTTCGCAGGGAATGAGAGCCAGCACGGAGCCGCCGAATCCGCCGCCGATCATCTTCGCCCCGTATGCGCCCGATCCGATGGCCACGTCCACGGCGGCGTCCGCCTGCGGCCAGGAAACCTCGAAGTCGTCCCGCAGCGACACGTGCCCCTCGGTCAGCAGCGTCCCGACGTACCGGTAGGTCTCGGCCCGGTACGCAGCGGTGCTATCGGCGCCACCGCGCTGGAGGGCCGACGCGATCGCCCGGGCGCGGGCGCTGTCGGTGATCACGTGCCGGGCACGCCGTCGGAGCACCGGGTCGGCCAGCGCCGCAACCGCGTCGGGGTCGTCAAGCAGGCCGAGGGCGGGCACGCCGAGCAGCCGCGCCGCCTCCTCGCACTCGGCTCGCCGGGCCGCGTACTCGCCCGACACGAGCGCGTGGGTGACGCGGGTGTCGACGATGAGCGCGACCGCACCCGCTGCCGACGGGCGGAACGGCACCTGCGTTCGCGCCAGCGTGCCGCAGTCGAGCAGCATCGCGTGCCCCTCCTCGCACAGCAGCGCCGCCGACTGGTCGATGATCCCGGTCGGCGCGCCCACGAACTCGTTCTCCGCGCGCTTGGCGATCAGCGCGAGCTGCTCGCGCGGGACGCTCGCGCCCGACAGCGAGCACAGCGCGAGCGCGACGGAGCACTCAAGCGCGGCCGAGGACGACACGCCGGCGCCGACCGGCAGGTCGGAATCGATGTCGATCGACGCGCCGACGATGTCGAACCCGGCCGCGCGCAGCGCCCAGGCCACGCCCGCCGGGTAGGCCGCCCAGCCGGCCACGGAGGCGTTCACCGCGCCGTTCACGGTGCCGTTCAGCGCGCCGGGCGCGAGCGCGTCCAGCGACACCGTGACCGGGTCGTCGGGCTTCTGCTTGGACCGCAGCACCAGCAGCCGGTCGGCGCGCCTGGTGGCGGTCGCGGTGACGCCCTGGGCGAGCGCGAACGGGAGCACGAACCCCTCGTTGTAATCGGTGTGCTCGCCCATCAGGTTGGCCCGTCCCGGCGCGAACCAGACTTCGGTGCTCATTGCCGCCCTCATATCGCCTCTTTTGGCAGTGCTCGCCTCCACGGGCGGAAACGCTATCCGGTCTAGACTGACGGCAGGAACCGGCACGGGCTACTGGCTTGAAAGAGAACTGTGCGGGTAACCTGCCGGGACAGCAGTCAACGGGTGGGTAGCGGAGGAAGTCGGCGATCGCAGCGTGAGCAGGGTCGTCCTGGACGTCATCATCGTCCTCGTCATCGTGTCCATCGGCGGGTTCTTCTCGGCCTCGGAGATGGCGCTGGTCTCGCTCCGCGAGACGCAGGTGCGCTCGTTGAGCAGGCGCGGCAAGCGCGGCCAGAAGGCCGCCCGGCTCGCGTCGGACCCGAACCGGTTCCTGTCGGCGGTCCAGATCGGCGTGACGCTGGCGACGCTGGTATCCGGCGCGTTCGGCGCGGACACGCTGGTCGGGCTCCTGCACGGCTGGCTGGTGCGGCACCAGGTGTCCGGCGACGTGGCGTCGCCGCTCGCGTTCGGGATCGTCACCGTGTGCATCACCTTCGTCAGCCTGGTGCTCGGCGAACTCGCGCCCAAGCGGATCGCGTTGCAGCGGTCGATGTCGCTCGCGCTTTTCTCGGCCCCGCTGCTCGACCGGATCGCGACGCTCGCCCGGCCCGTGGTCTGGCTGCTTTCCGTGTCGGTCAACGTCGTCGTCACGCTGTTCGGCGCCGACCCCAGGCAGGGCCGTCAGGCGATGACCGAGCAGGAGGTCCGCGAGCTGGTGACCGGCACCCAGACGCTCAGCGCGGACGAGCGGCGCATCGTCGGCGAGGTCTTCGACGCCGGCAAGCGGCAGATCCGCGAGGTGCTCATCCCCCGCACCGAGGTCGAGTTCCTCGCGGCCGGCACCCCGGTCGGCCAGGCCGCCCAGATCGCCGCCAGCGTCCCGTACTCGCGGCTGCCGGTCTATCAGGACTCCTACGACAACGTGGTCGGGTTCGTGCACATCAGGGACGTGCTCGGCCCGGCCGCACCAGAGTACTCGACGCTCGTCGACCAGGTTGTCAGGCCGATCAAGTTCCTGCCGATCAGCAAGACCGTGCTGGCCGCGCTGTCCGAGATGCGGCGCGAGCGGGCCCACATGGCGATCGTGGCCGACGAGTACGGCGGCACCGCGGGCATCATCACCCTCGAGGACCTGGTCGAGGAGCTCGTCGGCGACATCAGGGACGAGTACGACACCGGCGAGGCGGCGGCGAAGAAGCTCCCGCGCGGCGAGGTCGAGGTGGACGGCCTGCTCAACCTGGACGAGTTCGAAGAGCAGACCGGGATCCGCCTGCCCGAGGGCCCCTACGAAACGGTGGCCGGCTTCGTCCTCGCCGCCCTGGGCGAACTCCCCGAGCCGGGCGCCTCGGTCGACGTCCCCGGCTACGCCATCACCGTCACCGAAATGGACGCCCGCCGCATCTCCCGCCTCCGGGTAACCCCCACCCCCACGCCGGCCCCCGAGTCGCCCGGCCAACCAGATGCCCCAGAAGGCGCCCCTGCCGGCGCCTAGGGCTGGGCGCCTTCGCTGAGCCAGCTGGCGAAGGTGTCCACGTTGGCGGCGGGCCAGGCGCCGTCGCAGGGCATCGAGCCGTCGCGCAGGCGGCCGAGGATGGCCTGGCCGTGCGCGGCGACGTCGGTCGCCGACCAAAGATCGAACGCCTTGCTCATCGAGGTGCGGTCCTTCTCGCGGAACAGCGGCTTGATGTCGCGCTCGAAGCTCAGGGTCGGTGTAGACACGGGCGTGACTCCTGTCGTCGTGGAATGTTTCCGAGGTTCTTGTCCACAGTTGCTACCGGTCAAGCGTGACTGAGCCTCTGCGGTCTGTCATCAGTCATGCCTCAGTCATCCAACACTGAAGTCGCGCGCATTTCCGGGCAATTCGGGGGCAGCGGTAGCGGGTCGGCCTGTACCGGGTCGTCGATGCCTTCCTAGGGAGCCGGAACGTGGCCACACGGACGCAGCGCTACGCCAGGCGGACCAGAGCAAGGGGCAGCGCGGCCGGGCGCGCCGCCAACAGCGGCGGCGCGCTGGCGTTCCTCGGCCGGGCGGGCTTCCTCGCTCGCGGGGTCATGTACATCGTCATCGGCTGGATCGCGCTGCAGATCGCGTTCGGCCACTCCCGCCAGCAGGCTGACCGGACCGGGGCGCTGCATGAGCTCAGCTCGACGCCGTTCGGCGTGGTGGCGCTGTGGGTGCTCGTCGTCGGCTTCCTCGGCATGGCGCTGTGGCGGCTGGCGGAAGCGGTATGGCCGCCCACGGCCGAGGGGCGTAAAGCCACCAAGCGGGTGACGGCGCTCGTCAAGGCCGTGATCTACGCGGTCCTTGGCTACGGCGTGCTCAAGTACGCGATCGGCCTGGGCGCACCGCAGTCGAGCAACGAGCAGTCGGTCGACCTGACCGCCACCCTGCTGCGCGAGCCGGGCGGGCAGGCGCTGGCGGTCGTGGCGGGCCTGGCCCTGATCGGCGGCGGGCTGTACCTGGGCTACCAGGCGTGGCGGGAACGGTTCCTCAAGGACATGCAGCTCGGGGGCCTGCAGACGCGGACGCGGCGGATCGTCGAATGGCTGGGCCGGATCGGCGGCGTCGCCCGGGGGATCGTGTTCATCACGGCGGGCGTGTTCCTGGTGGTGGCCGGGGTCAGGTCGCAGCCGGGGCAGGCCAAGGGGGTCGACTCGTCGCTGCGCGAGCTCGCGACGACGCCGGCCGGCCCGTGGCTGCTCGCGCTGGTCGCGATCGGGCTGATCATGTTCGGGCTGTTCTCCTGCTGCGAAGCGCGCTGGCGCCGGTTCTAGCGTCGGCGTGCTCGGCCAGCGGGGCCAACTACACTGTGCCGTTACACGGGATGTACCCGGTGGAAGGCGGTCGGTGTGTCTGGGGCTGGTGGGTTCGACACCGTTCTGGTGGTCGACTTTGGGGCGCAGTACGCCCAGCTGATCGCCCGCCGGGTGCGTGAGTGCCACGTCTACTCGGAGATCGTGCCGTCGACCATGCCGGTCAGCGAGATGCTGGCCAGGCAGCCGAAGGCGATCATCTTGTCCGGCGGCCCGTCCTCGGTGTACGCCGAGGGCGCGCCCAATGCGCCCGAGGGCCTGTTCGACGCGGGGGTGCCGGTCTTCGGCATCTGCTACGGGCACCAGGTGCTGGTCAAGGAGCTTGGCGGCACGGTCGAGCGGACCGGCGCGGCCGAGTACGGCGGGACGCCGCTGCAGGTCCTGCACGCCGGCGGGCGGCTGCTTGGCGGGCTCGGCCCCGAGCTCAGCGTCTGGATGTCGCACGGGGACACCTCCACCGTGGCGCCGTCCGGGTTCACGGTGACCGCGCGGACCGCGGCCACGCCCGCCGCGGCGGTGGAGAACCCGGAGCGCGGGTTCTACGGTGTGCAGTTCCACCCCGAGGTGATGCACACCGAGTACGGGACGCGGATCCTGCGCCGGTTCCTCGAGGCGGCCGGATGCCGGCCCACCTGGACCATGCTGAACATCGTCGAGGAGCAGACCGACCGGATCAGGGAGCAGGTCGGCGGCGGGCGGGCGATCTGCGGGCTGTCGGGCGGTGTCGACTCCGCCGTCGCCGCGGCAATGGTCCAGCGGGCGATCGGAGAGCGGCTGACCTGCGTGTTCGTCGATCACGGGCTACTCCGCAAGGGCGAGGCGGAGCAGGTCGAGCAGGACTTCGTGGCCGCCACCGGGGTCAGGCTGCACGTGGTGGACGCCGCCGCCGAGTTCCTCAGCGCGCTGGCCGGGGTGACCGACCCGGAGGCCAAGCGGAAGGTCATCGGCCGGGAGTTCATCCGCGCCTTCGAGCGCGCCGCCCGGGAGATCACCGAGCAGGCGGGCGCGCACGGCGAGTCGACCGAGTTCCTCGTCCAGGGGACGCTCTACCCGGACGTGGTCGAGTCGGGCGGCGGCACCGGGACCGCGAACATCAAGTCGCATCACAACGTGGGCGGGCTGCCCGACGACCTGAAGTTCCGGCTCGTGGAGCCGCTCCGCTCGCTGTTCAAGGACGAGGTGCGCCGGGTCGGCGAGGAGCTCGGGCTGCCGGCCGAGATCGTCTGGCGGCAGCCGTTCCCCGGCCCCGGCCTCGGCATCAGGATCATCGGCGAGGTCACCGCGGAGCGGCTGGCGATCCTGCGCGAGGCGGACGCGATCGCCCGGTCGGAGATGACCGCGGCGGGCCTGGACAAGTCGGTCTGGCAGTGCCCGGTGGTACTGCTGGCCGACGTGCGCTCGGTGGGCGTGCAGGGCGACGGCAGGACCTACGGCCACCCGGTCGTGCTCCGCCCGGTGACCAGCGAGGACGCGATGACCGCGGACTGGGCCAGGCTGCCCTACGACCTGCTCGCGCGAATCTCGACCCGGATAACGAACGAGGTCCGCGAGGTCAACCGGGTGGCGCTCGACATCACCAGCAAGCCGCCGGGCACGATCGAGTGGGAGTGAGCTCTACCGGATGGGCGGGCGGAGCAGCGCCTCGGACAGCGTGTCCAGGCTTATCAGCTGCACCTCGACGGCGGACTCGATCGCGCGCACGCGGTCGTACTGATCGTCGAGCCGCTCGTCCAGCCGTTCGAGCCGCGCGGTGAGCTTGCGGTCGAGCGCGCCCAGGCTGGCCGCCAGGCCGTCAAGCGTGGCCGCGATCGCGCTGGCGCCGTCGAGGGCCTCGAGCCGCTGGCGGATGTCCTGCAGTGCGGCCGCGGTGGACCGCTCCTCGATGATGTGATTGTTGACCGACTGGTCCATCGTGCTCCTTTAAGCAAACGCTCCCGAGAGTGGAGGTGGAGTGTAATCACCCTAGTCGCTCTCTGTGGTCGTTCGTGTACAAGGAGCTGAAACTCATCGTCGCGTGGCGGCGGGGCCGGCGAGCCGGCGGGCCGTGTTGACTGGGATCAGCGGCGGCGGCTAGTGTTCGGGATTAGCACTCACTGATGTAGAGTGCTAATGCGACGAGGCAGGTCTGACCCCCGCGACGGCAGGCTGACCCTGGTCGCCACGCAATCAAACTTCCATTACCGTTCCGGAGGGGGAGGTCAGTTCATGACGACCGCCACCAAGGTTGTTATCAAGCCGCTCGAAGACCGTATCGTGGTCAAGCCGCTCGAGGCTGAGCAGGTCACGGCGTCCGGGCTCGTTATCCCGGACACCGCGAAGGAGAAGCCCCAGGAGGGCAAGGTCCTCGCG
>Ga0302325_10014500_pt1 | contig 16773 bp, 17 predicted proteins | sample Palsa_T0_2_FD_201948 | JGI IMG/M metagenome (GOLD analysis project Ga0302325, IMG submission 201948) | Peat permafrost microbial communities from Stordalen Mire near Abisko, Sweden - Palsa_T0_2 | ecosystem: Environmental > Terrestrial > Soil > Palsa > Peat permafrost | place: Sweden: Abisko... | reverse complement strand
TCTCGAAGACTCCGGTTCGGGAAGGCATGTTAAACTTACCGGTCGATCTCGAGTCGACGTGCCGGTCCTTCAGATAATTCAACAGGGCATTGACGCCATACCGCCTGCCTCCGAGACTCCGATTCAGGATTCAACAATACTTGTACTTAGCGGCACGGGGTACGAATCTGAGAACGATGCTTTGTCATATGGGGAGTTGTGGCGCGGCCGTCTGATGAGGGCCTTCGTGACACTAAATATCGCTGCCGTGTTCGATGAAAGGCCAGGGGCTGGATTCACATCGTATGGCCTCGCCTCAATAGGTCGTGGCACCAGAGTACTTAATGATTCGCTTAAGTTGTGGGCATATGAGGAGAATGCTCAAGAACCGCGCTTTATTGCGGCGAATCCTGTCTCTGAATTTTGGATAACGAGTCCACACGAACGCCTAGCCTCTGCCCTGGTAGACGCCGTTGAGCACGGCGCGCTAACTCGGGAACTCCAGGTTTCTTATAGCCTTTATTCTAGCTCTTTCGGCGGTGCGCCAGAAGCTCGCTTTGCAATGCTGATGATTGCGTTTGAGAGCCTTCTCAAGGTTAAACCAAGATCTTCTAATGTTCAGGAACACGTTAGGTCGATGCGTTCTGCAACAGCTAACAGTGGGCTCCCGGCTAGTGAGATCGCCTCGATCAACGGGGCTTTGAAATGGTTGCTGAATCAGTCAATCGGTCAATCAGGCAGGGAACTGGCTAGCTCGCTAGGGCTACGGGACTATCTTCCAGAAGCTCCTGATAAGTTCTTCACAAATTGCTACACCGTGCGCAGTAGGCTTGTTCATGGTAATCACCCGATTCCTAGCGCTGACGAGCTTGGCATATTGGCAGCGCCACTAGAGCGGATGGTAGCAGAGCTAATTGTGCGAGCTAGTCTCGTTGACGAAGATCATTCAGAGGACCAGCCTGATCGTCAAACGTCGGATTAAAGAGGAACCTGATGGCAGCATCACGTCAATACAGTCCAGGCATTCAGCCAGCATTGACCTGGTTAAGCGACGGAACCTGTTACTGGCCCGGGTGTCCTGAGCGAGTTGTGCGTCTCATCAACGGCGAGTACAAGCTCGCTTTGCAAGTCGCACACATTTGTGCTCTTAACCCGAGTGGCCGTAGGTATGATCCAACGATGTCGGCCGAGAGCCGAAATGACTTCGCTAATCTGATCTTACTGTGCTACGTTCATCATAGGACTATCGACGGAAATCGATGGGAGCAATATTCAGTAGGACTTCTGAAAGTATGGAAGTCTGAGCGTGAGGCCGCCAAGGGTTCCGTACTACAGACACTTCAAGGTATAACAGAAGATCGACTACAAGCTCTCATTACCACCGCCATTACAGATCGTGATGACCAGATTCGACAAACGCTTTCGCGGCTGGAAAAGAACGATACACAAGCGGCTAGCCTCCTTCGAGAACTTACTGATGAGCTAGCCGAATTGCGCGGCCGTGGTTCATTGCTCGACCCGGATGCAGTCAGCATGCTTGACAGCGCAGCTCATAGACTTAGCCACCTTGAAGACACGGCGACTTGGCTCGTTGAGGCGGCCGAAAAGCTGAGCCATATTCAAGACTCGGCGATTTGGCTCCAGGATGCAGCCAACAAGCTGAGCCACCTCCGGGATACGGCGGGTTCGCTCGACGATGTAGCTGAACGGATGCAACGGGCGGCTGAGCAAATGAGGGGTTTCGAGGGAGGTATCTATTGACGCTTAATACTCCAGCCGTAGTTCGTGATCTCGATCGTGAGGGGCGCCGAGGAGGCAGGTGGCAGCGTCGATCATCTGGACGAGACCGACCACGCCGTCGCGGGCGTCTGTTCCTTCTCCGCCTACCCGGGTCCACCGAGACGGAGGGCGTTCTCAATCTCGCTGAGTTTCGCGGAGGACAGAACGCCCGCTTGCTCGATCAGGTCGTCCCGGGACAGTGTGGTCAGCCACGTGCAAGGGGTAAAGCCCGGACGCGGGAACGCGAACCGCAGCACCCCTTCAAAGGGCAGTCCTTCCACGGCGCCTACTGCCACCTCGACGCCCCAGCCGGTGATGTCGACACCCGCTGGAGCAACGACTTGCATTACCCGGATCCCGGACGCGTCGTCTCCCGACAGCAGTACGACCGGCCGCCGCTCGTCGAACTCCACCCACCAGACTTCGCCACGTTGCACATGTCCTCCTGACACAAGAACGGCGGGCGGACGCTGCGCCGACCCCGGCACCGAGCCACTCAGGCATGAAGATCACGATCTACGGCTGGAGTATTAAGTGTCAAGGAGCCTCGTCTTTCCCCGTCCTCCTGATAGGTGCCGAGGTCTTGCCGGGGAAGGTCAGTGTCAAGGGTTTGCGCCGCGCAGCGGCGACGCGCCGCAGGCGCGCCCTTGATGGTGATCTTTCGCGGTGAGAGACTGCCCGGCGCGGGGAGGACGGCCCGGCCATTCCTGCTGGCGCGGCACTGCGGGATCGTTGCGGCCTGGTACCGCCTGCCTGCGGGTGCGGGGCGTCGGCGCGGCGACGGCGACCGCGGCCGGAGGGCTACCGCCCATAGGCCGCGGGCAGGCCGCCGCCCCGGAGCTGCCGAGTAGCCCCGCCGTGCCGCCTCGCTCCTGGCGGCAACCTTACGCACCTTCACGGCTCCCGCAGGGCATCGCGTTTCCTGCACGGAATCGGCCAGGGCCGGAACGGCCCGGCGCGCCCGCAGGGCGTGCCCTTGAATGACTGTGAAGAAAGTCCTCACACCCCATGCGGGTGCAATGACTGTGAAGAAAGTCCTCACACCCCATGCGGGTGCCCCGCCTGATTACGAGTGGTCGGGCCAGTCGAATCGAGCCCATATGGTGCGAGTGGCGTGGTCGCCTTCGATGCCCCAGTCGGTAGCGAGAGCACGGATGATGTCGAGTCCGTGGTACCGGCTGGGATCGCTCGTAGCTGGAGTCCAGGGGCCACCGTTGTCCTCGACTTCGATCCAGACGCAGTGACCTGGGTCGATCTTGGCCCGGACGGTGAAGCTGCCACCGGGCAGGTGAGAGCTGCTGTGAACGGCGGCGTTGGCCGCGAGCTCAGAGGCGCAAAGGATCACGTCATCTGCCATAGGGCAGTCACTGAGTAAGACGCGCAGGTCGGCGCGGACGGCGCTGATGTGCTCGGCGCTGCCGGGGTAGGTGACACCGTTAGTGCGCAGTGCGAGCGCTCTGGGTGCTGGAGTAGGCATGAGTCCTCGCTGGTAACGACGGATCACGATCTCTGTTGATGCTGAGCGTACTTTGAGTACGTGCATCGTACAATGAGTACGTGTAATTTGGAGTACTAGCGCAGCACATTGGGTGCGAGCATGGCGTCACGCGACTTGGAGGAGAAAGATGTTCGGTTTGTGCGTGCGCTTCACATGCAAGGACGAGACCAGCGCTCAGGCTTACGACCGGCTGGTGGCCGAAACCATCGAAGCCATCAAGACCAGCGAGCCCGGGACGCTCGTGTATGCCTCCCACCTGGTGGACGGTCAGCCGCTGCAGCGGATCTTCTACGAGCTGTACCGGGACAAGGCCGCGTTCAACGCGCACGGGGCCTCGCCGCACACCCGCCGTTACCTCGCCGAGCGAGACCAGTACCTGGCCAGCACGGAGGTTGACTGGCTGACCTTGCAGACCGGCAAGGGTACGGGTGGATGAGCACCCCCGATTATCAGCAGGCGCTTGGCCGGAAGATCGCCGCTGAACGGCACCGCCGTGGCCTGTCGCAGCCTGAGCTGGCCAGGATGATCGACCGGTCGGTGGCCTGGGTTTCCCAGGTCGAGCGCGGCGTCCGCAAGGTCGACCGCATGTCGGTGCTGGAGACCCTCGCCGCCGCGCTTGAAGTCCCGCTCGCCGAACTGGCCGCCGAGGCACCTGTCGTCGCCGCGGCGACCGAAGAACCGCCGGGCGCGGCTGGCCTGCGTCTGGTACTGTCCGGTGTCCATTCGCTGCGCGCCATGCTGAACGGCTGCCACTCACCCGCGGTGAGCACGCTTTGCACCAAGACACGCAAGGCATGGGAACTGACGCACGCCGGGCGCTATACCGACCTGACCGACCTGCTCGGCAGCCTAGTCCCCGACCTGGAAACTGCCGCCCGGGCGCTACCCGAGGCTCAGCGGCCCGAGGTGCTTGAGCTGATGGCAGAGACCTACCATGCCTGCTCGGCTGCCCTGGCCAAGCTCGGCGAACCGGAAGCCGCGTGGATCGCTGCCGACCGCGCCATGGCCGCCGCCGAACGGGCGGGCAACCCGATGCTGGTTGCCGCCGGGGCATTCCGGCTCGTGTTCGTGTTCCTGGCCGCCCGCCACTACGACCAGGCCGAAGAGACCGCACGCACCGCCGCCGACGCACTGCGGCAGCTGGCCGACGACGGCGATCCGCAAGCCATGTCGCTGCGGGGCGGCCTGACCTTGCAGCGCGCCGTCATCGCCGCCCGCGTGAACGACCCCGACGCTGCCTACGGCCATCTTGAGCGGGCCAGCCAGATCGCCGGGCGGCTCGGCGAGGGACGCAACGACTACAACACTGAGTTCGGTCCCGCCAACGTGGGGCTGCATGAGATCGCGGTCGCCGTCGAGCTGGGTGATGCGGGCCGCGCCCTGCGGGCCGCCGCCACCGTGGACACCAGCGGGCTGTCAGCCGAGCGGCGGGCGAGGATGCTCATCGACGTTGCCCGCGCTCACGCCCAGCGCCGCCAGGTCCGCGAGGCAGTCGCTGCGCTGCGCGAAGCCGAGGAGATCACTCCCGAACAGGTCCGCAGCCATGACCTGGTCCGCCAGCTCGTCTCCGACCTGCTCACCATGCAAGACCCGCCAGCCAGCGAGCTACGCGACCTAGAAGGACGGCTGACCGCCAAGACATCCGTCTGATATCAGGTGTATTAGCCACGTATTCTGGATACGTGTCAATATCGAGGCCGTTAGACCTCCTCCATCGTGGGATGACCGTGCAGAAACCGGGCCGGTGAGTCACCAGGTGCCCGGTCACGGTGCCAAAGCCACGCATCACAGCGACTGAGCGGCAGGCAAGACCAGCCAGGCCAGACGCGGCAAAGCACCGCTGATCGTCAAACCCGATGTTCAAGTACCCGGCCCGGCCTGCCTCCGCTCGTCAACCACCACCCGCAAGTGCCCGACGAGAGGAGTACCGCCTTTGCTCACTGCCCCCGTCCCCGCAGGCACAGTCCGGCACGCCGGAGGATGCCTGCAACCCGTCCTGCTGCGCGGCCGCGTCGATCACATCGACGGTGCCACCGGCGAACTGCTCCACCGCTACACGACGGTCCACGAGCCCGGCGGCGTCCTGCCCATCGCCTGCAAGACCCGGCGCGCGTCCCAGTGCCCGCCGTGCGCCGAGGTCTACCGCGCCGACACCTACCAGCTCATCCGCGCCGGACTTAGCGGCGGCAAGGGAATCCCCGCGACCGTCGCTACTCACCCGTGCCTCTTCGCCACCCTCACCGCACCCTCATTCGGCCCGGTCCACGCCCACCGGGAGAAGAACGGCCGGATCATTGCCTGCCATGCCCGCAGGGGCAACCCGGCCTGCCCGCACGGCCGCCCCCAGTCGTGCAGGCAACGCCATGGCCGCGACGATGCGCTGCTCGGCGAGCCACTGTGCTCAGGCTGCTACGACTACACCGGCTCGGTCCTGTTCAACGCCTGCGCCCCCGAACTATGGCGGCGGTTCACGATCACCCTGCGCCGCTCTCTCGCCCGCCAGGCCGGGCTGGCCAGCAAGGCGCTTACCGCCCAGCTCCGCGTGTCCTATGCCAAGGTCGCCGAATACCAGCGCCGCGGCGTGGTCCACTTCCACGCCATCATCCGGCTCGACGGCCCCGTCGGGCCCAGCACAGCCCCGCCTGCCTGGGCCACCCTCGAACTACTCACCGCCGCCATCACCCAGGCCGCCGGAGCCGTCCACGTCGAAACTCCTACGGCCGCCGGCATGCCCGGCCGCATCCTGGCCTGGGGACGCGAGCACGACATCCGGCCCGTCTGCACGACCGGAGACCTGAGCGACACCAAGGTCGCCGTCTAAGTGGCCAAGTACGCCACCAAGGCCGCCGAATGCACTGGCACTCTCGACCGCCGCATCACCCCCGCCGATCAGCTCGCCGACCTCCCGATCCGCGAGCACGCCCGACGCCTCATCGCAGAATGCATCCGCCTGAGCAAACTTCCCGGATTCGGCAGCCTGCGCCTGGCCGCCTGGGCGCACATGCTCGGCTTCAGCGGCCACTTCTCGACCAAAAGCCGCACCTACTCCACCACCCTCGGCGCGCTCCGCGCCGACCGCGCCAGACATCAACGCGAGTACGCCATAGCCGCTGGGCTCTGGCCCGACCCCGGTGGCGACACGATCCTCGTTCTCGCCCACTGGAGGTTCACCGGCCGCGGACAGCCGTCTGTCAGCCTGCGTCCGGCAACAGCTGGCGGCCCCGGCTGTTCTGAACGACCGGATCTGCCGCTGGGAGGTGATGCCCGATGGACATAACGCTGTTCACGATTGACGAGGCCGCCGCCCGGCTGCGTGTCAGCCGGTGGAGCGTCTACAACCTGATCCGCTCAGGTCAGCTCCGCACGATCAAGATCGGCCGCCGCCCCCTCGTCCCCCTTGACGCCCTGACCGAGTGCCTCGAAAGACTGAAGGAGATGGCCGCCTGATGACCAGAACCGCAATCGCCGCGCCGGACGAACCGCAAGACCCGGATGGCCCAAGTCCGAAGGGTCGCAAGGCGCGTGAGTCCCGGAGCCGTAAGAGAGCGAACGGCGAAGGAACGATCTAACAGCGCAAGGACGGACGGTACGAGGGAGCGGCATTCGTGCCGACCACGGCCGGGACCTTGAAGCGGGTCCGCGTGTACGGGCGCACCCATGAGGACGTGCGCCGCCAGCTGACCAAGCTGCTGGAGCAGGCTGACCGGGGCATCCCGGTCGCGGCCGAGAGCTGGACCGTCGCCAAGTACCTCACGTACTGGCTAGAACACATGGTCCGGCCCGAGCGGAAGCCCCGGACCTACCAGGGGTACGAGGGAGTAGTCCGCCTCTACCTGGTCCCAGAGCTGGGCAGCAAACGGCTGGCCAAGCTGACCGCACAGGACGTACGGGTATTCATTACCCGCATACGGGCTCAGTGCCTGTGCTGCAAGCACGGCGTCGACGCCGCCCGCGACGAGCCACAATGCTGCGCTCGCCCAAGCGGCGGATGCTGCGCGTCCCGGATCTCGGTTCGCATGGTCCAGTCAATCCACGCGGTGCTGAGAAACGCGCTGGAGTCCGCCGTACGAGAGGAAGTCATCCCGCGCAACGTCGCCAAGCTGGTGAAGGTCACCACGCCGAAGTACGCGGTCAACCGCGGACTCTCTGCCGTCCAGGCCCGCCAGGTACTCAAGGCGGCCAAGGGCGAACGCCTCTATGCGCTCTACGTCCTGGCGCTCTGCCTCGGCCTGCGCCGTGGCGAACTGCTCGGCCTGCGCTGGCAAGACGCCGACCTCGACGTGGGCACCCTCGAAGTAGTCCAGACGCTTCAGCGGGTCGGCGGGGCACTGCGCTTCGTACGGCCCAAGACCTGCGTCTCGCTGCTGCTGCACCTGGGCGTGCCGCCGGACATGGTGCGGGAGATCGTCGGCCACAGCGACATCGAGGTAACGATGACGATCTACGCCCACACATCGCTCGACGAGAAACGCCAGGCACTCGGCAAGCTAGGTAACGCGCTGGCCTAGCCCGGACGGCCGAAGCTCGCCGTTGCCGTCAGCGTTGCCGTCAAACGCCCCGGCCGGAGTAATCCGCCGGGGCGTTCTGGCTGGTCAGAGGTGGTGGTCAGGGGCAGGGTCGAACTGCCGACCTTCCGCTTTTCAGCCGGTTTTCCCTTGCCGGGACCATTTTCCAGAGGCCGCGTGAAAGCCCAGCTCACCCACGTAACCGCTGGTCAGTGGACTAACGCAGCCATGTTACCGCTGTTCCGCCCAGGTCCGCCTACGTCCGTACTATCTGTGGGAGTCCTGTGCCGGCATGCTCATTCGCGGGCGCGCTGTGGGCTTTCTGTGGGCCCGGCAACCGCCGCGGCCACATTCCCTTCGCGCTGCGGCGCGCGCTTCGGTGTCCGCCGATGATCTCCGCTCACGCCGGGCAGGGCCGCTATTCTCGGCCCTTGCGGCAAATCGTGACCACGACCGGAGCCGTCCGCCGGGCTGGAGCGCCCGCCAGCGGGTGCTGATGGCGGCGGGAGGAGAACGTCGCCAGGTTGATGATGGCGCCGTGGGCTATGCAGGAGTACTCCTGCCGGGCGTAAGCCGCCCTCAGGCGGCCATGGTTCACCGGGTGCGCGCGGCCGGGGATCCGCACGATGAGCGATCGCGCCGAGGGCCGCGATGGCGGCGGCGACGAGCAGCCGGCGATGACGGCCAGCACCATCGCCGCGCCCATCGTGACCGCTCGCGAACGCATGCCGGGATGGTAGAGCCGCCGCGCCGCCCGGGTGGGCGCTTCGCTTGAGGTCTGCCCTGGCCGCGCCGGGATGAGCGCGCGCAGACTGGCGCCGGTGGCCGCCGTCATCGTGTTTCCTAGTGCTCTAGCAGATCACGTTTGCCCGGCCGGCCACTTCCCGGGGTTGCTGATCGCCGAGACTGGGCGGTGACCGATCGGCTGCGGGTGCGTGAGATTGACGATGCCTGGGGACGGCGGCTGGCGCGGATCGTGCGCCGGGGCACGGGATCGGTGGCGACCCGGCTGCGGGCGCAGATGGTGCTGCTGTCGGCGCGGGGCATGGACGTGACGGCGATCGCGAGGGTTGCCTTCACCAGCGAGGGCCGGGTGAGAGATGATCCGCGACAAGTGCGTTAGCCCTGCTAACCCACGTTCACGCTGGTCAGTAGGCTTATGCAGCCATCGGGCTGAACCCCGCCACCGCACAGCTACGGAGTGCGGGGCGGCGTCACTGCGGCCTCAACCGTCACCAGTCCGGCATCGCGGAATCGCAGCTTTAGCCGCACGATCCTGCCCGCCGCCGGCAGCGGCGGCCGTACCAGGACGAGATCCCGCCCTGGCAGTCGGAGGCAACGGCATCACCCGCGCGGCATAACCGCTACCTCGTGCGTTCTCGTCACTCCCCCGGCGCGCCGCACCCGAGACCTCGCCGGGCGCGCCGATCCGGAAGGCTGAGCGCCGGAGAGCGCGGAACGCTCGGGCTGGTGCTTTTCGCCGGTCCGGGGCACCGGCAGGTTGGCGTGGATCCGGGGATCCCTGCGGGCCTGCTTCCCTGCGCGGTCGGTATCGAGGGCACCCAGTTGGGCTGTCATAGGTCCGGCCCAGATTCACCCTGGCAAGGCGGAACAGCGATGGCTGTCTGGGTCAGGCGAGGCTGGCGCCAAGGTCGCCGAGTGCTGCGAGGATGTCGGCTACCTCGGTGCGGGCCGTGTAGTCGGGCTGGACATCGACGAAGCGGACGGTGCGATTCTGGTCGACGATCAGGACGGTGGGCCTGGGCAGCTGGGTGGAGCCTTCCGCGTTCACCTGTGCCAGGTCCAGGCCCAGCTTGCGCTGGGCGGCGAGGACATCATCGGCTTGATGGAAGACGATGCCGACTTGCCGGGCCAGGCGGCTGCCAGGGTCGGATAGGACCGTGAAGTCCAGCTTGGCCTTCTGCGCCGTCGATAGTGACTCGTCGGGTGTCTGCGGGCTGATAGCGACCAGCCGCGCGCCAAGGGCAGGGAGCCTGGGCAGTAGCTCCTGCTGGTAGGTGCGCAGTGCCAGGTTGCAGTACGGGCACCAGCCGCCACGGTAGAAGACGATGACTGCCGGGCCGCTCGCGACGAGCTGGTCGAGCGTGACCGGCTCATTGGTGGCGTCCGTCAGCGTGAATGACTCCAGTGTGTCGCCGACACTGACGGCGCCCGCCGGCATTCCCTGGTCGAGCAGGTCCTGGATGCTGCGGTCGAATACCTCGACGACCTCGGCCGGCAGGCGCCCGGCGGCGGCGGCTTTCAGCTGTGCAGACTGCTCACGGATGGTGACAGGCATCGGACCTCCCGGTTTGCCCCTGGCGCTGCCAGGCGGCGCGGTAACGATAGTGGACTGAGTAGTCCACTATCACCTGAGCAGATCCTGACTGGACTGTCAAGTCCAATCGCGAGATACTCATCTCATGTCAGCGCAGCCGACCACCGAGCGGGGACGCCAGACCCGAGCGCGCATCGTCGCCGCAGCCGCCGACGTGGTGGCCGAGAAAGGCGCCCTCGGAGCCAGCCTGGATGACGTCGGCGCCCGCGCGATGGCGTCGCGCAGCCAGCTCTACCACTACTTCGACGACAAGACCGACCTGCTACTCGCTGTCGCCCAAGCCACCAACGACGCAGTCCTCGACGCCCAGCGCGCCCTCTTCGCCGGACTCGACACCTGGAATGGCCTGGTGAGATGGGCGGACGCCCTCGTCGAGTTCCAGCGACAGCGAGACGGCCGGGGAGGCTGTCCCATCGCCAACCTCGTCGGTCAGCTCGGCGAACGCGAGGACGGCATCCGCCTGGTCCTCGCCTCCGGCTACGACCGCTGGGAGACCGACATACGCGCCGGTCTCGCCGCCATGGTCACCTCCGGCGAGCTCCAGCCAGGCGCCAACACCGACTGGCTGGCCGCGTCCACTCTCGCCAGCCTCCAAGGAGGGCTCATCCTTTGCCAGGCCCGCCGCGACCCCGATGCACTCCGCCGAGCCCTCGACGGCGCCCTCGCCCTCATCGGCGCCTACCGCGGCGCCAGCTGACCCCACGTCCGCACAGTGAAATCCCGCCTCGGGCACGTGCCATTTCGAGGGAGCCCGGACTAGGAACTTGCTTTTCTCCCATCGACAAATTGTTGTCTATGCCGCGGCAGCTGCAGAGACGGTGATGCCGAGGTCGTGGAAGAGGGTCTGCATGCCGGTGCGGAGGTTCTCATAGTCGCGGTCGATGCGGGTCCAGTGTGCGGGCTGGCGGCGCGGGCCCGGCCAGGGCGCACGCGTTCGCCGCCGCCTCAGCCGCACGAGAGAGGACGGGAGCAACCCACGGACGCAAGGCGCCAGCAGCAGGCTGGTACGACGGGACCCGCGGCCGGCGGGCGTTCATGCCTGCCCGGCCACCGCCCGCGCCTCCCGCGGTACGGCACGGGCGGGCACGGGCCTGCTGGTCGGGTGCTTATCCGGCGATGGCGGTGATATCGCCATGAGGCGGCCGGGTGAAAGTGAGCGCCGGCGGAGTCCCCGGCCGCTGGTCAGGCGGCGGCTCCCCTCCGGCCGGGGCGCCATGGAGCAGCCGAATATCACCAGCGATGGGAAAGCGGCCCTCACTCCGGTGTTCTGGCTGATGGTCGCCCTGACCGGAGTCGCTGCCGGCCTGCTCGGCGACCTGATGATGGTCATTTTGTTCAACGTCCAGCATCTCGCCTTCGGCTACCACGCCGGGACCTTCGAAGCCGCGGTCGAGCACGCCTCGGCCGCCCGCCGGGTCACCTCCCTGGTTGTGGCCGGCGCATTCGGCGGCGTCGCCTGGTTCCTGCTGCGCCGTTACACCAAGGGCAAGGGCTCGGAAATCGACGACGCGATCTGGAACGGCGACGGCCGGCTGTCGTTCCGCCGCAGCCTGGGCACGTCGGTGATCTCTGAGGTGGTCATCGGCATGGGCGCCTCGATCGGCCGCGAGGCCGCGCCCAAGCTGATGGGCGGCGCATCGGCCAGCGCCCTGGCCCGCTGGAGCGGCCTGTCACCGCAGCAGCGGCGCCTTCTCGTCGCCTGCGGCGGCGGAGCGGGACTCGCCGCCGTCTACAACGTCCCCCTCGGCGGGGCGCTGTTCACCGCGGAGGTCCTGTGGGGCAGCATCTCGCTGCCCGTCATCATGCCGGCGCTGGCCTGCTCGGTGATCGCCACGGTCACCGCCTGGCTGTATCTCCCGGCGCACGCCATCTACCCCGGCATCCCCGGCTATCACTTCAGTGGTTCTCTGCTGGCGTGGGCGCTGCTCGCCGGGCCGCTGATCGGGCTGATCTCCGCCGGGTACATCCGCCTGATCGGCTGGGTCTCCCACCACCGGGCAGCCGGGCTCAAGGCGCTCTTCGCCCCGCTGCTGGCCTTCACTACTCTCGGGGTCATCGGGATCAGGTACCCGCAGCTCTTCGGAAACGGCCAGGACATGGCACGCGACGCCTTCCTCGGCGCCGGAAGCTTCGGGCTGCTGCTGGCCCTAGCCGCGCTCAAGCCGATGGTCACCGCCCTGTGCCTCGGGAGCGGGGCATCCGGAGGCCTGTTCACCCCCACCCTCAGCACCGGCGCGGTCCTCGGCGGGCTCCTCGGCCTGGCCTGGAACCTCGCCTGGCCAGGAACGCCGGCCGGCGCTTACGCGATGGTCGGCGCGGCCGCCATGATCGGCGCAGCGATGCAAGCGCCCCTGGCCGCGCTCGCCCTGGTACTCGAGCTCACCCAGAACGGCCTCGGGATCATCGTCCCGATGATGGCAGCCACCATCAGTGCCACCATCGTCGCCTACTACATCGACGGCTACTCGATCTACTCCGCCCGCCTGCCCTCACGCCGGCCGGACGCCAAACCGCATGACCTGCACCCGAACACCGAAAGTGACGGCCACGAACGACCTGCCACCTGACTACCCCGGTCTTCGGTCCATCGCGCGCGGCCCGGCCGCAATCCCGGGCCAGCGCCTCAGCACTCTGCCGAATGATCGCGAGACACCGGGAACAGGAGCAGGAAAACCCGGCACCCCACCAGCATGAGCACAGTAATGACCGGCCACACCCACCCGCCGAGCGCCAGGCTCAAATCCGAGCATCACGAGAGCGGCGAGCACAACAACACCAAGGATCGCCATATGCCAGGAGACTGACCTCATCTCACCCTCGCAGCGTCCTCACGCTCAAGATCTGACCCTCTCGTCCCGCATGCCAGGCAGCACCTACCAGCCCCTGGAAAGTGCCCGATCTCCGGTGTAACAGATCATGGGGGCCTGAGTGCCCGTCGATGATGCAAGAAGGGTCACCTAGCTGGCGCGGCCCTCTGCCGCCGCGGAGTCTGGCCAGGAGCCTGCCTAGCCACACCGAACTGACCAATGCCGCAGTTCTGGCCGCCGACCATCGCTTCGTCGAAGCGCTGTCGAGCCGGGGCATCGATGGCGGGAAACGGTCCCAGCGTAATGAGAGCCTGCACCTGGTACATGCCCGACCGTCGGCCATGCGGTCTCCGTCCCTCGTAGCCGCGGCTGGGCTGAAACGTACACATGATCATTCGCTGGCACGCCGCATCACGGCTGGTGGCTTACCTGGTCTGCTCCGGTGTGGGGCAGAGCAGGCACTGCCGACAGACAAGGCTGCCCGCGACGCAATGGCGGTCTACAGCTGCTCATCACAGGGACCACGTCCTTCTCGAAACGCTCATCCCGGTCTGGCACTTGCGCGGCCGGGCTTGTCATCACGTGCCTCTTTCCTGGCCGCCGTCGCTGCGGGCAGCTGTCCTCTGGCCGGCGCAACTGGCCTGGTTAAGTCGCACTAGCCGATAAAGTTACTGTACAGTAATCGCAGTATGCAAGCAAAGCGAATGAGGCGAGCGTGGGCGATCACCTGGTAGACGAGGCCGCGGTGGACGCGGTGCTGACGGCGAGCCGGGCGCTGGTAGCGGTGGCGACGATGTCGCTGGGCGCCGCGGCGGAGGACACGACGATCGCCCAGTACCGGGCGCTGGTGGTGCTGGCCTCCCAGGGGCCGCAGCGGATGGTGGACCTGGCCGCGGCGCTGGCGGTGACGCCGTCGACGGCGGGGCGGATGTGCGACCGGCTGGTGCGCAAGAGGCTGATCCGCCGGCACCGGGACCGCGCTGACCGCCGGGCCGTGCAGGTGTCCATCACGCCGGCGGGCCGGCAGGTCGTCGACCAGGCGACTGCGCGCCGCCGCGGGCTGATCGCCGGCATCCTGGCCAAGCTCCCGCCCGGCCAGCAGCCCGCGGTCGCCAACGCGCTACAGGCATTCGCCAGGGCCGCCGGGGAGGTTCCCGACAGCCTGTGGCCCGCGCCGCCCGCGGAACCGCAGCCGTCCGGGCCGGCCCAGACTAAAGGACGACCATGACCACCGCCAGCCAGGCACCCGCACCGCCGGCCCTTCCGTGGAAGGCACGGGCCGGCGGCTGGCTGCGCGGCTCGCGCGGCGGGCTGCTGGCCATCGCCCTGATCGTCGGAGCCGGGGCCGGGCTCGGCGCGGTGGCGTTCCGCTACCTCATCTACTTCTTCACCTGGCTGACCACCGGCCACGTCCAGTTCGGCCAGCAGGGCCGCGTCCCCAGCGCCCACCTGCCCTGGCTCGGGCTGGCCTTCTTCATCGTCATCCCGGTCATCGGCGGGCTCATCTACGGGCCGCTGATCTACAAATACGCGCGGGAGGCCAGAGGACACGGCGTGCCCGAGGTCATGATCGCCGTCGCCGAGGAAGGCGGCCGGATCCGGCCCCAGGTCGCCGCCGTCAAGTCCATCGCCTCTGCCATCTGCATCGGCGTCGGAGGATCCGTCGGCCGCGAGGGCCCGATCGTGCAGATCGGCTCCGCGCTGGCCTCCAGCCTCGGCCAGTGGGTGAAGATGCCGGAGAACAGGCTGCGGATCCTGGTCGCCTGCGGCGCCGCCGGCGGCATCGCCGCCACGTTCAACGCGCCGATCACCGGGGTGTTCTTCGGAGTCGAGATCATCCTCCGCGAGTTCTCCGTCGAGGCAATCTTCACGGTGATGCTGTCGGCGATGGTCGCCGACCTGCTCAGCCGCCAGTTCCTGGGCGACGCCCCGTTCCTGTCCGGGCTGCCCGCGGGAATCTCCCTGCACCACCTGACCACCTACCTGCTGATCGCCGGCCTCGCCGTCGTCGCGGCGCTGATCGGGATCGCGTTCGCGAAGATTCTCTACGCGACCGAGGACCTGTGCGACCGGGTCTGGAGAAACCGGCCGGAGTGGGCCCGGCCCGCCGTCGGCGGCATCCTGCTGGGGCTGCTGCTGCTGGCCCTTCCGCAGATGTACGGGGTCGGCTACCCCGTCCTGTACAAGGCCGTCGGAGGCAGCTACGCCCTGTGGTTCCTGATCATCCTGGCCGCCGGGAAGATCATCGCCTGCAGCCTCACCATCGGCATCGGCGGATCCGGCGGCGTGTTCGCCCCGTCGCTGTTCATCGGCGCCACCTCCGGCATGGCCTTCGGCGAGATCGCCCACCACCTGATCGGCCCGGCCGCCGGGCAGCCCGCCCTGTACGCGGTCGTCGCGATGGGCGCCGTCTTCGCCGCCGCGGCAAGGGCGCCGCTGACGTCGGTCGCCAGCGTGGTGGAGATGACCGGCGACTTCACCCTCACCCTGCCGGTCATGCTCGCCGTCGCCATCGCCACCGCCACCTCCAGGGCTCTCAGCTACGGCACCATCTACACCACCAAGCTGCTACGCCGCGGCATCGACATTGACCACGTCCCGTCCGCCGACCCGTTCGAGGATCTCACTGCCGCCGACGCCATGCGCGCGTTCCAGCCAGCCCTGCCTGCCGATCCCGGTCCTGGCCGGCCGGGCGCCAGCTATCCGGCTCTGCCCGGGCCGGTCACCGGCCGGCTTTCGCCGCAGGTGCTGTTCGCCACCGAGTCCCTCACCCAGGCCGTGCGCCAGCTGGAGCTCTACGGACGGGACGGGCTGCCGGTCATCTCCGACGACGGCCAGCGCCTGCAGGGCTGGCTCACCAGCAGCAACGTGCTGCAGGCCGTCGCCCGCCATATCCGCGCCGCCCGGGACGGCAGCCCGCTGGCACAGGCGTCCGCCGGACAGGTCCTCCCCGGCCCGCAGGAACAAGTGCCGGAGGCCCCGGCGCCGCTGGGGACCTATCAACTGCTCGAGGTCACCATCCCGGCCGGCTCGCCCGCCGCGGGCCAGCCGCTCGGCGGCATAGCCTGGCCGCCTGGCTGTATCCCGGTCACGGTCCTGGATAACGGCACCCTGCGCGACGCCGATACCGCCATCAGCCTGGCCGCGGGCGACCGCGTCACCCTGCTCGCCCCCGCAGCACGCCCCCCGGCGCCATCACACCCGCGCGGCGGCCAGCCAGCACCCCGTCCCGCGGATGCACCGGCGGCCGGGCAGGAACTGCGTACCGAGGACGGCGGCCGGCGGCGGCCGGCGGACGATTGATGCCCGGCCCGGCCGGGCCTCGCGAGTCTCGGCGCAACCGCCACGCGCGGCATTACCGTCCCCTGGAACGGCAGCGCCGCTTGTCGTGCCCGCCAGCACATGCCCTAGCCCGAGGCGGGTAGCCGGCGTCTGAACGTGCTCGCGCAGGAAGCCCCGAAGTGGAACTGAGCTTGGGAAATTACGTGAGCGTCCACACCCGCCGGTCGGGTGCAGAAAGCGGCCAGCCACCCACATATTTTGACCGTCCGCTTCAATGTCGCACGGTCATGCTGCGGCGGCCGGGACTCGCGTGAGGAAGATAGCCCTCTCACCTGCGAGTACATCAGGAGGATGGGGATCCCAGGCTGCCGCCGACCGCGCCCGAAGCACAAGATCCCCACAAAGGCCCACAAACGATTACTGGCCTGGAGTCACAAAACCCGTGGTCAGGGGCAGGATCGAACTGCCGACCTTCCGCTTTTCAGGCGGACGCTCGTACCAACTGAGCTACCTGACCTTGGCTGGGCCCATGATACCGGCGCGGCCACTGCCGCCGGCGGCCTCAGCGGTCCTGACGGGATTTGA
>Ga0302325_10014498_pt1 | contig 16774 bp, 19 predicted proteins | sample Palsa_T0_2_FD_201948 | JGI IMG/M metagenome (GOLD analysis project Ga0302325, IMG submission 201948) | Peat permafrost microbial communities from Stordalen Mire near Abisko, Sweden - Palsa_T0_2 | ecosystem: Environmental > Terrestrial > Soil > Palsa > Peat permafrost | place: Sweden: Abisko... | reverse complement strand
GAGCGAGAAGTCACGCCAGCAGGCCTACGAGACTGTTTTTTCAAGGATCGGACGGTATGGCGATTCGGTATTGAAGAACAACTCGTACGCTCTACGGTTCCTACAGTTGCTGCGCGAGCGACAAGCAAGAACTAAAACCGCGCAAAAGAGTCGACACAACTATGCCAACCGATTGGGACTCATCGACAAAGAACCCAACCGATGTTACCCTTCAGACCTCAAGGTCATTGAACTCGATCGATTGCCACTGGCCGACATCTACCCTCCTTTCAACCATCGTATCCTTGAGGTGCCTTACCAAACTCTCCCTGCTCCGCCAAAGGTGGTCGATCGCACTTGTGCCTATTCCGACAAGTACCATGTCCTCGTCGAAAGCAATCTACAATATACTATCGGCGAACATGAATCGGCAGTCATCTTGGACCGAGCCACAAAGGAAATCGTCACAATCGTTATTCGCGGGTTTGTCAAGAGTTATTATGATTCAGTGGAGCAGTGGTCTTCCGGGCTTGTCATCGAGGCTCTCAATCGTCGTCGTCCTACTCTTCGAAATAATCCTGGCATGGCACAGATCGGTGTCAGTACTGGCTCTCGACAAGCCCCTCTCTTCGGTTGGGTCAGGAACCTCCATGACAAGTACAAGAGGGCCAACGATCACCAGATTCACGAGCAAAAGTTGTCTTCGCTCTTCGGGTTCTTCTATTCGCTTATTCGGGGCCAACTTCCAATTGTTGCCTCCAAGTTCGAACAAGTCCTTGCCGACTCTGGTGCTCCTCGTTATGATCAGCAAGATTCTCAACAATTCGCACTCCCTTTCGAAAACGGCCCGACATTCGACTGCAACCACCTAGCCCCTCCCGAGGGATATATCACTCACAATTTCAGCAAGGAAATTCATCGCGATGGACATTGGAAGGGATGCAATATGGGAGTGACAAACCTTCAATGCCAGTGCCTGCAGTCCTGACCGAACGAGAAGAACGACCATTATACGACACAGGACTGTATTCAATATATACCCTCGATCCCTTTGTGATCTGTTCAATCGAGATCGGTTTGCGAAGGTCCTCGTTCCTAACCAATTTCTCGTTGTCAATCTTCCACACATTCTCAAATGCAGAGGCAAGATTTTCCTTCGAGGTGAACTTGACTACATCGCAGGTAATTGGCCAATGGTACTCTTCAGCATCCTTGCAGTTCGGGGCCTCAAGTACAACATCCTTGATGTCCCTCAACTTATCATCGTCGACCTTCACCATAATAGAATGCGAAAAGGCACCGGCCCTCAAATATACATCGCTCACAACACCTTTCAGGTTGAACTCCATCACTTCTTTTCCAGTTGCTTCTGAGAATGGGAAGTAGATTGTCTGACTCTTATTCAATACCCAGGTGATTTCGGTTGCGAGTGACGAAGGTTCAACGCAAGCCTGCGATTTCTTACCTACAGAGGTGCTGGACTTAGAGGTTACCATAATAGCTGAACAGGGAGCGATTAGTCGTACGAAAGTGGAGGTAAGATGAATGCGAGCTGGAGGAGGGGACAAGCGACTTTATTGGGAGCACAATGTCTAAGACATAGACAGACGATCTGAATCAAATCACATAAGATAGGTCACATCAGACTACGATCGGGCACTGTGTGAAGACGATCTCGATGCAGATACATAGAAGAGCCGAGTAGCACCTCTTTTCAATCAATACAATTTCATTTGCTGTCTGTCCAGACTCCACACCATCTAATCGCTTTCTAAAGGTGACCAAAGACCTGCATCGTCTTTTCATCCATCATCTTCTCCCACTCCAATTCGGCAGCTAGATGCTGAGACAATGGTGTTCTAAGCTCGTCGGCATCAAATGACCTCAAGATATAAATCTGAGACAATGACCTCGCTCTCGAGAGCTGGACATAGGCAGAGGCAGCAGGACTTCTGCCATCTCCTGGCTTTCGTAAGTCAAGAACAAGGATATTGTTATATGTACTTCCTTGACATTTGTAATCGGTTATCGCATATCCCAAGGTTACAGGGAACTGTAGGAGGGTGACAGATCGTCCTTTTTCGTTGACAGTGAATTTGACTGGTGTAAGAGGAACTACTCCTCGAGGCAGATCAGGAAGCTTCACATCACTCCCTGGCCCCTCGATAATTCGTACCAGCATATATGGAGGGGGATAGATAATCCGATCGCTGTTATCGTCATCGTCGTTCGTGGAGGTCAACCGATTGTAAAAGCCGACAAACTCAACAATCCCTCCATTAACTAAACCAATCTCCGAGTTCTGATTCTGAGTTATCATCAATGGACAACCAGGAATCAAAGCGAGAATAGCATCTTGACTGTCGTCTTTACTTCGTTGCTGAATTCTATATATTGTCTCATTGCTGATGTTCGGACTCTTTTTCACAACCCTGCCAAGGCAATAATTGACTTCGACCCCCTTTTCCCTCGCCATCTGTTTGATTCTGAGGCCATTGATGGATGATCGCAGAGGGTTACGACGGACAATATATCGCATGTCTGGATTGTCCAGGTTGTCGGGAATTGGAAGTCCGACTCGGCTATTCAAAAGATCGATGTCCTCCTGAGTAGGGCAACGAAGTCGTAGTCTACCGAGGAGTTCAGCATATCTTGTATCGTCAGCCTGTCTCATCTGTTGATCTAGGATGACGACTGCGTTGAGTTGCCTCCACAAGAGGAAAGCTTGTTCAGTTTGCTTCTTGTCTGAAATATATATATCGGATCCAGTAACTGAGGGTAGCTGAAGGAAGTCTCCGACGAAGATAACATTAACACCACCAAAGGGCAGCTCTGGCTGGCATCGAATCTTTGTTAACTGCTCATGTAGAGATCGCATCACCGAAGAGTCTAACATGCTAACTTCATCGATGAAGAGGTATCTCCGATTCCTCCACAATGCTCGTATCTTACCCGAAACAGCAGACTTTGTAGTATTGCGTTCCTTACGGATACCAAGTGCACTATGAAGTGTTTGACCCTTTACCTTTATCGCTGCAGCACCTGTGGTTGCAGTTATTAATATCTCATCTTTACGATCTAGGTTTGAGAACCATTTGCAGATTGCATCGATCACTCTACTTTTTCCAGTCCCACCTTCGCCAAACATACCCATAAGTAATTGGTTACTTGCACCGAGACCTTGTAAGTGGAATGCAGAATCGCGATCGAGAGACAGGCTGTGATGAGCTACAATCTTAAAGGCGAGAGATTGTTTCCGATTGAGCTGAAACTCAACGATCATGTCTGTGATCCTAGTCTCGATCCCCGATATATCTGTCAGATACACCCGAGGAATTGCACTCAAGTCTTCGGACCCTGGGGGAAAATGTTCAGGGACATCGAGGTTGTCCAACTGCATCGAGTCTGGGTGAACTTGACCTTCGATTAGTCTCGATAGCTGTCGTAGAGATATGGTGGAGGTCTGTGATCCAACCCTTGCAATATGGTCAAGGGCCATCTCGTTCTCGTCTTGGTGCTGTAGATAGCCAAAATCCCAGCTGCTGTCGATACCCTCCATGGTGTACAAATGTTCATCGACTCGATGAGCAAGATCGAGAATACCATTCTTATCCCACTCCTGCTCATCCTCTTGATGGTCATGATCCTCATACATCTCGCTGTCAGAGCCTCCAGGCATTGTCTCAAAAGATGGTCCATCGGACTCGCCTTCCTCAACCTCATTCTCCCCCTCTTGTATCTTTCGTTGCAGTCGATCAAACTCTGCTTCTGCTCGCGATTTGTGTAATAGAGACAAGTTGGCAACCAGTCGTCGCACTCGAGGCGACAGGGATTGCTCTTGAGTGTCATACCAATCCTTCCATTCAAGCCGTGATGGGTTAGGGAGATCAGAACAGCTCCATGGGAGAAACAGTAGGGAGACCAAGGCATAATAATCGTCCACAATCTTTGGATCTGGTGAATCAGGCCGAACAAATAATACACGACCCAGAAGATTTGGAATCGGAATCGGACGAGACTCACAAGGCTTTCGTATGTGTTGAGACTGACTGCCAGCCTGGGGGTGTTGCTCTAAGAAACCGACTCCTTTAAGGCCCTTTGTTTTATAGACGAGAGCTGAATAATCGTAAAGGCAACATTTCGAGAAACATGGACCTCGGTAGCAATAATCATCGAATGGTGACACTAAAGTGAAAATAGAGGTCGATTCCGAACTATTGTTATTGATGGTGAGAGTTGAATCGAAATCACTCTCTTGGCGATCTGAAAGTGAAGCTGAAGGGGGAGTGTCGATTGTGTCTCCTTGGCTATTCATGTCTACTGCAATTGTAGGAGACTGTCTTGCAACATATTGTATCAGTCCCCTGGATTGCAAGTTGACGAAGATCGCATCGGTATAGTGATCGGGTATGTCCAAAAGGTGTGAAATCGCCTCAGCCATTCCAATCTCACGATGACTGTCCATTTTGTTACATACTTTCACTAGCATTGTTTTTCCTGAATCGCTCAATACACCTGGCGAGGTTTGACTGAGGTTCATCTCCTTCCTCACTGCAGCCGCGATGGTGAGTTTAGCATGAAGGGCTTGCTCGCGTTTAGTGATGTACTTCATTACATAGTGTATTATCGCAAGGGAGTGAATTTGACTGAAAAGAAACTGGCAGTCGTGATTGGATCTCATCATCATCATGATCCAAGGATTGTAACCATTAACCCATGCATGATCCCGATGTACCTCTATCAGACCTGTTTCCAGATCCATTCGTGTTTCAGAGACAATTTTTCGTGGAAACCTCATGCGACACTTCTTCGTATTGTATTTGAAGCAAGTCGGGAAATGACGAGACGAATGCATATTTTTCGATAAAACGAGGTCATAAAGATCAATCGCCATCTCTTCTTCAAAGTAAGCTGACTCGGGATTGAGAAAGGGCTTGAATGCTCTGGCGCCAGTTCCCGATCCCTGTTCATCCCAAGTCTGAATTGGCAAGCTTTCCAGGAATATCGAAGAGATGTAGGAGAGCAATCGGCAGCGAAAATCCTCATCGTCTTTGGCCCTTGCTCTCATCAATGCAGGGGTTGTGGTTCCCCGAATCCATATCTAACCATATCAGATTAACTGAAGCCATCGGAAGATAATTACAGCGAGATGAATATGAGGGGTGCCACGATTTTGGTACTCGATCGTCCCAAAGTGATGTTGAAGTTCTCCAAATAGACCTTTCTTCAAAGGGCCGTTGATAATAGAACGAACAGTATTGTGAAAGTATTGGACAACTGCCAGTGGGTTGTTGATCATTCGCCTTGCTCTATCTTCATAAGGATAGCGATCGGGTTCGAAAGCAGAGAGATCTATTTCTTCCCCAGAATAAAAAAGGGCTAATGGTGAGAAGTTGTCAGCTGGGTTTAGAGTCATAAATATGATCGGACAGCCATATCGGACGATGAGAGATTTAAGATGTACTAATAGTTGGGCTTTCTTGTCGTCGGATCCAGGGATATTTAAATATGCTCATGAAATAGAGCTCAGTAATGTCCTTACTCGTGGATCCTCGATCGTATTCTTCTCTCGTGAGAGTAATGCAGCTCGTTCAAGGTCTTGAGCAGTCAGTGAATCTAGGACTCGTTTGGTTCTATCCCAGTTCCTCTGCCTCGTAGCATAAGTCGCTGAACCCGATGACTTGCGTTTACGAGAGGTATCATATGCAAGAGAGACAAAGTGGGCATGTCTTTGAAATCGTCTAAAACATCAGTTGTCATCCATTTATAGAATATAGAGAAGGTGGAATACCTAGATGAATGTTGTAGAAGTAACTTGAGCCATATCTTGAAACTCAATGGTTGTTTTCGTCGGGAATCGAGATGTTTTCCAGATCCATAAGGAAATAGAGTTGGGAATGCAGATGAAAAGAAGACCTCGTCCTCGTAATCAGATAGTGTTTTCTGCCCATTTCTGACATTGATAATCTTCTCCATCTTTCCCAAACTATCTCCCTTCTTTGTTGCTGCCAGTTCGAGAAGTAAGTCTGCATCGGGGTGATTTCCTATGCTATTGACATCCAAGATCGCTGTTGAAGAGAGAGGCAGATGCCCCTGAATTGCCTGATTATCCATATTCATGCCATCATAACCTGCCTGACCTGGATCTTCGAGATTCGCACACATAACCCTTCCCATAGTGTCGATGAGCCGATCTAATATATATACATCAGGCCATCGGTTCAATTCGGCTGTATCAATCTGAACATTTTGATAATCCTCGTGGTACTGACATAACCATCGTAAAGCTGTATAGACTTTAGTCTTATTGACTGAGAGTGTTGGTGTGAGAGATTTACGAGTGGGTTGTGTTTTTCCCACCCATACGACACGAATTGTGTCAAGCAAAAGCTCTGGCGACATTGGCAATAGGTCCAGCAACTTTGTCGTATCTTGAGGAACGAGGACAATATGACCTTTGATTGCCATAAAGCTATCCGTGCGATTCTGTAACCGTACCACTTTGCCAACAAAATGAGCTCGTGCAACTAGACTCTCTTCGATCCAGCTTAGATCTAGCAATTCAGAAGGAACTGGCCCTATCCATCTGAAATTGGCTAGTGACCTACTGGGAAGCATATGACGATTCACCAATTCTGAGTGACAGATTTTACATAAAGTAACTCTGGACGAAACATCGGGTATTGTCGATCTCACTATACCTCCACGATCGAGCATAATATGCTCCCGATCCAAAACATCAATTCCTGTCGAAAAATCGTAAGCAACTTGAATAGGCTGGACAGCCAAATTTCTGAGGCAAGGATCCTCAACCGAAACATCATTAAATAGCTTCTGTTCGTGCTCGATAACTCCACAACTGCCACAGGTAATATTTTGAGAGAAACCAATAATTCGCTGATGAAAGTCGTTATATAAATCTCGTGGATTATTTGCCACTGTCGGAGGCCAGTTGTCCTCATCAACCAGATCTCGTTGGAACTCACTCTCTAGTGATTTAAGTCTAATATCAATAAACCACTTTATAATATCACTACAGTTCTTCAAATTCAGATATCGAATCCTTATTTAAACTCTCTTTTTTCCGATTTCGGTAGGCTTGAGACCTCTCTTTATCCGAACAAGGGGACTTGAGCTTTTGTCGTTTTGGAATTATGATTTCGTCATTACCACTTTGCTCAGTGTCAGATAGACAAGGTATCGGAGGAGGTCGTTTCAGCGATTTACTGAGACCCGATGAATAGATAACAAGAGACGAACTTTTGTAGAGAACAGAATCTAGCATGTTGGCTAGAACAAAAACTCGAGCATGATCCATTATTATCAAGTAGATATCAATGTCTTACCGCGGTCTCATCGGTGTGTTATTAGACAACCATACAGGTAGATTGGAATTTCCCTTATAAACCCAGAATTGAAACCCAAAACCTGGCCTTAACTTTCGTGACGATTTTTGCCCATGGTTTCCAAGAAACAAACCCTCAGGTAAATCCTTCGGGCAATGGCCACGAATGGCCAACCAGCCGTCCAAGAGCGAACTTTTGTTGTTGGGGCAATGCGAGAGTACCAACAAACATTTCTACAAGTGTCTCTGGACAACAGCATCCTCAAGTTTCGGAAAGATGGATTTGTTCTGAAATCTGGGAGGATTTCGCCCTACTTCTTTAATGCTGGTATGTTCAACACCGGTCGCCTACTTTCCGAGCTGTCGAATGCATATGCAAAAGCCTTCCTTGACCCTGCGAACGCATTTGACTTCGACGTCCTCTTCGGACCAGCGTACAAAGGCATCCCACTTGCCGTCGCTACGTGCCAAGCTTTGTCAAATTTGGGTTCTGACGTGGAATACTCATTGAATCGGAAAGAAATTAAGGACCACGGTGAAGGCGGGAGTATTGTTGACTCCGCATTGAAAGAGAAGAAAGTTGTCATCATTGACGATCTAATCACATCTGGAAAGGCTATACGGGAAGCCATAGATATAATCAAGAATGAGGGGAGGATATTGACAGGGATACTGGTTGCAGTGGATCGACAAGAGCAAACGCAAGACTCTACATCCAGCGCAATTGACAGTTTGCGCGTGAATCTCGGCATCAACATTCAGGCTATAATCACTCTCCAGAATATAATCGACTTCACGCGAACCAGCCTTGATTCAGAGACTGTGCAACAGATGGAGGCATACAGGAAAAGATATGGTATCGAAAGCTAGATTAGTAGACCCATAGAATATAGCATTGGTCTGTATATTGGAGTGTTGCAATGCCCTATATGTAATAGATGAATTCCCGCTGGTGCGCCCAGCTGTGGCTGGGATTGGGTTTTGGTGTTCCAGATAAAGCTCATGCCGATCACAAGTCTGATCGTTGCACGATCGAACATGGGGATGTCACAGAAGCCTGTAATCGCTGGTGCTGAGCTTGTTGCCGAGACACTGCACTTGTTACAGGTGCACGTTGTGTTTAGTATTGTTGGAATTCCTGTTGTTGAAATCACTGAGGCTTGCATTACCGGCGGAATCCGGTTTATTGCCTTCCGGAATAAGCAAAGTGCAAGCTATCCTGCTCAGGCCTACGTGTACCTGACTGGAAGGCCAGGAGTATGTCTAGTGGTAGGTGGTCCCGGTGTTGTATATGCTATGGCCGGTATTGTCAATGCGCAAGTTAACTGCTGGCCCATTCTTGTCATCGCCGGTTACATCGAGAGTTATCAAAGAGAACAGAGCGGGTTTCAAGAGCTTGACCATATCTCCTTTCTCAAACCTCATACAAAGTTCTCAGCCCAACCACCAACTGTCACACACATTCCTTTTATGCTAGAAAAGGCGTACAGGACCGCATTTTACGGTCGACCTGGGGCCTCGTTTATTGATACACCGGCGAACTTTATATGGGCCTCGGTCGCTTCTTCACCAGTAAACATCTCCAGCACAGACTTATCCATGCCTAAATGCCCCAAAAGCATGGCTTCAGCCAGCATGGTGTCTCATGTTTCTTCGCTCCTGAAATTGGCTAAAGCTCCTTTGGTCGTTATCGGTAAGGGCTGGGCATATGCTCAGGCAGAATCACACATTTGAGCTTTCATCGACGAAGTTGGCTTGCCGTTCTTGCCCACACCGATGGGCAAAGGGGTCATGCCAGACTCACACCCTCTGAAGGTCTCACCCACGAGAACTGTGGCTTTGGCAGGTGCAGACGTTGTCTTGGTCCTGGGGGCTTGCTTGAACTAGATGCTGCATTTTGGAAGTAAACCTAAATGGCGTGGAGATGTTACCTTTGTTCAAGTCGACATAGCTGCCGAGGAGCTTGGCAACAATGCCAACTCATCTCAACCCCATCTTCTCGGCGATGTTGGTCTGATTACTGATCAGCTGCGTGAGGCACTCTCGGGATGGAAGTACGATAGCGAATCGTCTCCTTTCTTTACAAAGGTGCGTCAGCATGCTCAAAAAAATATAGCTACTGCCCATCCACTAGCTCTATCAGACCAGGTCCCTATGACTTACCATCGGGCACTCTCTGAAATCAAACAGGGCTTGAACGGTATAGATGTTGTGTATGTGAGTGAGGGTGCAAATACAATAGATATCGGACGATCCATCTTTGATGTCCAGAAACCAAGACGCAGAATTGATGCTGGGACGTTCGCCACAATGGGCGTGGGGATAGGTTATGGCATCGCAGGTACATCAGAATTTGAGGTATTGCATCTGATGATGTAGTGCAGCTCGCCTATCCCGATCATAAAATTGTTGCAGTCGTGGATGACTCTGCTTTCGGCTTTAGGTATTCACATTTATCCATTTTTGTTCACGAACCTAGTGCCATGCAGATTGAAACTGCTGTTAGGTAGGCTTTGCCGCTTCTAATCTTCGTTATCAACAATAATGGGATTTATTTTGGCCTCGACGCCGCCACTTACAAACAAACTAAGATGTTACCATCAACAGCATTGACCCCAGATACACGCTATGACCTGATCGCTGAGGTATTTGGATCTTGCTTTGGATTACTGACCCGGTAAGGCTTGCGGAGGGAGAGGCTTCTTTGTTACGAACCCACAAGACTTAAAGAATGCCGTGAAACTTGCGCTAGAACAGACCTGTTCCGTTATTGTAAATGTTATGATCGAGCCTTCAAGCAAGAAAAAACTGGTAATACCCCACCTCATGTCTAAGTTAATCAGGAAGAGCTTTAGGTGGATGTCCGATGGAGAGCATCCAAAGTCGAAACTATAGCTCGATGTGTCGGAGACATGTTGCACTTCGCTGTTCATTCAATTGTTCTATATTAGTAGTAGTAGTAGTGCCAGTGGTACTACTACTACTAGTACTACTACCATACTTAGTACTGGCTGTACAGGTAGGTTCAAACTTCTGCAGTTTAATGAAGTTGTCTGAAGTATGGACTGCGCAGGCTGGCGCGGATAGAATTGAACTTGAATGACAACTTGAATGCGAAATCAGCAGTCACATCCTATAAGAGGTGAAATATGCTCTACTACTAGTAGTACTACTTGTATTACGTGGGCATGTTCCAATATTCAAGTTGCTATTCAAGTTTCAATTTCTTTACATGGATGTCTAGTGAATGTCATGACATTGGAGGAGCAGTTGAGAGCCACTGACACTTATGCCAGTGGCTGATACTAGTATTAGTGCTCCTGGTAGTAGTAACACTCAGCTAATTTGCCAGTGGGCATAGGAGATGAGTCTCAGATAATAGACAGACTCACTGGCACAGGAGAGTGTCTGGTTTGTAGTAATAGTGGTTCAACTTGGATTTCTAGGACCACCAGTAACTAGTAGGACTAGTACTAGTAGTAGCACATAGTCGGATCTTACTAGGGGTTTTGGGACACGATGTCCACAGATGTCAAATCTTTGAAATAAGTTTGACAGTTTTGAACTTTTAAAATCACATTGTGATGTAGGCATCAAGTCAAATATCTGTCAGAAATAATTTAGGAAGCTACTACTAGTAGTATTAAAGGTGCTGCTCACATGAAGTAGACATTGAAATGTACAGACTGAGCATGTTGGATCATGTCAGGCCATGTCCTACTAGTAGTAAGGAATTGAAGTTGATATTATATCTTCTGTCAACAGTGTGTCGAGTTGTGAACAGCATGTTGAAACTTCATCTTCAATTTGAGGAAAAAGAACTAGTAAGGGACAGTGCTACACGCACCCTTCAAGTTGTTGTTTCAAGTTCAAGTTGTGCAATCTTGAAGTTTAGAGGGTCTATAGATTCTGCAGTGCCAGTGGGAGGGTGTGACCTGCTGGGCCGTGGTTAATTTGCTGCAACTTGAAGTTAATCTGCATTTAGCACAGATCTTTCAGATCTGGAGTTTGGTTCAAAAAAAAATCTGTCATTGGGAGCGGATCTGCATAGCCACCCAAATCTGCCTGCCCACCCCACACTGGCATTTCAACTGTGACAGTCACTTGTGACCATAGTAAATGTCACAAAACCAAGGTTTAGGTTCAAAAATTGTGAAAGCAACCAAAAAAAAATCACCACTTACTACAAGTAGTACCATCATGGACATCACTGACAACATCATCAAGTCATAGTAGAGAAAGGTGTACAACTCAATAGCCTGTAACTGTTACTAGTACTAACTTCACAATAGATCACTGGCAAGTTTAACTTGAAGCACTGCCAAAGAAAAATGCCAATAAAGAGAGGCAGTAAAGATCTAGGGCCAAAAGGAGAGTACAGGCTTCCTCAGGTCAATTGGCACCAGAATTTTCCATGTTCCAATGTGTAGGCAGCAGCAAAATTTTAAGTTCACTAGCAGTTGCATCGGAACTTGAGCCATGATTATGAATCATAGTGAACATCCTTTCAAACCTACTAGTAGTATGATCATTCTGGCAAAACTGGTGTTATGTGTCGGCCCCTGCAGGTCCCTGGGCTAGGGTTTCTCTCCTTTATTAGTTTATAGATTGTTACGTGTCGACCTCCAGGGATTCCCGGGTTAGGGTTTTCCCCCTTTATTAGCTTGTAGATCTCCTAATAATCAACATATTCTCACCGTCTCACAATTCTGGACTCCGTCCGCAACATTTGGTAGCGAGAAATAGTATCTCGCTTCCACACCCGGTCTTCCTTGAACCTAAGGAAGTGGCACCAAGCGTTTCGACCATTCCTCGAACGCTCAGCGGAAGCGCGATACGATCCTCTCCTCCCAGCTGTATCGGTACATTTCCACCATGTCATCTCCTTTATCTCCTCATCTCCATCTCGCTGTCTCCTTCACTACGTCATCTCTAGTGGAAACTTCGCTGGAGTCGGCCTCTAGCACCTCGCAAAATGAATACAGCTCCCCGGTAGATTCCGGGCACACGCTACGCAACTATCAGCGCCATCTCTTACACCAAGAATCTGAACCACCGTCGACATCTGCAACTACTATGTCTCATAGTCGACACTCGTCGGTGGACGCCTCCGACACCACATCCAGAGCTCCCACTGGTACCACTCCTCGCAACACCTCCCACAGTGGAACTCGGGCTGAGGACCCTGACGACAGTATGAATGCGGTCTACAAAGCCATCGTCAAGAACCTGGATTTCATCAGCCGGCTGGCAGATGTTTTGCACTCAAATCCTTGAGGTTTGCGTGGTCCTTGTGGCCCAAGCAGCCCAACTGGGGCCCCCGCAGTCGCAGGAGGTACCGACCATGAACATTGGTGCGCTGACAAAGTCAGTTTCTTCTTCCCGGATTTGCATTACTCGTACGGTACTACTAACATTGTCAGCATTGGAAAGGATTCATTTTACCGCAACGCCACCGTGTTCCTTGACAGGTTTGATGACATTGTCAGGCTCAAGGGAGCAGAGGTGGTATGAAGCAACCTTCCGACCTGGCTTAGGGGCGCAGCTTTGCAGTGGTATACGACCGAGCTGACCGACCTCGAGAAATCGTCGCTCCGGTCAGCATCCGTGAGCAGTCCTCACAACCCTATCCATCGTTGGAGGATCGCATTGAAACGCCGATGGGATCCACCTGTCTTGGTAGCCCCACAGAATTTCATGAACACTCAATTCACTATGGCGATGGTTCAATCCGGAATCTCAGTGGTACAGTATTTTTCGATTAAGATCCGACTTGCAAAGGAGGCAGGTTTCGACAACGTATTCCAACAGTTGCTCGCGGTCTGGAACGGATTGGATATTGAAATTCGAGAACACATCCCGGAGCCGGACAACGCTACGGCATCCCGGGTGCAAACTCGTTTGGCAGCGATGCTACTATCAGATCCAATGAATGCCCTTGGATGGCCGCGGCTCAAAACCCCGGCGCCCCTCGTTACACGGGAACCAACTAAGGCTGGCGCAACAACCCCAACAACGCCTCGGCGCACATCAGCCAACCTGCCCCGCGTTTGCAAATCGCTGCTGCACCTAACTCGACTTCGGCTCCAACTCCCAACAGAGGACCCCCAGTCAGGAAGGAAGGTTTCACAAGCTGGACGCTTGGTCGCCGACCCTGCGCAAAGTGTGGCGGACAACACATGGATTTCGAGCACGACTATTATCAGAATGCGACTAATGCCAACTGCCGTCCCACCAAGGCATTCTATCTCGACGTCCTGCATAAGGGAATGGGCACGTACTCACGCGAGGAGGTAGAGGAATGCATTTCTGCCTACCATGGCGCCGAAGAGGATCCAACTTCTCCGGCGACCCTCACCTCGGACGAGTTCTCGGATCAGCAGGACCTCCAGGCAGTGGGTGGATCCAACTGGTTTAGTGATGCTTTTGCTGCTAGGTATTATTCTGAGTATGATAGTGAAATGGAATTTGTTGCCCAGTACCATCATGCCGCAGAGAAACATTTCGAGCCCACAAAATCCGATCAGCCCGTTAGGGCCTGGTTCCAACTTGGAGAGGAAGAGAGAGATAAAAGAGATGGATCAAGGAAGGTTTTGCCTCCAAGGAACCTGAGTGAAGTCTCTCGAGCGCAGTAACTCGGGACACGCCAGTTCCAGACTACGCTGATGTCACAAACCTAGGGTCGCTGCCCTAGCGTGCCCTTCAAAAGTAGTCCCGTAGCTCCCGTAGTTCCCTAATTCTCATCAATACCATCAATGGAAGCAAATATTCACTATAACAAGCTTCTATTCTGCCTGCATAGCCTGTGGTTCCTCAGTTCCTAACAGCTGACAAGGTAGCCGCATCGCAAACAAATGTCACAAGCTACCAACTTGGAGAGGAAAGGAGAGATGAGGGAAGCGGATCAAGGACGGTCTTGCCTCCAAGGGACCTGAGTGAAGCTTCTCGCCCGCAGGTAATACGGGATGTTCCAGTTCTAAATCGTGTTGACAAAGTTGCCTCGCCTGGAACAAATATGCCCGCTGCGAAGGTGAAACCCAAAGAGGCTCCTATCGAAGAATGGCCCTGCCAGCATTCAGAATGCCAACGAACGTTCCCTACTCACAACAAACTGTTCACGCACCTTCGAGAGCAATTACATTTCTCGAAGATCATTGTTCCTGCCTACCAGACGGGCCCGGAAACGGCACCGCCTGTCGTCAGACTTGATCACAAACTGCCCGTCGGAACCGACTAAGCCTTCCGAGGTTATAGGTACGCAGAGGCCCGCGTCCACACCGTGGGCAGCACAAAGGACCAGTGGGTCTGCGTGAATTCGGGTTGCGGAATGACCATGGTTGACGAGGACTGGTTTCGAAACCACTTCCCCGACGCGCACATTGCCCCTATGCCGACTTTGGTTAAGGTGCAGGGGATTGCATCTGAATCCCATACCAGCAGCCGATACTCGGTTGTGAAGATTATGATGCCGGCGATGCGGAAGAAGGAAGCTATCTTGATGGAGCTCGAGATGGAGGTGCACCTAGTAAAGGGATTACAGTGCTGTATGCTAATTGGCGTCGATATGTTGACCCCATCTGCAATGTCCTTGGATTTCGAAAAGCACACCCTTAACTGGACCGCAGAGGGGACCTCCGCCGAGATACGCGTCAAGGCCGATACACCGACGCAGAAACGGAGGGTCAAGATAAAGGAACGGGTGATCATCCCTTCTTTCTCCTACAGATCTGTCCCGGTCACCTTTAGACATTTTCACCATGAGCGCGAGGTCAACTTCCTCCCCTTGTATCATGGTTCAGCTTATCTGGCGCATGCGGGAGCATTCCTGTAGTCAGTTTGCTCCAACAAAACCACCTCCGTCTTGTTCCACAACAAATCCGACCGGCCTGTTATTATGACTAGAAACACTGCGGTCGGCGAATTAGTGGAGTTCGATGAGAACATGGAATGTTTCCATCTTGAGGCAGACTAACTCGACAGAGACCTGAAGGATGCTTCATTCAGAGCAGCTGAGCGGCATCCATTATATTCGCCTGCCCAACGGCGGTTACCGGATGTCACCTCTCGACTGAGGCGCTCCTGGGAATCAGAGATCGGATCCCAAAGAATACAGAGGATCTGATGGCCGATTCTACGCCTGATTCGATCCTCAATGACATCGGGCCCCCCGAGATCACCTCCTCCATAAACGATATCAAGTATGGACCCGACCTGTTGCCCAAGCAATTACAGCAGCTCAAGGACCTAGTCACGCGCCATCGTAAGATCTGGGAAAAGATGGATAGAGTTGTCGATGAGTTCCCTGATGACTGGATGAAAATCAGACTCAAGTCAGGCGCAGATCTGAAGTCTAGAGGCCTCTATCGACTTGGTCGCAAGCACCGGGAACTGGTGGATGAGTTATTTGACAAGCTTACCAGGGAAGGCAAACTGCGCAGAACGTAAGGCGTAAACCCCGTCGGATGAGGGGTGTTTGTCGTCCGCAGCAACAGACCAGGGGATAAGGGCAGAGTTGTCGTCGATACCTGTGGTTTGAACGCCGCTACGGAAGACGACGCGTACCCCTTGCCGCGATAGGAAGACGTCATGTCAAAAATCAGATGGAATCTGTTTGTCGCCCTTCTGGATCAAATCAAATCATACTACCAATGGGTAGTCCACCCAAATTCACGCCAATACAACACTGTCGTCACTCACTGGAGTCAAGAAGAAGGGGGTCGTTCTCATAGGTTTCAAAGGCTCCCCCGCACATCAACAATGGTATATAGATGATTTCCTGCTTGAGTTTATCGAATGGACGTGTTGCTATATATCGATGACATCATAGTTGCTTCCCGGACATTCGAAGATCATCTGGCGCATCTCGGAGCCCTGTTTGCCAAGATAGAGGCTACCAATCTGGCCCTCAATCCTAAAAAGTGTTCTATCGAGTTTAAGAAAATTCAAGTGTTGGGGCACATTGTGGATAAATTCGATATCTACACCATGGAAGCCAAGTCCGCGGCTATTCGCAACATGGCATAACTCAGTACAGTAATGGCATTCGGTCGGTCCAGGACCGGACCCGAAACTCACCCCGAGCTGGTTTATCGGTCCCTGGCTCGATCTCGGTCATATCCTTGTCAGATCTGGCTCGGTTCGGCTGCTAGATCACCAGAACCGAGATGAGGTCAATCCCGGTATCGGTCTCAACATCTTCAACATAGTCGGTCCTGGAGTGCAGCGGGAGCCGACCCCCCTAGAGCCAACCGAGTTCAAGAACTAGTTCTAGAACGGCATCACCAGGTCGGGTTGAAAGTTGTCCTTACCCGAACCAGGATCCGGTTGGTCTGTAACGGGAATGGATCTTATTACACTCGTTTCTGCAGCATTCCCGTTACAAGTTGTAATGGGAAAGCAATATTTCAAGGCTTTAAAATGCACTTTCCCGTTACATTATTGCATTGTAAC
>Ga0302325_10014497_pt1 | contig 16775 bp, 12 predicted proteins | sample Palsa_T0_2_FD_201948 | JGI IMG/M metagenome (GOLD analysis project Ga0302325, IMG submission 201948) | Peat permafrost microbial communities from Stordalen Mire near Abisko, Sweden - Palsa_T0_2 | ecosystem: Environmental > Terrestrial > Soil > Palsa > Peat permafrost | place: Sweden: Abisko... | reverse complement strand
GGTGGCGACGACTTTTGTTCTACATCAGCCACGGTAATTGGAAAGGGGGCGGTAGATGACAGAGACTGACCCTTGAGCACTCGTAGTAGAGTTCGCAGCTGCAGAAGTAAAATTTGCGCTGGAAGATGGAAATCCTTGGCTTGCTATCTGGATGCTGCTGGACGAGTTGTATGGCGGGCTTGGGGATACATACGCTGTGCTAGTGACATTGGCAGTAACTGTTATGTAGCTAGTTGATACTGTTACTGCTGGGCAAACGAGAGACTCAAGAGAGGAGGTAAGAGCAATGTGTTGTTTGTGAGTGCTACGGAAGAAGTTAGTGTGTACTTGGCTAGGAAATAGCCGCCCTAGGACAAGATTCAGAACGGGGAGAACATGTCTCAATCAAAACATTTTTCATAGCTCCTGAATGAATTCAGAAGCAAACAGGATTTGATTTCTGGTTTGCTTACTGGTGGTGTTTGTGGGTAGTGGTCTCAGGGATCGCTGTAGCAATGGATACATCAGTGTAGTAAATTGTCGTGTACGCGCCATAATCAGTCGTATCGCCGCTGAGTATCGTGAAAATTTCAGTGGTGTATGCAGCAGCAGTAGTTGTTACTACACTTTCGGGTGTCGTCGAAGATGCAGCATCAGGAGCAGAATTTACGTTGTTTTCTGCTTGATGGTGATGATGCCAATTTCCGCCCTGAGCGTTCCTCAACCTGCTTCTGCATTAGCAGACTGCCAAAGAATGATTTGGCGAGTCGAAAAAGCTCGACGTACTGCCACCAGTGGTCCTGCTATGAGAAGTTAGCTCAAGGTGACTAGAGGAGAGCGGAATACACTAACAGGACTCTTCTGCACGTTTTCCGAGACAGCTATTACTAAAGTCGAAAGAAGCGCAACCGCGCCAAACATTGTAACAAGCTGCATAGTGAAGGTCGAAATGGGATGTTGATACTATGGAGATTGGCGACAACGGGAGAGGACCGATCGAATGCTGATGCAAAGGTGCTAAAAAGAATCGATGGCTGATTGAATGAGAGTGAGAGATGAACGAGGTAACAAATACTCGCCGTCCTCCCAGTTCATCTTATACACCGACCTCTTGGTCTCAGGGGTTGCATTCTGTTTGAGGTTCGCAAGCGAGGGGAAATATTGGAAAGGGAGATCGTATTCGAAGCAAGGTACATTAAATTATTAGACGTCGAAGGAACTCAGGTATTTTATTCTTCTTGGTATTGATTTATTTGGAGACAACTTGCCCCTTTCTTATGTGCAAGGGGATTTCGATAGTCCTCCAAACGCAATTTAGCCTCCCGGACTCCGACCATAAATGCCAATGTTTGACGAGTGAAAATGCAGTTGGGTATCGTACTCAATACTCTTAAGAACAAGGGAACACAATCCAGTGCAACCAGTAAACCTTCCAAAAATGCCCGCAGATCGTGCTTCCTGCAGGTGCAGAGTATGCCGGCGCTAGTCGGTATCGTACAGATCACGGCCACAACTCCCTGAGGCCATGTTACCTCCAGGGCTCGAGAACGCTGGTCTTGAAACCATTGGTGTCAAGTGCTCATTCGTCACATGGTAATGCCAGCCAGCACCTTCTGAGCTGGGAATTGTCCGTGCTCAATCCTCCCATATCGTGTCCAGATTCAAATCTCCCCTCCTCTCAGCACCACAAACACTCCATCGCTTCCGCTTATCTCGGCCAAAGCTTGTCCCTAACGATCTACCCCGTGTACCAGGAGTTTCAAGACCGCCCCTCGTTTTCGAATCCTCGCCGCTATCCGCTGCATCAGCATCTGCTTTCAGTTGTGCTATTCGTTCCGCTTCCTGCTTCAAAGCAGCCTCCTCGGCATCAGGCGAATCTTCTATGGTCTCTAACGAAGCTAAGAGCGAGGAAAGTCAATAATTGAAAGTTGTTACACAATTCAGATATGAAATCTTGCTGGTTTAGCACTTACAGATTGAGGGACTTCGAGACCTTGCACTGGTCGGGGTTGAAGGCATGGAAGAGGACGCATATGATCCAGGATAACTGACTGATCCAGAGTAGCTGTTCAAGCCTAAAAAAGAGTCGTTGAATCTCGAGGACTGGTAGGAGGGAGAGGTTGAAGAGGTGACGGATGAAGGAGTGGTGGGAGCTGTGCTGCTAGCTGTAATACTGTGCTGAACAAGGTATCGAAGGGGAGAGGAGGGTCGTCGTGTTCGTGTAAGGCTGGTAGAAGGGGGTAGGCCGAGTACTGGGGAGCTACTTCGTTCTGTTGCTCGGGGCGTATGCTCGTCTGAAGTATCGTCCGTCTCGCTAATATCCTTCAGGGCACGATTTGGCAGGCCTGGGAATATCTCATCAACTGGCTTCCTTGGTGTTCTGTTTCGACTCGGAGACCCAAGAGGACTGGAGGGGCGCTGATGAGGAGAGGAGAGTAGATGCCCAGCAGCGTTGAATCCTGGCATGGACTGAGCCCGCGCCATCGGCGGGGCGAGAGATCCTGTGGAGGATTTGGATCGAAGATGCCCCCGTGAATACGGAGAGGTATTTCTCGGTCTATATGGTATGGAGGGAGAGGAGGCTACTGGCGAACGAGGCGATGGGGGGTTTGGATCTGTAGATCGTCGAAGCGTAGGAGGTTTCTTGTTCTTTAGATCCATGGTTTGAGGATCGTATAATGTAGCTTCTTGTACCCTCAGCCTGGGTACGGGAGACGTCCTGAATTCCTCCATCCTCTCGGTCTCTGGTACTGGCTCCATGGTAGTTGAAGTCCCTCAATCTGCGGAAAAGCTCTTGCAGAGCAGTCGTTCTGAATGTTGAAGCAGAAGTAAAACAATCGCAGATTGCACAGCTACAGCCGCGTTCGTATTGATCAAAGTATCAATGCAACCGCGGACTGCTGTTTTGAAATTATTCCAGGTTCTTCCCGGCGTCTACGCGTAGGAGCGGCATTCAGCGTAGCCAGCGCGAATGAAATCGTATATGGTGAATGAAATCTTTAGGTGCGTGCTATGAAGAGAGCCAGAGGAAGCTGAAGATGCTCGAAGCCATCTGCTCCAGGTCTATCGAGGTCGAGGGGAAGTGGTGCTTACAGTAGGTGTTGAGATACAGTCAGTACCTTTGAGGGAAGCAGGGGCGAGCTCTAGCCATGTACGGAGACTCGCTGTGCTAGTGTACGCGAGACACCTCCAAGACCCAGCCTGAGCGGGAATATGTAGTAACGAAGTAACGTACCGCATTGTTAGCTGCCGATTCAAGGGACGACGGGAGGGAATCACAGCCAATTAAAAACCCTCAAGGCCTGAATTGCAAGCGCTTTGGGGGCGAGGCCGATTCACGCCATAGCGCTGCGGGCCTCTTGATCCAGTGATGCTCAGTCAAGCACTGCGGAATCTCCGCGCCGTGCTTCCCCCGTTTCCGTCACGGCTTTGTAGATGCATGCGCTTTGGGAATCGAAACAGACGTTGCGGCGCTTTGCCCAATTGGCTACGTTTGTGATCATTGCTGGTCACGGCTTATTGCTTTTCCAGCCTGGCCATCCGTTTCACGCACGTCGTTCAAGCCTTTGTTTGCTTTCATCTGCTCGCTGAACAGTGACAGGTGTAACACATCATGCGCCCTTGAAATCCCTCAGGTAGCACTCCATGCTATGTTTCAATTCTCATACTGCCGAATGGCAATCACTTTCTCGGAGCACCCGTTTGACAGCCGTTGATCGAGTATTATTAGAACGTCAATGCGGATACTTGCAGCAGATCGGAGTTACGTGATCGGAGTCATTTTGCTTAGGAGGAGTACTTCGTACCAAGAAGATCCCCAATATCTGAACCGCTTTCTCGGCTTGAGATCGTTTCAGAAACGTCAGTTGCGTTGACCAATTTGTTCTCTCGTGCATGCTGAGCGTGCAATGAATTTGAGTGGCTCCCGGCGATGGAGCTTTGATTTCAAGGGGAGAACTTGGCTGATATCTTGACTCGAGAGTTACAACTCGCCTCCCTTTTCTGAAGAAAGGGGTACGAACGGGGGTTGTGGGTACCTTTGGATGCACGGTCAGCTGACTCTGGAGGCAATTGGACAGAGGGAAATGCTCATATCCGAATCCAAATTTCTCAGTGAACAAACGCTGTGGTACACCGCATGGAAAATGAGGAAGATACAAAGGTAGTAAGTAGGGTCAAAAGTATGTCAATGATGTGATCAGCTTGCAAAGTACATGCATGGCCCACTACACATGAATAGGGCCGTTAGAGATTCCAGTTTTCAGATGAGATGCGAGGTTGAGACAACTCCAGGGGGGGCGAACCTGCAATAGAGTGCTTTGAGATTATATCACTTAAACTCCCTGGGATATCGGACGACACAAGCAATATCTATGCTGATGCCAAGATGTGTTTTTATGTTACGTGTCCATTCAAAAAATTTGAGCCTGAGAGAAGTGTCTCTAATGTACTTGCAGGTTTCGTGGTAAATGACAATACTGTATGAGTTTGCTGTCTTGACCTTCATGTAAGTACTGGATTTATACGAAATTGTTCGAAGCCAAGACTCTGTGTAAATTTCACTTGAACTGAATTGGGTTCAATGATAACTGAGAAATAAAAAGCTGTCCAAGAATTACTCGTAAAGATTGATGACATTCCGGACCGCGCTAGTCTATTTCGAAAGTACCCTCATTCTCGAAACCACCTAAACCACAGAAAACATTTCACTTCGCGACGTTCTTTCGGAGAGCACAACGCCACCATTCCCTTACGGCGCAGTCATCGGAAATTCCCCACCTAGGGGGACAATATCGAGTCTGCATAAACCTCAGTGATCAGCCGTACAACACTCACTGCGGCTCCCGAATTCACACATGCGAGTTTAGAACCCCAAATCGCATCGATTGAGGACACCCAACAATACAGCGGCATGCGGCCAGTCCGGTCACTGCGGCGCACGAACCCGCTCACAATTATAGTGGGTGTGGTGTTATGTATACTAATTTTCATCTTTATACTACAGCCCTCGAATTCGGACTCGCCGGCGTCACAAATAAGGAAAGCCAGCGCGGCATCGAATCCTCTGTCCCCGCCTACATCGCCGTTTCGAAAACAAAACGAAAAGCTAAATGGCAAACGAATACCTCCTCCGGTGGTACATTACCACATGAACAACCTCACGAGCTCGAGTGATCCTGTCTCCAACCGAGAGACTGTCCTCATCTTGACACCACTCGCCAGGTTCTACCAAGAGTATTGGGACAATCTGCTACGATTGACATACCCTCACGAACTCATTACGCTTGCCTTCATAATACCGAAGAATCGAGATGGAAATGCTGCTACGGCAGCTCTGCAAGAGCAGATTACGAAGACTCAGAAGTCTGGGCCAGAAAAAAAACGATTTGCGAGCATCATCATTGAGAGACAGGACTTTGAGCCACCCTTAGTCTCACAGACAGAGGCGGAGCGCCACAAGATGGAGAACCAAAAGGCTCGACGTGCTGCGATGTCAAGAGCTAGGAACTCCCTTCTTTTCACTACTCTCGGCCCTTCTACCTCATGGGTTTTGTGGCTGGATTCTGACATTGTGGAGACACCACCAACTATGATCCAAGACCTGGCAGCACATGACAAACCGATCATTGTACCAAATTGCTTCCAGCGATTCATTGATCCCAAGACGAAGCAACGCGCTGAGCGGCCCTACGATTTCAATAGTTGGCAGGATAGCGAGACAGCTCGGGCACTGGGAGAAGGGATGGGACCGGATGATATTTTGTTGGAAGGCTATGCGCAGATGGCTACATATCGGACATTAATGGCATACATGGCAGAAGACGATGGGGATCCAAAGCAGGAGATCCCACTCGACGGTGTTGGAGGGACGGCGTTATTGGTTAAGGCAGAGGTGCATCGGGATGGGGCTATGTTTCCGCCTTTTCCATTCTACCACTTGATTGAGACGGAAGGGTTTGCGAAGATGGCGAAGAGATTAGGATGGAGTTCAACTGGGTTACCGAATTACAAGGTACATATCTCCCGCACCTCACTCCATGATCTTTACTAACATGTTGTAGGTATACCATTACAATGAGTGAAATGTTCGGCACACTACACTCATATCTTCACATTAGATATTGATGACAAGTCAAGAGTGCTTGGGTGGATATCTCGACCGAAGACAGCATCAAAAAGTTGTACAGGGCGGACCATCTTGTATTTTGTGTAGGCGTTCATGGCATAGCATCAATATGGGCTCCTATGATGGAATGAGCTTGTGTATACCATAGATGTGAGGTTTATTTGAAGTCTTGTCCTATATAGCGGCATAAAAGACATTTGTTTACTTTCTAATCATGCTTCATTAGGATTTAGTAAGGCATCTCAAATGCTCAGACGATGCTCCAACATGAGAAGCTACCGTTCCCCTATCCTCATTCCATGTAATGCGGGAAAAGCGTCGAGAATTTCTCGACCTCTATCCGGTTCCCAGCCATATATATCCCTTCAAGCAAACAATCTGTTCACCCACTTGCTCAAAATATCGAATCCCAAAAGACACAATATAACTGTCGTCCCGGCAATACCCATATCCCCTACCATAAACTCCCTCGGTTCTTCCTTGACTACCTGCTCACATTCTTCTCACCCCCCTCCTCCAAAACCCCATCAAACCTCTCTTCCCCACACCAAAACCCCACCAAGCTCCTCGCCCCAATTGTATCCCCCTGCCTCAATAAACTCGCAACCTCAACCCCCAAAGGACTATCCACGCCCGGCTCCCCAAGTAACCTCCCCACCGCCTCCAAAGCCCCCACAACTCCCAGCACCGGCGTCCAATTCTCCTTCAGCACATCGAGACAAATCTCCCCCGTCTCCCACTTCACATTCGGATGGCAGATCTTCGTTACAAAGGTGATTGTGGGTGGAGAGTTTGGGTAGTTGGGAGGAACGGTGATGTTTAGGAGCCAGCGACCGGAGGAGTAGCCTGTGGAGATGGGGAGGGGCGCGCCGGAGAGGATGGCGCGGAGGCTGAGGAGAGAGGACGGGGATGGAACGAGGGAGACGAGAGTTGGGTGTGAGGAGGCGGGGGAGGAGTTAAAGGCTGAGAGCTCGGTCAGGAGGCGTTTCGTGGGTGTGCGGGAGGATGTGGATGACGTCGAGGAGGTTGGCGAGCGCTTGTTTGGGGCGGACATCGTTTTGAGATCAGGCTGGAGTGATTGCGTTTGCTGTTTAGGAAGTATTGTGGACCTCTAGAGGAAAGGAAGTCGACACAGGCGATCGCTTGCAACCGTGGCGATTATACGGGGAGCTTGTTGTTCCGGTATGGAGAGCTCGAGAGCTCTGGGTGGAAGCTCGAGATTGGTTGGCCGAGGCTGAAATTCGGCAGCTGCCGATAGAGTTTCCGAAGTATCTAGGCCCCTGGCAAGCTTAAGCAACTTCAGAAATGAAGATTTCAACAAATCACTTCAAATTCAAAGGAACAAGCTGTGATTTCATAATTGATATATTCATTATTTGCATCAGCACCTTAGTGCGAGCGTCTCAGTGCACTAAGCCTATTCTTTCTCAATGCTAAATTTCATCCCCTCCCCAGGCTATGAAAGACTACAGGATCGAGAACAACTAGCGCCAAGCCCGTAAATGCCCATGAACCTCATCCAGTATCGAAGTGGAAATGCTCGTCCTCCCCGGCAGGGTCAGAGCATGCAATGCAATATGTAGCAAACACAAAACGCTAAATCTCCATGACGAGCAATCCATCCATCCTATCATTGAAATGCGAGCTCTCGAAATGCACCAAATCCTGTCTAGAAACATAGATCTTCCCAAACCAGGAGAGTTTCAAGGCCATAGCAGGGATGTCTCGCTGAAGCTCTTGTATGTGTAGTTAAAGGCTAATGCCAATGCTTTCGCTGAAGCGCGGCAGCAAGGAAGAAACGCCAAACACGAAGCTAAGTTTGTCGAAGGTGCCCCTAAGTAGAAAGAAAATATACACATAACATCCATTTGTTCATCATACAGTTACATCAACATGATATTGAGCAACGTGCTCTTTCGTTTCGTGTGGTGTGATCGCCAATGATACAGGACAGCTACCAGCAAAGATGCATCTTTTGGGTATTAAGCAACTAGACGAAGCGATTCAAGATGATTCCTTCGGTTTCCAGAATTGCATCATCCGGCTGATTCGCTTGCTCTTGCTACCCTTATCTTTCTTCTCGCCACCGGTGGTACTTGGAGGACGGGACTCAATTGATAGCTTACTCCTCTCCCCATGAGAGCTGCTAATCAAGCGTGAAAAACTTGCCATGCTTGATCGTTTGCGAGTGACAGCTGCTGAAGAAAGAGAAGCAGAACGTTGACCATCACGGAATTGAGGATAAGTTGCACCAGGTTGAAATCCGCTCTCTCTTGTCATCGTAGAGTTGCTGCTCGTCAGGGATGGAACGTCATCGACTGACATTCGCAACTCTGGACCGGGCTCTCCCATCAAAAGTGATTGAAAACCGTTCTCATCTGTAATAGATGAGGGAGCTGTGGAGATCCGTTGAGCATCATACGAAAATGGTGATCGAGGCGATGGGAATGAGGATTGTGTGGTAGAACGAGGACTTGTCGGAGTGGGGAATGACGGTTGTAGAGAGAATGACTGGATTTCAACAGGCGCCAGATCCTTTCCAGGCCGTGGTCGAAACGGAGGGGTTGCAGTCGAGTCTGAGGACTGAGCGCGGGATTCAGGTCTCGAGGGGAGAGTATCGTCGACGATTTGTACTGGACTGGACGCTTCTTCCTGGATTGGCTCGTCGATCAGTGAAGTTGCTGAGTGTTCAGACTTTGTTGAACTCATGTGCCGACGGTCACCTTCGCTCAAACCTGAGCCTTTCCGCTTCACTCCCCGGTGAAAACGTGCTTCATCAAAATCCATGACTTTCTCAGCATCCATGCCCTCAGAGTCCACAACTTTGATGTCGATCCCCAAACCAGTTTCATTCTCATCTTCAGGCTCAACTGCCTTGCTGCTCGATTCCCGGTCTGAAGAAGCCTTTGCATCCTCCCATTCCTCGTCTTCATCTTCTTCAAATACATCGGCCATTGTGGAACTGCTTCCGAGGCGATGGAGACCGAATCTGGGGTTTTCGAATTCCGGTGCACTTTCCGCACGTCTGTGATAATGCATACCCGGTCCTGTAAAGCCACCCAAACCTGCAGCACTATGCATTGCTCTCTTCCTTGTACCGCCTCGTTGCGAACTATCCCAATCAGATCCAAAACTCGACGGAGTGTTGAATGGGCCGAGAGCTGCATCAAGGTCGATAATCGGACTCATTGATTCTTCTTCTTGAGGGGGTAACTTTCGTGGCTTCCAATTAGCAAAGTCGGTTTGTATCTCAGTCTTAGGTGGGGCTGGTCTCCCGGTTTGATTGAAATCGAAATCCACGTTCTCATCCATCGGCGCGTATGCTCTCAGAGGGGGTGTGGGTGATCGTCTGCTCATCTTCTTTTGGCTCCGTTGTCGAGATTTGCGAGACAGAATTGACCCCGCCCATGACCGAACCTTCTTTTGTTTCTTGCCCGGCTTTCTGGATATCGAAGATCGTCTGGAGCTAGAAGGCTCGGTGGATTGAATTGGAATATCAGGTGAGATGAGATCAGGGGATGACGGAGCAGTCTCAGCCTTCTTTTCTTTCACCGAGCTTGAAGCGGATGCTGGTCTCGATTTCGGTGATGATTCGCCAGATTTCGTTTCGCCAAAGAAAGTCCACTTTCTTGCTGATCTGGGAGTGGATGGAGCAATGATAGAAGCTGTCGCACTTTCCATTAGCAGTGGCAACGATCCACGGCGTTTTAAGGACTCTGATGCTCTTGAAGGCTGGTTATCAGCGGTCCTGGGTCTTGCGTCTTGTCTAGGTCTTGTCTCTTTTGATGGAGGTGAACCGGCTGAAATGATGCTGGAAATCGATCCAGAAACACTATGACCCGGGCCCCGGACAGTACTTGCAGAATCGCTGCTGACAAGTGATAGAGGCCGTGGGATAATTTGCACAACCTCATTGAACCCTACTCGTGAATTCTTGAACGATTTGAAAGGCTCGTTGGTTATGACTTCCGGCTCCGGATTTATTGCTTCCACGGTTGTATGCTGAAGGCTCGGAAAGGGCCGCGATTGGTATTCAAGAGTGCCTGATGGACTTGTAGGGGCTGAGCCGCCCATTTGTATGCCCTGGCTTGGCTTCAAAATCATGCTTAAATCGTGTGTGGACAAGGCTTGCGATCTTCTATGGGCATGACCTCGACGACCTGGTGGAGGGGGCAGGTGGGCTTGAGACTTTGTCGGGGAGGCAGAAAGTAATTGGCCAGCGCCGGTTTCGCCGTCTCCGCCGATAAATTCACTTGTCCCCCTCTTGTGTCGATTCGGGATGTCCTTCGACTGTGGAGACAAGGGCGGGGATTGCGTGCCAAACGAGAAATCAGGGAGTTTCCTGCTTTCGCCATGAGAACTGCTCGATCTCTCGTTGAGACCAGCTCTAAATTCGACGGCGGATAGGGGTCTACGTCCGGTGGACCGGGAGAAGGAGGATGGAGCAGAAGAAGTCGAAGGAGACGATGGCGCTCTAGACGGAAAGACGAAGCTGGGAAGAGGTGCGGGGCCTTGAAGAGACGCCTGACCAGTAATTACGGGCGATCTTTGGGACATGCTTTCACCGCCTCCAGTCCGAAATGTACCATTGGCAAGGTTTATCTGCTGTGCCGTGAACGACATTGCTGAGGTCGAAGCCATGTTGTCGATGCCGCAAGCCGACCAAATATCACACTAACCAACTATTCTAATGGCATGAAGGTTCCCGACCGAGTGAGGGTTGATGTTTAGAAGGACTGATGGAGACGGGATCTTCGAGGCTGGTCGCCGGTTTCGACGGGCTCCTCGAATCGTGAATCGTCCTCGTTAACACAAATAACAGAGCTGAACTCGATGAAAAATCAGCACAATTACTTCCAAAGCTCATAGCATCAACAAATGTCGAGTAATAACCAGACGTGCCCCGCGCAGTACCTGACGTACCTGTTTGAGTTCTTGGAGATGTCTCAGGGTGGGCTCTGAGCGATTGATTAAGATTGGATCGCTGGGAAAGGTGACGGTGTTGAAGTTGAAAGGAGCGTGGGATTTTGATCTGAAGGAATGGACGGCTCTATGCCAGAGAGATCTTCTCGATCTTCTCTGCCAAAGGACCAAGAGGAGGTTGTGGGTTCGGAGGCGTTGTGTTTGGTTGTTGGTCGAGAAAGGAAACGAGTTGACGACCTTTACGAGGACGGCCGGGCTCGCTTGTGCGTTAATCTTTTCCAGGGCAATAAGCACAACCACGAGAACTTCGGTCAAATAACAGAAGAACATGTCCTGCTTCTGATTAATGCTGATGTGCCCTTCTTTGACATCACGTTTATAATTTCGTTCATCATTATTTCTAAAGCATACTCTCACGCACTCATCGCTCAGTCAAGAATCACTCGTACATCCAGGAGAACCAGGCGCATACAGTGCACAATTTGATCTGTTGCAGCAGCACTCCTGCATATGTGACCTTTCCAAAAGAGGGAAGCACCCAAGACAACTCGCGGAGTTCAATGCCCTGTTGTCGACCGCAGCCAACCAAAATGTGCCTGGCCTGCCACCATCTGATTTATCCCTCGCTGCCCTGCGACAACGCATCCAGGGGCCTTGTGTACTGTAATACGAAGTACTTCCGTACATTTTCAGACGGAATTTCGGAAAGACTTCTTCTTCAAGATCTACCTGACCGACAGGGTTTCGACGCCTGCGGGGCTCGACGGCCAATGCTCATTCCGTGTCTTTCCCTGCAAACCATAAATAACGAGGGACCTCATCTCGCTGCTTATTACGACAGTACGAAGTATTGTCAATTTTCTAGCCACGAGATTCTTGGGACTAGCTGACTCCCATTCTGATCGTAATTGGCGCATGATTCGGTACCACCGAGAGCTATTGCGCGTTCCAGGAAATGGGGAAGATCTGAAGATCAAGATTCCTTTGAACCTATCAAAGATATTTGAAGTCCTGTAGACTATTCTAGGCAAAACTACCGACGATCACCTCAGCCATCATTGACACACTGCTAACAGCGAGCCAGCCCGCGCTTCCAACTTTCTGAATCTTTCAAATCCCTCTTCAGTATGATAAATAGACTTCTTGCCCTTCCTTTTGCAGCTCAAGGCCTCTAACGGGTCCAAACCTTTCATCACGACCCGCCCGTGCAGATAAGACAAGTACTGCTCACTGTCTGTTGGAATTACGAGTACTTATCTTAGGCTTCATTCAGCTGGACCTGCATTTCTAGCTTAACGAACCGCCTCAGCGCCTTACTTTTTACGGGCAAGCCTCCGTCAGATCAGCGCAGAAGGGGCTTGACACCCAATTTAATTGGTCCGCGTGGGAAGATCGTTCAAGCCATTTAAGCCATTCAGCCTCGACCGACCAAGTCAAGAGAAAAGAGGGAACAAGAACAAGACCGTTTTACTGCTCACAAACATGCGGACAACAAAATATCACAAGCTCGTTGGAGATAAAAGCATGATTGTTTCAAGGGGTTCCTGGCTTCAAATCTCTTCGTCTTTGCTTTTCCATCTGAAGATATTTTTAAACCTATGAGTGGCTGAAATCTGAGAAATATATAAATTGGTCAATCTCGCCTAGGAACTATTCCGTACTGAATAGATGACACCTTCATGTCAGTCAGTTTTCAGTACCATCAATAGTAAAGCCACATATCAAATACAAGGTGAGCATTCGGACTATTCTCACATCATCTTGCACGAATTGGTAAGCTTGCCGAAGTCATCTCTTTCCCCTTTTCACCCAAAAAGAGGGGTATGATCACGTGAAGTTATGCTTACCTAATATACCCGCACGTTAAACTTCGTGAGCAACTCGATTCCACACAGGCAATCAACGGCTATGATAGATTCCAAAGATACATCTGGCGATTGAGCAGCTATGATGCAAAGATCGCTGTGCCTTTCGGCAGGGAATGGATCTAAAGCGGCCCGTTTTAGAGGAACAGGATGGCATATGAAATCTAAGATTGGAATTTCGTCGAGTGGTCTTTACGCAGAAGTTGGAGGGCCTCTCTCCATGAAGAATGCTAGACTTTCGTCGACATTTTCTCCCCAGCGGCGGCTGGCAACTTGCTGCAGCTTGACTGAATTGGTTCAACATCTCGGTCTTGAGTCATCTACTCTTAAGAGTGTAAATTTCGCAAATTATCGTGCGAAAAAGGAGAGATCAGAAAGCGGGCTGGACACAATCCTTCATTGTATACCTAATTGTATATAGTCATCACGACTCGTGATGGAGATCGGGTAGCTTCAACACTATCCGATGTGCATAAACTGGCATTGCTGCAGAAGTTTCATTCCCTATACGCGTGCTTAGGTATTCAACTAGGACACTAGCTAGACAAAATTTTAATTTTTTTGCAAGATGGTGGTGACAAAATGTGGATATTTTGAATTATTGAAAGAATTACTCCCAATGACCCTTCCGGCTGAAAAGGGTACTTGTAACAATGTCGAAAATCTCAGAATCGAAAGTTTACAATGATAGCCTCATTCAACTGGAGAAAGTACATGTAACAACGCCAGATATTTTGGAACCCGTGAAGAGGAGATGTCAATATGAGACAAGTCCTCGATCCTCATAGTAGAGACAAAGGTAAAAATGTCATGTGCTTCGGAAAGGAGGCAAGTGGATAGCTAGAACTTTGGTTTAGAGACTTATGAAATGGTTTTTCCGTCGCGAAACTGTCGAATTCTCGAGCAGGGGTCCAGATTGGAATGTATTAAAGTAATTTATTATGATTTCTTAAAAGTCTAAATAGGGGGTACTTTTAATGCTAACTTGGAAGCTACCGGTAGTCCTAATCCACGACAAGCGGGAAAACACGTGATTTCATACGGAAACTTTAATTGGATTTTATTTATCTATAACCATATGAAATAGAAGCAAATTAAGATTTTTCTTTGCGTCAATCAAACACCCGAACACTGCATATAAACTGCTAAGGCTCTAAGAGATGCTCAGAACGCTTTTCAGAGGAGCACAATGGCACATTTGCGAGATGGGGATTCGGAGGAGTCGTCACACTGACTCCGGGTTTCTTCCCAGGCAGACAACGATCGTAGTGGACCATCCAAATAATGTCTCCATGGGACGTGTCATCGGTGCGTTATCGAAGTTTCAAATGAGATCCACAGAATATAGCGAGTCTAGTCACCAGACATTATTCATACTCGCTACACCAACCTTCACGTCCTGGCTGGAAGAAAGTACCGAGTTTATTGCAAAGGTTCTTCAACGGGTCGTCGGAATTACACCAAGTCCTACCGAGATAAATGTTATTTGCGCCGCCGTTGATGGTTTACCGCCGCGGCCACAGTTGATGCAATATCAATCAGGAGAAGGCTTTTCTATTTTGCTCATGTCTTCGACCGAGAAAATGCGACGTATTTGGGAAGACACGCAGGCAGATACTACGCTGACGAACATGCAATCAACTCTGACTTTTGTTTCGGACTTGCCCACCACAACGGTGGTAAGAATACCACTTGCAAACACGCTCTTTAGAAATGGTCGGCACTCCACGCTTCTGCTGTCAAGGTGGAGATCCTCTGGTGATTCTTTTGTTATCTCCAGACAGCAAGTTGAGAAGAACAATGTCAATATCAGTGTTTTCGGCAGGCTTCCAAAAGGTACCCCTCGCACTTACATATCTACGGTTCCATTGACGCCAGTGCGGCAGATCAAAAGTGGTCTTGGCAACATAGTTCGGAGGATTGACTTCGGTGATGGGGACGTCGGGCCTGCCTCTCGAGAATTAGAAACGAGTGTCACAGAGTACTTAGCTCAACAAGGCCACAACTATTCAACAATTGATGTTTGGGCTCTTATAATGCCTCGAGATGCATTTTTAGGCGCCGAGAACAAGTCAAAAGAGGTCCTTACGATTACAATGGACGATGTGAGGGCAAAATGGTCTTCTTCATGGACCCCTGATCGTCGGTATGTAGGCGACTGGATTGATAAAGGGGCGACACTTTGCCGCGTCCGTAAGTGGTTCATATGTTTCTCGAGCATATAAGAAATTAGGCTAATGTCTCAAAGTCAGTGGTGGTGGAGGCTGGGGTCAAAAGCAGGGTCTGCTTTCACTCGACCCGCAGACGACGTATAGCACGATTCTTGAGTCCCGGTTTGATTTTTCGGAGGGCTCTATGGATGAACAACAGGCCTCTGTACTGGGAAACATTGCGCAGGAGGGTGCCTTCATACAATTCTTGGTTGCTGGTAAGGAAGAATCCCAATCGGGGTCCTTCGATTCTACGAGAACGACTACGGTATTGGGTGCGGTGCCCAGCACAGTCGACGAAGTCCACAGCATACAAGAAGAGAAACTCAATGTAGAAAGTCCAAAAGTCAACATCCGAGTTCATCTTGGCCTTTTTGGATGCGTTTCCGAATCTGGCATGTTTCTTCAGCGCCAGTATGTTAGGTCGGAGAATAGGCAAAATGCTACTGAAGAAGTGGCGCCTCTGGTCCAGACAAAAATTGATCTTCCGTACTCCTATATCTACTGAGACCACGTAAGGTAAATCAAAAATTCTCGGGGGTCAGAAGGATTTGAAGAAAGCAGAGCGACTAGCTGACAGAGATGGTTCTCTTGATGGCGTTGGATGAATGGAGACAAATCGAGATACTGAAAAGACGTATGGATGCTTGGACCTACATCAGCTCGGGTCATAACACCTTGTATAGTGCAAAGCGAAGCTATCTATCGCCCTATATAAAGTACAATACCTGGAAGAAGACAGCAACAGATTTGGGGTGTGAAAAGAATGTCTATCCTTTGCGACGAGGCATTGGCAGGAAGATTGAATAGAGGCCGAAGAAATACTTAAAAATGATTGAATCTTTGGACCGTTGCCCTCAAACCATATTATTAACTTTTTTCGACTGGTTTTCTGATGCATAAATCTCCATCGTAGAAAATGTTGGTTGTCTTCATCACTGCGAGTGAAGAAAGGGTCACATGACTGGCCGTTTACGAGTATTTGGCGAGGCCCAATTCGGCGTCAGACAACATTCGAAGCCTCGACTGTTTCCAATTTAGAGCTTACAAGCCACGCTTCCTGATACCAACCAAGATCAATTCAAGTTTGCTCTCAGGTCCACATCTTGTATCCCCTGCGAAATGGATCGCGCACTTGACGAAATTGTCGCAGAGCGTCATGTAAGCTCCCACCTATTGTCATGTTCAGCCTTGCCTAGAAGGCTCGTCCCAAAGATGGCCTTTCTAACACTGCCTGCAGAGAGGTGGACGGTCTCGCGGACGCCGTGGTGGCCGTAGAAACGATCGCAATGATTTCCCTCGTGACGGCGTAAGAAAGGTAAGCCTCGGATGCTGCAGACGGATACCCACATAGCTAACATTCATCCGCAGGTGCATACACCTCCTCCTCCTCAATCCTCATGCACTTGAATGCTCCTCGAATCCTCTCAGACCTCGTCGCAGTACAGCAAACCACGTTCTATGCTCATGGAGGTGGTCCAGAGAAGTACATACATTGAACACATCAGCTAACCCAGGCCTCTCCTCGTTTTCGTACAGTCGAATCGAGATGACAGTAGAAACATAGACTCGTACATCCTACCCTCCTTGCAAATCGAATGATTACTAATTTCTATGCAGGGAATGGGTACACGATAAGTTCGACGATAATAGTACGAACAACTTCCCTTC
>Ga0302325_10014496_pt1 | contig 16776 bp, 16 predicted proteins | sample Palsa_T0_2_FD_201948 | JGI IMG/M metagenome (GOLD analysis project Ga0302325, IMG submission 201948) | Peat permafrost microbial communities from Stordalen Mire near Abisko, Sweden - Palsa_T0_2 | ecosystem: Environmental > Terrestrial > Soil > Palsa > Peat permafrost | place: Sweden: Abisko... | reverse complement strand
TTGACAAAAGCGCATTAATACTAAATGTCTTTTTTTGATTAATCACTCGTTACCTAATCTCTGTAGATAATCTATATCAACGATATTCCTCTCACTTGTCCCCCTTTATCACTGCCGCTTTCAATTATGAAGCGGCGAGTCTCTTTACCAATCTAGCCGTCAAGTCTAGTCGGAGCCTTGCTTCTGCCATTGTTGGACTTTTGTTCGTAATTTTCTTCAATAACACTCAAGGTTGTCGACAGCGCGCTACATTGGTACTATAGAGTCGAGCCCCCAGCTGACTGATGGGGGTGACGGGTAGACGTCTTGTTAAATCACACATTTGGAAAGTCGTAAAACCCGTTTTTACTCCTTTGTGATTACTATCGATCGTGTTTCGACCGACTCTCGTGGCGCTGCATTTTTGGGTGCAAGAGGATTCACAAATGAGACGTGTGGACAGACTGGTATGAGCCCGTTAGTTCTGTGCTAAGTCCTTCTCGAGGAGTGATGAATTTGAGACTTACATCTCGCATGTGGACCGTCTTTTGTATCGTACATGGTAAATATAAATGGTTCAGAAGGAGTTTGTTTGTTGAGCCAGAACCTGAGTCCAGGGTCAACATGAATAAACGTAGTCGTCGTCCTTTTAGTACATACCACTTATGGTTTGGATTGTGAGTGAGGTAGTATACTTCTCCAAACCTTCCTGGCGCAACTCGATCTGCTGGCACCAAGTCTTCTGGGTCTACCGAACGACTATCGCAGAGAGCCAGGGGTCGATCTTCAAGGACTGACACCAACGGCCTCCAAGTACTGCCGGAGTTCAGTCAGCCCATTCAGTCTCCGCGGGTTCGTCTTACTTGATAATTCTGAAGCGGTATCCTGGTTTGAGGAAGAGTGACTTTTCTTCGTCTGTCAAGTAACGATTGATGACGGCCGGACCAGAATCATAAGTAATATCTGAGCCTTGCGTCAGAAGATGATCGCACGATCATTGAAAAGAGGATGACGTACCATTATGAACACCACGAGCAGGTCCTTCTGTGTGTAAAGGATCGGCTAAATCCATCTGGTTTCGTTGGAAGGGCACATTTCGCCGGAGAATGGAGTCGTAGGATTTCACAAAGACGGCGCCCAGGGTATCCATTAAGAGCTGATCTGCCTCTGCGCGATATTGTGCGACATCATCGGGCTTTTGGAAGCTGGAGAAGCGGCTACGGTGAGAAACAACTTCGAATCCGCAGTCGTTGATTTTGAAGGCGTGCTTTAGGTCTCGGATATCTCGAATATGGACGTCGGAATGGTCTTCGAATTCCAAGTTGTCGACTCGCTGCACGTCCGGGTCGAAGCCATCATGGGGAGGGAGAAAGCACCAGTAGGGTTTTTCGGATTCGTAGAGTGCGAGCTTTTGAAGGTACTCGAGGGTTCCCGTTACATCAGGCATGAGGTCTTCTTGCCAATCAGTGTTGGTCGGAGGAGGAGCAGTCGTATTGAGTGACGGGTTGAAATTGAGGGGGGAAGGCTGGGTAGAGTAGGGTAAGATTGAGGGTACTCTTTCTTGTCAGTCAAGGTTGGGTGGGTAGGTGGGTGGGTGGGTAGGTGGATGGGTAGGTAGGTAGTCGGAAGGAGCAAGTAGTAGTATTGGAGTTATGAAGGGAGGCAGAGAGGGTATGGCGAGGTAACAGAGAAAGTCTGGTCGCAAATATTGAGGTACAGCAGACGGGGGTGGTCGGCGTCGGTGCTGTGATGCAGAGAGACACCGATTGGCTCGTCTACCTACCCGAGGGCCTCAGATCGGGAAGCGGAATTGTGTTCTCTTATCAGTACTCGGACCATTGCAGGCCCTAGAATCGAGGCTACAGGAGTAACGAGGTAAGGTTAACTCGTGAGGCTTTTATCTCCTCTCCCGAATAGTTCCCGCACCCGCCAGGCCTGACGCAAGGCAGACAGACTCCATCCCAATAATACGTCCGCACTCCGGAAGAAAGAGGATGTAGAATTCGTGAGGTGTGCCTCGAGAAGATAGATAAGTAACTGTACAGTTGGAGCCTCAGGCTAGACCCCCGCGCCCGCTGCTGGCGCTGGCAAACCAGCGTCCAAACCAGCGTCCAGCTTTCTGCCCATCTTCTCTACCATCTGAAAGGAGCCTCTTCAAATATATCCGCACCCCCCCCCCCAACACACCCATCTTAAGGCCTTTAGCGTGGTATATATAGCCAGGAAAGGACGCACACACTCGCACTCGCACTCGGACACGATTTCGTCATTATCAATGGGGTCGTTCCCCGTATTTCCATTCTGACACGACCCACCGGCTGATTGCACATGTCGAAGGGAACCTAACAACGCGCTGCTGGTTATCTCTGCCATGTCCACACCCCAGCCCTCCGGCAGATTCCTCACTTGTCCGCAACCGGCGGTCCATAATTATCGTCGCGAGAAGGAAAGTACTTTAGGACAATCAAGAACCGTTGGCAGAGCGTTTAGGCACCGAATTGCCTGCCGCGGATAGATTCGCTCGTCATTCTCCTACCTACCTCCCTCCCTCTGGTAAGTGTGGTGTGTGGTGAGATCCTGAGCGAATTGTTGCATAGCCCAGAACTGACTGACGGAACGTGCGACTGCTAACAACTCAACCCCTAGTACTCCCTCCTCCTCCCACCCCTCCCTAGATGCGATCCTAAGCAGTCGGTCCCCAACATCTACGCACCGCCTCTCAACATCGGAGAAAGATGGAAGCCTCCATTCCAGACAATAAGAAGGTGAATATCCGCCCGCCAATCTTCAGTCCCTGGCAGACAACTAACTGAACCAGGGCGAGAGCGAGTGCCAGAGCCAGAGCGCGTGCTCCCGATCCGCCTCCCCAGAATCCGACGCCGAATCAACAAAGTCCGATGTCGAGCTCCCACCCGCGGTCCATCAGTTCTTTCAGTCGGTGAGTGCTTCAGGCTTTCCAACTACAAAGGGCCCGAAGAAGGCACAGCCATGGAAATCGCGCTGGAGTGGTCCTCGGGAACCGGAAGATGGAAAGTTGATTGTCGCGTGCCCAAGAATATGCACCTACGGTATGTCAATACCGCAGAAAGAGCGTCAACATATCCCTTTAAGTATACCTATATCTGACAATTGCATTTCTGTGCTAGGCAGCGGCAATTTGGGAGGATACTGAGACTACGTTTGGTCGCGTGCGCTCATTTTGCGACTGGAAATAGATTTCATCTGATGGATTTTTCCATTGGAGTTGGAGGATTATTGTGATGCAATTGCAGGAGTAGAGATTAATCGATCGATCGATCAATTCTTCCTTCCATTTAGATTTACGTTAGACTTTCTTTACAAAAAAATAAAAACATCCATCCAGCGTCTAGGTGCGATGCTATAAAGAGCCTCTCTCCCTCTATCCTGCTCAATGCTTTAATCCACCACCAGATGCTCTTCGTCCCATGCAGAACGCGTGCACAATCCTGAGTGGATAACTGCATGCTTTCTGGGGGTGGGAAGAATCTCTCTCTCAGACCGAGGGACAGATGATTCGCTGCTGCCTGCCTCGACACTCTTGTATGGATTCTGACCTGCAGCCGGATTGAGTGGGGAGGGCGTAAGGTATGGGGGAGATAGCTGTAGGTCGCCCAAGTGGGTTGCGCGGGGATGCATAGTGAGCCTGATTACAGCCCCCCATCCCTCCCCCCAAATTCCCCTCCTGCCTTACAAAGCTCGAATACAGCCCGCCAGCCTTTTCCTTCCTTCTTCGCCTCAAAATCCATTCCTCTTACTTTCTCCAAAGTGCAGATCTCCCAAGCCAGACCTTGTTAGCGCTCCTCAAAGCGCTTGTTGTCTAGCTCGATATCCCAAGTTATTGCTCTTCTCCTGCGAGTATTTTTTTCAATAGCTGCTGTTTGTATAACAAGTTCTGCGTAGATCAGGCTTCGTTATCTCATTAAGATGGAGCGCCGGACGTACACTGAGGACGAACATGATGTGGATTTCAAGTACGTACTTTCTCTCTCTCGACTATTGTGGGAATAGCCTATTTACTTTGGGTAGTGACACGAGCCAGTTTGCTGCCAAAAGATGGAGAGATGCTACCATTGCGATTAAATCAACAGTGTCAGGAGCTGGTAAGTGCAGTCCACAGTCTTGGTTCTAGAGTGTGTATTCTGAGAATGGGTGAACAGACTACGAAAAAGCGTCTTTACCAAGAGACTGGCAGACCCTTCACACCTATATTCGAGACCAGAGCTTGGATCAAAAATCTTCACCAAGCACCAGACGGCTCTTGAATCACCTTCTTCCGTTTCCCAGAACTATGAATACTCTTCTTGGAATATTTACTCGATCGATTATCCCACATGAAGCCGATTTCAGACTACTCTGGGGATTGCTGGAGCTCAATATCAAGGTGCTTCCTATCCTCTCCCATGAGTCAGTCCTTGGTTAATGGTAGATAGTTGTCGTCTGTATCAAATCAAAAGCTTAACAGAACTGTATCGTGGATGAAGAGATTGCGCAGTGTTTTGGAGTTGTTCAATCGATGTTTAGATGTCTGCGAGGACATGAACGAAGCTCGATATGCTATGGCGGATGTTCTAGGTATACTCCTGTGTCCCATTTCTCTCTGAATTATCATTCTGACTCCCAAACTTTAGAATATCTGCTTCAGCTATTTGCCGAATCTAGTAGACATCTTCGGCAATGCCCAACAGGTATGAATCGTTCCTTTATAAACATCCCCGAAAGTCGAAAATTGACCTGTGTTGCCGACTAACCACAACATTGCAGATGCGGAAGCGGCAAGAGCTGCAAAAGATCTTGATATACGAGTCAACGAAAACCTATCGGACATGGATGACACGGTAAAGCATCTTAATGATATTACCTCATACTCGAAAGCAAATGTTCAACGACAGGCCCAGAACCTGGCGAACCGCCATGCTCCTAATGTCATCCCAGAAGAATATGCCACATTCCCCATCAGAATGATACCAAGAGAAAGGAATGAAGACTTCTATGGCCGCAAGGAAGAATTGGACCGCGTAAATAACTACCTGGACTACTCTTCAAACAATCCCCCTCTGCGAACCTATACGATCTATGGACGACGTGGAGTCGGAAAGACCAACATTGCACTAGAGTATGCATACAAAAACCCTGCGAACTTTGATGCTATCTTTTGGGTCCAATGCGAAACCTCACTGTCGCTTCGCCAAAGTTTCACTGATATGGCTGTTAACTTGAACCTGCCGGGTGCTGATAGAAATGGTTAGCCTCAATAAAATCCACAAAAGTCCTGGTTATGCTCACAAGACATTAGGACATGATGAGGAGAATCAATTGGCCGTGTTAAAGTGGTTGAAGGTCACTAGTATGCTTGATTGGGCCTCCTTCTGGGGGAGATAATACTAACTTCACTTGCAGAGAAAAAGTGGCTTCTTATTTTCGATAATGCTGGTAAATCTGCACCACGAGAATATCGGCCCCTACCTATTTCCTGACGAAGGCTGACATCCTTCGACAGAACGAGAGTCTATCCTCAGGGGTTACTGGCCGCTTGGTGCGAATGGTGCCATTCTGTAAGTTGAACCTGCCACCAGGTAGAGAATACATGTTCTTATGTTGTCATCTAGTATTACCTCCCGAAAGTATTACAACTTCATGAATGATGCTTCACGGAAGGGCGACACAGTCAAACCATTCAATGAAAGACAAAGCTGGGATCTGCTTATGCAGTTGCTAGGTCCTGAGTGGCAAGATCTAGACAGAAGAGGGTTGATCCAAGGCACCGAAGAGTCAGCCGCTAAGGAGCTCTTGAAGAATCTAGGAGGGGTAAGTATGAAGATACCGAGGAGGAAAAAATTAAGCTAATTTCAATACCAGCTCGCACTCGCAATTCAACAAGCAGCTCAGCTCATCAAAAAGCCAAACATTGCCGGCACAACAATTGCCGGCTGTTTGGAGACATTCAAGGAAATCAAGCGATCCCTTCCACCTAGACAGACTGCAGATCGCTCCGATATTATCCATTCGCTGGATTCGTTGTGGGACATGACGTTCAAGCATTTGAGCCGGAATGCTCGAGATATGCTGAGTGTGCTCTCACTGTTTTCACCTGGTATATTATTTATTCTCCCAAGCTAAGACAATGCGTGTGACTGACTTTGCAAGACCGTATTCTTATCGATCTCTTCCTGCCAAAGAATCAACGAGCTCTTGATGGAAAGCTGAACTTTTGCAAGCAGCACCCTAATCTTGTAGATGAGAAAGCCCACGCACTATCCAGTGTCATTACTACCCCACCACTTCTTCGTGCCGCAATCGACGAGTTGGTAGATTTCAAGTTGATCACCGAAGAAGGCAGAGAACTACGCGCGCATCGTGTTGTACAAGAGGCCATGAATTATCTCTCGTACCGAGATCTGCAGGGGTACTTTGACAGTGCAAGTTCTCTTGTTTACGAAGCATTTCCAAAGCAAGTAGCAGGTGATTATTTGTCCACCCAATGGAGCGCATGTCAGACATATATCTCTCATGGAGCACATTTGAGTTTACAATTCTCTACCTATCGACGTGCTTCCTCGAAGTTGAAAGGGTAACCATCAAATCCCCCTTCAACAATAACAATACTAATACCGAAATTTTAGATCAAAGTGGTTTATCAATCTTTTGGCAAACTGTGCATGGTATTTATACGAGACCAGCAATTACGATATCTGTTTACGTATGGTCGAGACAGGCCAGCTGGCCTGTGGCGATGATACGGAAACCATGCAGTATGCAGTATTTTGTAACATTGCGGGATTGACGTACTATGAGTTGAACAAGCTTGGAGATTGCAGGAGAAACCTTGAAGTATTCTACCACCTGCAAGAGAAGCATTTGAAAAAAGACGATTTGGAGGTGAGCCATTTTCTATGCAGGATCCAGACCACCCACAATGCTAACAGTTCTTTAGCGATCTATTTCGCTCCATAACATGGGACTTTTAGAGGCATCGTCCGACAATCTGATCGACTCCATGGATTATTTCACAAAAGCAATCGATATTCGACTTAAAGCCGGTGATGCAGCTTCGAATCTTCTTGCAAACTCATATCTCTGCAAGTCTCGGGTCCACTTCTACAGGAAGGAATACGATGAAGCTTTCGGCTTACTTGCAAAATCCGAGGCACTGTACTTCCGAACTGCTGGAGACAATGCGCATTTCATGGCTCAGTAAGAAAATTCCCCACTCTACACAATATTAAATCCAAACTGACTGATGGTAAAGTGTTCACTACGCTTACGGCAATATTGAGTTCGATCAAAAGCGTTGGGCAACTGCGAAACGGTCGTACGAGCAATGCCTCAAAGTTTCGCTGCTCAATTCTCCCATCCATCCACTAACAGCATCAGCGTACTATTCACTTGGCTGTGTTGAGTTCGAGCAGGGTTATACAGATAATGCGAAAGGCCAGCTGGAGAAGGCGATGGCCATTGCCACACTCCGAAGTCCCCACAGGGATGACGGGTATATCGCGCGAATTCTATGGAAATTGTCCAAGGTACTGGAAAGCGATGTTGTTGGTGCCTACCACCAGCAAGCAAACGACATGCGCATCAGAGCTGAAGTGGCCAGGCGGGTTCTCACCGGAAATGGAGAGGGAGGCGTCGTCATTGCGCTTGACGAGAATGGAGATCCAGATAAACAGGAGGATGAGGACTCTTATGATGCCTTAATTCCCGGCTACTTTAGATGATTTGACATTTATTTGGGTCATATTTGAAAGGAAACCTCGCCCCCCCCTCTTTTTTTTCAAATTATTTCCCCCGTTATTTGGAGGTCATATATCGTTAAGTAGGCACTCTCAACTATACAAAATAAAATATCACATTGAAATGTATCCCGAATGAAATTGACGCCGAACACCTCGCTAGAGCCGCTCCTGACTCCGCGCTAAACTGCTGTTGACTGCTGCTGCAATGAAAACCATCCAATCATTGACCTGACAGAGGTACTGAAAAAATCAGTTGAACCAGTTGGAGGACCGTCTGAGAGAAAGTCAGTAACTAGTCATGGACATCTTACAGATATGATGCGTACCTGGATGATTGAAAATAGAAGGCCAAGGCAGCCAAGAATGACAAACGCCCATAACATCCACCAGTTCCATTTGTTCGCCTGGTCGTGCCACAGCTGTCTCAGGTTGTTGGGTCGATGATCATTCACATATTCTTGGATCTTCAGAAGACGCTTCCCAAGGTACGGGAAGTCGTCGGAAGGGCTATAGCGCTCAGCGGTGTCCTCTGCTTGGATCTCGTCATATATCGGATATGCCTTCTCGCTCTCCCAATTCTCGCCACAGACTATAGCAAGAATGGGATCGGAAAGCTCTCCTAGTGCTGGCGCCCAGAGGTGTGCACGGCGCTTGAAGTCCTCTGCTGATCCTGGGACCTGACCAAAGATGAGCCGGTAGGAGAGAAGGACTTCCTTATAGTATTCCCTCGCCCTATCGCCTTCCGACATTGGCGGATTGTTGTAGCTCATGGAGTCAGCAAAGATCCTGAGTGGTCAGTAGATAGTTCGTAGTGCATAGCGGGGTACTCACTGCGCGAATGTTGACCTCTCTTGGCAGCAACACATCATCAAGCAGATGGAAGGGAACCGGAAGAGCTTGAGCACCTTCCCCGATCGATTGAATTCCAGATGAAGACTTAAGCAGTCGACCCACTCGATATTAATGTCTACGACTCTGCATAGGTTCCGGTAATTCAATCTCGAGACCTCGATCGAAACGTCCGGCATAAGCGGAGCGAAGCCTGGACCTGGGGAATATTGGCCGCCGAAGATGGACCGTTGGCAAGGTGGGATAATAGTGCCAAATCGCCGCAGAAGCAAGGCCACGTTCTCATCTTTGTAATCCAGTGTTTCTTTATAGCTTTTAAAGGTCTTAGACCGGGTGATAAGCCGTCTCCGCTCAGGAGTACCGCTGGTCCGGGAACTCTGCGTCTGGCGCGTGCTGATTTGAAACTTGTCGGGGGCGGGATTAAGTTCCGGAGAGTAAAGCATGCCTAGAAATTGGTCAGATCAATTCATCCCTCATTGCGATAATGAGACCCACTCACTGATCAATCCAAGGGCGGTAAAGACCATCTGATTTGCAGGATACCGCTCATAGTCGGAATCCTCGGGTTCAGCTGTTTCAATTAGTAACCCACTATTGTAGAGTTCATCAACAATCTGTACCGGGGCCCGGTCATCACGGCGAAATTCTTCCACCATTGCAGCAAGGACTCGGAAGGTGATAGACAGCTCATCAGCACTGGGTTTCAGACCTGTGGTGTCGACACCCTTCAACACCCGACGGAACAATGGGATCCACGCTTCTTTGATCTGGGACTCCAAGAAGCTGACTTGCCATTGACATGCAGCCTCCACAATTTCAGACCGAGTCCCACTCCCCATGACAGCCGCGATGTACTCATCTCGCGCCGCCGAGACGACTCTCTCACCAGATAGCGAGGGTTTTGCCGCGGGTGGCGGCTGACTCGGGATCCCTATAAAACATCCTCTATCAGCGGTTGAATAGCTCCCAGATAGCTGGGAGGACTTACATCGCGCAATCCACTGGACAGACCAGTGTGATCTGATACTAGCAGCACTTGTGCTCAGTCCGGTTTGTACTCTCTAAGCGAAAGTTTCAGCATTATTGTTGAATTAACATCTGAGCGGCTCTGTCTATACCTCAGAGAGAAGGCTACTGCCGAAGGTGAACCGCCTGGGGATAGGAGCAAGAATCTGAGCCTCGAAATCGTTTGTATTTCCAATATCTTGCAACTCTATAGCTGGTTGAGTTACGTCCATATCACAGCAAGAACCCATTCAACGTACAGAGAAATTGGTAGATTGGTCCAAAGTGAGGGTGGCCCGCCTTTTGTGGTCTCATGCCTGTGCCTCCCCCCACCATGCACATCCGCAGATAAGGGCGTGAAGGAGTTATGAGGCGTATGTAACGAAGATGAATGAAGGCCTATAAAATATTCGGCAAACAGTTGCCTCGTGAGTCCTGGTCAAAAGACCAGACTCACCACCAATGCGAGCCTTAACCGGCATGTCGATTGTTACGGGGGGGTGGAAGATATTTTGCCTTGTGGGAGCCGGGGAGGCTCACCCCCGGTCTACCACGGGTGCTCTGAAGCTTCCGACGAAGAGATAATTGCTTCCAGAAGCTCCGGATAGAAGCAAAATCTATCCCCGTAGATGCAAGGGCTTATCGAAGCTCAGCAGTGGAAAGTTGGCTAGGAGGTGTGTCAACCCCCACGGTCGGCTCAGGGCTGAGCATCGGTTATTGTGGCTGTGAACTGCTGAAGGCAACCAGACGAAGAATGATTCCAACCATAGCACCGAACATCACGCCCGAGAGATGTAGACAAAAGGCAAGTATTCTGTGGCGGAGCATGTCGCGCCTTTGTGCAAGTGGTTTGTGGAGGCTCCAGGGTCGTGGTTGGTTCTTAGGTAACAGGATAGCGAATCTCTGCCGCTTCTTTCGTCTCGATAAGCTCTCATTTGAAAGCCTGACTTGTCTTGGTAATGCAACAACTAATCGGAGCAGCTTAGGTTTAGGCAAATTTAAAGATGCTCAAAGGAATAGTGTTTAAGAAGTACGAGGCTCAAATGGAATCTGTTATAGCACAATCATCACGTGTATATCACGTGCCCTCGCTTGCCTGATTTTCGCTTACCAGCCAACCCCTTATTATTTCTTATATGTCATTGTACTTCTGGAAAGTATCATCTTATGACCAAAGGCGAAGTCAGGTCAAGATGAGAAATTCTTGTCTCATCTCATATCCCAAGCTCTGCCTCATTCCTTACGGCTCTTCAACAGTCAATTTAACCCAAAGAAAACACTTTTAGTATCGGAGGGTACGTTAGTAACAAAATTGCCCCCGACTTAGGGACCGGAAAACTTCCAAGTGGTTAAATAGTAACCGAGATGGAGATCTTCAGATTGTTGACTCTGCGGGGAATGAAAATATATCGTCTAGGTATATTAAGCCTAATTAGGGAGATCCAGAAAGCAGTTGCAGCTCATCTGGGGATGAGATCTGAATCTTGCCCAGGAACAAATTTCCTCCAATTCTAAGGCTAGCATCAACATATTTGTGCAGTACTTACTGTTCGTCTCAGCATCGGTGCTGATAGTGCTAGGAAACGATTCGACCTATAGAACGCTAGCTCGTGTAATGCGCTTCTCGTTGTTCTGTTATTATATTGGTTGACCCGGTCGTGTGATGGCCTAGGAAAATCATGGGGAGAGTGAGGCTAGTCTTAGGCAGGCATAGAAGCCAAACTTCCTGCTCGAGCGAAGGAATTGAATGGAGGTCGTCGTTAACTGAGCAGCCGTCTTCGACATCCTACTATGGTCCGTAGACTGTCGATCCTAGACTTGTCTATAGAAAGCCCATCCCTCAGGGCTGCCTCTATTTGCTTGTCTGCGGTGCTTATATCTGCAGTGCTAATAGTGTGTAGAGTTCTATATGTGCTGATTTAAGTACGTTAAGTAAAAACAAGAAAGAAAGGTCTCTGCTAGTAGATAAGAGAGGGCTCAAAGAGATAAGAGAAAAGACAGGAAAGAAAATAAGGCAGAGCGAAAACATGCGAGGGGGAGAAGAGACAGCTATTTTTAGAACACGCAGCGGGTAGGTGAAATGCAAGGGGGGGAAACAAACTTCCTGAATTTTTCTCTTCGTGTCTATCGGTATAATTGTGAAATGAATAGTGGTAATATATTTTGGATCCCTAGCCAGAGGAGGGGCCTTTTCGGGTCCCCTCGTTAAAGTTAATGATTTTTAGTAAGGCCGGTCTTAGCTGCGCTCCATCGCGGTGAGCACACCTAAGCCGAGCCTGGCCAAAGGCGGCGCTAATCACATCATGCTGACGATTGGAAAGTATGAACATTCCCGTGGTATAACAAACATTCTCTAGCAATATTCTAGGGAATAACCTGGTTGTCCCCGGGCTTTGGGAAGCTCTAAAAACCCCCTTCATTCCTCTCGGAGTTGTGTCCTGACTTGTTTCTCGTGGTTTCATGAGTATTGGTCATCGTGCAAGAATCATGTCTCGTCAGCTCGCCTAATCTGCCTATCCTAGCCGTCCCTTTACCCCATTCTACGCAGATATTTCACCGCGCCAACTCGATGCTGAAGGGTTCGCTGACCAGGAGGTCCAGTGTAACGATATGTTTCTTCCCGAATATCATCCCCATAGAAAGGACCGGTCCATGCCGGATTGTTCCGCTCGGTGTTTACATCCATCACGTAGCAGCCTCCTTTCCCCTCAGCAAGCAGCTCATCGGTCACCAGATGCCTTTGACCCTCACATCGATATCCCCCAATGATCCTAGTCCAAGGGTAGCCAACGACACAGCTCCTCTGGTGCCCTGGATTTCCTTCTAGTTGCTGGCGCGCCCATGCATCTTGTTGCTGCCTGTCGCGTGGATGGAGGGACTCAATATTAATCTGTCGGGATGCCATGCTGCGGTCTAAGTCGGACCTCAGTATGCTTAGTACATTGGCTGATGCTTGATTATTTATTCGAGACAGCGGAGGTATTTTATGGGTGTTATGTCTGACGCGTGGAGTTCGTAGTCTTACCAAGGAACGATCGACTTGTGATAGATCTTGCGAGGGGCCATCTTCGTATGGATTATAATACGGTCTGTTTCCATCAAGACCAGGAGGAGGACGAACAAGTGCGTTCATCCTTCCAGAGCTAGAAGGACGATACTGAAAATTGGGAGGAAAGTTGGCAGCATTCTCGGGAAACTCTTCGCGCAGTATTGCACCTCGCCCTTTTATTTGGTTCTGTAGTAACTGATCGTACTCTCTCCTCATTTGTCGTTCAATAGCCCGGCGTGAAGAACGAGGGTGGTTCATGGTCGAAAGAGCTGTTGCTAATTCTTAATTTATTTGTGGATTTGCAATGTGTTGGCTTATTTTCCCACTTGGTATAAGAATTTTCTAATAAGGTGTAAAGTGCTATCCGCCAGCGAGGAAAGGTGTTCTTATACCTGTTGCTCCACTCTGAGTCACTTAACCTCTTCGCTAAAGATTCACTAAGAAATATAAATGAACAGTTGTCTAGATTCATTCTCGAAGACTTGTAGGAACAGCGAGGAATCGACAATGGCTCCACTACAAATCACCTCCTGGATTATGAATAAGCTTGGACCAACCTCTTCCCCCCCCTAAAAAAAAGGTTAAATTGTCTTTCAAATGAGATCAATCTGCTTCTTCCGTAATCCCCTTTCCCTCGTCTCTTCCATTCGTATCTTTCTTCAGCTCCTCCTCAAGCCTCAAGCTCAAGCGTTCCAATATCCACTCTGTCTCATTCTTGCCCCTGAATAACGGCGACGAGTCATCAAGCCAAGACCAACTTGCTGTAGAAATATGGCCTTTCTTCGACGCATCATGATTCAACAAGTGAATAAACTTTGACCATTCTTCATAACTGTACTTTTTTCCCTTGGAAGCGGAAATTTTGGGAATGAGCTCTCGAATCTCGCGCGCCAACTGGTAGAGAAGATCCACATGAGTGATTTGTTCGTCATGGGGAAGCTTCTGGTGGATTTCACGATGGTCGTGATGGACAACTGATAAGAGGCTTCGTCAGCAAAATTTCAGCAAAATTTCCGCGATCACCGGAATATGGCTTGATTATGGGAACGGACAGGGACCGCAGACTTACCACCCGTATCTGGATGTCGTACGCCCTCACCATACTCGTCATGCCAATGTCTCTCCCTGCCATCTTTATGCTCGATCCATCCCAACCGATGACCTAATTTTGCCTTGACTTTTAATTTTCCCATCTTATGCATTTTGTTCAGATATGAATCCTTGCGGCCTCCTTCGTGTGGAAGCACTACGAAAGCATCGATTCTGTGAATGGTTGCCTTCACGGCTATCAAGAACGTCGCACCCATCGATGCAACCAGGATTGTCATAGTCGGTACCGCGAGAAAGGCCCAGAAAACGAATGCCGCTTTTCCAGCTGGGGAAGATACTTCAAAATCTCCGTAGCCAATGGTAAGGAGCGATATGAAGCAAAAGTACATGCCGTCAAAATACCTGGACCATGAAGCGTCAGTGATAAGCTTGTTGCCGAGCTATGAACAAAAAGAAGCAGAAACAAGTTTCATTGATGACGGTAGACATGGAGCATACTTACGACCAAGATTGGGAATCCTTTTCTGTGGACCAGAAGACGAGAGCGCCTAAGAGCCAGACCATGAAAATAGCAACGGTAGAAATTATAACCAAGCGCCACTGCTGGGAACGAGATACATCTGCCTGGACCTCACGCATCAAATTAAATTCTGCTTTCTCGTTTGCGAGACGTATGTGATGTGGATGATCAGTTTTGCTTGATACTGTAGGGTTGAGTTGAAGTTCTGTTAAAGCGGCAGGATCGGCCCCTGCTTCTAGAGACGCAAGACGGAATTTCTTTTTTCTGGCGTTGACAGTCATTCTGGCAACTATTTTCTTGGCTCCACGGTCAAGGACCAGTGTTCCAATCGACCCGATTACTAATCCTATCATGACTATCCCTGCTGTAGCGAAAGGAATAATCAAACTTCTTCCAGTATGCGTAGCCGGTACGATATCGCCGAATCCGATAGTGAGGAGAGTCACTGTTGCCCAGTAAATACCATCCGTAAACCTCCAACCTTCAATGGAAGAGAAGATAGCAGCACCAGCGCCGAGGTAGATGACAAAACCGAGAGACTGTCCCATAAGAGTGCGTTGGGGAAGGGTGAGAGTTTTAGATAGGTCCGGCGGTATTTCGTGTCGGATTTTGGCGAAAAAGAAAGTAAATGTGAGAAGAATGGAGATTAGGAGAGAGAGCCCAGCAGAAATGCAGGCGAAGAAGAAGGAACCCGATAGGCTGAAATCTTGCGAGGGAAGAATATTATTGTTGTTGGCTAGAGTGGCAATGACGATCAAGATGACAGAGGAACCGAAGAAAGAACTGATGGTTAGAAGTTGAGAGATGCTAAAGGGGAGTCGGTTGGCCATGGAAAGAAGTAAAGATATATTCGCGATGAGCGAGAGTGCGAGGGAAAGTCCGTTAAGTGCCTCAAGCCTATGCAGTAGATCTTCAGCCGAGATTTTACAAAATTATGTTGAAGCGTGGCGGTTTTGGACAGGTTCGAAATAGTATGTCCCGAGTACAGGAGTGAAAAGTGCACGAGAAGGGGAAAAGTAACTCACCATTTTGGATTTTTCACTTCAGTCCCAACTAACATCCTATCCGGCGCTATAGTCACATTCTCGACTCTCCAACTTCCTGCCAGTGCACATATTCCAAAGGCGGAAGTCATAGGACCGAAGGAACCAGCACATAACGGGAAGATAACGGAGGCACACCAAATATGTATTGGCACGAAGTATCCTTCACCAGCCTTCTCAGCCTTCCAGATCTCGGCTTCGTTGTTTTCCAAGTCATCGTTGGCATAGTCGTTTGCGGCATTGTCTTCCTCGTCCTCGACTTTTGCAGGTATTACCGGATCTACTGTTGGACTTGATGATCCTGCGGACTCTATTCGTACAGGCCGTTCCTCCGAAATTTCCGTTCTAGTTGTCATGTTTCCTTTTGTCTCTTCTTGGCCCTTCTACCTTCGATTTAGGCGCACCAGCTCAGAGATGTCTTGGCCTGTTAAATGGAAAAGAGGGATGGCTCTTCGTTCTCCTTGAGCTGAAGGTTGATTATGTGGGGGTCAAGCTTGGCAACGATACCCGATATCGCGTATCGATACGGATTAATGCCAGAATCGTAAGATACCGATAGGAAGGGAATCGATTAGAAGCGATTTTAGCGAGGCCAAGGCCCCTAGTAAGGAATCGTGATTTTGGATCCTTACGAATATGAACCAAATACAAAGTAAAGCATTATTTATTGAATATTTATATATTAAATTAATTAAGTTACCTTTAAATTAAAGATATAAACTCTTGTAATAGCCCTTTATATATTCTAAGTTTATAGCTTACAAAAAAAATAAGAACAGAGAGATAATAAAAAGTTTGAAATTTAGAGGGGAGAATAGGTATCGATACGTATCGATCCTTGCGATACCTGACTAATACTATCTAGTATCAATACCGTCTTGATACCTCAGGTATCGTTATCGAGCCTGGTGGGGGTTACCTCGCATAGCGAATGAGACTGCCAGAAACCTACCCAAGGCTTATCAAAAGATTGTTTTTTTTAGGGTGTGGGTGCAAAAGGCAGGGGTCCAGCGCCGATGATGACGATAGCTCGTATCACAAACTGCAAAACTTTAAGCTTCTCATACGAACAGTAGTCACAGTAATCACATAAAAATGGGTGTCGGTATCACAGGGGGGTGGCCTATTAAGAGTATACTCTTGTTCTTATGGTGTTGCAAAGAGGTGTAGATTCTAAGAGGTTGCAGGTGCATGAGAACCTTTATAGGGCTCTCATTCACCTGGTTGCCTAATCGGGTTAGGCCCGATCAGGTGCTTGTTCCCTTTGTTCCGACAATGGGGTTCTTTGCTCTCACAACAACTAGACATCGTAATAATGACAAGAGTAAGGAGGGAGAGAAATATAAGTAGGACACAATCTTTTGCATTACGTTTGAATCCGGGCTACTTCTCTTTGCTACGTTAAGCGAGAGTTTGCCCGTGATGACACTGTTCCGCATATCAAACTTTGCAGGGTCTAATACTGTATGACCCTACAGTAGAAGGGTTCACCTAGCAACGGTCTAAACTTAGCAACGGGCTAAAAGG
>Ga0302325_10014495_pt1 | contig 16777 bp, 13 predicted proteins | sample Palsa_T0_2_FD_201948 | JGI IMG/M metagenome (GOLD analysis project Ga0302325, IMG submission 201948) | Peat permafrost microbial communities from Stordalen Mire near Abisko, Sweden - Palsa_T0_2 | ecosystem: Environmental > Terrestrial > Soil > Palsa > Peat permafrost | place: Sweden: Abisko... | reverse complement strand
TTGAGCCGATAGGTCTGTATCAAGCCGGACAGACCATCAGGCCGTTTGACGAATTCGTAACCGACTCCGAGCTTCCAGGAGCCCCAGGCAGCAGCTTCACTGAGAGTCTTGACGTTACGTTCAAGCGCATCCTCCTTGCGAATTGAAAGCGCGAAGGTGTTGTTGAAACCCAGCGGCGGCATCCATTCGAGGCCCCACTGCTTATAACCAGCGCGCACCGTATCAAGGACCTTAGCCGCATCCTTTTCCGGCTGGTCCTTAAGAATTGCCGTCAACGCAGTCCCGGTGTATTCCGGGTAGATATCGATTTCGCCTTTGACAATCGCCTGGTGCGCTAGCAGCGTCCCCCCCAGATCGAGCTTGCGAACGACGTTCGCATGCATCGTCTTCTCCAGATGCTGGGCAATGATCTCCCCAAGTATCAACTGCTCGGAGAAGTTCTTCGATCCGACCACGATGACAGGGCCGCGCGAACAGCTCGATAAAACGAGGGCGGCGGCTATGAGACTGCAAATTTTCGTTCGATCCATCCAAATCCCTCATCGGCAAAAATCGCCATAATTGCAGCGGGAATTGCACCGGCAAGAATTTGCTCATTATCCACCGAAGCGATCCCCCGGAAAATGAAGACACCCAAGCCGCCCGCGCCGATCGCGGCGGCGATGGTCGCTGTACCAATCGTGGCGACCGTCGCAACGCGCAATCCGGCAATGATCGAGCGAGCCGCCAGCGGCAATTCCACTTCGACCAGAATCTGGCGGGGCGTCATGCCCATGGCGACAGCAGATTCACGGATTGCCGGATCGATTCCGGTGATTCCGAGCAAGGTATTACGCAGAATCGGCAGGATCGCGTAGACCACCAGCGCCACGGACGCCGTGATCTTGCCGATGCCGCAGACTGGAATCAGAATACCGAACAGTGCGAGGCTGGGAATGGTCTGGAATACGTTTGCAAGTCCAAGAGCAAATCGCCGCCACCCTTCGCGGCGCGTGAGTCCGATGGCCGCGGGAATCGCAATGGCCGCCGCGATGAAGATAGAGATAACCACCAGATATAGATGTTCCAGCGTGAGGCTGCCGAGTTCAAACCACACTCTCGAGCACCTCCAGAAAAGCGCGTGCCTCTTGGTTATCGCTGTGGAGGAACTCGCCCGGCTCCGCGAGAACTTCCAGGCGTCCATTGCACAGGAGGGCGATGCGGCTCGCCAACATCAAGGCTTCGCGGATATCGTGGGTGACGAAGAGCGCCGTCTCGCGAAGCGCCCGAAACTGGCGCTGTAGATCCAGCCGCGTTACTGGATCGAGCGCGCCGAATGGTTCGTCGAGCAGCAACAAAGTTGGGTGCGCAGCGAGTGCGCGCGCAACTCCGACGCGCTGTCTTTGTCCACCGGATAACGATCTCGGATAGCGTTCCGCATACTCGGGCAGTCCAACATTCGCCAGCATTTCGGTCACTCGGCCGGTAATCTTCTCTTGATGCCACCCTGCCAACCGTGGAACGATTCCAATATTCGCCGCTACAGTGAAATGCGGGAATAATCCAGCCTCTTGGATCACGTAACCGATGCGCCGCTTGAGCTCGACCGAATTCCAATCCTTGGTCGACTTCCCTTCGACTAGCACCTCACCCGATGCCGGGAAGATGAGCCCATTGACGAGCTTCAGAGCGGTCGTCTTTCCCGAACCGCTGCGGCCCAGGAGAACTACTGTCTCGCCCTTTTCGATCGCAAGGTTGAAGTTTTCAAGAACCGGGCGGCCGCCGGCGGAATAGTTGACTTCGCGAAACTCGACAATCGCACTCACTTGACGATCATCAATGTTTCGGCGAAGGGCCACTCAAGGTCGGCCCATTGCGAACGCGCCTCAAATCCCGTGGAGATTGCAAGATCCACGATTTCCGTGCGGCGGAATTTATACGAGCTTTCGGTCCATATGGTCTCGCCCGCCCTAAAGCGAATCTGGCGATCGATTGCGCGGACGTTAACCGCTTGCGCAGATCGGGCACACAGATGCATCTCGATCCGGGATTCCTCCTGGTCGAAACAGGCACGGTGCTCAAACTGGCGCAGGTCGAAATCGGCATCAAGTTCGCGATTGATGCGAGCGAGCACGTTGAGGTTGAACGCTGCCGTTACGCCGACCGGATCATCGTAAGCGGCCAGCATCTGCGGCAGCGGCTTGACGAGATCGGCGCCAAGCAGAAGCGCGTCGTTGGGAGAAAGCAGCGCACGCAACTGTGAGAGGAAGCTCCTGGCGGAAGCAGCATCGAAGTTGCCGATTGTGCTTCCTAGAAAAAGAACCAACATACGCTGGCCCGGTGGGCGGTGCGATAGGGCCTGAGCCAAACCGTCCAGATACGTCGCGTGCAATTCCTTGACTCGGACTCCAGGGATCGCATCGAGGACGGCTGAGCAGTTGCTGAGTGCCGCGTGCGATACGTCAATGGGAAAATAGTCGACGGCCTGGCGTTGTGCGAAGGCTTCGAGTATCCAGCGCGTCTTGATGCCGGAGCCGCTGCCCAGCTCTGCAATCGCCACATCACCGGGAAGCGCGGCGGCAATTGCCGGAGAGTGAACTCTCAACAGGCGAGCCTCGGCGCGCGTAAGTCCATACTCGGGCAGCCAAGTAATCGCTTCGAAAAGTGCCGATCCGAGCTCGTCATAAAACCAGCGCGGAGAAAGCTGCTTCTGCCCGGAATGAACCAAGCCGGTTAAAACGTCGGCGGCGAACTCGGAGATGGGTGCGGTCGCTACGGCTGACATAGGCGGAAGGTGGCGTACACGTAAGGGTATTCGGCGCGGAACCAGTTTCGAAGCGACGGTCGAAGCAGCTTCGCAGCAGTGCGCGGAGAGGCGCCTTTCAACACGTAGTGATTGCCGTCGAAGAAATTGGCCGAATAGCCAGGATAACTAGGCCGCGGCGCGAAACCTTCGAACGGGCCGAAAACGGTTTGCGTCCACTCCCAGCCGTTGCCCGTCATTTGAGAGACGCCATCCGAAGGCGCGATCGGCACGGGGTCCCAGTGGCGGTAGTCGAGGTTGGCACCGGGTTCGATAGTTGAGGGGCACGCGCGATGAAATTGGGCTTCTGTTGGAAGTTCCGCGCCACGATAGGCCGCAAATGAGCGGGCCTGTTCGAGCGAAACATAAACCGGCCAATCGAGCGGAAGTGGGACTTCGCCGAACATGCCACGCCAGAACCATCGGCCGTCTTTCTGTGACCAATAGTGGGGCACGGATCCACCTTCATTCACAAATTCCAGATACTCGCCATTCGAAACTTTGTACTTGCCTATCGAAAATTCCGGTAACCGGACGGCGTGGGCGGTATACTCGTTATCCCAACCGAACCCTTCGTCAAGATTGCGCCCTAAAATTGCATCGCCGGCCGGGATTCGAATCATCTCGCTCTCGACAGTTTCACCCTCACTGAGTTGCGGCGCGGGACCTATTTTCTTCCCGTAATCGAGGTTGTGAACGATGTAGGCGAATGTCTCTGCGTGCATGTGACGATGCTCAATCATCATGTGAGCTACATCTTCAGGAATTTCCGCGAGATGACGGTCAATCGACGCGCGAACCAGACAGTTGTAGCGTGCGATCTCGGAGATCGACGGCCAGTCCGCCGGTTGATCGCTGGGAAGCTGGCCCGGCTCGGGATCGATCCCGAATTCGAAGAGTTTATCGAACGTGGGATTGTGCGACGCCTGCGAAACCCCCGACTGAATCATCTGGTTCCAGTCAAAAGCCTCAATGTGGCCGAGGTAAAAGATCATCCGGTGGCGTTCCGCAATAGGGCGATCGTACAAAGCATCCGGATTGATCGCGGCAAAGAGCTTGTCAGTTTGTGAACGGGCTCTGGTGAGCTCTTGCGTAAGATCCATCTGCTCCAACCTTCAAAGCAATTCAGTTTCCAGTCGCTACTTCTTGACTACCGGACGGTCAGGACTATTGATGCCTTTCCAGAAGTCTTCGGTTCGTTCTTCTGTAGGATTTTTCGCGGCCAGTTGATCTTTCTCATGAAGAATGTACTTCGCACCGGGCTGAGTCGAGAGAAATACGTTGGTGCCCGGCCATGCGCGGGTCCCCCGAATGACGGCGTTGGGGCAATCGTCGAGGCGCAGCACTGGAGCCTCGGTGGGAAGACGGCTCTCAATAGCGTCGATCAATAGACCGGACGACTTGCGGATCAGGAATGCGGGTCCCTCTGCGGGATTAATCTCGATATTGTGCAGTTCCAGAGCACTCGTATTGAACGCACGCAGGCCCGCTTTGGAGGTGGCAGTTATGTCCCAGAGATGTAGGCCTTCGATGGGCATCTCCGGCAGTCCTTCAATACTGACCGCGACCGGTGCGCGATTTACCGTCATGTGGCTGATGGTGATGTTGCGGAAAATGGGCGTTCGGTCCGAAACAGGCTCGTCGGGAACCTTGGTGTAGTAATTCGTCACCTCAATCGCCGCGCCAGAGGGATCTTCAATAATCCAGTTATCGAACCGTATGTTCTCAACCGTGCCACCACGTGCCCGGCCACTCTTGATGCGTACGCCTTTGTCGGTGTGTGTGGAAACGATATTGCTGGCGGTGACGTTGCGGATGCTTCCTGCTGTTTCACTGCCTAGAACCACCGCGCCGTGCCCGCGCTCGATGGTGCAGTTGGTGATGGTCACATTTTCAGTCGGACGGTTCACTCGGCGTCCGTCGGCGTCCTTGCCGGACTTGATGCAAATCGCGTCATCGCCTGTCGAAAAATAGGAATCCGAGATGCGCACGAAGCGGCTCGAATCGATGTCCACGCCGTCAGTGTTATGCCCGGGATAGGTTTCCACCACAACGTTGCGGATCACCACGTTCTCGCAGTAAAGAATGTGCAAAGTCCACATGGAGGAGCCAACGATGTGGACACCCTCAATCAGCACGTTCTTGCTGTTCATCGGCCGGATAAACGAAGGGCGCAGAAAGGGCGTCGCTTTCCGGTAGTCGGATTCGGGAACCGATTCGTGCTTCTCCAGGCGCTCGTTGATGCTCTCCCACATTGCGCGCGCGGCGGGCACGGTGGTGCGCTCGATCCACTCCGCATTGTCAGTGGTTAAGGTGCCACGGCCTGTGATTGTGATGTTCTCGAGGTTTTCACCTCCAATCAAGGGAGAGGGCGTAATCGCCTCTGTGCCTTCATAGCGTCCTTTCACAAGTGGGTATTCAGTGAGATCCGTGTGGAATTTGAGCGTCGCTCCCGCGTCGATGTTCAGCACCAGATTGCTGACCATCTGAATTGCGCCGGTCACGTAGGTACCTGCCGGAAAATATACAGTGCCGCCGCCCGCTTTCTCAGCAGCCTGGATCGCTTTCTTTATGGCCTCGGTGGACCGCGCCGAACCATCGTTCGTCGCTCCGTAGTCGAGGACGTTAAATGTAGAAGGAGTTGCCGCGGAAAGAGCTGCCGCGACGAGGAGGGAACTTAGAAAACGTAGCATGAGCGATGTCCAGTTTATATTCTCATGGACATCGCTCATTTGAACCGCTTGATCTAGACTTGTGCGTCCAACATTTTCTGCAGATCGGACTTGCCGACCGCGCCGACGCGCTGGTCAACCACCTTGCCATCCTTAAAGAGCAGAAGAGCGGGTATGCCGCGAATCTGATACCGCATCGCGGTCTGGCCGTTATCGTCGACGTTCAACTTACCGACCTTTGCCTTTCCCTGATACTCGGACGCGATCGCGTCAATCGTCGGAGTCATCATCCGGCATGGGCCGCACCATTCGGCCCAAAAGTCTACCAGAACCGGCTTGTCGGATTTGAGAACCTCCGTATCGAAACCAGCGTCTGTGAAATTAAGTGTGTTATCGCCTGCCATATCTATTAGAATCTCCTACCCCAGCCCCGGATTCAACAGCTTATTGTAAAGTACCGAGTACTGCCGGGCGGACGAATCCCAGGAGAAATCGCGCGACATGCCCGTGGTTGCGAGTTTCCGCCACTCCGCGGAGTGGGTGTAAGCAGCGAGCGCGCTTTGTACGCAATTGAGCAGCGCATCTGGCTGGTACTCGTTGAATTTAAAGCCCGTTCCGGCGTCAACGGTGTCGTCCAGGCCCCCGGTGGCACGCACCACCGGCACCGTTCCATACCTCAGGCTGTAGATCTGGTTTAGGCCACACGGCTCATAGCGGCTAGGCATCAGGAACATGTCGGAGCCAGCTTCGATGCGATGGGCCAAAGCCTCATCGAAACCGAGCCGAACGGCAACTTTGCCTGGAAACCGCGCGGCAAGGGCGGTGAACATTTGTTCATATTCGCGCTCGCCGCTGCCGAGTGCGACCATGCCCACGTCCTGCTGGAACAGTTCTTCTCCGATGGCGGCGATCAGATCGGAACCTTTTTGGCCCGTGAACCGCGACACGATGCCGATTAGCGGGCGGTCCGACTCCGGCAATCCGAATTCCTGCAGAAGCGCCTGTTTGCAGACGTGCTTGCCGGATAAGTCACTCGCCGAATAGCGGGCTGGGATGTGCGGGTCGGTTTCCGGGTTCCAGCGCGAATAATCCACTCCGTTCAAGATTCCATGCAAATCGCCGACGCGGTCTCGCAATAGTCCGTCGAGTCCGAAACCGTAGTCCGGCGTCTTGATTTCTTCGGCATATCGAGCGCTGACGGTGGAAAGCGCATCGGCGTATTGCAGTCCGGCCTTCAAGAAACCGACATGTCCATAGAACTCAAGTCCGTGAAGATGAAAAGTCTCTCGCGGCAGGCCGAGTTGATCGAGCGTTGCACCCGGAAAGAGCCCCTGATAGCCCAGGTTATGGATGGTCAGGAGGCTCTTGGTGCCTGCGAACGTAGGATCGCCAGCCAGTAGTTTCACGTAAAGCGGCGCGAGACCCGCCTGCCAATCGTGACAGTGTAGAATTTGGGCCGGAAATATGTGCCGGATCACTTCCAGCGAAGCGCGCGAAAGGAGTCCGAAGCGCAGGTGATTGTCCGGGTAATCGCCCTCCGGGCCGCTGTATAAACCGGAGCGATCGTAGAACTCGGGGTAGTCGAGGAATAAGAATGTGGGGTCCTGCTCGGATTGAAAAACACTGCACGAATAAGTATTCGGTCCCAGATTGACGCGCAGGCCGCTCCAGATCCGGCGCATCGGGAAAGGCATCGTTTGGGCGAACCGGGGCAGCAGAACCGAAACGTCATGGCCAACCTTGCGAAGCGCGGCGGGCAGGGCCCCGAGGACGTCGGAGAGCCCTCCAGTCTTCGCGAATGGAGCGGCCTCCGAGGAGACCATCAGGATTCTGCTCATTGGGGGTTAGCCATCGCCCTATTTTAGATGCTGGATGGGATAAAATTGCTCTTGCGCCGAATCCTGATTTTCGCTGCGGTCGCCGTCACCTCGCTGTGCAGAGTATTTGCCGCCGCGGACCGCTCCCTCGACTCGAACGAAACCCTGTTTACGATGCTGGCGGCACTGAACGCGGCCGGCTACAACACCGGCATCGATTCGCCCGACAATTCCCCACTCCGCAAACAGCTCCGCGAGTATCTGGCTCAGCAGAAGATTCCGGTCGTGAAAGACATTCACAATTTCTACGCATTCAAGTCGCCGTCGATCGCGCCTTATGTTTCGCTGGCGCTATCGGTCGCAGGTCCACCGGACTTCAATTATGCGACCAGAACCGTGGATGTTCCGCCGGATGCAGCCGCGATGGAGCCGTTCGTTCCTCTATTGGTCCGCTTCTACCAGGAGGCGCAGATCGCGGAGCTTTGGAAACGCGTGCAACCGGCGTTTGACGCGGAGATCGAGAAATATCACGAGCCGCTGAGCAACATCACGCTGCTTGTGAATAGTTATCTGCGAAGCCCCTCCGCCGGATATATGGGACGCCATTTTCAGGTTTTTATCGACCTTCTTGCCGCACCTAATCAGGTTCAGTCGAGAAGCTACGGCAACGAGTACTACGTGGTGGTGACGCCGGCCAAAGAGCCGAACGTATTCGAATTGCGGCACACCTATCTGCACTTCGTCATCGAGCCTCTGGCTTCGAAATTTGCGACGGAGATTATGCACAACGCCTCGCTCAGCGACTACGTTGCCGCCGCACCCGGGCTTGACGATTCCTACAAGAATGACTTTCTCCTTCTCACTACGGAAAGCCTGATCAAGGCCGTCGAGAGCCGGCTCGACAAGAAGCCGGCATTGGTGAAGGATGCGCTACAGCAAGGTTTTATCCTGACGCCTTACTTCGCCGAATCGTTAGCCGCTTACGAAAAACAGCCTGTGGCCATGAGGCTTTATTTCCCGGATATGATCGCGAACCTGGACGCGGTGAAAGAGCGCCGCCGTTTGGAAACTGTTACGTTCACTGCCGCACCCAAGAAGACCGTTACCACTGAAGTCACTCCTCCGGAGCCCGTGCTCAGCCCGTCCGGGAAAGTGTTGAAGCTGGCGGAAGCGGCTTACGCAAAGAAGGATTGGGAGAATGCGCGTGGTTACTTCCTAAGAGCGCTGGACGTCCCGGGAGTAGGTCCGGATCACGCGCAAGCTTACTATGGTTTGGCGCGGGTCGCTCTTCGCAAGGAGAAGCCGGACCCGGAGCTCGCCGAACAACTCTTACGAAAGACCGTGGATTCCTCGCCCGATCCTCAGACCCTGGCCTGGGCCGAAGTTTACCTGGGACGGCTATGGGATTCCCAGAAGGATCACGAAGAGGCCATAAAGCACTATCAGGCGGCGCTCGACGTGAAGGGCGCCTCCGATCAGGCGCATAAAGCCGCCGAACAAGGGCTACAACAACCATTTCAAAAACCTGGCATAAAATAAGGAACTTGCTTATGACAAAGAGATCTTTTGCAGTCGCGCTGGCCATGCTGGCGCTTTCCCTCGACCTGACTGCGCAACTCAAGCCGAAGACAAAAGGCGAGTACGACGCGCTCAACAAAATGTTCAGCGCCACCACCCCCGACGAACGGATTGCGGCGGGCGAAGAGGTGATTACGAATTTCGAAAAGACGGATTTTAAGTCGATCGTATTCTTCACCATCGCTCAAGCCTACGTGGCCAAAAAGGACGACGTGAAAGCGATTGTCTATGCCGAACGCTCGCTAGAAGCCGATTCGAAAAGCTATCAGGCGCCGCTCATGCTGGCTCAATTGATCGCAGTAAAGGTTCGCGACAACGACTTGGACCGCGACGAGCGCTACAACGAGGCGGAGAAGTACGCGAAGCAGGCTCTAGAGAACATCCCCGGAGCCACAAAACCGAATGCTACATTGACCGACGACCAGTGGGCCAACGAGAAAAAGAATCTGGCTGCCGATGCGCATCAGTATCTTGGAATCATCGCTATGGGCCGGAAGAAGTACGACGTGGCGGTGACCGAGTTTACGGCCTCTGTCGAGGGCGCGCATGATCCCGACCCGGCGGCGATCGTTCGCCTCGCCGCGGCCGACAACAAGGCTGGTAAGTACGACGACGCCATTGCCAACGCGGACAAGGCGATGGCTCTGCCGAACGTAGCGGCATCCATCAAGCAATTCGCCCAGTCGGAAAAAGTACGCGCCTTCACTGCGAAACAGGCAGCCGAAAAAAAGCAACAGTGAACGGGCCCGGTGCAAAGTAATCTCGACGAACTGCAACGGGCGATCGGCCATCAGTTCTCGGACCAACGCTTCTTGGCGCGCGCATTGACGCATTATTCACACGTGTATCAGGAGCAGGGTCCTGACGCGCCGCGCAATGTCGGCGGGGATAATCAACAGCTGGAGTTTCTTGGTGACGCGGTATTGGGGATGGTGGTGAGCGAGTTGGTGTTCACCAACTTCCCGCACCACTCCGAAGGCAAGCTGCATCTTCTCAAAGCGCGGTTAGTGAGCGAGATGCACCTGTTCGATATCGCTCGCAAACTGGAGTTGGGGAATTATCTGTTCCTGGGCAGAGGCGAGGAATTGAGCGGCGGGCGGCAACGCCGCGCGATGCTCGCGGATGCTCTGGAAGCGTTGATCGCAGCGATTTATCTCGACGGCGGAATGTCGGCTGCGTCCGCGTTCGTCACCGGGCATGTGATCGGGGATATCTGCGGCGAAGTCCAGACGGATTACAAGACGAGTCTGTTGACCATTGCGCGCGAAAAGGACTGGCCTCTTCCCGTATATTCCGTGGTGGCTGAAGTTGGGCCGGCCCACGCGCGCACATTCACAGTGGAAGTGCGCTTAGGCGACGCGTGTTCCGCACAGGCGGAAGGATCGTCCAAAAAGAGCGCGTCGCAAGCGGCTGCCAAGGCCGTTGTGGATCGGTTCCCGGAATCGCTTTAAATTACGCTCCGGTCAACCAACTGTGACCTCGAATACCATGCGCGTCTCAGGCGTTCTTCGCCCGGTGAAAAAACTGGTACCATGCCACCAAGTACCGCAAATCGCGATTCAGGGTTCCACGTGATTTTGGCATCTATTGGAGGATTAGGATGAATTTCAAACAGTCTGTCAAGTTGGCGGCGGGCATCGCGTTCGGAGCCGTTCTGGGCCACGCGAGCCTGATTATCAACCCGACTTTCGACCCCACGCTCAATTCCTCAGAGCAGGCAGCGATCAATGCGGCGATCTCGACTCTTGAGGCAGACATCACGTCGCCTAACGCCCTAACCGTCAGTATCTACTTCAACTCGATGAGCACGGGACTGGGCGAGAGCGAAACTGGGATCTATAGCGTCTCATATTACGATTACTACAACGCTTTTAAGGCAGTCGCCACATCCCCCAACCAGCTTACCGCGTTGGCCTCCTTGGGAACGGCTCCAACGAGTGAAAGTTCGGGCAACCCCGTCAATGGCAACACGCAAATATCGATCACGTCGGCCGAGGGCAGGAATTTGGGATTCAACACTCCCGGTGTGGTTAGCGCCCCGTTGGGAACCTACGACTCGGAAGTCTCATTGAATACGTCGATCACGTCGCCGCCGAACTCCCTCACGGGAAACTACGATCTCGAGGCTGTGGCGCAGCACGAAATAGATGAGGTTCTGGGAATCGGCGGCACCGGCTCCACGCTGGACGGCTCGGGAAGTCTTACCGGACCTGTCGGCGATTTGGATCTCTACCGCTATTCCGCATTGGGCGTTCGAAGCTATTCAAACCTTCAAACCACCAGTCCCTATTCCTACTTCTCCATCAATGGAGGCGCCACTGTGCTGTCGTACTTCAATCAAACCTCCGGCGCAGATTTCGCGGACTGGCTCAGCAATCCTATCCCCGCCGGCTTCGGGCCACAGGTACAGGATGCGTTCGGTGAGCCCGGTACTGATCCGGTTTTGGGGACAAATGAACTCACGGCCTTTAATGCGATCGGCTATGAGGTTACTGCGCCGGAAGTGTCGACTCTGCCGCTCGCAGGTCTGGGTCTGGGCTTGGGATATACCTTCATTCGCCGGCGCCGGACGGCGGCCTGAGCTATGACGAAAGAGGGATTTCCCGCATCCGGCTCTCCAGAAAGCGCTTCATCATTATTCGCCTGAACCACGTCGGCAATACTTGAGCGGTCACAACCGAAAAAAATGGCGAAAAGGGACTGGCCTGCTCCCATCTATCCCGTGGTGGCTGAAGTTGGGTCGGCATACGCCCGACGGCGCGCCCGCATCCCCGACGGCGCCTGCATCAGAGCTCATCCATCGCTGCGAAACCAGCTTGCCGTGAGTGGAAGATGTCCTACCCGATTACCTCCTGCAGCCCTTCCACAGAAAACTCGGGCGACCTACAGAATTCGATGATTCTTCGCTCCTTCCTGCGCTGTCCTTCGATGGCAGCCGGAATCTCTCCCGCAATTTCAGTGGGTATCGAAATCAGCCCATTGCGGTCGGCATACAAAAGGTCGCCGGCCTGAATCCTAAGGCCGTAAATTTCAACCGGCTCGTTGTGATCCACCATATGTTCATACCCGTGCGACGGCGAAACGCTCCGCGCGTAGAAAGCGAAGCCCGTCTTTTCCACGGCGTCCAGATCACGGACAGAACCATTGGTGACAAGCCCAACGCAGCCGAGGCTCTGCATGATGGCGACGTGCACGTCGCCCGCCACGGATCCGAATCCGGCCGCTTCATCTACGTCCTCCACCACCGCGATCCGCGGAGCCGGCGAAGCTTGAACGTCTTGCCACCATTCTGTTTTGTCCGGGTAAATCGATCCTGTCACTGGCACATTCGAACTCTTGATGCGCATCGTGCAGGCATAACCGGCAATGGATTTCACAGAAGGAAACATCCACGTGAGGCCAGGACGCGCATACCCATCGATTCGCAATCGCACTCCGAAAGTTTCAATGGCATTCAAAATGGCGCAACTGTCGTACCTCTGGATTGCGTTTAATTGTTCCGGTGTCAGATATGTCATTTCAAGGCCCGCGTTGATAAGCCAGCAGGTATGCGGCCACTTTCGAATGTGTTTGGAATCTTACGTGCATCCAGGATTTCACTCTGTCGAACAGTACCTTTCTTCCGGACATCGCCGAACCTGTCGTGGTTCATCAGCGATGTTGGTTGACGCCTGTGCGGATCGCTCTCGCCATCACGGCCATCGGCTGCTCCTCCTGCACACGTAAGGCGCCCACCCCGCAATTCACGGTGGTGACGGTCTCCACGCCGGTCCAAAAAGATGTGCCCGTCTATTCGGAGTGGATCGGAACCACAGTCGGCTTTATCGACGCCGAGATCCATTCCAAGGTCACCGGCTATTTACTTTCGCAGGACTACAAGGAGGGATCTCTGGTCGAGACCGGCGACCTGCTCTTTCAAGTCGATCCCCGTCCTTTCCAGGCAGTCGTCGACCAGGCGAACGCTCAGGTGAATGTCGCCTACGCTCAATTGACCCAGGCCAAAGCCGATGTCGACGCCGCTAAAGCCGAAATCGATCGCGCCCAGGCCGCTCAATTGAAGACGGAGTTGGACGTCAAGCGCTATACGCCGCTCGTCAAGGACGGCACCGTAAGCCAACAGGAATACGACGACGCCGTTCAATCGAACCTGGCGAACCTCGCATCCATTGCAGCGGCAAAGGGAAAGTACGACCGAACTCAAGCATCCGTCGTCGCCGCGCAGGCCCAAATCGAGGTGGCGCGCAGTTCCTTGCAGGCCGCCAACCTGAATCTCGGATTTACGAAAGTAAAATCGCCGATTGACGGAATTGCCGGAATTCGCGCCGCAAATATCGGCGATCTGGTGGGAACTGACCAGCGAACGCTCTTGACCACCGTTTCCCAGATCGATCCCATCCTCGTCGAATTTCCCATCAGTGAGCAGGAGTATCTGAAACTACGAGACTTCTTTCTTCCCTCGAAAAACACTCAGCAAACAAGCGGATTGGAGTTGATCTTGTCGGATGGCAGCGTCTATCCGATCAAGGGAAAGATCGATATTGTCGGCCGCCAGGTACAAACCTCCACCGGTACTCTGCGTATCCGCGCGATCTTCCCTAATCCGGGCAATGTGCTCCGGCCCGGTCAGTACTCCCGGATTCGAGCCGCAACCGCCATTCAAAACGACGCCCTCCTGGTCCCTCAGCGCGCCGTTCATGAGCTGCAGGGCGAGTTTGAAATGGCCCTCGTCGGTCCGGAGAACAAGATATCGTTCCGCAAGGTAAAGGCGGGTGAACGCGTGGGCGCCTATTGGGTAATCGAGCAGGGGCTTCAACCCGCGGATCGGGTGGTCATCGAGGGGCTGCAGGATATCAAGACCGGACAAACAGTCGATCCAAAGCCCGCAAAGATGCCTCCGCTGAACATGAGTCCCCAGGACAACCGGTAAATTCATGTCTAAGTTCTTTATCAATCGACCGGTCACTGCGATTGTCATCTCGATTCTCATCGTTATCGCCGGCATTATCATGGCCCAACGTCTTCCCATTGCGCAGTTTCCCTCGATCGCGCCTCCGGAGATCGTCGTCACCACGAATTATGTCGGGGCCGACGCGCTTACCATCGAAAGCGCTGTCGCAACCCCGATTGAGGAAGCAATGGCAGGCGTCGAAGGCATGCTCTACATGCGCTCTTTCAGCGCAAACGACGGCACCATGAAGCTGAGAATCGATTTCGATCTGGGCCTGGATCCAAACATTGCGGAAGTCTTTTCCGAGATCCGCGTCAATCGCGCTCTTCCCCAATTGCCGCCTTCGGTTCGCGACCAGGGCGTGACAATCGCAAAATCTCACGTCAGTCCTCTGATGATCATCGCGCTGTCTTCGCCCAAGGGGACACGCGATGCGAAGTTCCTCGCTAACTATGCCTACATCAACATCACCGATCCCCTGACGCGCGTGCGCGGCATCGGCTCTGTCCTCGTGCAGGGCGCCGGCGCATATGCCATGCGGCAATGGGTGAAGCCGGATCAGCTGGCCAGCTTGGGCGTGACCGTACCCGACCTTGTCAAAGCTCTTGAACAGCAGAATACCGTCAACCCTTCCGGCCAGGTAGGAGCGGAACCCGCCCCGGCAGGCCAGGAATTCACTTACACCATGCGCGCGCAGGGGCGTTTGGTGACGGAAGAGGATTTCAGCAACGTCGTAATCCGCGAGAACCCCGATGGTTCGGTGGTCCGCATGAAGGATGTCGCCCGCATCGAGCTCGGTACGCAAAACTATAACGTGATCGGACGGCTCAACGATGCTCCCGCTGCCGTGATCAATGTCTTTCAACTGCCCGGCTACAACGCCGTCGAAGCCGTCGATGGCGTCCGGAAAATGATGGAGCAGTTAAAACAGAAGTTTCCGGATGATGTCGACTATGTGGTTTCACTCGACACGACCCTCTCGGTCCGCGAGGGCGTTAAAGAGATCCTCACCACGCTGTGGGAAGCCTTACTGCTGGTAATTCTCGTGGTGTTCCTGTTCCTTCAAAGCTTCCGCGCGACGCTCATACCCGCCCTAACCGTGCCTGTATCTCTCCTCGGCACGTTCATCTTCTTCCCCATGTTGGGCTTCTCCATCAATTCCCTCTCACTCTTCGGGCTGGTTCTCGCGATTGGCCTCGTGGTTGACGATGCCATTGTCGTCGTCGAAGCCGTGGAGCTGAATATGGCGGGCGGCCTGAATCCAAAAGATGCTTCTCTGAAAGCCATGGAACAGGTGGGCGGCCCTGTTGTCGCGATTGCGCTGATCCTCGCCGCCGTATTTGTGCCCACCGCTTTCATCCCCGGAATCACCGGCAGGTTGTATCAGCAGTTCGCCGTCACCATCGCCATTTCAGTAATGATTTCCGCCTTCAATGCGTTGTCGCTGAGTCCCGCTCTTTGTTCCTTGCTGCTCAAGCCCAGTCACGAATCGCATGGAATTCTGCATCGCGTCTTCGGCGGTTTCAACCGCATGTTCGAGAAAGCGACGAATGGATATGTCGGCATCTCCGCGCTCCTCATCCGGAAGCTGGCCCTCAGCTTCATCATTCTTGGCTCCGTCGCCGCGGGAGCTTATCTGATAGGAGGCAGGCTCCCCGTCGGCTTTCTACCCAATGAGGACCAGGGCTTTTTCTATCTGAACATCCAATTGCCGGACGCTGCCTCCCTTCAGCGGACAGACGCCTTTGCCAAAGAAGTGGAAGCTGTCCTCAAGAACACAAAGGGCGTGCGTTATTACAGCACGATCGTCGGAAGTAGCCTGCTCACCCAGACGAATGCCACTTATAGCGCTTTTGTGTTTGTGGCTCTTCAACCCTGGAACCAGCGCAAGTCAAAAGAGACCGGCATCGGCGCCATCATGGCCTCCGTAAACTCAAAGTTCGACCGCATGCCCGCGGGCCACGCATTTGCCTTCTTGCCTCCCGCCATTTCCGGCGTGGGCACATCCGGTGGCTTCAGCCTTATGCTGGAAGACCAGGCCGGCAATGACGTGCCTTATCTTGCCGCCAATACGAATCGATTCCTCGAAGCTGCTCGCAAAAGACCCGAACTGACCCGCCTGAACAGTTCGCTGAACGCCCAGGTCCCTCAGGTATTGGTAGCCGTGGATCGGGATAAGGTCTTGAAGCAAGGCGTGGAATTAGAAGATGTGTATAGTACCCTCCGCGCCTTCATGGGCTCCCTCTTCGTAAACTACTTCAATCGTTTTGGGCGGGCGTGGCAAGTCTATATCTCGGCCGAGGATGGATACCGGTCCAAGGCCGCTGATGTGATGAATTTCTTCGTACGGAATAAACAAGGCCAAATGCTGCCCCTCTCTACTGTCATTTCGCTGCAAAACAAGGCAGGGCCCGAATTTACATCTCGTTTTAACGAATACCGCGCGGTGGAGATTACAGGAACTCCCGCGCCGGGTTATAGCACCGTGCAGGCCATGAACGCCCTGGAGCAGGTGGCAACGCAAGTGCTCCCCAGGAGAATGGGTTACGAATGGAACGCGCTCTCTTACCAGCAAAACAAAGCCGCCCAACAAATCGGGCCGGCCGCGATCTTTGGATTTTCCCTTCTGGTGGTCTTCTTGATTCTCGCGGCGCAATATGAGAGCTGGGCGCTTCCCTTCAGCGTCTTGCTCGCCACACCGGTCGCTGTATTAGGCGCGTTCGCGGCTCTCTGGTTGAGAAGCTTTGAAAATAACGTCTACGCCCAGATCGGCCTCGTAATGCTGATCGGCCTTTCCGCCAAGAATGCAATTCTAATCGTTGAGTTTGCCCGGTCGGAGAGGATGCAAGGCAAGTCCGCATCCGATGCGGCTCTCGAAGGCGCGCGCATTCGGTTAAGGCCGATCCTGATGACGGCCTTTGCATTCATCCTCGGTACACTTCCCTTGGCGATTGCGTCAGGCGCCGGCGCGGCCGCTCGC
>Ga0302325_10014491_pt1 | contig 16781 bp, 8 predicted proteins | sample Palsa_T0_2_FD_201948 | JGI IMG/M metagenome (GOLD analysis project Ga0302325, IMG submission 201948) | Peat permafrost microbial communities from Stordalen Mire near Abisko, Sweden - Palsa_T0_2 | ecosystem: Environmental > Terrestrial > Soil > Palsa > Peat permafrost | place: Sweden: Abisko... | reverse complement strand
TGCTCGGAACAGGCGTGCTCGGCTTGGGTGGAGTGGTTCGCCGCAAGCTTCGCCGTTAAACCAGTCTGACCAGCTGGGAGTTTTTGCTGTAACAAGTCAATTCACATCAGGCATCCTCCGCGGGTGCCTGTTTTTTTTTGCTGACAGCATCTGCTCCTACATCATCGGCAATCGCCCCCGCCCTTTGGCCTGCTCGGCGGGATCCTGCCGGGAATTATAAAATCCCTTGGTAGTGTCTGAACTCGAACAACGCGAAGCTGCGACGTCGCCTGCACTTCACTTTCGCGACCCCGATGCGGCCACCAGAGACCTGGCCCACATCCGCCAACTGGTGCCGGAAAAAGTTTGCGAGTCGCTGTCCGCTCTGCTGCTGACCGCGGCCAATCCCGACGCGGCCGTCAACCAGTTCGAACGGCTGGCCGAGGTGGCCTCGCCCGAGTTGTTGCGCCTGATCGAGAAGCATCCCTCGCTGGTGCACTACGCAGTCGTGGTGTTCAGCTACAGTCCATGGCTGGGTGAGACCCTCATCCACAATCCCGATCTCTTCTACTCTTTCGTACGCGAGCGCAACCTGGATCGCACCCACTCTCGCGAAGAATTTCAGGAGAGCTTTGCCCGCATGCGCTCGCGCTCTCTGGAAACCGACACCGCGGCACTGCTGGCGCGCTTCAAGCGGCGCGAGTACATCCGCATCATGCTGCGCGATGTCCTGGGTATTGCAACTCTGGCCGAGACCACGTCCGAGATCTCCGCGCTGGCCGACGTGCTGATCGAGGAAGCGCTGCGCGAGGCTGAAACACAACTCCAGCATCGTTTTGGCACGCCCCAGCGGCTGGACCTCGACGGGCGGGCAGTTGACTCGCGCTTCGCGGTGCTATCGCTGGGCAAGCTGGGCGGAAACGAGCTGAACTACAGCTCCGACATTGACCTGCTTTATCTCTACGACGGCGGCATGGAACCGCCCGGGGCGGAGATCTCCAACCGCGAATACTTTATTCGCCTGGCGCAACAGACCACGGAGTTGCTGGCGCGCCATACCCGCGAAGGGCCGGTGTTTCGCATTGACCTTCGACTGCGCCCGCAAGGCGGCGAGGGCGAACCGGCGGTGCCGCTGGCTCACGCTGTTCACTACTACTCGCACGCGGCCCACGATTGGGAGCTGCAAGCCATGATCAAGGTGCGCCACTCCGCTGGCGATGTAGGCCTGGCGCGCGAGTTTGCCCGTGCGGTGCAGCCCTATGTGTATCGCCCGGAACTGAACTTTGTCGCCATTAAGACTGCGCTTGAGACCCGCGAGAAGATCGGCAGCCACCGTCGCAAGAGCCTGCTGAAGCAGGTGGCGCAAACCGGCATCGATGTGAAAATCGATCGTGGCGGCATTCGCGATATTGAATTCCTGGTGCAGTGCTTGCAGCGTGTCTATGGCGGTGGCGAACCCTGGCTGCGCTCGCGCGGCACGCTCTTCGCTCTGCAGAAGCTGCACGACAAAGAACATATCGGCGGCAAAGACTTCCAGAACCTGACCAACGCCTACGAGTTCCTGCGCAACCTGGAACATCGGCTGCAACTGCGGCAGGGCCAGCAAATTCATAGCCTGCCGAATTCGCGACCCGAACTGCAGGCACTGGCCCGCAGCCTCACCCGCGAAGGGACCGTCGCACTCACCCCGGAGGAGTTCCTGGCCTATGTTCGGCGCCGCACGGCAGCGGTGGCGGAAATTTATCAGCGTGTGATTTACCACGAGCAGAGCCAGGACCAGGGTTCGCTGGAATTTCAGTTGCGCCCGGAGTTCACCGCGACCCATGAGAACTCGTACAGCCAAATGATGCAGCGTCTCGCGATAGACTCGCCGCGTTTGCAGGAGGTGGTCAGCCGGAGCGATTTTTCGCAACATACCCGGCGCAATCTTGATCGCTTCCTCGGCTCGGCGGGAACCACCTCCGAGCGATACGGCGCGGTGTTGCGCGCACCCGCGGCGGTGGAACGCGCGCTGACCATCTTCGAGTTCAGCGAATTCCTTACCGATATCCTGGTTCGCCATCCCGAGGAAATTGCCCTGCTGGAACAGATCGACGACCGCTCGACCGCCGGCGAGCAGGACTTGTTCGCCGGGGATGCTCGAAATGTCGGCCCGGCTGACGATCCCGTGTTTGCCTACTTGGGCGACGGCAGAGTCGATCACGCTGAGGCGATATCGATCTTGCGGCGGCATTATCGGCAACGCGTGTTCGTCTCCGGAGCGCTCGACTTGTTTCAACTGCGCAATGTCTTCGATTCGTTGGACGACAACACCGCCGCTGCTGACGCCGCGCTGCGGGCAGCTTTGGCGGTCGCCGGCGCACCCGGCGGCTTCGCCGTGATGGGGCTGGGAAGATTGGGTGCGCGCGAGTTTGATCTGCTGTCGGACGCGGATGTGCTCTTTGTCTGCGACGAACAGGCCAATAAGGAGGACGTTCGCCGCGTGGCTGAGCGCCTGATGGAGGCCCTCACCGCCTACACGCGTGAGGGAACGGTATTCCCCGTGGACGCGCGTTTGCGTCCTCATGGCCGCGAAGGCGAGCTGATCGTTACTCCATCGCAACTCTCCGCTTACTTTCGCGATGAGGCCCAACCTTGGGAGGCCCTCACCTATCTGAAGCTGCGTTATGTCGCCGGAGACCCTAACGTCGCCGATCGCGCGCTGCAAGTCGTACACGAAGGAATTTCAGCGATGGCCAGGCTGCCGGTGTTTGATGCCGAACTGGCCGACGTTCGTGCTCGCCTGGAGCGCAGCGAAAGCGCGCAGAACCTGAAGACCGGGCCGGGTGGGATTTACGATCTTGACTATCTGGCTGGATCGCTACAGGCACGGCATCAGCTTTGGCTGGCGGGAAATCTGGCGGAGCGCTTGCAGTTGTTGCTCGATCACCGTTTGCTGGCGGAAGAGGAATATCAGTCGCTGGCGGAGGGCGCCCGCTTCCTCCGCACCGTGGAGCATGTGATTCGTCTGGTCAGCGGCCGGGCGCGCAAGTGGATACCTCTCGCCGAACATCCCCGGCGCGGCGTGCAGAAGCTGCTCTGGCGAATGCTGGGGGCCGAAGACAGCTTCGATCCCGAGATGCAGTTGTCGGATGTAATGCGGCAAACCCGGAACATTTATCTCGCACATCGGAAGAGCTGACGGTCAGAAGCAGGTGCTCGACCGCTTCCGCCAGGAAAGCATAAACTGGAACGCCGGCGATTCTGCCGGACAAGGCTTGACCCATGCCGCCCGTTAGCCAAGCCGTGCTGCTGTCGTGGTCGGTGCCTCCGGCTGCGACATTCGCGCTGGTGCTGACCGCTCTGGTCTATCTCCGCGGCTGGGTCCTGATGCGACAAGCCGGTGTGCCCTTCGTCCTGCTTTGGCGGGCTGTCAGTTTTCTGCTTGGCCTGCTCTCGCTCTGGATCGCGTTGGCGTCGCCTCTCGATACCTTTTCCGGCTTCGTGCTCACCGCCCACATGCTGCAGCACATGATGCTGATGATGCTGGCCCCACCGCTGATCTTGCTGGGTGCTCCGGTTGTTCCGCTCGTTCGGGGATTGCCCGTCTTTGCTGCGCGCGAGTTCGCCGGCCCGTTCCTCAACTGGCGCGTGGCCAATCGCGTTGGCGACGCGCTCACTCATCCCATCGTGGCCCTGCTGCTGATGGGCACAGCGATGTTTGCCTGGCACACACCGCGGTTCTATGAGTTGGCGCTGGCGTCGAGTTCCTGGCACGAGGTCGAGCATGCCTGCTTCTTTCTGGCATCGCTCGTCTTCTGGTGGCCCGTGATTCAGCCCTGGCCCAGCCGCACCCGCTGGCCACGTTGGGCAGTCGTGCCTTATTTGCTGGTGGCCGATCTGGAGAACACTGCTCTGTCCGCAATCCTGGTGTTCTCTGACCGGCTCCTCTATCCGTCCTACGATGCTGTTCCGCGACTCTTCGGTTTCTCCGCATTGCACGATCAGGCGGCCGCGGGCGCCATCATGTGGGTGATGGGATCGCTCGCCTTTGTCGTCCCGGCAATCGTTATCGCAGTCCAATGTTTGCAGAACAATCGACGGCCAGCGCAGGTCGCCTCAGCTCGCAAGCAAGGGCCTTCGTCTTTCGACGGAGTGGTGGCCCTGTCACAACGGCTGTCGTTTGGCGGTGGCTTTCTGCGGCGCCGATTGAGCGGGCGCCGCATCGAGGCAATTTCGTTTCTGTTGCTGTTTGCCGTAGCCGGCTCGTGCCTCGCACATCTGGCATCAGGTTCGTCCGACGATGACAGCCAGGTCTTCCGGTTGCGTCAGCCATCCAGCCCATTCACCATCTCAATCTTCGCGCCGGCGGGTGACCTAGACGCCGGAAGGTCTGACTTCAGCGTGCTGGTCCAGGACCGCAATTCGCCAGAAGTGTTGCGGGATGCAACCGTTGCCCTCCGCGCTGAACAGGCGGGAAATCCGCACAAGGCGCAATGGGTCCGCGCCACCACGGAAGATTCGGAGAACAAACTTCTCCAATCAGCCTCGTTGAACTTACCGGACAAGGGCGACTGGACCCTCGATATTGCAATTGAACACGGCGCAGACCGTGCTGATTTTTCGTTGCCTGTCCATGTGGTCAAGCCCGCAGCCAGCATCTCATTTCCCTGGTCTTACGTGGTCCTATTGGCATTCTTGGCAATATTGTTGTTTACTTGCCTGCGACGTCACCGGTCAGCGGGTGCACTCCACATGTCCCACCCTGTAGCCGGTGACGGCGGCATCGGAAATCTGTCTGAGACCGCGCCGACAGTCAGGTAATCAATCCGCAAGCGTTTCACAGCGGCGTATTGGGGGACCAGCAATGGCGAATGTTAATAATTTGTCGTATAGCGATCAAGGTTTGGCGCTGACGGAGCACTTTGAGGGCTTACGCCTGACCGCCTATCAGGATTCGGTCGGCGTGTGGACCATCGGTTATGGTCACACCGGTCCCGATGTTAAGCCCGGTCTTACCATCACCCAGGAGCAAGCCAGCGCCCTGCTCTTGCGAGACGTGGCAGGCGCCGTGGCCGCTGTCAACCGGCTGGTGACAGTTCCTCTGACTCAGAACCAATTCGACGCGCTGGTGGATTTTACCTTCAACTTGGGTCATGGAAACTTGGCCAGCTCGACTTTGCTTCGTGAGCTGAACGCCGGCAATACTGCGGGTGCGGCAGCCCAGTTCCTCGTCTGGGTCTACGCCGGAGGAGTCCAATTACCTGGACTGGTGAAGCGGCGGCAGGCGGAAGCGGCGCTCTTCCAATCGGCGGGAGCATAAGCGCAGAATGCTTAACCGCATCGCGGTGATCGCCGTCCGCTGTGGCTACGCGTAGTCGATCGGGTTCGTCTCCAGCCAGTGCTCGTCTTTCACACGCCGCACTTCGCGCATTGCCGAATGGGCGAGACTCGATGTAAGTTTCCGCGTCTTCCAGGAAAACCCCGCGCAAAAGCCGAGCGCACTGCCTGCAACGCCAAGTGCCAGCGCACTGGAAAGACGGGAGCTCCGTCGCCGCATCAGACATGCCGGTATGATCCCGAGACACGCACCCACCAGCGCCAGCTTTAGCGACTCCTCGGCGGAGTTGCTCACCAGAGCGGAGGCGCGCTGGGGATCGAAGTTTTCCCGGCCGGTGCGGATTCCTGAAATCCCGGCATTCACCAGTCTGCGTCCATAAGCGAGTCTGGTTGTTGCTGGCGCGTTACGATTCATACACTTGTCCTCATAGAAGAGGCGTTGCCTTGCCTCACTCCGACCACGACTCCTTGAACTGCTGGCGCATCCACAACGCTCCCAATGTAGAGCTTCTCACATTCCATGAATTGTTGCTGTGATGGCAGGCACTGCCTGCGGTGACGGACAGCACTTTGCTGTGCGAACCCTCCAGGCCGTTCAACTGCGCGCGACGTGGCAACTGCTGCATCCCCCCATGCCGCCAGAATTAATGTGTTGCAACAAGCACATTTCGGCCACGCTCTTCCGATCCGCCTACCTCAATGTGTTATAACAACCAAATCTCGGCACTCCGCCTGCCGTGAATTGCAGGTGATCACCCACCTGGTGTGACGCCTGTCACTCACCATGCCGACATTCCTCACTGACTGGCACGCACCCGGCAGAACAAGATACTAGTTAGCCAGACGAGCACGAGTCCATAACGGCCGCGCCAGGCCGCCACTTCCAGGAACCAGATCAGGACTCGCCGACGACGAATCGCGGAGGAAAGCTCTCAGTCTGACGCACCTCGTCTCACGTACGTCTGGCCGCGAAGCGGAGATGCTATTCTTATGATCGATCGCGCGCCCATTCCCGGCTATACCCTCGGCGGGCATGTTCCCGCCTCGGCCCTGTTTCTTCTGATACAGCTCCTGGGGCTGGCTTGCTTTTTCTACATCGTGGCGAAGCGTGTTGCACCACTCATTCGCGCCCAGCGCGATCTTCGTCTCGACCGCCCTTGGCTCCGGTTGGAAAAGCTTCTGAAGTTTTGGTTTGCTCAGTGGAAGCACCCGCGCTACCGGGTCGCCGGCACGCTACATCTTTTCATATTTGCCGGTTTCATCATTCTCGCCACGCGTGCGTTCTACCTGCTGATCTTCGGGCTGTCGGCTGACTTCGCCGCTCCGGGTGCAATCGCCCGTATCTACGACATCGTTGCCGATTACGCGGCGACCGTTGTCTTCCTGGCGGTGTCGGCGGCTGCGGTGCGCCGTGTGTTTTTCAAACCGGCCCGTTACGCCGTTCCAGCGAAGCTTGGCAAGGGCCATCCCGTCGACGCTATCTTCTTATTAGGGCTGATTGCGCTCCTGATGACCTCGGAAAGCCTCTTCGAAGCGAGCCGGGCCGCAATCCAGATGCAGCGCGGCATGGCCATCGAATTCCTGCCGATCCTATCGCTGCCTTGGCTGCTGAAAGATGTTTTCGCTTCGGCATCGATCGCCACCCTGTGGAATCTGCACCTCGGCGCCTATCTCGTGGATGTTTTGACCTTCTATTTCCTACTCTGCTACCGGCCTTTCGGAATTCAGTTCCACGTGGAAACGTCACTGTTCAACGTGTTCTTCTCCAAGCTCGATCGCGGGACCGTCAAGCCGGTGCGCTGGGGCGTCAGCGACGACCAACTCGATCAGGTGAAGTCTTTCGGCGTGAAGAAGTTTGAAGACTTCACCTGGAAGCACATGCTCGACTTCTACTCCTGCGCCGATTGCGGGCGCTGTTCCGACAATTGCCCGGCGAACGCGGCAGGCCGTCCGCTGTCGCCAAGATTTCTGACGACCAAGGCGCGCGACTACGCTTTCGAGCATTTCCCCGTCTTTGGCACTTCGGACAACAGCCACGCGCTGATTGGCGGCATTTACTCGGAAGACGAAATCTGGTCCTGCACGACCTGCGGGGCCTGCGAAGAAGAATGTCCGCTGTTGATCGAGTACATCGACAAGATCGTCGACTTGCGGCGGGGCATGGTCGATGACGGCAATGTGCCCAAGTCCATCCAGAAGGCGCTGAAAGCGCTGGAAAGCCGTGGCAATCCCTACGGCAAGATGGAAAAGAAGAAAGCTGACTGGACCAAGGACAAAGACTTCCGGCAGAGCTGCGAGGTCAAGGTACTGAATGGAAGTACCAGCGCTGAGACACTGTATTTCGTCGACAGCATTACCTCCTACGACGACCGCATCCAGGCCATTGGCCGCGCCAGCGCGCGCATTCTAACCGTGGCCGGCGAGGACTTCGCGATCCTGGGCGCAGCGGAGAAAGACAGCGGTCACGACGTGCGGCGCTTTGGCGAAGAGACGCTGTTCATGGCGCTGCGCGATCACAACACCGATGCCATCAAGGCCTCGGGCGCGAAGCGGATCGTGACCTCCGACCCGCACGCCTTCAACGCGCTGAAGCACGATTACAAAGACATGCCTCCGGTGGAGCACATCAGCCAGTTGATTGCACGCGAGGTCAAGTCCGGCAAGCTCCAGCTCAATCCGGTGGAAAACGGAGACAACGTCTACACCTATCACGATCCCTGCTATCTCGGACGGCACAACCAGGTGTACGACGACCCGCGCGATGTGTTGGATGCGATTCCCGGCTTAAAGCGCGTGGAGATGACACGCTGTCGCGACCGGTCTTTCTGCTGCGGCGGTGGCGGGTTGATGTTGTTCTACGAGCCGCAAGAAGAGGAACGGATGGGCGTGCAGCGAGTGCGCATGGCCGCGGAGGCAGGCGCGAACGTGATCGTGACCGCGTGCCCGTTCTGCATGGTGAATATCGAAGATGCGATCAAGGTTTCGGGCATGGAAGGCAAGATGACGGCCATCGACCTGGCCGAGTTGGTTGACCAGCAGCTTGTGCGCAAGCCGGCGCCGCAGGCGACCACGGAAGAACCGATTCCGAGCGAGGTTCATGCGTAACCGGCTTTGAAGGGGCGCAGCTTGAGCTGCGCCGTCGTAAGTTTTCTTACTTTTGTCATCCCGAGGAAGCCTTTAGGCCGACGAGGGATCTGCCGTTCGAGTTACTAGCACGATGCTTCTATTGTCGCCGGCGGCTTCATAAACAACGTCGGCCTTTAACAAAATTCGGGAGGGTGAAGTGGAGATTTTAGTTTGCGCAAGAAGAGTACCCGACGCTTCGGAGAATGAGATTCAACTCAACAGTGCGGGCAACGACATCGAACGCGACGACCTGGTCTATTCCATCAACGAGCCGGACAACTATGCGGTGGAAGAAGCCTTGCAGATCGTCGCCAAATCCGGGGGCAACGTCACCGTCGCCACCGTCGGCACTGACGAGGACGAAGAGATCCTGCGCCGCGAGATGGCCATGGGCGCCAATCAGGGCGTTCTGCTTTCCGACGACGCCTTCACTGGCTCGGATGGCAAAGGGATCGCCACTGTCCTGAAAGGCTTCGTGCAGAAGAACAAGTTCGACCTGGTCCTGACCGGCGTGCAGGCCGAGGACGGCGGCGCGCAGGTCGGCGGAATGCTCGCCGCGATGCTCGATTATCCCTTCGCCTCGCTGGTGAATTCCATCGAGGTCCTCGACGGCAACCAGCTGAAGATCAGCCGCGAGATCGAAGGCGGCAATCGCGAGATGAGCGAAATCGATCTGCCGTGTGTGCTCTCCATCCAGACCGGCATTAACGAACCGCGTTATGTCGGGATGCGCGGCATCCGCCAGGTCGCCTCGCTGGAGATTCCCACTTATGGCGCGTCGGACTTGGGAGTCGACACGGCTGCCGTCGGCGAAGCTGCCGCGAACGTGAAACGCGACGACTACTTCGTGCCGGTGCTGGGCAAGGGCGCCGAGATCCTGCAGGGCAGCAACGAAGAAATTGCCGACAAGCTCATCGAGTTGCTGAAAGCCAAAGGAGGCCTGCAATGACAGCTAGGATTTTTGCCTACATCGCACATAAGGGTGGCGTGGTTGACGATTCCGCCGCCGAGCTGCTAGCAGCCGCCAAGAAGATCAATTCCGCCGCGTCTCCCACGGCGGTGGTCACCGGCTCAGGCGCCGAACTCGATGCCGTCTGCACCACCCTCTGCGCTTCGTACGCCGAAGTGTGGAAGGTGGCGAGCGACAGCCTCGCCTACCCAAATGCTGAACTGGTTCGCCAGGCATTGGTGAAGGTCCTGCCTGCCGGCAGCCTCGTATTGCTTCCTCACAATCATTTCGGAATCGATCTCGGGCCGGGACTTTCCGTCAAGCTGAACGCCGCCTTCGTCCCCGACGTGGTGGGCATTGACGGAGTGGATGGTACGAACCTGAAAGCCGTCCGCCAGGAATTCGGCGGGCAGGTAAGCGCTCACGTCCGCTGCAACATCGAAACGGGCGCGGTGATCAACGTTCGTCCGGGCGCGTTCAAGCCTGTCGAGGGTGCTGCCGTCGCCGGCGTCGTAGTCGACAAATCCTCGCAAGTTGGCGCTCTCACGGCCAAGCGCCGCTACCTGACGACCGTCATGCCCGAAGCTGGTGACGTGGACATCACCAAGGAAGCAGTCTTGGTTTCCGTCGGCCGCGGTATTCAGGAAAAAGACAACATCAGCATCGCCGAAGAGCTGGCGGAAGCGATGGGCGCGGTTGTGAGCTGTTCTCGTCCGGTGGTCGATGCCAAGTGGCTGCCCAAGTCGCGGCAGGTCGGCTCGTCCGGACAAACCGTGAAGCCCAAGGTCTATCTGGCCTGCGGCATCAGCGGATCGTTCCAGCATTTGGCTGGGCTCAAGGGCAATCCGTTCATCGTGGCCATCAACAAGAATCCCAAGGCGCCGATCTTCCAGGTCGCCGAGGTTGGCATCGTCACCGACATGCTGGAATTCATCCCCGAACTCACCAACAAGATCCGTGAAATGAAACAGGTCTCGGTCTAAGGACTGGGTCCAGGAACCAAGAGAGGGTTTGGCAATGCTCACCAAGAAAACTTTGCAACTCAGTTTGAAGTCGCTCCGCGATTTCGCCAAGAAGCGCCTGCCTGACGAAGAGTTGATCGCGCTGGACGAACGCGACGAATGTCCGGTGGAGATTGTCCGCCACATGAGCGATCCGGACAAACTCGGTATTCAACTCCTGTTCATTCCGGAAGAGTACGGCGGCATGGGTGGGAGCACCTTTGACGTCTATCTCATCTGCGAGCAGATGGCGCGAATCGATCTCGGCGTCGCCACTTCCCTGTTCGCCACATTCCTGGGCAGCGATCCCATAACTTTCGGCGCCACGCCTGAGCAGAAGAAGAAGTGGCTGGGCAAGATCGCCGACGAAGGCGTTCTGTTCGCCTACGGCGCAACCGAGCCGGAAGCGGGCAGCGATCTGGGATCGCTGAAGACTACCGCGGATCGGGTCGAAAAAGACGGAAAGATTGTCGGCTACAAGATCAATGGCAGCAAGCAGTGGATCAGCAATGGCGGCATCGCCGACCATTACACCATCCTGGCCAACACTCCGGTCGGGCCAACCTGGTTCATCGTGGACAAGGGCGCCAAGGGCTTTGCTCACGACGAGCCCGAGGACAAGCACGGCATTCGTCTGAGCAACACGGCAGCGCTGGCGTTGAACGACGTGTACGTCGATGCCGACCGGCTGGTCGGCGGTGTCGAAGGGCAAGGCCTGGTACAGGCACAGATGGTCTTCGGTTACACGCGCGTCATGGTCGCAGCCTTCGGATTGGGCGCGGGATGGGCTGCCTTAGACCGCGCAATTCCCTACTCCACCAAGCGCATTCAGGGCGGAGCTCCGCTCTCGGAGAAGCAGGGCTACACCCACAAGCTCATCGTGCCGCACGTTGTCCATTTAGAAGCGGGCCGCGCTTTCATCGAGGAGACCGCGGAGCGCATCGATGCCGGGAACGAAGGCAGCTTGAACACTGAAGGCGCAATTGCCAAGTACATGTCGACCGAAGCGGGCGATGCCGCTGCCGACGCCAGCATTCAGGCGCTCGGCGGCTACGGCTACACCCACGAGTACATGGTGGAGAAGATCAGCCGCGACGTTCGCATCACCAGAATTTATGAAGGCACCTCCGAGATCATGGAGATGACCATCAGCCGCGACCGCTGGCAGCTTCACCTGAAGACGCGTGGGCAGCACTATCACGAGCGTGCTCGCCAGGTCGAGGCACTGCACGCCGCCCATTCCAACGTGGGCGCCGATGTCGCCGCACTGGCTTTGCACGCGCTGGCCGAAGTGATGGAAAAGGCCCGCGCGAATCGCCTCACACGTTACCAACACATTCTGCTGCGCATTGGCGAGTGGATCGCATACGCCGAGTCCGCGGCTACCCTGGCCCGGCGAGCCGCACTGGTGGCTGAAGGCAGAGTCAACGAGAAGGCCAATGACCGTTTCGATGCCGAAGCGATGGCGGCAATTAGCCGAATCTTTGCCCGCGAGGCGGCCATGAAGGTGGCGCAGGACGGCCTGCGCTATATCACAGGCGCCGGCGGCATGGGCGATGCCGAGATGCCCGCGTTCGAAGCGGCGCTCGGGTTGTCTGCCATCCACCGCGCCCAGGCAGGTTTAGTTGCCGACATGGATTACGTGGCTGACGCGCTGTATGGACGCGCCAAGAAGCACGTCGCCGAAGAACTGACAGAAGTAACCCTCCACCGATAGCCGTGGGGCAGGCGTCCGTCCACCTTCCCGACAGATGCCTGCTTCACCTGAAGAGGACCAAGATCATGGAAAATACCGCATACCGCGCAATCGCAATTGTGGGGGTGGGAGCAATCTTGCCCGATGCCCCGAACGTGCCCACATTCTGGAACAACGTGAAGACCGGCCGCTACAGCATCAGCGAGGTTCAGCCGGATCGATGGGACACTTCGTTCTACTACGACGCCGACCATAGCGCCCCCGACAAGACGTATTCCAAGATCGGTGGCTGGGTTCGCGAGTACACCTGGGATCCCATGAAGTGGCGTTTGCCGATCCCGCCGCGCGTCGCCGACGCCATGGACGTGGCGCAGAAATGGGCGGTCGCCTGCACGCGTGAAGCGTTGGAAGACTACGGCTATCCCAAGCGGCCGCTGGACCTCGATCGCACCGCGGTGATTCTTGGCAATGCCATGGCCGGGGAAAAACATTACCGCAGCTCGCTGCGCGTGTTCTTTCCGGAGTATGCCCATGAACTGACCGAGACGGCCACCTTCGCAGGCTTGCCCGCAGCGGCCCAGCGCGACATCTCGCGCGAGTTCCACGATCGCATGTCGCATTACCTTGCGGACATCACGGAAGACACTATGCCCGGTGAGTTGGCCAACTGCATGGCCGGCCGCGTTGCCAACCTCTACAACTTTCACGGCCCCAATTTCGTATGCGATGCCGCGTGTGCGTCGGCGATGGCGGCGATCAGTTCAGCAGTGGAAGGCTTGATTCAGAATGACTTTGATGTGGCCGTCAGTGGCGGCGTGGACCGCAACATGGGTGCGCCAACGTTTGTTAAGTTTTGCAAGATCGGTGCCCTGTCAGCCACCGGCACCCGGCCCTACGCCGAGGGAGCCGACGGCTTCGTCATGGGTGAAGGATCGGCGATCTTCATACTCAAGCGCCTGGCGGATGCCGAGCGCGACCAGGACAAGATCTACGCCGTGCTGCGCGGTATTGGTGGATCGAGCGACGGCAAAGGCAAAGGCATTACCGCGCCCAATCCTATCGGCCAGAAGTTCTGCATTGAGCGCGCCTGGCAGAACGCCGGCTTGTCTCCCGCCACCGCGACCTTGATCGAAGGCCACGGCACCTCGACCCGCGTGGGCGATGTTGTGGAAGCACAGAGCATGGTGGATGTGCTGGGCAGCACCAATCTTCCTGCCCACTCAGTGGCACTCGGATCGGTGAAGTCCAACTTTGGCCATCTGAAAGGCGCCGCAGGCGCTGCCGGGATGTTGAAAGCCGCTCTGGCGCTACATAATAAGGTCCTGCCGCCCAGCTTGCATTGCCAGCATCCCAGCCCCGACATCGACTTCGCCCACTCGCCGCTTTACGTCAACACTGAGTTGCAGCCGTGGACAGTTCCGGGCGACGGTGCGCGTCGTGTCGGCGTCAGCGCCTTCGGTTTCGGAGGCACCAACTTCCACATGGTGATGGAAGAGCACCTTCCCGGCAAACTGAATGGAAACGGCAAGCATTCGATTTCTGTTCCCGCAACACCGCCTTCTACGACCAAGGAAGCTTCTATGCAAGTCAGCAATGCTGTCCCTACTGCCATCGCTGCTCCGACTGCAACCGCTGCTGCTGTTCAGATCGCGAACAAAGCCCCGTTACGCGGAGCGTTGGTGATCGGCGCTGCCTCAGAAGCCGCATTGATCGAGCGGCTGCGCGCGGTACAGAAATCTGCACAGGCTGGTCAAGCGCCAGCCCCCGCCGCGCCGGCAGAGTCCGATCTGCGTGCGCCGGAGCGTGTGGCCATTGACTATGCCGACGCTGCCGATCTGGCAACCAAGTGCGGCATCGCGCTCAAAGCGTTCCAGGCGAATCAAGCCGCATTCTGGAAGGCGGTTCGCGCTCAGGGAATTTTCCGCGGACATGGTCCGGCGCCCAAGGTCGCGTTCCTTTATACCGGGCAAGGCTCGCAGTACGTGAACATGCTGCGCGGTATTCGCAAGACAGAACCGATTATCGGCGAGACCTTTGCAGAAGCCGATCGCGTGATGACACCGATGCTGGGCAAGCCGCTCAGCGACTTTGTCTTCGTCGATCAGACCGATCCCGTGGCCCTGGCGGCATCGGAAGAAAGTTTGCGTCAGACCGAAATTACCCAGCCAGCCGTGCTGACGGCGGACATCGCCATGACCCGACTGCTCGCAGCTTATGGCATTCAGCCCGACATGACCATGGGGCACAGCATGGGTGAGTATGCGGCGCTGGTTGCCTCCGGGGGACTCTCGTTCGAAGACGGGTTGGATGCCGTCAGTGCACGCGGCCGAGGGATGGCTAGCGTGGCAGTGACCGACAAGGGCAAGATGGCGGCTGTCTTCGCGCCCATTGCTGAAGTCGAGCGCATCCTCAAGACCATCGACGGCTACGTCGTCATCGCTAATGTCAACAGCAACACGCAGTCGGTAATCGGCGGAGCCAGCGAGGCGGTTGAGCGGGCTTCGCAGATCTTTCTACAGGCCGGCTACAACGTTGTGGAGTTGTCGGTCAGCCACGCGTTCCACACCTCCATTGTGGCAGGGGCGAGCGTGCCGTTGCGGGAGATGCTGGAGCGCCTGCACCTGCAGTCGCCGATCATTCCGATCGTCGCCAACGTGGACGGAGAACTCTATCCAACCGGACCTGACGTTGCGCCCAAGATGATCGATCTGCTCGCAAAACAGGTTGCCGCGCCGGTGCAATTCATCAAGGGTCTGCGTACGCTCTACAACGCGGGAGCGCGCGTGTTCGTCGAAGTCGGACCCAAGAAAGCCTTGCAGGGATTTGCTGAGGATGTGCTGGGCAGCGACGGCGACGTCGTATCGCTGTTTACCAACCACCCCAAGCTCGACGATCTGACCGCCTTCAATCAGGCGTTGTGCGGACTTTACGCGGCGGGGTTAGGCCGCGGGGTTGCCGAAATGTCACCTGACAATCCGGTAAAACAGGCCTCGGTATCCGCTGTTGCCCCGCAGGTGGATACCCGGAAGCTAGTCGCGGCCGAAAAGCTTGCGACAAATGTTCCAGCCGCGGCAGTGGTGCTGGCGAATGTAGCTCCAGCCACGTCGGCCCTCCCGACCAACGGCGACCGCTACACCGAACTCGGGCGCCTCTTCGCCGGCGTGCTTGATCGTAGCTGGGAGATCTACCAGGGACAGAAGCCTGCACCAAAGAGCGAGCCGGTTGTCATCACGGGAGCGTCTTTGGGGCTGCCCGGAACCGAGCACATCTTCGACGACGGCAACGTCGAACGCATCTTGCGCGGCGATCAATTCATCACTCAAATCCCTGCGAAGTTCCGCCAGTCCATGCTGGACAAACGCATCCGGCGCCTGGTCAAGAGCGACCAGGGAGAAGCCACATTTGAGTCCATTACCGATGTGGCGGACGTTATCAAGCTGGCCGGTCGCGGAGGCGCCTTCGATCTGGAAAGTGAATTCGGCGTTCCCGCCGATCACCTGGCTGCCCTCGACCGCGTTACGCGCTTGGCGATCGCCGCCGGAATTGACGCCATGCGCGACGCCGGCATTCCGCTGGTCATGCGTTACAAGACGACAACCAAGGGCACGCAACTTCCCGAGCGTTGGGGCTTGCCGGATGCTATGCGCGACGACACGGGGGTAATCTTCGGCTCAGCCTTCCCTGGCTACGACTCCTACGCCGAAATCATGTCAGGCTATTTCAAGGACCATGCCCGTCGCGAAGAGTTGGCAATGCTGGAGGGCTGGCGCACTCACGCAGCCAACGGGCATTCCGTGCTCGGGCAGGAAATGGAACGGCGCATCGAGGAGTTGCGCGACACGCTCGAGAAAGAACCGTATGTCTTCGATCGACGCTTCCTGCTCCGAGTCTTGTCGATGGGACATTCGCAGTTTGCCGAACTCATCGGCGCTCGCGGTCCCAACACGCAAATCAATGCCGCTTGTGCGACCACCGCGCAAGCAGTCTCGCTCGCCGAAGACTGGATCCGCGCCGGACGCTGCCGCCGGGTGATCGTCATTTCGGCGGACGATGTCACTTCCGACAACATGATCGGCTGGTTCGGCCCAGGCTTCTTGGCCAGTGGGGCGGCAGCCACCGACGAAAAGGTTGAAGACGCAGCCATTCCCTTCGACCGCCGCCGCCACGGCCTGATTATGGGCATGGGCGCAGCCGCCCTGGTGGTCGAAAGCGCCGAGGCCGCGCGGGAACGTGGCATTCAGCCCATCTGCGAAGTCTTGAGCGCGGTCACCGCCAACAGCGCTTTCCACGGGACTCGCCTCGATGTGCAGCATATCGGCCAGGTGATGGAGGACCTGGTAAGCCAGGCCGAATCGCACAGTGGCGTTCAACGTCAACAGATAGCTCCCCAGATGGTTTTCATTTCCCACGAGACCTATACCCCCGCCCGCGGCGGCAGCGCCTCGGCCGAGGTCCACGCGCTGCGTCGCGTCTTCGGTGATGCCGCCGATCAAATCGTAGTCGCCAACACCAAAGGAATGACCGGCCATGCAATGGCAACCGGCATCGAAGACGTTCTCGCAGTGAAGGCACTGGAGACGGGATTGGTGCCGCCGGTGGCGAACTTCAAGGAGGTGGATCCCGAGCTGGGTCCGTTGAACCTGTCGAAGGGAGGCAAGTATCCCATCGATTACGCGCTTCACCTGGGCGCCGGATTCGGCTCGCAAATCAG
>Ga0302325_10014489_pt1 | contig 16783 bp, 14 predicted proteins | sample Palsa_T0_2_FD_201948 | JGI IMG/M metagenome (GOLD analysis project Ga0302325, IMG submission 201948) | Peat permafrost microbial communities from Stordalen Mire near Abisko, Sweden - Palsa_T0_2 | ecosystem: Environmental > Terrestrial > Soil > Palsa > Peat permafrost | place: Sweden: Abisko... | reverse complement strand
TCGTGCGCGACGATTGCGCAGTGCAGATCCTGCCGCCGAAGAGCCGTATTTCCCAGTACATCCGGCTAATCGGCGAGCTGCCAGAGGAGCCCGCGCAGTTGGGCCAGATTCTGGTGAGGTGCGGTACGTTGACTGCACAGGAGCTGCAGGCGGGTCTGGCCCAGCAGTCGGGCGCGGCTGGCGCGCGGCCGATCGGCGCAATCCTGGTCGAACAAGGGGTGGTGCGGGCCGCCGTCCTCGAGGCGGCGCTTGCCAAGCAGCAGCAGTTGAAGTCGCAGAGCCTACACGATGCGCGCTCGATTCGGGTGGATGCCGACAAGCTCGACCGGCTGATCAACCTGGTGGGCGAGCTGATCATTGCCGGGACGAGCATCGAACTGATCGCGCGGCGAACGCGCAACGTTGAGCTGCAGGTATGCAACTCCACGCTGTCGGATCTCGTCGAGCAAGTGCGTGACAACGCGCTGCAGCTGCGTATGGCCAAAATTGGAGCCACCTTCAGCCGCCTAAAACGCGTGGTGCACGACGTGGCTCGCGAACTCGGTAAGGACATCGAGCTGCAGGTCAGCGGCGAGGACACCGAACTGGACAAGACTGTGGTGGAACAAATCGGCGGTCCACTCATGCACCTGGTGCGCAACGCGATGGACCACGGCATCAGCGCTCCCGACGCGCGCACCGCGTGCGGGAAGTCAGCGCAGGGCACCATCGCGCTCAACGCGTATCACGACTCGGGCAACATCGTCATTCAGGTCAGCGACGACGGTGACGGCCTGGACCGCGACAAGATCCTGGCCAAGGCCGTCGAGCGCGGCCTAATCGAAGTCGGCACGCACCTCAGCGACGCGGAAATCTACCACCTGATCTTTGAACCGGGCTTCTCCACCGCCGAGCAGGTCACTGAGCTGTCGGGCCGCGGCGTCGGCCTAGATGTGGTCAAGCGCAACATCACGGCGCTGCGCGGCAGCGTGGGCATTGCCAGCGAGCAGGGAAAGGGCACCACCGTCACGGTGAGGCTGCCGTTGACGCTGGCAATCATCAACGGCTTCCAAGTCGGCGTCGGCGATACGGTGTTCGTAGTGCCGCTGGAGACGATCGAGGAATGCATAGCCTTTTCCTCAGATAACGGCCAGGAATACACCAATCTGCGCGGCCAGGTGCTCCCGCTTATTCGGCTGCACGCGCTGTTCGAGATTAGCGGCGCGATCGGTCGGCGGCAAAGCATAGTCGTTATCAAGCACGCCGGAAAACGAACCGGGCTCGTGGTGGATGCACTCCTTGGGGAGTTTCAAACCGTCATTAAGCCACTGAGCAAGATTTTCACCCAAGTTGAGTGCATCAGCGGATCGGCCATTCTCGGCAGCGGCGAAGTTGCCCTCATCCTGAACGCGCCGGCCCTGGTGCAACAGGCGGTGGCCCGCGAAATGGAGCGATCTGCGAGCGAGACGCCCGGGTCCGATCTGGCGGTACGGGTGCCGGTTGCGGCATGAGGCAGTACAGATATGTTGGATTTGTCGGAACGTGTTGGTCCTGCCGGGCGAAGCCTTGTCATTCGCAATCGGCAGCACTCAACAATGGATAAGGAGCAAAGATAATGTTGTCGAACTTGAAGATCAGGACGCGTCTCAGCCTGGGATTTTCTGTTGTTGTTCTGTTGCTGATCGCGGTGGTCGGGCTCGTGATGCACAGCATCACCGGCTTGAGAGCCAATACAGAGGCGATCGGACGCGATCGGTATCCCAAAATCGAGATCGCGCAGAAATGGATCGTCTCGAATCTCCAGATCGCGCGCCACTCGAACAACATTCTGATCTTGCCAAAGGAACAGATCGCTGAGGAGATTGCCGACATCCGGGCGGAGCGGCGGGCGAACGACGAATACTCGCAGAAGCTCGAGCCGATTCTGGATACGGACAAGGGAAAGGCGCTGTTCAGCGACATTGTTAACGCCCGCGTCCCCTACCTCGTGCCCGAGAATGACTTCCTGAGGCTTGCGGAAGCGGGGCAACTAGAAGCGGCCAAGCAGGAATTGCTGACGAAGGCCGGCCCAATGCAGATCGCGTACATCGATGCCATTTCCAAGTTCATCGAATTTGAAGACGCTTTGCTAGTAAGTCAGACCGATGTCGCTGAAAAGGATGCCTCTAGATCCACCTCATGGATCATCAGCCTGGGCGGCGTGGCAACCCTCTTTGCAGCCCTCCTGGGCTTCTGGCTGACTCGCAGCATTACGCGTCCGCTGAATCAGGCGGTGCAGGTGGCCAACCGATTGGCCGAAGGTGATCTGACGGCCAGGATCGAAGCGATCTCCAATGATGAAACCGGTCAGCTCCTGCAGGCAATGGACAATATGGTCACCAGGCTCTCCAGCGTGGTGAATGAGGTGAACAGTGCAGCCGAGGCGCTGGTGGGTGCGTCGGTAGAGGTGAGTGCCACGGCACAGGCGCTTTCGCAGGCGGCGAGCGAGCAAGCCGCCGGCGTCGAGGAGACCAGCACCTCCATGGAGCAGATGGCGGCGTCGATCGCGCAAAACACCGAGAACGCCAAGGTCACCGACGGCATCGCAACCAAGGCGGCGAACGAAGCCGCCGAGGGTGGTGAGGCGGTGAGGGCCACGGCTGCTGCGATGAAGAGCATCGCCAGCAAGATCGGCATCATTGACGACATCGCGTACCAGACCAACCTGCTGGCGCTCAATGCGGCGATCGAGGCGGCGCGTGCCGGCGAACACGGCAAGGGCTTTGCGGTGGTGGCTGCCGAAGTGCGTAAGCTGGCCGAACGCAGCCAGATCGCCGCACAGGAGATCGGCACGGTCGCCATCTCCAGCGTGGAACTGGCAGAGCGCGCCGGCAGGCTGCTCGATGCGATGGTGCCGAGCATCAGGAAGACCTCCGACCTCGTGCAGGAGATCAGTGCGGCCAGTGCAGAGCAGAGCTCGGGGGTTGGGCAGATCAACTCGGCGGTGAACCATCTGACTCAGACTACTCAGCAGAACGCTTCGAGTTCGGAACAACTGGCGGCGACCGCAGAGGACATGAGCGGCAACGCCGAGCAGCTGCAGCAGTTAATGGCATTCTTTAAGGTCAGATCTGAACAGCAGGCACGCGTATTGGAATATGCGGCGCGCAAACCCATCTCCGTTGCCAAAACAAAGATTGGGAGGCGCCCTATCCCAAGAGTGGCGGGCAATTTGGCGTTGGCCCCCACGATCGAGCCCGACGAAACCCAATTCACCAAATTCTGACGGAGAGCAGCATTAACGCCAGGGTTCAAGCACAAAGGCACGCTTTGGTTGCAACAAACGCGCAATCGGTCGAACAGAAGGCATCGCAATACCTGACCTTCATGCTCTCTGGCGAGATCTTTGCCATCGGCATCCTGGCGATCAAGGAAATCATCGAGTACTACACGGTAACCGTTGTGCCGATGATGCCGGAGTGTATTCGTGGCGTGATCAATTTGCGCGGATCGGTCGTGCCGGTGATCGATCTGTGCGCGCGCTTAGGGCGCAAGTCGACGCCGGTGGACAAGCGCACATGCATAGTGATCGTGGAGGTCGGGACTGACTACGAGCGCCAGGACGTGGGGGTGATCGTGGACACCGTCAACGAAGTGCTTGATATTCCCGGCACCGACATCGAGCCGGCGCCGCCGTTCGGTGCGAAAATCCGCACCGATTTCATCGAGGGTATGGGCAAGATAGGCGGCAGATTCGTCGTTATCCTCGACATCAACCACGTGCTGTCGATCGAGCAGACCGACGCGATTGCCGCAGTCGCGACGGGCGTCCCGGCGGAGCCTGCGTCCCTTCGCTGATCGAATGGCATGAGTACGGAATCCATCCCCGCCGAACTCGAGTCGTTGCTGATCGTCGATGATAGCTTGGTGCAGCGTCAGCACGCGATCGCGTTATGCCGTGAGCTGGGTATCAAGCTGATCTACGAGGCGAGTAATGGCAGCGAAGCGCTGCAGTTATTGTCGATGCTCGTGTTACTGCCTAACGTGATGATCGTAGACCTGGAAATGCCGGGCATGGACGGCATCGAACTGATCCAGCAGTTGAAGCAGCGCGGGCTCGTCATCGCGCTGATAGTCGCCTCTAGCCGCGAGAGCGCGCTGATCGAATCGGTACAAACCATGAGTCGAATGTTGGGATTGGATGTGCTCGACGGCTTGCACAAGCCGTTGACGCTTTCAGGGGTTCGCGGCGCATTGGCGCGTTACCACGTGCCTGGCACGACAGTGCTCCCGCAGCAATCTGCCGTGGTTCCGATCGAAAGGGCGCAGTTGGCGCACGCAATCGACAATGGTGAGATCCGGCCCTATTACCAGCCCAAGGTGGATATGCGAACCGGCATCGTAACGGGCGCGGAAGCCCTGGCACGCTGGCAACATTCGCAGATCGGCCTCGTTCCGGCCGACCAATTCATCACACAAGCTGAGCAGCAAGGTCTGATCCATGCACTGACACTCTCCATGATGGAGCAGGTGCTGGGGCAGGTTGCGATATGGAATGCGCGTGGACTGCAACTGTCGGTCGCAGTCAACGTCTCAGCGCAATTGCTCGATTCACCCGATATTGTCCATGACATATCGGCGCTGCTCGAACGGCACGCGCTGCAGGCGACTCAGATCATTCTGGAGATCACAGAGGGCACAGTGGCGACTCATCTCGGTGCGGCGCTGGGCGTACTGGCTCGAATGCGACTTAAGGGGTTTGGATTGTCGATCGATGATTATGGAACCGGCTTTTCATCGATGCAGCAGCTTGCTCGTGTGCCGTTCACGGAGCTAAAGATAGACCGGTCATTTGTCCACGGGGCGCATCAGCATAAGAATCTGCGGGTGATATTGCAATCCGCGCTCGATTTGGCGCGCCGCCTGGAACTGATCACCGTCGCCGAGGGTATCGAGACGATGGAGGACTGGCGTCTATTGCAGGAATTCGGCTGCATGATGGGCCAGGGCTATCTGATCGCGACGCCGATGCCGGCTGGGGCGCTGCCGCAGTGGCTGAAGAGCCACAACTCCCGGTTGAACGAACTGCGTGCCTGAGCGGGCCGCTGTCCGCGCGTTAACAACCATGAACAAGATAGTCATCACCGATCACGAATTCGCGCATTTTCAGCGTTTCATCTACGCTGCGGCCGGCGTCACTTTGCCCGCGGGGAAGAAGGCGCTGGTCGGCGGCCGCCTCGCCAAGCGCTTGCAGCAATACGGGCTCGGCAGCTACGGCGAGTATTTCCAGTTGCTATCGAGCGGGAGGGAGGCGCAGGAAGTGCAGACCGCGGTCGATCTGTTAACCACCAACGAGACCTCTTTCTTCCGCGAGCCGAAGCACTTCAAATTACTGCGCGAAGTGGCCATAACCGCACTCGGCCAGACGCAACCGTTTCGGGTCTGGTGCGCGGCGTGCTCCACGGGTGAAGAGGCGTACAGCATTGCTATGGTGCTCGCTGACTGCCTGGAAGGCGGCCCGTGGGAAGTAGTCGGCTCGGACATCAGCAAGCGCGTGCTCGAGCGAGCGCGCGGCGGGCACTATAGCGCGCAGCGCGCCGGGAAGGTCCCGCGGTCGTATTTGCATCGCTTCTTTCTGAAGGGCGTCGGTACCCAGCTCGGCACTGTGCTGGTCGATCGTGCCCTGCGCGAACGGGTGCGGTTCGTCCAAATCAATCTCGATGCGCCGCTGCCACATCTTGGTGTCTTCGATCTGATCTTCCTGCGCAACGTGATGATCTATTTCAACAACGACACGAAGCGCCAGGTCGTCGCGCGGGCGCTTTCGCTGTTGAAGGCTGGCGGATATCTCCTGATCGGTCATTCGGAAACGCTGAGTGACCTGACCACAGCCGTGAAGCTGGTGGCACCTTCCATCTACCGTAAGCCTTAAGCAAATGCGCCGCTCGAAACAGGCGATCGATATCTTCCTGCAGCCTGGCGAGTTTTTCGTTGCGCAAGGCAGTTGCAGAATACGAACGTTGCTCGGGTCATGTGTTGCGATCACCCTGTGGCACCCCGGCAGATGCATCGGTGCGATGTCGCACTTCTTGCTCGCGACGCGTGGCCAGCGTCCGGTAGTCGGACTCGACGGCCGCTTCGGCGAGGAGGCGATGATGCTCATGCTGCGCGAACTGGCGTGGCTGGACGTGGATCCGATGCAATGCGAGGCAAAACTGTTCGGCGGCGGCAACATGTTCCCTCGCTGTCTCCCGGCACACTCACCGACGGTTGGCGAGCAGAACGGGGAGTGTGCGCACCGGCTGCTGCGAACCCACGGTATCAGTGTCGTTTCCGAGAGCCTATTCGGGGAGGGGCACAGGCAGATCATATTCGACGTGGCGAGTGGGCACGTCTGGGTGCGTCAGACTAAGCCGGTCACGTTCGGCATTGAAGAGTCAGCGTGATCCCTATCAAAGTCATGGTGGTCGACGACTCAGCATTGGTACGCCAGCTGCTGACCGCCTTGCTCGAGGCCGACCCGGGTATCAAAGTCATCGGCGCAGTTGCCGACCCGATTCTCGCTATGGCGCGAATGCAATCAATCTGGCCTGACGTTATCGTGCTCGACATCGAAATGCCGCGGATGGACGGCATCACCTTCCTCAAGAAGCTGATGATCGAACGGCCGACGCCCGTAGTGATCTGCTCAACGTTAACGGAAAAAGGTGCCTACACCACGATGGAAGCACTCGCCGCCGGGGCGGTCTCAATCATTACCAAACCCAAGATCGGTGTGAAGCAGTTTCTCGTTGACTCATGCGACGATCTGGTTACGGCGGTCAAGGTTGCGGCGCAGGTCAACATCAAGCGCTTGAGCGCGAGCGGCGCGTCGGCATCACAGGCATCAAAGCGCACCGCGGACGTTATTCAGCCGTCCCCTGGAGACCGCGCGATGGTCAAGACGACCGAGCGGGTGATCGCAATGGGCACTTCCACTGGCGGCACGCGGGCGCTGGAGGCAGTGCTGACAACATTGCCGAGAGTATCGCCTGCTATCGTCATTGTGCAGCACATGCCGGCGAACTTCACCGCCGCGTTCGCCGCCCGCCTCGACAGCCTTTGCCAGATTGAGGTCAGGGAAGCACAAAACGATGATCGCGTCATACAGGGTAGAGCACTGGTTGCCCCCGGTGGCAAGCACATGCTGCTCAAAAGAAGCGGCGCGCAATATCACGTTGCGGTAGTTGACGGTCCCTTAGTCAATCGCCATCGCCCTTCGGTGGACGTGCTGTTCCGCTCGGTGGCCAAATTCGCCGGTGCGAACGCGCTCGGGGTCATCATGACCGGTATGGGCGATGATGGCGCAGCCGGTATGCTCGAGATGCGCAAGGCCGGCGCACACACGATTGCGCAGGATGAAGAATCCTGCGTTGTCTTCGGGATGCCCAAGGAGGCCATCAGGCGCGGCGCAGTTGAGAAAACGGTTCCATTGAGTGCGATAGGCAGAGAGATCTTGCAGCATGCCTAAAGACTCGGACCGAATCAGCGCAGGCCCCTCAGATCCCGCCACCCGTACTCAACAACTGCGGACCATCATTGATATTCAGTCAATGCTGGTATCCGTGGAGTTTGATCTATCCTCCTTTCTGAGGATAGTAGTGGAGCACGTCCAGCAGCTCACCAATGCGAGCGGGGCCGTAATTGAGCTTGTCGAGGACACCGACATGGTCTATGGGGCCGCCAGCGGCACGCTCGCCCCCCATGTCGGGTTTCGGTTGCCACGGGCAAATACTCTGTCTGGGCTCTGTGTTCAGACCAGGCAGATCCTGCAGTCAGTGGATACCAGTCTAGATCCGCGTGTGGATGCTGTCACTTGCCGCAAAATAGGGGCAGCTTCCATGATCGTCGTGCCCCTGCTGCGGCTCGGCGAGACGATCGGCGTACTGAAGGTGGTCTCCACGGTTTCTCATGCCTTCACGGAACAGGAGTGCCAGACGCTCGGGTTGATGGCTGGCCTTCTGGGTGCGGCGCTCGGTCAGCAAATGGAGATCGAAAAGCGCCAGCAACTGGAAAAACGACTCCAGTTCATGGCGCAGAACGATGGATTGACCGGCCTACCCAATCGGTCTCTGTTTGACGATCGCTTGGCGCAGGCCCTCAGACGCACCCATCGCACCCAAGGCGTGCTTGCGGTGATGTACATAGACATAGACTTCTTCAAATCGGTCAACGATCAATATGGGCATGCAGTTGGAGACGCCGTATTGCAAATATTCGCGGCCCGCGCGAGTGCTGTTATTCGCTCGGCTGACACGCTCGCGCGGTTGGGTGGCGATGAATTCGCTTTGATTGCTGAGAATCTTCGCACCTACGAGGATGCCGAAAACATCGCCGCCAAGCTCATCGCGGCAACGCGCGAGGCAATCGTGCTGCAGGACCAACAGCAACTTAATATTAGCGTGAGCATCGGCATCGCGTTGGCATTCGAAGTCACTGCCGAGTCGATAGCTCTACTCCGACAAGCAGACGTTGCGCTATACGAAGCAAAGAAAGCGGGGAGAAACTGTTTTCGGCGCGCTCCGAACTGACGAGTGGACCGTTAAAGGGAGTGGCACTTGGCCGAGTATTCAAGCGACTGCATCCACTCAACACAATCAGCGCGTCAGCCGCGCGACAATCAAGGAAGATCAGCAAAAGGCTCTTTGTGGGAATGTTAACTTAAATATCCGCCAATTTGGCTCCCGCATCAGAGAGAAACAACAAACCCATAAAGCCCTACGCTACCGGAGCCTTTGAATTCGCGACGTAGGGCTCGTTTCACTGATGCGGGAAACACCAGTCTGAACAAGCGCCCGCAACTGCGACAAAACTGACGCAATGTCGTGATTGGCCCGTCGATTCGCTCCACGGTATCGTGAGAGGGACGGCTTAGCCTTAGGAATGTGAAGGCGGTCACAGGGGTGCACGCGGCTTCCACGAACTCACCGCCGAATGCGCGATAGCGTACGGACGCACCTGCACTGCGGGAACAATCTGCACCTTAGCTTTGCGCGTCAAGGTTCGACATGCGCGGGCACGGAATCTATACGGAAACGAAGCGTTTACGCACGATACAAAAGCCGAATCTCTGCGAGCAGTCGGTCGATGCTTGCGTGCGCGATAGAAAAATTGTGCCGCATGATGCAATTCGGTTGACTTCACTCTCAGAGCTGACGATACCGCTGCGTCGGCTGGCACGCACCAATGCGCTGGATGAGTCCGCCGTTTGGCTCGCGTGGTCTGACGATGGCCCTATTTGGTTTGTGACCGGTACGATTAGCCTTGAACTGTCGCGAGAACGTGGACGGCCGGTGTTGCAAATGCGCGTCTACAACCAGGAAGGCGCGTTAGAGGAAGCGTTGACCTGCATGCACACAGCCGCCAATGTCTGGGAACGGATTAACGTGCATTGAGCGAAGCGTAGTGGTTGGTCAGAAACCATTCACATCAAGCAACAGTAAAGCTATATGACGTCAGATTGGAATCCCACTGCGCCGCCCCCGCCCGTCGAGGGGCGAGGTGCTTTGGCGTTGGCGTTGGAGCAAACCCATGACGTCAAAGAAAAAGTAAAATTGTGTGCGGATAGCCTTGGCTCGTCCAGCGACATCGCGAAGAAAAAGATAGCTGAAGGTACGAACCCGCTGTCGGCGCGTAAGTCGCTGGCGAACAACGAAAGAGTCCAATACGAAGTGCAGGAATGCGCCGACGACCTGCATGAAGTCACCGAAACCTTAGCCGATGGGATCGGCGAAATGAAGGAGCAGACCAAGATCGCATTGGTCGAGTCTCAAAACGCTTTGGCAAATACTGAGGCTGCCGGTTCAAGGCGCTAAGGCGTCCACAGAATGTTGGGAAGTCCAGTCTGACCCTGAGCCGCCATCCGGCAACGACCGCTTCCGGGTCTCCAAAACGCACTGGCTGCCGCCAGGATGAAGCTTACTTCCCTAGCACTACAGCGGTTGCGGATTGAAGCTCTATGCACGCAACCGTCTTTCTCTATGCATCTCCCATTTCACTACGTCGATTCACGCTGCTTCCGCAAAGAACGCCTTTTGAGCCCTCAAGGCTTCATCCAGTGACTTCTGAATGTACGCAATTCCCTTCGCTGCCTCAGGCGTAGCCGCTCGGCGTTTGATCTCAGCGGGCTCAATCTCTTCAATGCGTTGGTTCAGCCACCAGATATTGCCGAAGGGATCGAGAATCCTGCAAACCTTTTCGCCAAAGTACATCGTCGTGATGTCAGTCACCGAGGTGGCCCCAAGTTTCAGGGATGCCCGATAAACCTTCTCCACATCTTCGACGTACATATTCAATAGACTCGGTGTGGGTGACCAGCCCTCTCTTGAGTCAAAGAGCATCACCATCGCGGTCCCTATCTTTACCACCACGTTAATGATCACCCCTTCCTTGTTCTTAATTCTACTGTGGGGAATTTCTTCCGCCTCAAAAGCAGCAGTAAGAAAATCGATCATCTTCGATGTCGAACTGGAGACTATCCATGGAGTAACGGAAGTGAAATTGGCAGGGACAATTTCAATATTCTTCTTGACGTGATTCTTCATGCGGTCTTCCTCGTGAGGTGATCTGAATGACGCAGGAGCGTTGGCCCGTCGATCCACCGCCACCAGTTCGCGCCAAGTCACGGGACGCTGTTGAACGGGTCGCGCACAGCTAAATTGTGTCCCGGCTCTACTCATCGGTCAGCGTACTCAGTGTGCTGTCCAGTCGTCCGTTCGCTGCCGCACGTCAACGTTCATTCGACGCCGAACACCTTAGCGAGCGTACGGTGCATTCCTCGCAGCGCAAAGAAGGCGATCACGTAGCCGAAAAGGCCTTGAATAGTCTTAGTCGACTGACTGCTTTCTGGAGATCTGCGCGCCGGTCCTGAGTGCCCATTGCCTGTGGCCGGTCAGCGACTGTCGTTTGCAACCGACGCGACGACGGTCGCTTGGAGATCCCGCGCCCACGAAACTCCTGAACTCCGCGCCGATCGGTCCCGCGCTGGCCTCAGGGTAGGCTAACGCACAGAGGCCTGGCCGCATTCTGCCAAACTACAGATGCAGATGAGGACCTTTCTGTCCTTTACGCCGGAGACAGTGATAGTGCTGGTTGAATAGCTCCGGCCTTCCGCTGTGCTGTTAATTAATAAACTGTGGCTCAACACGCTGGAGCGTCCCATGTCTACGAAATTTACGTCCCCCGCGCTGATCGGTACGACCCCGGCCGCCACCATTGCACTTGCCGCGCCTGCAGGGTCCGGAAGTTTGACTGCCACGAAGACTCGCTTCCTCGCTGTCGATGGCGGCCAAATCGCGTATGACGATACGGGCGGCAATGGCCCGCTGATCCTGGCGATCCCGGGAATGGGTGATTTGCGGTCGGAGTATCGGCTGCTGCGCCCGGCGCTACAGCACGCAGGATACCGAGTCATTACGATGGATGTGCGCGGATTCGGCGAGACGTCGGCGCGGTGGAACGACTACTCGGCGCATGCCGTGGGCCGCGATGCGCTGGCACTGCTGGAGCATCTCAACGCGGGTTCGGCGATCATCCTCGGCAATTCCTTCGCTGCGGGGTCCGCATTGTGGGCAGCGCACGATTCTCCGGCGCGCGTGGGCGGCGTGGTGCTGCTGGGTCCGCTTGTGCGCGACGTGAAAGTGCCTTGGTTCGCGAAGTTTACTTTGAGCATCGGCTTTGCGGGGCCGTGGCGAGTGTGGTTCTGGATCACCTATTGGAACAGTCTCTTCCCGATGCACAAGCCTGCAGACCAGGACCAGGTCAAAGCTGCAATCACAGAAAATCTACACGAACCAGGACGTATGACTGCGCTTCAAGCGATGATCAGCCTATCCAAGGCGGATACCGCAGCCATCGTACCCCAGAGCCGGGTCCCCGCCCTCGTCGTGATGGGCACACACGATCCGGACTTCCCGGATGCTACCGCGGAAGCTCGCTGGCTTGCCTCCGAGCTCCATGCCGAGAGCCTGATTATTGACGGTGCCGGGCACTATCCACACACCGAGATGCCGGAGCGGGTAGCACCCAAGTTGCTGTCGTTCATCGACGGCCTCGGCGTCAGAAGTGCGGTTAATCACCAATAATTTGAAGATGGCTATTACAGAGAACGCTACCGAGGAGCCGCCTGAAGGATCATTAGGAAAAACACCCAAGAAATCCTTACTTAATTGATGGCTTCACAGCGGCAGGTGCGAGCGACCGCTTTGAGGCTGCCATATCAGGACCGCCAATGACAGCCTCTACTTCCCGTTGTGACCCAAAACCCGCCTCTGGCCGATGTCCGCTTGCCCTTCGGGCTCATACCAACGCAGGTACCTGTCCAAGCGCAAGACCGTCGAGCAGGTGCGAACCAATCTGATGGTGGCTGTCAAGGCGTCAGCGCCCAGCCACCGCACCTGATTCGCTGATTGTTGGAACAGATTGAGATGAGCGTGTGCGTGTCGGCGAGGAGTGTAAAGGAGTTTCAAAGAGCGCCGCTCTTTCGCATATCAATCAACGCATGCGATATATGGATGCGTACGAAGAGAAAGAGGGTTCACCGGACAGAAGCCTGCTATTTGTAAATGCGTGGCGGACGCTGGCGCCGGCGGATCGCGATCGTGTGGATACGCAGACCTTTCCCCAGAACGTGCGTGAGCGCGCGGTGCGAGTTGGTTCTGGGCACCATTTTCCGGCCTTGGCCCGCGTCAAATTTCGCTTATAGATTCGCTTCGTCGTCTCGCTGCTGACGTGGCCCAATAGGGTGGCTGCTTCCTCGATAGCGCCTTTGTCGCGTGCTGCCTTAGCGCGCGGATCATTTCGATGATGATGTTGCTCCGATAATGTGCCTGCACTCCGACGAGCCCGTCTATTCCCGATTGAATATCGTCGCTCACGCAGCGGGGAATTCAACTACCCTCCAATAGGTATCCAGAAGCGCTGTTGCTTCCAGAAATGCATTCGCCGGATTGCTCTTGAGGATATAGCCGGCTACCCCGAGGTTGTAAGCCGCCACCTTGTCCTCGTCGGTGTCAGAGGTAGTCATAACGAAGACAATGCTCTTCTTTAGCTCCTCGTCTTTTCGCACCTCCTTGAGAAATTCAATACCATTCATGCGCGGCATGTTGAGGTCAAGGAGAACCAAAAAGGGGCGCGGTAGGCGGGCACGCCCGTTTGTCCCGCGCAACATGTCCAGCGCGTCTATGCCATCGTGTGCGAATGCAATGGGGTTCGCGATCTTGGCAATCTTGAATGCACGGTGCAGCCCCATCAGGCATAGATCGTCGTCCTCGACGTGCAGTAACTGTGCGGTTTTCGGTTCAAGCATGGGCCAACTCCTCGGCGTCGTAAGTGGAAGGCCGTGTCGGCCACTGAAAACGGAATTCCGCCCCTGTGCCGTTTCCTTGTGAGTGGACCGTAATGCAACCATTTTGCTGTTCCACTAATTTCTTTACTATCGCCAGCCCCATTCCGCTACCTTCCACTTCGTCGCGCCGCTTCAACGTCTGGAACAATTGAAAGATTTTGTCGTGGAATTGGGGCAGAATCCCTGGGCCGTCATCACGGACGACAAATTCCACAAAGTCCCCTACACGCTTTCCGGACAGGACCACCTCGCCGTTCTGTTTATCGTGGTGCTTGATGGCATTGTTAATGAGGTTTCTTAAGACCTGCTCCAGCTGCGCACTCGCCGTAGCAATCACCGAGAGATCGCCTTCGACGCGAACCTGAATGTGCGCCGGCGGGTTCAAGACCTCGATAATACTGGCGAAGATGTCCGTCAACTTAGTATCACTGGTCGCCGTTTCGGTGCGGCCAACTCGTGAATAGGTGAGCAGATCATCGAGCAGTCTTTCCATGCGGCTGATCCGGCTTCGCATAAGTCCGAGCACCTTTCGCGACTCGTCCGAAAGATCGTGCAAGTCTTCCTCGAGCCATAAAGCGGCACTTTTTATTCCGTTCAGCGGCGTCTTCAAATCATGTGAGGCGATGTAAGCAAAATCCTCAAGATCGCGATTGGACCTCTTCAACTGCTGATTGTTGTCGCGCAACGACAGCTCCGAGAGCTTCCGATCGGTAATGTCAATCACCGCTCCATGAAAATACGTGGCGTGGCCCGCGCCGTCGGACTCAACGCGCCCCCTCGCTTGCAGCCACCGGAATGCTCCGTCGCTTCGCCGGACTCGATATTCGATATCGTAGGCGCCGCAGAGCTGGATCGCGCGTTCGAGGGCGTCGGCGACGTCCGTGCGATCCTCCTCATGAACGACTTGCAGATAGGCTGCCGCGGGTAGTCCTTCCGCCGCCGCGCTCGCTGCTATCGAGAACATGCGGGCCGTGAATTCGTCGGCGATCAAGCGGTCGCTGGCGATATCCCAGGTCCAGGTCCCGACCGAGCTGGCTTCGAGCGTCGACTCCAGCTGCGCTTGCACTGAAGAAAGCTTCTGCTCGCCCACCCGCGCCGTCATCGCTTTGTGCCTTGCAGCCAACACGCTAATCGTTCCGAGAATGATGAGCGTACCTACGCTCAGAATTATTGTGGCGGATATCCGGTGGGCAAGCGCCGAATATCGAGGATCGAGCATGAACGGCCTGGCGACAGGGCTACTAAATACCCAGATCAGGCCTATAGATATCGTGACTACGGCGATTGTTAAAAAGGGCAGGAACCAGTTCGGCAGGTTGGGCTTGTCCCGAATGTCACGCTGCCATAGAGCGGCAATCCTCGCTATGATTAAAAGCAGAAATCCCACCCAAGAGCGTATCGACATTCCCACGGAATCGGTCCATCCGTAGGCATTCTTGAGTTCCACCACGTAACCAAGCAAAGCGATAAAGGCGATTCCGCCGGCGAGTGTTTTCATTACTACAGCGGCGGTGGTTGCGGCGCCGGCATCCCTGTCCGGCTTCGACATACAGAATTGGCCGCCGCATATGAGAAGTAAGCAAGCAATCGTATTTCCCGACATTCGTCCGGGATAGGCGGCATCGAGGCCAACGAACGGTACCGCAAAAAGAGTATCGATACCCAAGCGCATATGGAATGCATATTCGGCCAACTCAGCACTCACAAGACAAGTCACTGTGGCCGCCATCGCAATCACTACGCCTCGGCGCCGTAGGACTATGCCCAACTCCCCGATTCCCAATAAAACGAAACTCAATGCGGTGTTGAAATGAGTGGGTGCGTCATCAGGATACAGTTGGACCAGTATTGGTATGCGCGCCCACCATCCGATGCAAACCGACAAGCCGTTAAATATGATAAACAGTGCGGTCCCCGCGACAATCCAATCTGCTGTCGAGAAACGATGGACTTCATAGGCCAAGGACGACGTTTGCAGGGTGTCGTTCACGTCGCTACTCGTGCATACGAAATTCGAGCTTCGAAGGCTGCTGGCGGGAGACGGATGCTTGTGCGGGCCTGCCAGTTAGCCGCCCAGCGAAATACAGCCTCTGCGGGTATTGGTTTGACAAAGAGAAGTCCTAGCGCGATGCCACAACCGGCCGCATACACCGATGACAACATGAAGATTGTAATCGCGCAGCCGACAAGCGCTGTTAAAGGCAGCAGGATTGCAACAAACGGCTTCACATCCACTCCTTCGGGCGATCGCCACCATCAAACACCATCCTCTTACGGTCGATTGATTGATGTGGATCACGTCACAGCCATCGAAGGAACACGCACGAGCACTCGAGGTGCCCGGCAATTTCAACCGGCCCAAGGCTATGGCGGAGCGGATTGCGGCGGTGTGGGTGAAATCGACATCAGGAGCGTATATTCGCCTAGCTGGAAGATCTTACAGATACATCGGTCGATCTGAGCAAGTCGCGATTGTGAGACAGGCTGGGCGTTGCTCGTCGCTCACAATGACCGCGGCCGGGCCGGGATCGGTCATTCGGTGCAGTGAATCCGCTCCTGAGAAGCAGCCCACTCCGAATGCATCGTCGGCTCCGACGCGCCCCCCATGTACTACCTGCGAGCAACCGTCCGGCTACCCTTCAGAGATGATCTACTCTCTTTGACGTGCGTAATCGAAACTTCGCCCGTCTTCCTCGGGCGCCGGGTACTGCAACAAATTGCAACAGATCATCACTGCGTCAATGCGCCAAGTCTGCGACTTCGCATTGTGACTGCCATCACGGTACTTATTCGAGTCTAGTATCAAATGGCGTTGAGGGATTAGGCAGACTTTGTCGCACATGTGCGACGAGTTCACACCTGACGTCCCACACAGTCCATGACCAAGGATTTTGATCCATCCGGATTAAGGGGACTCTCAAACGTAGTCCTGGCGGAAATCGTCCGTTCCGCGATGGACGCGATCATCACAGTCGACGAGCAGCAGCGTGTCGTTGTTTTCAACACGGCCGCGGAGAAGATGTTTGAACGAGCAGCCTCTGAGCTGCTTGGCCAGTCGCTCGCAGTATTGATCCCAGAGAGATTTCGCGTCGCCCACTCCGAACACGTACTTGCTTTCGGATCCGCAAATGCCACGCGACCTAATATGGGCAATCTCGGCGCGATCTACGGCTTGCGCGCCGACGGGAAGGAATTCCCAATCGAAGCCGCGATTTCGAAAACCGAGGTACGGGGTCGGAAGCTCTTCACCGTCGTTCTTCGGGACATCAGCGAGCGCAAGCGGGTGGAAGAGGCGCTGCATGCAAGTACCAGGTTGGTCCAGTCGATAGTCGAGTCGTCAGAGGACGCAATCATCAGCAAGACTCTGGACGGCACTATTATCAGTTGGAATTGCGGCGCCGAGCGGCTTTTCGGTTACTCCGCGCAGGAGACACTCGGTAA
>Ga0302325_10014488_pt1 | contig 16784 bp, 12 predicted proteins | sample Palsa_T0_2_FD_201948 | JGI IMG/M metagenome (GOLD analysis project Ga0302325, IMG submission 201948) | Peat permafrost microbial communities from Stordalen Mire near Abisko, Sweden - Palsa_T0_2 | ecosystem: Environmental > Terrestrial > Soil > Palsa > Peat permafrost | place: Sweden: Abisko... | reverse complement strand
AAGTGCGCAACCTGGAGCGCAATGGCGAAGGTGAACCAGATCGGATCGAGCGAGGTCAGCTTCGGGAAGGAGCCGAAGACCGCGGCCAGGCTCGGAAATACAAGGTAGAGGGTGATGCCGGCCACCACCGCCATGACGGTCTTCTTGACGATCGACCGCCAGGGCGGTGGCGAGGCGAGATCCTGCTCCATCTGCACGGCGCGCCGTTTCGACAGCGAGTCGTGCTCGGCACCGCTCTCTGCGGGTGCGGCCGGACGGGGCTCTTCGGATTCGTGGTCTTCCTGCGTCGCCACCGGCGAACTGTTCTCGGTGACGAGGGAGAGCCCGCCTAGCTGGCGAGGATCTTGGCCTTCTGGGCCTCGAACTCGGCGTCGGTGAGCACGCCCTGCGACTTGAGGTCGGCCAGCTTGTGGAGCTGGTCGGCGGAGGTCTCACCCGACGTGCCCGCAGTCTGCTTGACGTACTGGTCGAACGCTTTCTGCTGCTGGGCCGCCTGCTCGGCCGCCCGCTCGTGCATCTTGCCGCCCCGGGCGATCAGGTACACGAAGACGCCCAGGAAGGGCAGGACGATGATGAAGATCACCCACAGCGCCTTGGCCCAGCCGCTCATGTCGTGGCTGCGGAAGACGTCCATGAACACCATGATCAGCAGCCAGATCCAGATGATGAAGAGGAAGAAGTACAGCATCGTCAGGAAGGCGTCGAGGACCGGGTAACTGGAAGCAAGCATGGAAAAGCACTCCTTGGAATTAGTGGTCGGCGAGGACCCGACAACCAATGTTTAGCAACTGCAGCTGAAGCGGTGCTGGGATATCCCCAGGTCCACCCCGCGCCTCTCGGCGTCCCTCCCCACTGACCAGGGCGGACGCCCGGCCCCTCGACCAGCCCCGCCCCGGGTCGCGGCGTGGACTGCAGCGCCCCGCAACGGCTTTACTGTGGGCATCGTCCCGGGCCGACCGACCGGGTTGTGGGAAGCGACCGGAGGAGAGGGCCTTGGCCAGCGAGGGATTCCATGAGCCACTTGAGCTGCTCGATGAAGCCACACTCGATTACCACCGCGCCATGCAGTCGTTGGCCGAGGAGCTCGAGGCGATCGACTGGTACGACCAGCGGGCCAAGGCCACCACGGACGAGAGCCTGGCCGCCATCCTGATCCACAACCGCGACGACGAGAAGGAACATGCGGCCATGGCCCTCGAGTGGCTGCGCCGGCGCGATAGCGCCCTCGACGCCCAGCTCCGCAAGTTCTTGTACTCGTCCGTCCCGGTCACCGAGGTCGGCGAGGGCGATTCCGGCGAGAGCACGGCAGCCGTCGACTCGGGTTCGCTCGGCATCGGCAGCCTGAAAGGAGCGGAGCGATGAACCACCTCCACCGTGAACTGGCCCCGATCTCCGACGCAGGCTGGGACGTCATAGACGACGAGGCGAAGTCACGCCTCCCCATCTACCTGGCCGCCCGCAAGCTGGTCGACTTCGCCGGCCCGCACGGGTGGACCCACTCGTCGACCGACCTCGGCCGGATTCAGGAGATCACCGGGCCGTCCGAAGGTGTCGCCGCCGCGCGGCGCAAGGTGCTGCCCCTCGTTGAGCTGCGGACGGAGTTCAAGGTCTCGCGGATCGAGCTCGACGACGTCGACCGCGGCACGTCCAGCCCGGATCTGGCCGAACTGGACGAGGCCCTGAAACAGATCGCGCTGGGCGAGAACGCCATTGTCTTCCATGGGTACGAGGCCGCCGGGATAGAAGGCATCACCGAGAGCACCTCCCACGAGCCCATCGCCGTCGCCGACATCGCGCATGCGCCCGACGGCGTGGCCCGCGGCGTCGAGGCGCTGCGCCAGGCCGGGATCGATGGTCCCTACGGGCTGGCCATCTGCCCGGACATGTACACCACCATCGTCGAGACCACCGAGTACGGCGGGGAGTTGCTGAAGGACCACCTGCGCAAAATCCTCGGCGGGCCGCTCGTGTGGGCGCCAGGCATCGAGGGCGGCGTCCTGCTCAGCCTGCGCGGCGGGGACTTCAAGATCGAGAGCGGGCAGGACCTCTCCATCGGCTACCTCGACCACGATGCCGACGTCGTCCGCCTCTACCTCGAGGAGAGCCTCAACTTCCGCGTGCTCGAGCCGGACGCCGCCGTGGCGATCCGTCTCGGGAGCTGACCCCGGCCCGGACCACGCTCCTTCGTCCTAGGACGCCACCGGCCGCCCTGCCCGGACGGTGTCGAGCAGCGCGGCCATCTTGCCGGCGTCGAGCGGTCCCGAATACAGGAACCCCTGACCCTGTTCGCAGTGCTCGGCCCGCAGTCCTTCGAGCTGCTCGTGCGTCTCGATGCCTTCGGCGAGGGTCACGAGCCCCAGCGTGCGGCCCAACTCGACCAGCGTGTGGACGAGGGCGGCCGCGTCGGGCGAACGGCTCATGTCCGCCACGAACGACCGGTCGATCTTCAGCACGTCCACCGGGAACTGCCGCAGATAGGCGAGCGAGGAGTACCCGGTGCCGAAGTCGTCGATGGCGATCTTGACGCCCAGCTGCTTCAGGAGGTTGAGCCTGGCCACGGTGGCGACGGAATCCCGCATGAGAGAGGACTCGGTGACCTCGAGGATGAGCAGGGCCGGATCGATGTCGTGCGCGACGAGCGCGTCGTGCACGTCGTCGAGCAACTGGTCCGACTCGAGCTGTCGCATGGACACGTTCACCGAAATGCTCGAGCGGTGCCCCCGCGCGTGCCACACGGCGGCTTCCCGGCACGCTTCGTTCAGCACCCACCGGCCGACCTCCACAATGAGGCCGCGCTCCTCGAGCACCGGGACGAAGACGTCGGGCTCGATGGTGCCCCTGGTGGGGTGCTGCCAGCGCAGGAGCGCTTCGGCACCTTGGATCTGGATCCCCGCGAGGTCGAAGATCGGGTGGTAGACGAGGGTGAACTGGTCCTGCTCGAGCGCTGATTCGAGGTTCGACTTGAGGGTCAGCCGCTCCTTGGCGGCCGATTGCATGGAACGCTCGAAGAGGACGGACTGGTCACGGCCCGCCCCCTTGGCCCGGTAGAGCGCGATGTCGGCGTCGCGGAGGAGATCCTCGGCCGAGGGGCGATCGCCGACGGCGATCCCGATGCTCGCCGAGACGGAGATCGTCAAGCCGTCGGTCCCCGGAAGGTGGAAGGCCGGCTTGAGCACCTCGTGCACCCGCTCGCCGATCATCTCGGGCCCGCGGGCGAACGAGACGCCCTCGGCCAGAATGACGAACTCGTCGCCTCCGAGCCTCCCGACGGTATCGCCCGAGCGCAGAATGCCGAGCAGTCGCCCTGCCACCATCTGCAGCAATTTGTCGCCCGCCCCGTGACCCAGTGAGTCGTTGGAGTCCTTGAAGTTGTCGAGGTCGATGAACAGCGCCGCCATCGGGACACCCGAACGCCGGGCCCGCTCCAGCATCTGCTGCGCCCGGTCGAGGATCAGCTGGCGATTCGCCAGCCCAGTCAGCGGGTCGTGCAGGGCCCGGTGAGCCAGGAGAGCCTCGAACTTCTTGCGCTCGGTGATGTCACGGATATTGGCGACGTACCCCGCCACCGAGGGCCGGTTCGTCTGGTTCGACACCACGGCTTCGACGTCGCGGGCCATCCCGTCCTTGCGCACCATGCGGAACTCGAGCGCTGCGGTCCCGGGGTGCGACTGGAAGTCCCCTCCGAGCAGTGTCTGGACCGCATGGAGGTCTTCGGGGTGCACGAAATCGGTCGAGTTCAGGCCGACGAGCTCGTCCGGCTCGTAGTGCAGGAGGTCCCTGATCGCCGGTGACACGTACCTGAACTCGGCCGCATCGCCGAGGATCATCGTGACGTCGGACGAGTTCTGAATGAGCGAGCGGAACCGGTCCTCGCTCAAGCGGAGATGGGTCTCGGCCTCCTCTTTCTGCGCCAGCGCCGTCTCGTTCTGTTCCATCATGGCGCCGGCCATGTGGATCACGAAGTAGAGGACGAAGCCGCCCATCACGTTCAAAGAGGCCGCGGCCGACCTGCTCAGCTCCGACTGCAGCCAACCCTGATTGAGGCAGATCTGGCCGATCACCATGCCGAAGATGCTCCAGAGCACCGTGGCCCGCCAGACGCGTGATCCCGCCCGGGCCATGTTCTCCAGGGCGATGAAGATGTACGCCGCCCACAGCACCGGACCCCACCCCGTCAGGTTGATGACCAACGTGACCGCTGCCACCTGACTGATCACCCGGACATCGAGCGTGAACGCGCTCGGACGCGCCTGGTAGATGCGGTCGACCACCACATTGATGACGGTGACTCCGACGAGCACGCTGAGCCACACCCACCACCGCACATGCGCCACGTAGCCGAATCGCATGAGGACCAGGACGAGCGCGAACGCGACCGGCCCGACCAGGTAGGGCAGGGTGGCGAGATTCAGCCGAAGTCGCTCGGCCGACGACCCTCGAACCGGAGGCGGTTCTGGCCAGTGGGCGCGCGCGGGCTCGCTCGCACCACCCCGAGAAGCCAGCCCCATGTCCCCCACTTTGCTTTTGACCAGATCAGCCCCCTTGTATCGACCATTCGACCGGGCAACTTGATCAGAGCCGGCATCGACGGAACCCCGTCGGGCTCTCCCGGGATTCCGGCTCGGGGGGAAGCCGCGCCGAAGGCGGAGTCGAGCCACCCGTGCAACTCCCCGAACGGTGTCCCACGCCAGGGAGACAGCCGTCTCGGCGTAGTGCTCGCTGAGCGATGGAGGAACGGAGCGGTCCGGGACCCCGTGGAGGGCGCCGAAGCGGCCCACAGCGCCAGCTGTCCCCCCGCCGAATGACCACACCTGGCCACCCGCCTGTGGTCGACGCCGTCGACCCCGCCCAGCGCGTCGATCGCATCCGAGACGTCCTCGAAGGTCTCGGGCCAACCCCCGCCGCCGAAGGGCCCCGTCCGTACTCGATGTTGCAGGCCATCCATCCTCGGCTGGTCACGGCCCGCGCCAGCCGGTGCATCAGGCGCTTGGTGAAGTGCTGGTGCCAGAACCCGCCGTGGATGAGCACCACGACGGGCAGTTCGTCCCGGGCAGCCTCGGGCCGCCACACCTCCGCGACCTGGGCGCGGTCGGGGCCGTACCTGACTGTGGCCGGCCTCACTGCTGGCGCAGGATCGATCGGGCGTCCCGCACGACCGCGGCGCGGTGCGCCTTCACCGGTCCGAGGATGTTCCGGTGCGCCTTGATGATCCGGAACCCCTCGACCACGCCGCCGAACCGTCGCACCCGTTCCACGAGTCGCACCGTGAGATAGCCGCACAGCGGCGCGGCAAGAGCCGCTCCGAGCCCGGCCCACGCGCCGTAGGCGCGACCGACGAGCACTCCCACCACCGCATAGGTCGCCGCGAACAGGACGAGGCAGCCCAGCAGCTTGACGGTGGCCCTGATGCCCTCGTTGGCCGGCCGCTTCCCGATCTGCTTCATGATCTGAAACGGGATGACGTGGACCAGCGCCCCGATCGCGGCGAACGGCAGCGCTGCCAGGAGCTTGAGGGCGGACCACATGGCCGGGAGGCCCACGCGGTGGCGCCGGGAGCCCGCCACCAGCTGGGCGTCACTCATGCCGAGCAGCTCCAGATCCCGCTCGTAGGTCGCGAAGTCCATGAACAGCTGCTGCAGCGATTCGGGGCACGCGTCCTGTCGGGCCGCGAGGCGCGCTGCGACGTCGACCCTGTCGGCCAACCCGGGATCGTCCGGCTGGTCCTCACGGGGACCGCGGACGACCAGCTCGGCGATCCAGGAGAGCTGCGTCGCTTGCGCCCACGAGGAGAACGGGGGATTGACGCGTTCGAGCTGCGCCGCAACGTCCTCGGTGACGGCGCGCACCGTGGCCCGCTCGTCGCGCCGGTAGGCCTCAGCCCATTGCGCCACCTTCACCGGCTGCCCGACCCGGACGAGGGCACGCGAGCGGAACCGGGCCTTGGCGTCGTAGACGAGCCCGACGGCGACCGTCACCAGGTCCTCCGCCGCCGCGTCATCAGCGGCTTCGAGCGCGATCCGGGCGGCCCCTGTCTTGAGCGGCTGGAGCGACACCTCGTCATGGCTGATGCCCTCGGGGAACACGGCCACCATCCCACCGTCCCGTAACAGCGTGTGGCTGGTGGCGAAGGCCGACACGTTGTGGTCTCCCGTCACGGCATCGATCGACCGGTACACCGGGATGACGCCGGCCAGCTTCAGGAACGGCCACAGGGGCAGGAATTTGAAGAGGGTCGATTTGCCGAGGAAGCGCGGATAGCGGTGCAGCGCAGCCATGAGCAGAAGGCCGTCGACGAGCCCGTTGGTGTGGTTGGCCACCAGGACCACCGGTCCCGCGTCGGGGAGGTGCTCCCCGTCCTCGATCTCGATGCTCCGGAAAAAGATCCGGATCAGTACGCGCGCCAAAGCGGTCATTGACCAGTCGGCGAATCGCCGCTGAGGCCGCTCGGAGGCCTGCACCTGTCCGCCCTCCGTCCCGAAGTCGACACACGTCACCGCGGTATACGGCGCGGCGGGATTTTCGGATGCCGGATTGGTAGGGTGCCGGTGCACACGAGAGCCGGTTCTGCGTTCTGAGGGTGGCAGGCACAGAAACCGCGTGGTGCAGACGGGGGTTCGGCCATGACACGGATCATTGGCATTCGAGCTGCGGGGGCGGCTCTTCTGCTTGCCTCACTCACCGCGACCGGGGTGCTCCTGGCCCCGGCCTCGAGTGGGGCATCGTCCTCCTCGTCCGCGACGTTCGGCACGCTGCCGTCGCCCTGCGGCAAGGGAGACGCGTCGGGGGCCACCGACCAGGGGGTGACGAACTCCACCATCAACATCGCCTACGGCGACGACCGGGGCTTCTCGGGCAGCCCCGGGCTCGACCAGGAGATGGGCGACGCGGTCAAGGCGATGATCGCCTGGTGCAATGCGGAGGGCGGCATCAACGGGCGCAAGATCGTGGGCGATTACTACGACTCCGCCGTGACGAACGTCGGCTCGGTGATGGCGCAGGCCTGCAAGACCGACTTCATGTTGGTCGGCGAAGGGTTCGCGCTCGACGGCCTGGCCGAACAGACCCGCCTCGGCTGCAACCTGGCGGCTGTCCCCGGTTTCACAGTCTCCCCGGTCGTGGCCAACGCGTACGAGATGTACCAGGCCGCGCCGAACCCGGCGAACGCCAGCCCCGTGTCGATCGCCTACCAGGGGGAGAAACTCTTCGGCTCCAAGACGCAGCACGTCGGTCAGTACAACTCGACGCTCTCGACCCAGGAAGCGTCGATGGCCAAGGCCGTGCAGGCGTACACCGAGGCCGGCTGGAAATTCGTCGACTGCCCGTTCCAGGTGAACTACAACGGCGAGGCGAACTACACACCGTTCATGCAGAAGCTGCAGACCTGCGGCGCGCAGATCGTCTTCAACGACGCCACCCCGGGACCCACCCTCTACGGCGCCCTCGAAGCGGCGAACCAGATCGGCTACAACCCGGTCTGGTTGCTGGACGCCGCCGAGTACACCGAGGCGTTCGCGCAGTGGAACACCAGCGGGCTGGGCAACAACGTCTACGTCCGTCTCGGCTTCGAGCCGCTGGAGGCGGCCAAGGTCGTGCCGGCGGTGGCGCAGTACCTCTCCATCGTGAAGAAGTCCGGCGGTCTCACCTCGGCGCTCGGGGAGCAGGCCACGTCGTCCTTCTTGCTCTGGGCCACCGAGGCGAAGGCCTGCGGTTCCACACTGACCCGCCAGTGCATGATCAACCACCTCTCGAAGGTGACGAGCTGGACGGGCGGCGGGCTCAACGCGCCATCCGATCCGGCGAAGAACCAGCCGGCGCCCTGTGGGCTCTTGATGAAGCTCGACGACACCAAGTGGGTGCAGGTCTACCCCAAGAAGCTGGGGAGCTTCGAATGCTCGCCCAAGTTCATTGTGCCGAACACGGGTTCTGTCATCGGGACCACGCTCAACGCGCAGGGCTACGCGACCGAGTACACGACGGGCTCGGTGATCAAGCCCCAGGGCTGAGCACTGACGCGGGCGTCAGACCTTGGACGGAGGATCGTGGTCCTCCAGCGCCTTCACCAGCAATGCGCGGAACGACTCCCGCTCCGACTCGTCGAGCCCCGACAGGATCTCGTCCTCAATGCTCCCCTGCGCCAGCTCGGCCTCCTCGAGCGCCTCGAGGCCGGCGTCCGTGATGTCGACGAGGTGGCGCCGCCGGTCGGCGGGGTCCCGCCGGCGCTCCACGTAGTCCAGGTCCTCCAGGTCGTTGAGGACGAGGACGCCGGTGTTCGAGTCCATCGAGAGCTGCTCGGTCATGGCCTGCTGCGAGGCGCCGGGGTGGTCCCGCAGGTAGGCGAGGACGACCATGTTGCGCAGAGCCATCCCCACCAGGTCGACGGAACTGCGCAGGTAGACGGCCCGGGCCAGCCGGGTGAGGAGCACGATCGTCCCCGTGGAATGACGAGCCGCTGCTCGGGAGCTCACAGCTCTCAGCCTACCTGCATGGACTGATCGATCACCCCTATAGGATAGTCCCGAAATCATGACTATCCAAGCGGTAGGGACCATTCCCCAGGACTCGGGCGCAGCCGGCGACCGCCGGCGCTGGGTAGCCCTGGTCGTCGTCTGCCTGGCCATGTTCATGAACGCCCTCGACGGCTCCATCGTCAATGTGGCGCTCCCGGACATACAGAAGAGCCTCGGCTTCAGCCAGTCCGGCCTGACCTGGGTCGTTGACGCCTACCTCATCTCCTTCGGCAGCTTCCTCCTGCTCGCCGGACGCCTCGGCGACCTGATCGGGCGCAAGAAGGTCTTCCTGGCCGGCGTGGGCCTCTTCGTGCTCGCCTCCATCGCCTGCGGGTCGGCCGACAGCCAGACCATGCTCATCACCGCCCGGTTCATCCAGGGCATCGGCGGCGCGCTCTCCTCCTCGGTGATCGTCGCCATCATCGTGACCGAGTTCCCGAGCCCGCTCGAGCGCGGCAAGGCGATGAGCGCCTACGTGTTCGTCGCCGTCGGCGGCGGATCCATCGGCCTCCTCGCCGGCGGCGTCCTCACCCAGTTCCTGAGCTGGCACTGGATCTTCTTCGTGAATGTGCCTATCGGCATCGCCACGTTGATCCTCGGCCGCTTCCTCATTGTGGAGAACGTCGGCCTGGGCATCAAGCAGGGCATCGACTGGGTGGGGTCCGCCCTCATCACCATCTCGGTGATGGTTGCCATCTACGGCGTGGTGACCGCGACGACGTACGGCTGGGCCTCGGTTCACACATTGGGGATTCTCGGCCTCGCCGTCGTGCTGTTCGTGTTCTTCATGCTGCTCGAGTCGCGCCTGGCCAACCCGATCATGCCCTTGCGCATTCTGAAGCTGCGCACGTTGACCGGCACGGCCGCCATCCGGGGCCTGCTCATCACGGGGATGTTCTCGACGTTCTTCATCGGGGCGCTCTACTTCGAACACGTGCTGCACTACAGCCCGGTGAAGACCGGCTTGGCCTTTCTCCCGCAGGCGCTGGTCATGGCGGCGCTCTCCACCGGCATCACGGCGAAGCTCGTGGACCGCTTCGGGGCCAAGGTCGTGATGTACCCGGGCATGGCCATGGCCGCCGTGGGGTTGGTCCTGTTCGGCGCTGCGGGGCAACACGCCGGCTACTTCCCCCAGATCTTCATCGCCTTCCTGTTGCTCGGCGCCGGCGCGGGGGTCTCGTTCATGCCGCTGCTGCAGATCGGGATGTCAGAGGTGCCGAGCGAGGATGCCGGCCTGGGGTCAGGCGTGGTCAACGTGTCCCAGCAGATGGCCGGCGCTATCGGGCTGGCCTTCCTGAGCACGATCGCGGCGAACCGGACCAAGTCCCTCCTGGCCGCCGGCCATTCCGTGATGCACTCGCTGACGGTCGGTTACCAGCTGGCGCTGTACATCGCCGCCGGCTGTGTGCTTCTCGGCCTGCTCGTCTCCCCCCTGCTCCTGCGCACGGATGAATCAGCGGAGGAGCAGAAGCGGCACATCGAGGAGAACATGCAGAACCCCGAGGCCATGGAGCACCTCGTCCTTTAGCGTCGTTTCACGGCCGACACATGAGGCGGGGCTCAGTTGGAGACCGAAATGGTGATGGGAGCGCTGGTGCCGCTGACACCCCCGGCGTAAGAGGCGACGCTCTGCAGGGTGTACGGCCCGTTCGCCACGGTGGTGGTGTCCCAAGCCGCCAGCCACCCGTAAAGGGTCGGGGTCCCGGTGGCGATCACGGTGCCGCTCAGGGTTCCTCCGGTCAGCTCGTACTTGACCCCGGTCACCCCGGAAGAGGCGACGGCGTCGAGATACTGATTCCCCGACAATGCGGCGCCGTTGGACGGCAAGACGACACTCGTCGTCGGTGGTGGATTGTTGACACTGATGGCGATGCCCGGACTCGTGCCGGTGAGCCCCCCGGAGGAAGCGACGCTCTGCAGGGTGTACGACCCGTTCGGCACGGTGGTGGTGTTCCAGCTCGCCAGCCACCCGTAAAGGGTCGAGGTGCCGGTGGCGATCACGGCGTCGCTCAGGGCTCCTCCCGTCAGCTCGTACTTGACCCCGGTCACCCCTGATGAGGCGACGGCGTCGAGATACTGATTCCCCGACAACGTGGCACCGCTCGACGGCAGGACGACACTCGTCGTCGGTGCGGTCACGGTGATGGTCGCGGCACTCGTCGTCGCCGATCCCAGGTGGTTGGTGAAGATTGCCCTGACCTCCCATCCGTTCTCGAACGCGGTGAGTGGCCCGGTGGGAAGGGTGGGGTTCGTCGCTCCGGACAGGTTGATCCAACTGGCTCCGCCGTTGACCGAGGCCTGCCATTGGATCGTCGGCGTCGTGATGTCAGCCGCCGCGGCGAAGGTCAGAGAACCCCCCGTCACGACCGATTGACTCTGCGGGTTGGTGCTGATGGTCGGCGCCTCCGCCGGCTGGAAGACGTCCTGTCCGAAGGGCGTCAGCCCGGCTGCGGCTGCGAACCCGAGGTGCCCTTCTCCATCCGTGCCGCCCGTCGTCAATCCGAGCAGGTCCTCGTAGCTGCGCAAGGCCGAATAGTGGTTGTAGAACCCGGTGGTGTCGACGGTCCCCGGCTGTATGTAGGTGGAGTTGAGCAGCAGCGCGCCGATCCTCCCGCCCCCAGGATCGGCACCGGGCGTCGTGGGCGCAGCGCCCAGGAGAGGGCTGCTGCCGGGATAGGCCCAATTCGGACCGGGCTGCTCGTTGCAGCACGCGGTGGTATCGGAGTCATCACCTTCGTCGGACGTGATGACGACGAGCATCTGGCCCGACTGGTACGACGGCGAGGCCATGATCAGCGGCATGTAGTGCTTCAGCCAGATGTCCGCCGCTGTCAGCCCACCGGTCTTGCCGCCCTCCAGGTTGGTACCCGCGCACGTCGCGTCGTGACCGTCGTCACAGAGGTTCGGGGTGATGAACCCGAACTTGGGGGTCGTCGCCTCGCTCGAGAGATCGTTGGCCAAGTGGCCGGTGAAGGTGTCGGGAAGTTGTGTGCCGTTGAACGTGCTCGGCGTTCCCACGGCCGCCGTGCCCAGCGGGACGACGTTGGCATTGCATTCTGCGGTGTTGTCGATGATGGAATGGAAGTACATGAACGGGTTGTGCCGCGTGGCGTACTGGTCCCCGGCCTCGGCGACGAAAGCGCCGTCGCTTCCGCCCACCGTCGGGTGCGCGCAGTCGGTCCCACCGCTCGGGTCAGGCGTTCCGCCGTCCCGCGTCGGATCGTTGCCCATGTCCTCGGCATACTCCCGCCACGACGCCACGTGGGTGGTGGGGTTGGGTGGGTCGACCGCGTCCAGCTGGTTGGCGATGGTCGGCGCCCCGTTCGTCGTAGCGGTCGGCGCCGGGTAGATGCAGCCGTTGCCGTCTACCTGCCCGGGATAGGTTGCGCTGTTCGGGTCGTCGGTCCCGGGGGTCACGTTGACGTACTCGGTCAGGTCGCAGTCCGAGTCGGTCAAGGGTGTCGGGGCCTGCCCGGAGATCTGGGCGATGTAGTTGTCCAGGCTCACGTGCCCGGTGGCGTAGTAGTTCTCCAGCAACTCCCCCTTCGGGACGAGCGTCCCGTTGAGGTAGGTCGCCACGGAACCGGAGCCGAACGTCTCCGTGGCGTCCTCGTTCTCGAGCTCAATGACGAGGACGTTGTTGATCGACCCCGGAGCGAGCGCGGCGCGGACGACCGGGGCCTGGGCTCCCGACCCGGTCGCGCTCGCAACCTGCCCGAAGGTTGCCGTGGCCAGCACCAGCAGCGCTCCCGCGGCGCCTCCCGTGAGTTTTTTCCTCAGTCCCGTCATCGATGACCCCCGCACTCTGGAAGGCCACTACAAGACCACCTCCTTCAAATCACCACAAGTCCCACTCTGGGCATGCCATCTATGCTCTGCGGGCATGAACGTCCAGCAGCTGCGCTATCTCATCGCAGTCTGCGACTTGGGATCGGTGAGCGCTGCCGCCCGGTCGCTGGGAGTGACGCAGCCGGTCATCTCGCGCTCGGTCCACGCCTTCGAGAACGAGCACGGGGTCACCATGTTCGCTCTTTCGGGCACTCGCCTCGTGGTGACCGAGGCGGGCGAGCTGATCGTGGACGCAGCGCGCGATGCACTCGCCGCCTTCGATGTGGTCGGGCAGACGGCGCTGGCAGTGAGGGACAAGCGGGAACTCGTCATCGCCACCACGCCCACGAACGGGTTGCTCCTTACCAAAGCCCTGAGTGAGGTCCGGCGGTGCGAACCCCGTCTCGTGATCAGGGTGTGCCGGGCCGGCGACGCCGAGGACGTGCGCCGGATCGTCCATGAGGGGACGGCGGAAATCGGTTTCAGCGAAATGACCCCTTTGGCCGCCGACTGGCAACTGACCGCTGTCCTCGTCGCCGAACTGGAGGTGGTCTTCGTCTCACCGGTGGGCACCGACCTCCCGAGTGAGGTGACGTGGAGCGACGTGGTCAAGCAACCGCTGATCGTGCCACCACCTGACTCGGGGCGCCGTGAGCTCATCAACGACACGGCGATGAAGGCGACGGGGACGACCCCCCAGTCGACGGTCGTCTTCGAGGATCGCGGGTCGTGGGTCGCGGCCGCGCAGGCCGGAATGGGGTCCTTCCTCTCCTATCGCTGTGTCGTGTCCGCTCACGAGAACATCGAGCTCAGGCCGTTCACGCCCCCTCAGGCTGTCGCTGTCGGGTTCGTCCACCAGGATCTCGAACTCTCCACGGCAGCCGAGCGGTTCATCGAACTTGTACGGCACAACACCTGGGGACCCGCAGAGCACTGATTCGGGGGGACGCGACGCCCGCCCGCTTCAGCCCGGTACCGTCTCGATGGACGGAACCTCCCGCGCCGGCCCGTCGAGCCAGTCACGTAAGGCGGCCGTGGCCCGCACGTCGTCCTCGTTGTACTCGAGGAGCCACGCCTGCGCGGCGGCTCGTCCAGAGGGACCCGTCTCTTCGTCGATCGCCCGGTCGTACTTGACCATCGCCAGCGTTCCGGCGCCATCGCCGGATCGCCACGAAAAGCCGGCCAGCGGTGCGGTCTCCTTCAGTCCCATGCTGCGACCGGTGATCAGCTGCGCCCGGACCACCTCCAAGAGGTCAACCCAGTCACCGGAAGCCCAGAACTCGTCGACCTCGTCGCGCAGGCCGAGCCTGTCGGCGATCCGGGTCATCTGCCCCTGCTCGGCGCTCTTGCTGTAGCAGTAGGCCTTGAACGAGGCCCCCTCACCCGAGGCCTTCGCCCGTTCATCGGAAAACCACGACCAGAAGTCCTTGAAGGCGATCAGCTCGCCGGACTCGATGTCGGGATCCCACGAGGCGAAGGACAGGTACCGAACCGTCGGCGCCACACCGCGGCGATCGGTGACGAGGGCGCCCCACAGGTAGCAGCCGTCGTTGGTGTTCTCCATGTCCACGTCGACCTCGATGTCACCCCGCGGCACCGTGATCGCGTCGATGCCACGCTTGCGGTAGGCCGGCGCTGCACCGACGCGGGCCCGGGCGAGCTCAATCTGCCCGGCCGCATTCGACGCACCTGCCGCGCACACGTCGAGGGTCTTCGCATCGAGCGCCTCGAGGTCGGCCACCGTCTCCAGGCCGAGCTCCACCAGGACCTCCACCTGCTTGGGCCGGCTCGCGATGACCTCGGCGAGCGGGGTCGACCCCGGCCGCCCCGCCGCTTTCGCACCGAGCCCGTCCACATCGACCTTCGCGCGGACGATCTCGGCCGTCCGCCAGTCGAGCGCGGCGAGATCATGGAGGTTGTCGATCCCGTGGCCCTTGTAGAGTCTCCGGCGGGCGACGCCGACCCCGGTGATCAGGCTCAGGTCCGCGGCCTCCTCGAGCCGCGCACCACACCATTCCCGCCAGCGGCACATGTCGCATTGCTCGCAGACGATCGGTTCGGCCAGCAGGGGCGTGACCTCGTCGACGAAGTGGGCCTCGGCTGCCCCGTAGATCCCGAGGCGGTGGGCGAACTCCATGTCGTACCGCGCCATGGCGCTGATCTGCCCAACGGGTGGGTGGGCGAGGTACTCGGGCGGATCGAACACCGCCGCGGCGAGGTCGTGCCACACGATGACGCCCTCGGAGCCGCAGACACCGGCGGCGAAACACCCAGGGGAGCCGATGCCGGCCGCGTCGAGCAGCGCTCGATAGTGCGCCAGCTGCATCAGGTCACCGAGGTGCTTGCGCGGGTTGTGCCCCACATCCGCCACCGCGGCCTCGAAGAACGGTGTCGTGACGTCGGAGACCAGCGCCGTGCCGGTCCCCTCCTTGCGGGCGCGCTCGAGCGCCTTGTGCGACTTCACCTCAATGGGGAGATAGCCCTCACCGTGCCGCACGAGCAGGTCGGGCTGCCCGACTCTGTGTGACTCGTGGTCGACCGGAAGCCGCCCACCGGCGATGACCAGCGCCCCGGCCTCCACGGCCTGCATGGTCTGCCACTCCCGGGCATCGAGATCCTCGGCGTCGATGACGACGGCCCCCTCCAGACCGTCGAAGAGGAGGGCGAAGGTGTCGTCTTCGTGCTCGTTGCCGGCCCGGTAGAGCATCTGCAGGAACGGCGGGTCGGGCAGCGGCTCACAGGGCTGCAGCACATCGAGCTGGACGCGCTGGGGGCAGGTCTTGGCGAAGGAGGAGTCCCTCGGCTTGATCTCGATGGCGGCCACAAGTGCATTGTGCCGGGTGGGGGTGACACCTGGTGGGATCAGGTCAGGCCACCGCCCCGACCCGGGCAGACTCGGCGCGGCGGCACCCCCCGGTCCTTCCTCCTGACCTGGTCCCCACTGACCTGGTCGGTTGCACTTGAGCTGGCCGGTTGGTCCGAGCTGGGAGTGCTGGACCAGTATCCCGGCATGGAGTCGTCGCAGGAGGGGCGGGAGAAAGGGCCGGACACCGGGGCGTTCCGGGCCGAGCTGCGGGCCTGGCTCCGGGAGCACCTGACCCCGGAGGTCGTGGAAGCGGGCGGCCACCAGATAGAGGCCGAGTCCCTCGAGGTCCTACGGGCCTGGAACCGGACGCTGGCCGACGGCGGGTGGGCAGCGCCCTCGTGGCCGGTCGAGTACGGCGGCCGGGGGGCCGGAGTCCCCGAGCAGCTGGCCTATCTGGAGGAGACCAACCGCGTGCGGGCGCCGGGCCCGGTCAACGTGATCGGGGTCTCGAACATCGCCCCGGCGATCATGCACTTCGGCACCCCGGAACAACAGGAGCGCTTCCTCCAGCCCATGCTGCGCGGCGACGAGATCTGGTCCCAGGGGATGTCCGAGCCCGACGCCGGTTCGGACCTGGCCTCGCTGCGCACGGCGGCGGTGGAAGACGGCGACGACTTCGTGATCAACGGGCAGAAGACGTGGAACTCGCTCGGGCACTTCGCCGACTGGTGCCAGCTGTACGTGCGCACCGACCCGACCGCGAAGAAGCACGCGGGGATCACATGCTTCCTGGTCGACATGCGCACGCCGGGCATCGAAGCGCGGCCGCTGACCACCATCACGGGCGGGCAGTCCTTCGCCGAGCTGTTCTTCACCGACGCCCGCGTGCCGCGCTCGGCCATGCTCGGGCCGCTGCACGCCGGATGGTCGGTCGCCATGACGACGTTGAGCTTCGAGCGGGCGGGAGTGGCGCGGCTCCACCTGTCGCTGTCCAACCGGCTCGACGACCTGCTGGCCGACCCGCGGGCCAAGGCCGGCCTGGAGGACCCTTTGCTGCGACAGCGCCTGACCGGCATCTATGCGGACATCCGGTGCATGCGCTTCCTGACGGAGCGCTCGCTGTCCGATCCGGCGGCAGCCGGCGCAGGCGGCTCACTGGCCAAGCTGTCGTGGGCCCATTGCGATCAGAATCTGGCGGCGCTAGCTGTGGACTTGATCGGCCTCGATGCGCTTGTGGGCTCGGATCGCTGGGGAGACAACTTGTTGGCGGTGCGCCAAGCCTCCATCGCCGGCGGGACGACCGAGATCAACAAGAACATCGTGGGCGAGCACGTGCTTGGCCTACCGCGTTAGAACGCCTCAGCCTTTTTGACCGCAGTTCAACTTGACGGCGATTCACCTTCTGATCCGTAGGCGTCCTGAGGCAGTCCCTGGTTGTTCGCCGCAATGCGCCACAGTCCCCTGACCTGCACGTTCAGACCAAGCCATGTTCGGACCGGTTCACCGTTTTCCGCCGACATCCGTGCCCCTGGTGGTCAACTTGGTGGTCAAAATCTTCCGCCAATCAGCGCACCTTCGTTTCACCCCAAAGAGCCGTACCCATGGCGTCAGCGGCACGCCTCAATCTTTCTGCGGTCAGGTGC
>Ga0302325_10014486_pt1 | contig 16785 bp, 11 predicted proteins | sample Palsa_T0_2_FD_201948 | JGI IMG/M metagenome (GOLD analysis project Ga0302325, IMG submission 201948) | Peat permafrost microbial communities from Stordalen Mire near Abisko, Sweden - Palsa_T0_2 | ecosystem: Environmental > Terrestrial > Soil > Palsa > Peat permafrost | place: Sweden: Abisko... | reverse complement strand
CAGACGATCGCCAGCAGCTCTGTGAATCGCTCCGTCGATTCCACTACCACGTCGAAGACGATAATTTGCTGCATTAACGATTGCACTTGCTTCGAAGGTTGTTATATCCCCTGTAGTCACCTCGACTGACTCCATTGTAGTCAGCCCAACGGACTGGGACTGCCTGCTTTAGTGGCATCGTTGGAGGGTTATGTAAAACAATTAGCTTTGAGAAATTGGTGACAGAAAATAGTTTAAAATTCAAGTTCAAGTTGTTTGAAGAATACATGCTCCATAAGACAAAGAGCTAAGTTCGAGTGGCTTTCATCCACGAGTAATATGTCCCGCAAACGTCAACTATCTCACAAAGAAGAAAACCGAATTCGCAGTGAACAAAGAAACACAATTATACCCGGAAGCCTTCAAAGCTTTCCCGTAGCTTGGAAACGCTGTAATAACCGAACTAAGCAAAAATCCGAAAGCAGTCTGGAAATCATGTAACATCATCCCTCGGCGTAATTCTGGTCCACAGTTCGGGTTTGTCGAAAAGAATGTAAGTTGGCGAATCCCGCACCCAGTCGAGTTTGTCATCAACCAATTCAAAGTCAAACAAGAAGACCATCTTTGCGATTATGATTCTCAGTTCCATCCATGCCATGCTATCAATAAGTCAATACTACGCATCAGGAGAACAATTGAAAGGCATACTTTATTCCAATGCAAGATCTTGGTCCTATGGAGAACGGGTTGCTGCCAGATAGATTATCAGTGCCCTCCGGATCAAGCCAACGCTCAGGAATGAAGCTGTCTGGGTCTTTGAAGTTCTTGGCGTTACGGGTCGAGGCCCATCCATGGACGCTGACAGTTGTCTGAACCGAAATCAGCTTAATAAATCCACATGGAATGGAAAGACTCACTCCTTCAGGAACGAATTTTCCATCCACAGTCTCGCCACCTTTCGGAACAATTCGCGGCGCCCCAAACGGTACCGGAGGATACATCCTCAATGATTCGTTGATGACGGCGGTCAAGTATGGAAAGGTCGCAGTCACACTCGTAATCTCGCTCGATGAATTGTACCTCGACCGAACCTCATGCTTTAGCTTCTCATAAACACGCGGTGTCCTGCAAAGGAAGTAGGTCAATGCGCTCAAGACAGTCCCTGATGTCTCACTCCCAGCAAGTATCAGAGCGTTGCTGTACGCGGCCATATTCCAATCGGTGAGACCCATCTCCTCTTTGATTTGAAAGATGTAAGAACAAAAGTCTTTTCTCTCTCCTTCGCCTCTGTTCATTCGCGCTAGGATCTTCTCTTTGGATGACATGACGTGATTGATGGCACCTTGTCTGGGTTTTTCTGGAATGAATGACACTAGTATCTTTTCCAGCATCGGGGACACCCGATAGAGGGCTGAGTCACAGGCAATGAATTTCACCATATCCAGGACCTTCACAATCCATTCATGAGTTTTTCTCGCCTCGACTGAGCCAAATGGTTCGCCGAAAGCAAGTTCCCCGAGGACTGATTAAATTTAGAAACATGCAACAAGCCATGAAGCTTCACTCACCATCGAATGTGACCCAATTGAAACAATCAGTGAGGTCCAAGGGACCCTTGGAAGACTCTTCTTTAATGGCCACCATGAACATGTTGGCGTACTTCAGAATAATATCCTCCTGCTCAAGCAGACCTTTTGGAGAGAATGCATGGGACTGAAAAGTCAGACAGTTTAGTCAAATACACCGTGAGACTTACGAAGATTTTCCTCGCTTTTGCATGCTCCTCGACGTTGATGATGTTGACTATATGCTGAGCACGAAGCCTGTGTCCCACTTCAACACTCCTGGCAGATCGAGTAGAGCTGATGACTGCTTACGTATCATCGGTGATGAAAAACTTGGGGTCCTTTGTGAAGATATTGCCTGACTTTCGCACCGTATAGATATCTCTCCAGGCGTTCGCGGAAGAGAAAGAAAGCTCGCACGGAGCGATGCGAACTACCTCACCTAGTGGTTGTTAGTCTGAGACTTTGTCGGGTGAGTGGATTTTACACACCGTACTTCTCATGGATTGCTCTCATATTCTGTACTCCAGATCCGCTGATCATATTGTAGGCGTAAAACAGCTATGGATATATTAATTAATGGCCTTCCATGAAAATCAATCAGGAACTCACGTCTGAGATAGCAGCATACCACGGACCCGAAAACTTGGACAAGGGGTGAAAGTATAAATTGTAAACTAGATGGCTGACGAGAATAATCGCCATCTACAATTTCTTGTCAGCCTCGTTTGCCACCTTTCGTAGGTCACTTACAGATATCAGCAAGAAAAGTGCGAGTGATAGCCAGCCCCAAGATGCCCAGAGCTGAGCTCGGCTCTCATTGAGAAAAGTAATTAGGCCCATGATCGCCTGCAAGATCCTTGACAGCATGGAGATTTGCAGCACACGATAAGGGTATATAGTCGACGGACATCGTAAGTAAGCCCGCGTTGCCCGGTGGGCTGATGTGTTGTTGGCAATCCGGTCTTCGCTCTGCTGCACGTGGATGTTTTCGGTATGGAGTCGGGCGCTTACGAGTCAACTGGACGTACACAGGTGCAGGCCTTGATGTTTGTTACCTCGTTACGCCGTCTTTGCGGGCAGGGTGCAGAACACCAAAATCACGTCTCGATTCCATTCGTGCTGCAATTCAGGCTTAATTTGCTAGCAAAGTATAATAACTATGGACGCAATTCGTGATCGAGAAGTTCCTTTCTAATAGGGCCCTTCGTCGGGCATCTCTCTTATTTAAATCCATCCCAATACGCCTTTGCGCCGGCGTAAGAACACCACTGCTTCCTGAGACCATAAACTATATGTGTAAATGGCTGCTCGCTATGGATTAAGTACTTAATAAACCATAGAAATGCTAGATCTTATGTAGCGGCAAGTCCTTCATACACGTAATACACTTACTACGGCAAAGAAAAGGACCAACTTTACAAGAGTCAATTAAAAGCATACTAGTGCGTATATAAGCTATAATTGATATAAGTAGGAAGTTTACAAAATATTAGAATAATAATTATAATGTCTTTAGTCCTTCGATTTTGCTGGACAGTTCGGCCGCAAAGGCATGTGACAAACACTGGGCCCTGCACTTGCATAGACTGTGCGGGCTGGAAAACTCTTCGACTGAAGTGCAGAACTCAGCAAATCAGATCTGCTATCATGATCGGTTTTTTCCGCATTTGGTATCCCGCTGTCTCCGTCTAACGCAGTTTGTGTAACCTGTTTGTCACTCTGACTTTGGTTCCCTTCGTCTGGATAATTGACCAATCAACGGCGTATTAATCGGGGCTTTCCAATATTAAGGTCGCCCTCAAATTCGGGATATCTAGATTTTGATTAGCACAGATCGTCTTTCCATACACCGTTGACTCACTCCTCAAGAAACCCTGCGCCATAAGTCCAATTGCTAAGGGTTCGAATATGAGTAATAAATACAGGATTTATTGCAAATTCGTTGGGTGAGATTCGGATCAGGGTATCTGCCGCTTCATATGGCCAATTGACTGATATTGTTTGATTTGCCTTATCTTTGAAAGCTTCATATTTGTCGTGATAATGTGCATCTCGACACAATCTATCCCGTGATTTTGGCCTGGGAGGATCTCAGCGGGTTCTGAAAATATGAACCGTAGAACATACCAAGGCATCATGTCGACCCATATGGGATGGGCTGTGACAATTTGAGCTGCTCCAGGCCTCAGCCAGTCAGGCAATGCGTAGTAGTCTTCTTCACTGCCTGTAATGATCCACTATTGCTGTAAGCTGCGTGAAACTTCAAATGGAGAACTTAGCTTACTCGTATCATAGAGCACATAACGTACAAGATTCCAATCTGCTTCCCATTAGCAAGGCCAAGAAAACAGGCGAACAACTCACTTGCTCAGGAAGACTTTCTACTGTCAGAACATGGATCACATTCTAACTTGCTCAGCACTCCTATTCTATCCAATGACTTGTGTTCTTCACTCACCTGGACGATTGCTGCCGTCACAGGATATGATTGGGAATGGTGTTGTGGGTTCAAAAGAGCTGATACGTGTGGAAACTTGGGGTTGGCAAATTCGAAAGCATTTCCTCCAATAGCCATAACAGGGATCAAATTCTCAACAATCTCAAGGAGGGTTTTATCAAGCCTGCAGGTTGGGGGGTAGTGAAGGGGTTTGGCGTCCCAAACTTGGATTGGCATTGGTTGCTGTTCGAAATTCTCGTATAAGTAGAAAAGACTTGGGTCAAGTATGCTTTGGCCTGTAGGTTCTGTATAAATTATTGTCAGCACATATGTCACTAACCCGGGGGTTCCTGAGTACCTGTGCTAATCGGCGCCGAAACAACCAACGAGTTTGAGAACTGGGAACCCAATCCCATGTATTGAGCTGGACGGTTCTTTTGTCGCACTACAACATCCATAATTGCAGCAGCTCCCTCGGAAAAGTCCTCGAGACCTGGAGTAATCATTGGGGGTGCGACTGTAGGGATCGTTCCTGGTGGTGCAAGCTGGTTCTTCTCCTGAAGTGAAGCATTCTCCAGTCTGGTAAGATGTAATTCTTGAGTCAGCATTTCGACTCTCTTTTCCAGCTCTGCGATCGTCTGTTTGACCCGGGCCCTGTACTCGGTCAATTTCTTAACTTCGTGTTGCCAAGACGGCTGGTCAACCTGCCTTGTCTGCCTCTGGCTTTCACGATCTTGGGCCCGCTTTCGCTGCAGCTGCTCCGGAGTCAGTAGCGACACCGATCGACTGGCTTGCTTCGGTTTGGACGAATCCCCAGAGTCTGGAGAATCCCCAGAAGTTCGTCTGACAGCAGGAGTTGACATCTTCGAATTGCACGTGGGGTGGGTGACACGAAATCGTTCAATCAGGAGCCGCCGTACTTGAGTCAGGACGGACTCGAGGGAGGTGTAGATTGCAGTAGTACACGGCGCTCGGCAAGCGTTTCAAAGGTGGAGTCCCGTCTCCTCATATAAGTCGGCACGCGGCGAGAGATAGGGCTCCTCCTACTGTATCTCTCAAGCTTCACCGTCTCCCGACCTCCAATGTAAGTTCGCCGATCCTGCCGACCACGCGAATTGTGAGGGGGGGCCCCGTGCGCCCCGGTGCAGCTCCTTGTGCAGCTCCTAGTGCAGCCCCATGACGTACGTCCTGGCCAATAGGAGGTTCCGCGGGCATCTCCACTGTTCTCCAAGGGCTGATCCACCAACAGGCAAGCTCCCGCCGGGTCGGACCCGCAGTTCCCATGCGCCTCCTGCACACTAGAGCAACACGGTGAAACAACTGCGTTTTGGGAGGCCCCAGCAATGCCCACCCATTCCAAGTTCATCAGAGACAGTCCCGAATTCCAATTCCATGGACCTGTCTTACAACCCCTTTCAAACTCGTGGGAGCGTCATGGATGTCCCTGACCGCTTGGTATCCAACGAGATAACATGCCGTCCAGCAGGGCTCTAGCATGGGGTATTGCAGTAATTTGTGTAACAGCGGCTGGGCTCCGAGCTTCTGCAGAAGACGGCGGTACGAAGTACTTCGTACAAGAGCAGACGGCACAGCTGCTGAGATACGCCTTGTTACTGGTAGTCATTTACTGTTACACAGCCTCTAGCACTGGAAGCACCCCCGGATGCCCACTACGCTAGCGAGTCAAGTTCGGGCATGGCTCCTTAATTCGACATCGACTGCGCCAATGTTACCCCACGAAGTGCCACCAAAGTGCCACACGGGACAGGGCCAGACTCGGCTGTCCATTTCCAGCGGCTTGGAGACGACCCGGCTGCAACCTTCAGACCGCTTCTACCGCTATCGGGCGGCCAAGGCAAACCAGCTCTCCCCGAGGCCTGCTTGCCCGACGCTACATATACGTGCTATCAATCGGCTTTCGGAACACGCTCTCCCTCCAATTCCACTTAACGGGACGTCCCTCGGAAATCACTTCTCCTGCTACACTAAAGTTTCAGGCTGAAAGATCTCCATACACGCGGCCCGTACTCGTTCTTCGTCGAGATGGGCACCGATTCGACCGGTGACGGCGAGCATGCCGTGACTCCAACGGCGTCTGAGAAAGAGGTTCACACTGCAGTCGTCCAGCAGGATGAGGCCGCCTCCGACATCGATGCCAAAGATTTGCCCAAAGGTTACTTCCTCAGACCTTACTTTATCGGAACGATGATAGCCTCTGGGCTTTCTGTGTCCGGAGTACGTAGCCTTCCTGTTTACTCCATATAACGAAAGCTGACTTTGAATTGACAGGGTGTTGGAGTATTTGCTCTTGTGGCACCTCTGCTTGGTATTATCAACGAGGATATTGGTCCCGATCCCAATTATGTCTGGATTGCACTGTGCTACATCCTTACTCTCGCCATTGGACAAGTTCTCGTCGGTCGTGTATCTGATCTCTTTGGGAGGAGATGGTTCTTCGTGGGGGGGTCTGCTATGGCCCTCCTTGGCTGCATCATCAGTGCAGTCGCAACGAGTGTTCCGATGCTCATCGGTGGAACTGTCTTGGTCGGATTGTCATCAGCTTCTCAACTCTCGTACGTATTTGTGCTGGGAGAACTGATACCTTATAAACATCGATTCCTTATCATGTCATTCTTGTTCTCCTGGGCGGTACCTTTCTCGGGCTTTGGTCCTGCATATGCGTATATCTTTGTGCAGCACACAAAACACACCTGGCGATCGTGCTATTATCTGATGATCGTTGTCGACGGTTTAGCCCTGATTTGCTGGGCTTTATTGTACGCCCAAAAGCTCCCCTCTGCGATTCAAGTACTAAAAGAAAATAGCTATTACCCTCCCACATTTGACGAAAAGTACAAGCATAAAAAAACCAAGCGACAAGTGATTCAGGACTTCGACTTCATTGGACTGATATTATTGGTCGGTGGTCTTTTGATCTTCCTTATGGGCATATCTTGGGGCGGTCAACTCTACCCGTGGAAATCTGCCCATGTCATCATAACAATCGTCGTCGGCTTCATGACTCTGGTCGTCTTCACCATCTACGAGGCTTTCGTACCGCTCAATGAGCCCTTGGTACCCATGTACCTGTTTAAGAACCTCCGATGGGTAGCAACTATGATCATGGTTGCCATGGGAGCCACTGTATATTTTTGCTTTTCTATTGTCTGGCCGACAATGGTATTCTCAATTTATACGAGCGACTTGACGTATGGGGGCTTGCTTTGCACTATTACTGGATTAGGAACAAACGTTGGTGAGATAATTTGTGGTCTTATTTGCCGGCGCCTAGGGAACCAGAGGATTCAAGTAGTAGTGGTAGCGACAATGATGGGAGTATTCCTTGGAGGTAAGTCTGGATATCCCTGGAGGTGTCTTGTAAATCTGATTAACTTCCCAGCTTGTGCCGTCGCGACACCAGACAACAGACAGGTCATTATGCCCCTACTATTTCTTGGCTGCGCCTGCATGGGCTACGTGGAAATGGTCGGCACCACCGTCATCGGAATTGCTATCAGAACGCAGAGTGAGATTGGAACAGCTGTTGGAGTAGCAGGATCAATGCGCTCTACCGTGTCAACAATCGGATCAGCTATCTACACCTCCATTCTTGCCAATCGCCTAGGAAAGACGATCCCAACAGAAGTGCCGCCGAAACTCATTGCGGCAGGGTTACCTGCTTCATCTGTTTCAGCATTCCTGTCGGCAATCACCGTAGGGACTCCAGCTGCTTTCGCCAAAGTTCAGGGATTGACTCCTGCCATCGAGGCGATAGGAATTAGGGCTTACAAAGTTGCAAGCATCGATGCATACCGGACTGTTTTCTTTTCAACTATTGCTTTTAGTGCTGTTTGTGTTTTGTGTGCTTGCTTCACACCGAACGTCGATGATCGGATGACGGACAAGGTGGTAGCAACACTCCATCATCAGCAGGCGGAAGTGCACAGAGACGAGGAAGTCGCAGAGAAGTAATGATTATGCTAAATACGAGCTTGCATGAAATATCTTGGCATGGATGGATCTTGGGAGTTGGTCCATGACTCTACGGCAAAGCAAAGGGGGGCTTCACGGAATTACACGTACACTTGTGATCCTTCAGAGATTGGAATTCTAGGACAATTAATCCTTACGTAGGAAATGCCCCAGTGCAGGTCATCTTTGCATTCAAGCCCGCATCACTGAGTGATCGTGACATTCAATGTATTCATATCCAAGCTTGGAGGGAAGAATTATGTTCATCAGTCAGCGTTCCCACCATCAAAGAACAAAGACCACTGACCTTGAAAGTCAATGCCAAAGTCTGATTCGCAGCCTTCATTACCGTCAACCCCGCCACATCAACAGTGAACATTTCCGCATCCGAACTCCAATCCCCAAATTCCCGCCGCCCCTGCTGCAGTGGACCAAGATACTGCGTCCATGTGTCCGCCAGGAAGGTTTCATCTGCCAGTACTGCCTTCCCTGCTGTGATGACGGGAAGGCCCGCGTAGGTCATAGGCATGTGGAAATCGGCGGATGCGTCGATTTTGAAGGTTGATGGGCATCGTGGGTGTTCGGTGTATTCAACAATTTGCAGGGTAAGGGGTGTGCCGGCACCGAAAGTTAGTATGGCGTTTCCTTGAATCCTGGAGCTGAAGTGCTGCTACAGGGTGTGCTGAAGTATGCTGAGGAGAGAGTTAAGGTTCCTGAGGACATGGAGTATTGTGGGGTGATTAAGCTCGTTCCGGCAGAGTTCTTGACAGATGTTAAAGTATTGCCATTCAGGAGACATGTTGCTGACTCAAAGACTACAGGATCTCCGACTTTGTGGAAGATGTAGAAGCTGGTATTTTTGACTGGTGACGCTCGCATCAGTTGTGCTGTTTGCCAGAGTGCTGTTCACGCACAAGGAAGTCAGACCACTTCCATCAAGCTGCTAGCTCTGTGCTGACTAGATAGGCACCGAATTCTCCAACGAAACTTGGGATAATGGTGAAGCTGTTGTGGAAGAGCGTAAAATACTGAAGTAGCAAAGCTTTGTCTGCGTTGGACCTCCAAATTGTTTTGCCTCACGCTGAAGAGACGAAATCGTATGGAGAATAATAGTGAAATTGGAGTCCCCGAGGCTATTTCGGGAAACCTGTTGGGCTTACAAACAAATCGTGTTCTGATCTGACTCCAAAGACGAGTGAACCTTTCCTCGATCTGGGAATGATTCGCATTGCTCGCTGTGACATCTGCCCAAATCCACGAGCCATGCTTCGCATTCAAGATGATATATAATCCAAGAGCCAGTGCCTCATCGACAACCGTCTCTACTCTGTTCATCTAAGTAGTATTGGCAATCCATGTCGGTGAAGAATTTGCAAAGTGATACGCCTATGTGACCGCACATTGTCAATCATAGGCAAAGCTCCGAGCCCGGAGCACTTACCTGTAATTCTGACGCTCTTGAATCCCTTTACTTGAACTTCACTGAAAGTCGTAGCTTTGGCTGGGGGTTTGTTCCAGAATCCTTCACAGAGTGGAGGATAAGTAAGCCACTGATTAGCACTAACTTAAGCCAGTTCCTCCAAGTCGTCAGTACGAATAAGCTTAATCAGTCGGCTGAAGATATTCCGACTGACCAGCAGGTAATCAGTTTAGACTACCAGATTTAATGATTTTGGAGTTCTTTAAAGGCTAAAAGGGAGGGCTTCGTGGGGGTTTTAGCCTAGATTTTAGGGCGTGATGCCTGAAAAATTGGGGCATAACACGCTGAATTCACCCGCGCACATCGTTAAACGCCATTTAATACCATATAAGAGCATAGCTTAAGAATTAAGGTGATTATATATTAAACAGCTGCATTAAATACTTAAATCTTATACTTATTACTTGATATTTGTTATAAGAGCTTATATTTAATAAGAGAGCATATATATTCATTTATAACACTTAATATTAAAAGCTATTTTGTCACTTTTTTACTTTATTAGATTTTCACGTGATATTTTACATACAAATATGAACTAATCAGTGGCTTAAGTCGAACCCAGTCAGTGAGTCAGTTGGGCACAATACTATAAGTCAGTCAGCTCAAAACTCAGCCTTGGCTGATGACTGACTGACTGACTAACTGATTGACTTATCCCCCCCTCCCCCACTCTGAATTATTCTGATTCCTTCATCGGGTGTCGCATCGAGGGTGTTTCCCAAATTCCATCCAGGATTCAATGTTACAAACGCTGCGGATGCAGAAACGGGAGCGAAGACACCAGTGTAATTTTGCGAAGTGGTTGAAGAAACCAGGACAGCACTCCACCCAGTGTGTCAAAGGAATACTCAGACTACTCAACTACTCAGTAGTTACTCATTGAGTATTGAGTAGAGTATAAGTACTACTTGGTGATTATTAGCTTAGTAAAGTAGAGTAATTACTCTAAGTTACTTAAGTAGTAAATCACATGGGGTATTCTTTTAATTTCCTGCTCATTTTCTTATAAACCTTTCTTTTTAAGCTTTGTTTTTATTTTATCTTTATAAAATTATATACCTCATCTTTAAGAATATATCTAATAAGACTTTATAAATAATGCAAAAGCATTTTAATTATCATGTGAGGTTTAACATATAATTTGACTTAAAGGTCAAATAAGCAAAAAGAGCCTAAAAGTAAATAAAAGACAATAAATTTAATGCTTAATATACAAATGAGTTTAAATTGTAATTATAAACCTTTTCTTTTTTCTTCTTTCTCTTTAACTTAAAATATAAAATATATTATAAGCCTATATGACTTACTACTCATACTACTCTAAGTTACTTAAGTCTAGACTTAATAAGTATTAAGTAGAGTATAAGTAGCGTATAAATTCGTTAAGTAGAGTAGAGTATGTGACGCTACTCTACTCTACTCTACTCATTTGACACACTGACTCCACCAAATCCGCCATAGGTAAGCAAAAATCCGAAAAGCACAAATTTGAGCATCGTGAGAAAGTATAGAGAACGAATGGAAACAAATGACGCAACGAAATGTAACAAGCAAACACGGGTTTCTTAGAGCAGAGCTTTATTAAATCTCATCCTGAACTCAGCTTTCAATTTACCTTTCCTGTTGGTTTGTCTGCCAGTGCCACAGGCGACGCAGGTACCATTTCCACCACTGAGATTTGGGAATATAAAGTATGTATTTAGATGCTACGCTGTCGAACGTCAAGGGTTATCCTTCATGAGTTTCTGGGATGATTGACGGCTCGAAGAGGGAGTATGGTTTTGCCTTATATTGAGATTTGAAGAAATGTCGCAGAAGCTTGGAGATACCTCAACTACCAAACTCGCTTCTCAGGTAGATTGACAGTGTTAAGATATGAGCTTAATCGGCAGCGGAATGTTGGTATAAATGGATGCAATAAGGAGCTGAAAATGCAGTGTACTACAGTGATGTGTGTACAGTATAAATGCGTACAGATGATAAAGTTAAGTAGGATGCAAACACCATATATATACAGGATAACCTAGCGGGCCATAGCGGCAGTTCACGTGCCACAATACCATTATTTCTAATAGAAGGATCCTTATTTCGTCTTGTCTCTATGTCGTCATTGGTGCAACTAATCTAGACTCTTGAGCTCCTACAGCAAATCTCGTTCATTGCGTATGACTTTCAGCCAAACTTTACACTGGTAGAAACCCTTAGATAACTGTATAAGAAAGGCTCAGTGGTTGTGTCTCAATGAGGTTGACATCTGACAAGACCCGCGTTCTTTGAATGTTTTGTCACTTTTGTGGTGGTTCTCAGGTGCCAGATACGCATATTTCTAGACTTCGATAACTAAAGATTCTCCTTATCGTACCTCGTATTACTCCATATACTTTACTTCACAGTGAAACCAACGCATTCTTGTTCATATTACCTTTTCCGACTATATGCTAAACCGTTGGACCTGTTATATGTCTCGTAAGTAGTGTGAAGCACCTGAGAACGAATTGGCAGAGCTTAGATAACGTGAGAGGGGGGTTTTTTTTTTACAAATTCTTACTGATCCCCTTCGAAACACAGTGAATACGACAGCTCACAGGACCGCAAGCAATGTGGCCTTTTCTTAACTTACCACCACCTACTCTCCTGATGCATCGCAGAGACCACAGGAAAAGCAGAAATGGGTGCGTCGAGTGCAAAAGGCGTCATATCAAGGTATATCAACCATTTTCTTCCACTCAATTTGATACCCAAAGATTTTAACACTTGAGCAACTCTCAGGATGGAGAATGTCTGGAGCCCAAAGCTCTTGTTTGTTAACTCAATGTTAACTCAGTGTGGTGAGACGCACCCAATATGCATTTAATGCAACACAACCCAGCTTCGCTGCCGGTATGCTCTTGGAAAACTTTCATATTCGACGAGCGAGACGCTAAGAAGTCTTAATGCCTGAGTATGAAGGCCGCGCTGTCCGCTCCTTATCTTATGCAAAAAATTCTCGCTCTAGCAGCATTACATACGAGCATTCTATTTCCTAGTCAACGAGAGTTCTATCATCACCAGGCCTCCGGGTTGCAAATACGTGCACTCTCCATATTCAACAGCTCCCACCTCGAACTCGATGCCGAAAACTGCACACTGATAGTTGTCTTCTCTTCACTTCTAGCAATGCACTCACTGTGCGATGTCGTCAAATCTCCTGATGACGATTTCAGCAATTTCCTAAAAAGTTTCATCTGCTGCTTGGATGTTGCATCATGGAAATTGAGCCATCACGAGTCATTCCTGGCATTTTCTTCGCCAGTCAGAACTCCGGGGCGTACTTGAGACTGGAGAGGACCAATCTAGGTGGGAAAGAGAGCGACGACCTTCAAGCCCTTTTCAGTTCAGCCGACATTGATCAAGAGTCAATGAAAGCGTGCCAAATCGTTGTTGATCACTTGCAGCGAACTTTCGACATAGAACGGCTCTCCAGTGGACCTGTGGTTGAAATAACACCTTCACTACCGGGTTCTGGTACTGACGGAGTATATGGATCTGCTGATGAAGCAGAGCAGTGTGGTTTTTGATCGTACTGATAAGCGATTGATTAGCTAATCAGCCGATAAGCTGATTACTGATAAATCAGTCCTAATTAACTAATTAGCAACTGATTAGGACTAGTGTAGGCGGGCCGAGCCGGCAGATTAACTACTCGGTATGCAAAGGATAAATAAAATTATTATACAACGATTAAAACTTTTCTTTTGCATTATACTTGCTTTTGCTACTTCGGTATATATATTACTATATAGCGCATATAATATATAATATTAATTTAAGCTAAATCCACGCTTTTTATAATCAATTTCAACTAATTATACGTGTTTTTTTTACATGTTTTTACATGTTTTTATTATAATTTGTTTGTTTACTTACATTTAATAGACCTTTGCCCTTATTTACAATAGCTATTCCTTAGAACTAGTAAGTACGCGTTTATAATTATTATATAGTAGCTTTTTGACTTGTTTATACAAAGCTATTGTCCTCTTCTAAGCCCTTGCTAGCGCGGCAATTAGTGGCATTAACCCCTTTATTTTAAGGGTCGCTAATGCTACAATTTTTGCTAATTAGCTATTAAATCCCTTTTAACAAGCAATTTTACTATTGCTTAGCAAAGATATTCTTTATTAACTAAGTAAAATATCATAATAACAAGTTATAAGCAATAAACTATTATATATTATTGCAATTCTTATCTAAAGAGCTAATTAAGTCTATCTTTAAAGTAATTGTCTTAATTGCTAAAAGCGTGGCTTTTATCCCTTTATTAAGTGTCGTCGTATACAAGGACACTTCGGTAAGTGCTATAGTAATTGCAAGTGGCATAATTATGCTATATAATGCCCTTAGCCTCGAGATTAATCTTTGTCTCTCCCTTTATTAGACAATAAATCTAATAATTTATTTTATATAATAAAAAGTAGTAAGCACAAGGACAACATAGCTATTAAGCAAGTAGCTATTCCCTAAGGCCAACAATTTGCTATAATTATTTTGCAATAGTAAGTCCCCTTTCCCCCCCCTTCCCTTTATTATATAGCGCCCTTTTAAAGAGTTACTTGTATGGCTTATTTGCAAGTGTCATCTTTATAGCAATATAAGGGTAGCACTTAAAACATATATTTATACCTTTATATAGTGTTTTAGGACTAGTAGCTAAGTAATAAAGCCAAATAGACATATTTTAAGTAAAAAAAAAATTATATACTTTATATAATAATTTTATTCTTCTTTATTCTTAATAATATTAGCTAAAATCCCACTCCTTTTTTAATGCTTTAAGCATTTAACCTTCTTAAGAGTCTTAAGCTTTATTTGTCCCTTATCTTATAATATTATATAACAAGTACTTGAAAAGTAACGCTTAAGCTTATTATTTATAGCTAAGATTAAAAATATATTTATAGCTATTTATAAAAGCCTTAGCTAGCGCTTCCTTTGCAGCTCTTATTTTTATTAATCAAGTGCAAACATTTTCTTTCTAATATTATACAAATCTCTTAAATTAAAATCTTAATACTTGTCTTAGCTTATAAGCCGAGTATATTTGCTAAGGCTTGAAGCAATTTTATTAAAAGCATCAAGTTCTTTTAATAGCAATTAAGATGATTTTTTGTATAATATATTTAAAGAAAGAGGAGCAAAGTCCTAATATCTTTCCTAGAGCTCTTTGACTTTTAGCAAAGCTTCTTTTTACTATTCTTCTTTCTAGTTTTTTTTAAGATATATTATATAATAATTCGGGTAAAGAATTAAAGCAATAGCATATAAAGGTGAGATATTAGTCTTTGAATAATATTTATCAAAGACTAAATAAGCCTTTTTAATCTAAGCAAGAAAGTTTTTATTATATTTATAAGCTTTCTATTAAATAATTAGAAGTTATTAATTAAAAATCAAAAGCAAAAGTTATTACTTACTTACATCTTCTTAAACTATTTAACTAATATATTTATTATAAAAAGTACTTTATCAATTATAGCCTTATCCCCTTAAGTCTTTAAAGTTATTATATAAAAAGGTGCAAGGAAGTCTTTAATTATATAAAGCTTAACTTAATTAAATTAATTAAGTTTATTCTTTTCTAACTTTAAGTAATTCTCAACTTAAATAGTAAGCTATAGCCGAAGCTTAAAAGCAATTACTAGCATTAAATACTAGCTATTTTACCTTATACAATTGTTAATTAGAATTATCTTTAAGGCAATTTGACACTAATATGCAATTTGTGTAGTTAAGCCTTTAATATAAATAATAATATTATAAAGTTATTTAAAGGGTCTTATAAGCCGAAACTTGGCTTTTCTTGCTTCTTTATTTGCTTTTTCCCCCCTTTTGTTTATTGCATTATACAACTTTAGCTCCTTAATTTTTATAATATCTCCAAATAAAAATGCTTAAATAGCAAAATTAATAATATAGCTTAAATAACAAATATGCTATTATAATGTATCTTAAGTAAGCTCCTTTTTATTAAGTATAAACTTTTAAATTGCATAATAAAGAATATTATTTATATTAATATTATTAGCTATAATAGCCTTAAGCTTATAAAAAATGTTATAATCTTTAAGAATAGGAAGAAGGACTGCAAATTAATGCTTGCCGAAATGGCTATTTACTATATAAAAGGCAAGAAGAGCTTTAATAAGCTTATCTTGTTTGTAGTTTAAATAATAAGCAACAATTTTAAAGAGAAAGTAGCTATTTAATAAGGTTTAGATATCAAGTAAAAGATAAACACTTGTAGCTACCGATTAAAGAATCTATTATATAATATCCTTATAATTAATCTAAAAAGATTCGATTAACTTTCTCACTTGTAAATAAGCTAAAGTAATAATTAGAAGGTATGCTTCTAGATTTAAGACTTAGAAAAGAGTATATATTTTAAGCTATTCCACAAATCGAAAAGGGAGGTTTTATATAATAATTAATAAAATAAGAGCTTTATTAATTATTTTTTAATGGAGTTGCTATATAAAGATATACTTGTCAATTTCGTCTATTAAGCCTAATAATTTTGCTCGAGCATATAATACTTGTAATTGCTTAAGTATTTTTGCTTAAATCTTACTAATTATAATCTTCACAAGTATCAAATAAATTGATTTCAAGTGATTCTTGAAATTTGTTAAAGCTATAATATAATAAATCTTCTTTGCACCTTCTTTTAAACAAGGGATATAATATCGGAAGTTAAAGTCTTTACCCTCAAGCGCTATATAATTATATACTTAAACTAGAGATATAATTCTACAGCCTTTAGTAAAACGAGTTAATTCTTAAGTAAAACCGGCAATAATAGAAGAAGAATCAATTTTAGAAGCTATTTTATTAATAAATATAATTGTATAAAAATAAAAAAGAAGAGAAGAAAGAAAAGCGGTGAGAATTGGTAAGGTTAAAGATAAAAATTGTAAAGTAGCACAAGGCAATTAATTAATCAATACTAATTAATCAAATTAAATCAAATCACCAATCAAATTGATAATTGATTGCTGAATAATCAAAAACCACACTAAAGCGGAGTCCCGAAGCGCTTATCATTCTTGCCCACTATGCTGTGTTGCTGTACCATCATCATGGGGATTGGTTTATCAGAGAAGGAGGCAGGCATTTAATCAGTTCCCGTTCCTGGCACCTCGGGTCGTACTGGTACAATTGAATAGTATGGCCAAATTCTGTGCTTCTTGAAAGCGCTTCAGATCTTCCTCAAAGTTCGGTAGCGGTTGGATAGAAAATGAGATCTGGAACAATTCTTGAAATCTATCATTCTTTGAGGTGACATGAAATGGGTAAATTATAAACGG